>Ga0184627_10000018_pt1 | contig 103416 bp, 98 predicted proteins | sample PLM3_127_b1_FD_133150 | JGI IMG/M metagenome (GOLD analysis project Ga0184627, IMG submission 133150) | Groundwater sediment microbial communities from an aquifer in East River, Colorado, USA - PLM3_127_b1 | ecosystem: Environmental > Terrestrial > Soil > Riparian zone | place: USA: East... | reverse complement strand
CACGTGCCCGATCGTCCCCACGTTCACATGCGGCTTCGTACGCTCAAACTTTGGCTTGGACATTTACTCTTCCCTCCGCTCTATCTTTCTCGTCTTGGCTTTTCCTATTTTCGTTTTATCAATCCCTAATCCCTGATCCCTGTCTTATTACAGCCCAGAACCGGGATTGAACCGGTGACCTCGTCCTTACCAAGGACGTGCTCTACCAACTGAGCTATCTGGGCGGTTCGCAATCCTGTTTTTTCGTTCCTCTGTTCTTCTCCGGTTCGGCTTTTTTCTGCACCCTATGCGCCGGTCACAACTGCTTTCTTACAGCCCAGAATCCCGATATATCGGGATGATCTCGTCTTTACCAAGGACGTGCTCTACCAACTGAGCTATCTGGGCGGTTCGATTTAGCTCAACATTACCGGTTTCAATCCGTTCCTCTGGTTCCTCTTTTTTTGCGATGTTTCAGCGTCTTACTATCTGCGACCGAACATCAAAAACAACTAAAACATAATACATCCGAACTTTCCGAAAGGCAATAACTAATCCTCCCGTTTTCGGGTAAACTCCAAAAATACATATTGTTATAAGTTTGTCAATAGTTTAAAAGAACTTTTTTGCACAGCTCCAGAAAATGACAATGCCTTTTCAAGTGAGCAAAGAAAAGCAGACCGGCCTTACAATTTTGGCTGGGGTGGCGGAAGTTCAAAAGCCGCCGGCTCGTGGCAAAAACCGGCGTTTTTATGGCTACTGTCGCAGAACGGCTTGTTGGCCGACTGCCCGCAGCGGCAGAGCGAAATCACCGTCCGCCCGGAAACATTATAAACCTTTCCCTCTGGATCGCAGATGGTAAATTCTCCTTCTATCCTAAGCGAACCGTTTTTATTGACGGTTATTTTAGCTGGCAAGTTTTCCTCCTTTTCCATCACTCCGAATTTAGTATCTTTTCCTTGGCCTCCGCTAAAAGTTTCTGAAATTCCGGCTCTTTGCGAATTTCCTCGAGGAGAGGATTATGCTCGCAATGGTACCACATCAGTTGGTTTTCGTCGATTCCTATTCTCATCCACTGGTAAACCTTATCCCTCTCGTTTAAAAGTGCATAGGTTTCTATAACCTTTAAGATTGTGTCGTAGCGAAGAAGCGTATCCACAGCGGGTTCTTTAATCCTTTCCAGGGCCTCGTCCCGCTTTCCCTGCGCGGCATAAATGGCCGCCGAACTAACGATTCCGTATGACTCGGTTGGATCCAGCTCCAAAGACCGCTGGATGTGCTCCAAGGCTTTATCGAATTGGCGCTGATACAGATAAACATCCGACAGGGCCTGATGTCCTGCCGAAATGAAAACAATGGACTCTCCCGTTTCCAAAAGCTCCTTGGCGAGCGACTCGGCCTTGGCGAAGTTGTTCAACTGTAAGTGAATGCCGACAAGGAAAAACAGGCTGAAAGGAATTGAAGGATCTTGCTGTCTCACCAAAAGCAGCTGTTTTTCCGCCCCCGGGAGATCTCCTCTGAATAAAAGCTCTATTCCCAGGTTGGCTCGCGCCGGAGCATAGTTGGGATTTATCTCCAGAGCTTTTTCGAGACAACGTTTTACGCTATTATGTCTACCTTGCCTATAACAAGCGCCTGCTAATGCTTTGTAGGCTTCGGCACAAAAAGGGTTAATACCCAAAGCCTTCAGACAAACCTCTTCCGACTTTTTCAGCCAAGACTTGTCACTATCAAAACCCTTATCAAACATTTGAAAATAGCTGTCCCCGAGGCCCGCGTAGGCCAGAGCATAGTTCGGGTCCAGTTCAAGAGCTTTTTTGAACATTTGGATGGCTGCCACCATATCAGATTTAGTGTATTTGTAATAGTGGTCTCTTCCCTTAAGATAATAGTCATACGCTTGCAAATTACCTTTATATCTTTGGGCCAGCTGCTTTTCATCCTTAGGCGAAAGCTTAATCTTTAATGCAGAGGCGATATTCTTAGCTATTTCTTCCTGAAGTTCAAAAACCTCGGTGGCTTCGCGGTCGTATCTTTCCGCCCAGAGATGGAAGCCCTCTTTTGTATCAATCAGCTGGGCCGTAATTCTAAGCCGGCTGCCAGCCTTGCGGACGCTCCCCACCAAAATGGCGTCTACTTTCATCCCCTTGCCCAACTGGGGAATATCCACCGGCACGCCTTTGTACGCCAGAACCGCATTGCGGGAAGCCACCCGTATGCTTTCAATTTTGGATAGGTCGGTGATGATGTCTTCGGTCATCCCCGCGGCAAAGTAGTCACTGTCCGGATCCGGGCTTAGATTTTCAAAGTACAAAACCGCTATGGCTTTCTTGTCAGCCTCGGAGGTTTCCTTTGGCCTTAAATCCAAGCCTTTTCTCACCCTGCTTAAGTCCACGTTCAAGTCCGCTATGTTCTGGTATCTTTCTTCCATCCCTTTGGCCAAAGCCTTGTTGAGAATCCTTAGCAAATTTTCCGGAACCCCGTTCCGGAAGCGGGTCAGAGGCTCCGGCTCTTCGTTACAGATAGTGTAAATCAGCGCGGCCGGGTGTTCTCCGTTGAAAGGTAGTTTGCCGGTAATTAGTTCGTACAAGACCACCCCCAATGAAAAAATGTCGCTGCGCCGGTCCACCTCCTTTCCCTGGGCCTGCTCAGGAGACATATAGGCGAGGGTGCCGAGGACAGAGCCGGTTAGGGTGAGTTTGGCAGCCCCTTTAAGTTTGGCCAAACCAAAGTCCATAATCTTGACCTGGCCTTTGGGTGTCAGCATGATGTTATCCCCTTTGATGTCCCGATGGACAATGCCTTTCTCGTGCGCGCCAGCAAGGGCCTCGCACAGCTGGATGCCGATATCCAGAATTCGGTCCAGCGCCGGAGTTTCTTCATTGGCCAGTTTCTTTAAGGTCTTCCCCTCCACCAGTTCCATAGCGATGAAGAGTTGACCGTCATGCTCCCCGATTTCATAGACCGTGGTAATGTTGGGGTGGTTCAAAGCCGAAGCCGCTTTAGCCTCGTGATTGAACCTTTCCCGTTCAGCAGGGCTGGAAGCCAGACCCCGGGGCAAAAATTTTAGAGCCGCGGGCCGGTCTAATCTGACATCTTGGGCCTTGTACACAATGCCCATTCCACCCTCCCCTATCTTTTCCAGAATTTTGAAATGAGAAATAGTTTGCCCCATCATACCTGCCTCGCATCAATTAGCGCCGCCACATAATGAAGTTTACTAAAGCCATTTGGGCAAGTCAATGCGGGAGTCGTTCCGGCAAACGAGTGGATCGGAATAAGCGGAGAGGATGGGATTCGCCGTCAGGCCCTGAGCGAGCCCCGCCTTTGGACGGAGTACGTCGAAGGGAACCCATTGAACAATTTTTCCTTTTTCTCCCGCCGCCATCCTTTGAGTTGCTTCTCCTTTCGCCTTGCTCCAAGGTAAGTGCCGCAATTCTCAAAGTAAACGAGCTTCACCGGCCTGCGCTCCTTTGTAAATGCGACCGCTTGGCCGGCATTATGCTGCTGAACGCGATGGACAACATCGCTGGCTACGCCAACATAATAAGAGCCGTCGAAACAGCGAAGCATATATACAAACCAAGATTGGTTCTCTTTGAGCATCTTTCAACCTTTCACCCTTCGACTCGTTTCCGCCGGAAGGCGGAACTCGCTCAGAGCTTTCAATCTATCGCTTTTGCGAAAGATTTTCAGCGGAGAGGCTGGGATTCGAACCCAGGGTACGGCTTTTGACCGTACAACGGTTTAGCAAACCGCCGCCTTAAGCCAACTCGGCCACCTCTCCCTGTCTTAACATATAATAATTTCATTGCCGTAACCGAGCAAACAGATTTTACATTTACATTACGAACGGGTTAAATCGAGCCGAGCGGTCCTTTGTCAACGCAACAAGCCTTGTCGTAACCGGAAAAACCATTTGCCAATTTGCCTGTTTATTTTATCTTAGGTATTTAGTGTCGGGGAGCACGACTGATGGCACCCTAACTTAAATTTGGCAAAAGGAGTTTTGATATGTTGAAAACGATGCGCAGAAATACACAGATTATTCTCTGGATTGTAATCGCCGCCTTCATCGGAACAATAGTATTCGCCTGGGGTATGCAATACACAACCTCTCAAAAAATGAGAAATTTTGTGGCCGAAATCAACGGCGAAGAAGTTTCCGCCAACGAGTACAACTTTTATTACGACCGCCAGGTCCGCGATTGGGAATCCAAAAATCCCCAGGCGGAACTGACCGAAGACCAAAAAACTCGTTTTCATCAACAGGCGTGGCAAGACGTGGTGCGCGGAGTTCTGGTCCGGCAGCAGGTTAAAAAATACGGCATTAAGGTTTCCGATGCCGAAGTAGTCGAGTTTTTGCAAAAATATTATTACACCATTCCCCAGCTTGCTCAAATAGAAGCCTTTCAAACCAACGGCCAGTTCGATTACGGGAAATATATAGCCCTAATGAACTCCAAAGACCCTATGGCCGGCCCCTTCTGGGCGCAAATCGAAGGAATGGTGCGCCCTCAACTTTTGGAATTTAAGCTGACCGACATGGTATTTTCAACGGCAAGGGTCACTGACGAAGACATTGTCAATCGATACAAAGAATTTAACGAGTATTACCGGGTTAAAATGGTTTTAGTCCGGCCCGAACAATTTCGAGCCGAGCTGGCCAAGGTTCCGGAATCGGAGTTCAAAACCGAATACGAAAAAAACAAAGAAAAATACCACCTGCCCGAGCGGGCGGTGGTCAAATTCGTCCGCTTTCAGAACATACCCAGTTACGAGGACGAACAGCGGGTAAAAGAGGCAATTGAAACCATCCGCGTGGAAGCGGCAAAAGCTGCGGATTCCGCGGCTTTCACCGAAGTAGCCAAAAAATATTCCGAAGACCCGACGATTTCTGCTAACGGCGGCGACTTGGGCTGGTTTGGTCATGGTCAAATGGTTCCCTCTTTCGACTCCGCCGCCTTCTTATTAAACCCCGGGCAACTTTCCCAGCCCGTGCGCACTTCCTTTGGCTGGCATTTAATCAAACTCTGGGCGAAAAAGAAAACTAAGGAAGGCGAACAGCTTCACGCCGGCCACATTCTCTTGCAGGTAAAAGCCGGCAGTGAAACGGCCGAGCGGACGCGAATGAGCGCCGAAGAATTCGTCCCGGCCTCCCAAAAAATCGGTTTCGAGCAGGCGGCGGCCGAACGAAAACTGAAAATTGATTCCTCCAACATTTTTACCCGCGATGCCTCCATCGCCGGTTTGGGATTCGTTCCGGAAATTTCCGAATTCGTCTTCTCAAACAAACCGGGCTCTATATCCCCGCCCTACAACCTGCAGGGTTCGCCCACCGTCGTCAAGGTTTACAAACGGATGCCCGCCGGAGTTCCTCCCTACGAAGAAATAAAAAATCGCGTACGGGGCAACGTTTTTGGGCCCAAATCTATGAGGCTGGCCCGTCAAAAAGCCGAGAAAATTTTGCAAATGGCACAGGGCGGCACTTCCCTCGACTGGGCCGCCGCACAAAATAAAGAGGAAGTCACCACTGACCTTTTATGGGGCTGGGGGGCCTGGGTGCCGGGAATGGGGGATGCACCGGCTTTCATCGGCGCCGCCATCCGCGCCCGCGAGAAAAAACAGCGCTTCATTCCTCCCGTGCCGATCGACCTTGGATACCTGCTCGGAGAGCTGATGGAATATCTTCCGTATGACGCCAATCGATTCGCCGCCGCCAAAGATTCCACCATACAATCTTTGGTGCAAAAGCGCAAAAACGACACCTACACCGCCTGGTTCACCGACCTGCAGAAAAAATCGGACATTAAAGACTTCCGAATGGAAGTTTTCGGCGCGAACTACTAGAAAATCAAAAGCCGTCCGCACTTAAGCAGGCGGCTTTTTTATTTCATAAAAAGCTCGGTTACCTCTTTTTTAGTGTCCGTTTCCAGCACTCTAAAACTGTCGGGAGAAGTGAAGGTGTCGCGGATTACGTCAATATCCAGGCGCAAAGCTTTTGACAACTGCGCCACCCGATTGCCGGCTCCATCCGCCACCGCTTCCGCCAAATAGGGATGAATGACCAGCTTGTAGGACTTCACAGACGAACCGGCCTTCGCCCGTCTGAACCAGCGCTCCATTTTGGTGGCTATAGTCTCTTTGGATAAAATCCGGCCAAGCCCGCTGCAGGTTGGACAGGGGTCGGAAAAAGTGAACATCAAGCTGGGGCGAATCCGCTCGCGCGTCATCTCAATCAATCCGAATTCGGAAACCGGGCTGATAGCATATTTGGACCGGTCGTGCCGCATATGATTTTTAAACTCTTCGAACAAACGCCGGCGGTGCTCGCGTGAGGGCATATCGATAAAATCGATGATGATAAGCCCGCCGATGTCGCGCAGCCGGATTTGCCGGGCAATCTCTTTGGACGCCTCCATATTGGCTTTAAAAATAGTTTGTTCCTGACTGTCTTTGCCCACGAACCGCCCCGTGTTCACATCGACGGTGACGAGTGCCTCGGTCTGGTCGATAATTAAATACACTCCCCGCTTGAGCCAGATTTTCCGCTCCAGCATCTTGTCGATTTCCGGCTCGATGCCGTAAAGGTCTAAGATTGGCACCGGCTCATTGTAAAAGGCGACCTTGGAACGCAGTTCCGGCGCCACTTCTTTGACGTAGCGCATTATTTTGCGGAACTCCTCTTTGTTATCCACCACCAGCCGATCCACATCCGAAGTAAAAAGGTCGCGGATAATACCTGCAGTGACACCGCTTTCCTTGTGGATCAAGGCCGGAGCTTTGGCCCGCCGGGCCAGGCGCGTGATTTTTTTCCAGAGATGTACCAGACTTTTGGTGTCGGCGGTAAAATCTCCTTCCTCCTTTCCTTCCGCCTCGGTGCGAATGATAACCCCAAAACCGGAGGGCAAATGGCGCATCACCAAATCTTTAAGCCGCCGCTTCTCCGCCCAGTTGGAAATCCGCTTCGAGACCCGCACCAGCTTTCCGCCCGGGATTAAAACGATGAAGCGCCCGGGCAGAGACAACTCCGTGGTCACCCGCGGCCCTTTAGTGCCGATTTGTTCCTTGACCACTTGAATCAAAAGCTCGTCCCCTTTTTTAAGAATCTCCTCTATGGCGGCCCGGTGGCGGTGCCGTTCCGGCTCCGGCGCCTCGTCTTCCTCGAACTCCTCCCACTCTTCCCCTTCCTGCGAACCATAGTGCCAGCCAATATCGGAAACGTGTAGGAAAGCTGATTTGCCGGTCCCTATATCCAAAAAAGCGGCCTGCATACCGGGCAAAACCGAGGTGACTTTGGCCTTGTAAAGGTCTCCCGCCATCCGTTCCTTGTCCGGACGCTCGATCAAAAGCTCCATCAAGCGTCCCTCTTCAAGAATGGCGATGCGGGTTTCATACTCGCTGGCGTTAATTACAATTTCTTTGGAATACTTTTGAGGCTCTTTTTTAACCTCTTTCTCTTTGGAAAACCAAACCAATGGATTTTTTATCATAAAGTCAGCTCAAACGTTTTTTCCGCCAGACGCATCTGGCCTCGGGCAAATTCCGCCCCGGTTAATCTTTTCCGTCCTTCTTTGGACAGTTCCAACAATTCAACCACACCCTCCCCACAGTTCACGGCTAGGCCGGCCCGGTCGTCAAAACGCTGCCAGCTGCCCGGCTTGCCGTTCGATTTTTCCGGGTCAAGAATGTGGCTTTTATAAATTTTGATAACCTCTCCCCCCAACCCCCCCCAGGCCGTCGGAACGGGCGAAAAGGCACGGATTTGATTGTGCACTTCCTGCGCCGCGCGCTCCCAGCTAACAAACAGGTCCTCTTTTTTCAGCTTGGGGGCTGTGCTAATACCCGCTTCCGGCTGTGGAACTGGCTTGGGCGTACCAGCTTCTAAGCTCTCAAGTGTTTCGAGTAACAGCTCCGCACCAGCTTTGGAGAGTTTTTCCGAAAGCTCTCCCGCCGTTTCTTCCGGCCCAATCGAGCATTCCTGCTGGGCAAAAATAGCTCCGGTATCTATTTTTTCATCTAAAAGAAACGTGGTGACACCTGTTTTGGTTTCCCCGTAATAGATGGCCCAGTTGATCGGCGCCGCTCCGCGAAAACGAGGCAGAAGGGAAGCATGCAGGTTTATGGTTCCCAATCGGGGCAAGGCATATACCTCTTTAGGCAAATAGCGGAAGGCAACCACCACACCGACGTCCGGTTTCTTGGATGAAAGCCAGCCCAAAAATTCCGGTTCTTTCAGCCGCTCCGGCATCCTTACATCCAATCCCAGCTGCCCGGCGCGAAACGCAACCGGCGTTGCCGCTATTTTCAGCCCGCGACCCGAAGGCATGGGAAAAGCGGAAACAACACCGGCAATCTGATGTTTGGAAGCCGCCAAGGTTTCCAGACTTGGAACGGCAAACTCTGGTGTCCCCATAAAAACCACCCTCACAAAGCCGCTGCTTTGTTACGAACCTCGGCCAGCTTTCCCTTCAGCATCTCCCGCTCTAGCGTGGAAAGATGGTCGATAAACAAAACTCCGTTTAAGTGGTCGGTCTCGTGACAAAAAACTCGTGCAATCATCTCCTCTGCCTCCAATTCCACTTTCTCCCCTTTCAGATTTTGGCCCACCAGCTTGACTTTTTTGGGGCGCTTAACGTCGGCGTAAACTCCGGGAAGCGAAAGACAGCCTTCCTCCCCAACTAATTCTTCTTCCGAACGAAAAACTATCTCCGGGTTTATCACGGCAAATTTCTTCCCGGAAATTTCAAAGCTGCTGGTATCAGCGACGAAAATCCGTAAGGGAACTCCAACCTGATTTCCCGCCAGCCCGACGCCCGAGGCCGCTGCCATCGTTTCCATCATATCCGCGGCCAGGCGCGCCAGCTTATTGTCGAATAGGGCGACCGATTTGGCTTTTTCCCGCAAAATCGGGTCGCCGTATTTGTGAATCTCCAAAATCACCCTCTACTCCAGCTTGCCGGCAATAGCCGAGCGCAAAAACTCGATTTTGGTTTCTTCGCCAACTTTGAGAACTATGACGTTGTCTTTCTCATTGATGCCCCAGATGCTGCCGATTATTCCGCTGTTGGTCACCACCTTATCCCCTCTTTTCAGCTCCGCCAACAGTTTCTGATGCTCCTTCTGCTTTTTCTGCTGCGGCCGAATCAAAAAAAGATAAAAAATCGGGATGATTAAAAGCAAAGGCAGCATCTGCAGAATGGGGTTGCCCCCCTGCCCTCCCGGAGCACCTCCCATCAAAAGTAATGCTAACAAATCTCCTCCTCTCTGTAACGGTTTAAGAAATCTTTTTTGAAGGAAGCCCAGCTTCCCTGTCGAATTTTTTCGCGCCCGATGCGCAGTAATTCCTGATAGAACCACAACGTGTGCAGCGTGGCTAAATGCATCGCCGTTATCTCCCGTACGTTAAATAGATGCCGCAGATAGGCCCGCGTGTAGCTCCGACAGGTCGGGCAACCGCAGCGTTGGTCAATCGGCTTAAAGTCATCTTTGTATCCGGCCCCTTTCAGCACCAGCTTTCCCTCCCAGGTATAGACCGTGCCATTGCGCGCGTTGCGCGTCGGCAGAGCGCAGTCGAAAAGATCCACACCTAATTCAATGCCAGAGAGTAAGTCCTCCGGCGTCCCCATTCCCATAAGATAACGTGGCCGGTCGGCGGTAAGATGTTCAATGGTAGAGGCAACCGTATCAAACGTCTCGGTTTTCGATTCACCCAAAGACAAGCCGCCAAGAGCATACCCGTCGAATTCCAGCTCGACTAATTCCTGTGCCGAGCGCTTGCGCCAAACAGCATCGGTTGACCCCTGCACAATGCCAAAAAGAAACTGTCGTTTTCCCCAAGCCGAAATCTTCTCTTTCGACTCCCACCAGCTTTTGGAACGTTTGCCCCATTCGGTTGTAACCTGCACGGAACGGGCAACGAGGGTTTCTTCCGCAGGATAAGATGGGCAGAAATCCAAAGGCATTATCAAATCAGACCCAATGATATGCTGGATTTCTATGACCTTTTCCGGCGAAAAGAAGTGTTCCGAACCGTCCCAGTGGGAGCGAAAGGCTACTCCGTCTTCTTGATAATCAAAAAACTGCGAAAGCCGGTAGGCTTGGAACCCTCCCGAATCGGTCAAAATCGGCCCCGGCCAGTTGATGAAGCGATGCAACCCGCCCGCCTGGCGGATGACCTCGGTTCCCGGTTTCAGGTAAAGATGGTAGCTGTTGGACAGCACTAACTCTGCCCCCAGCGAGCGTACTTCTTCGAAAGTGAGCGTTTTGACGCTTCCGGCCGTGGCTACTGGCGCAAAAGCCGGGGTTTGAAAAACCCCGTGCGCCGTGCTCATCCAGCCCGTTCGGGCCGAACTCTGCCTATCAACTGCTTCTCTTGCAAAACCGAGCTTTGTTTCTGTTTCTACTTCCAAACTCACTGCAAACCTTTCTTCAGCGCCTCTTCAACCTTTTTTACCGGAACAACTTCAATTTCGAACTTCTTTAATCCGTTCCGGTTGGCCTGGGGCACCAAAATCCGTTCAAAACCCATCTTCTCCGCTTCGGAAATCCGCGCCTCGATTTGCCCTACTCCCCGAACTTCTCCTCCCAAACCGACTTCTCCTACGGCAACCGAACGGGTGTCGAAAGGGACATCCTCCAGGCTGGAAACCAAAGCCAGGGCAAACCCTAAATCGCAGGCCGACTCCTCTACTTTTACTCCGCCGGCGACGTTTACAAAAATGTCCTTCGTCCCGAAGGAAAGCTTTAGCCGCTTTTCCAAAACAGCGACTATCAAAGCCAGCCGCCGGGGGTCAAACCCTCCCACCACCCGTTGGGGCGTTCCCCAAGGAGTGGGAGAAACTAAGGCCTGCACTTCCAAAAGCAAGGGCCGGTTTCCTTCCACGGCCGCCACTACCACCGAGCCGGAGGTCGCCTCCCCCCGTTCCCCTAAGAAAAACCGGGATGGGTTTTTGACTTCCTCCAGACCCCGCTCGGTCATTTGAAATATACCAATCTCCGAGGTTGAACCAAAGCGGTTTTTAACCCCGCGCAGAATGCGGTAAAAGTGGTTCTTTTCACCTTCGAAGTACAAAACCGCATCCACCAGATGCTCTAAAACCTTCGGCCCGGCCAAAAAACCGTCCTTGGTGACGTGTCCGACCAGAAAAAGTATCTCTCCTGAAGCTTTAACCCGGCTCACCAGCGCCTGCGTAACCTCCCGCAGTTGGCCGACTGAACCCGCTGGTGAAAAAAACTGGCCGGAAGTGATGGTCTGAACCGAATCAAAAATCAAAACCCTGGCTTTAGCCCTTTTGATTTGTTCCAGAATCGCCTCGAGCTGTGTCTCCGCCAGAAACCAGATTCCCTGCTGCCTGATTCCTAAACGTTGAGCTCTTGATTTTAGTTGAGCAAGCGACTCTTCGCCCGAAACGTAAAGAACGGTGGATCCATTCTCCGCCAACTTTCCAGCCACCTGCAAAAGCAAAGTTGATTTCCCGATGCCGGGATCCCCTCCGACCAAAACCGCCGAACCTTCGACCGCCCCACCTCCCAAAACCCGGTCAAACTCCGCTAAGCCCGTTGCAACCCGATTCGCTTCTTCTAAAACCACGGAATCCAACTCTACGGGTTCTTCCAAAACTGCCGGCGGTTTGGCCGTCCTCCGCTCGGTCCGTTCCTCAACGAAAGTATTCCAGCCGCCGCAGGAAGGGCAACGCCCCAGCCAACGCGGCTCGGAACTGCCACAGTTCTGGCAAACGTAAACAGTTTTGGTCTTTACTAATGCCATCACAAAACCTGAATGGGCCCGACCGCCGCGCCGGTGATAAACTGCCGCACCACCGGGTCTTTGCTGTCCTTAGTCTCCTCCACCGACCCATCCCAGACGATTTTACCTTTATACAGCATGCAAATCCTGTCTGCCACCTTGTAAACCGAATTCATATCGTGCGTCACTACGATGGCAGTATTCCCCAGCTGTTTTTTCAAATCCAAAATCAAATCGTTGATAACATCTGCCATAATCGGGTCCAGTCCGGTGGTCGGCTCGTCGTAGAGCATCACCTCCGGCTCGGTGGCCAAAGCCCGCGCCAAAGCCACCCGTTTGCGCATCCCACCCGAAAGCTCCGCCGGTTTTTGATCTTCCACACTTGAAAGTCCGACTAAGGCCAGCTTTTCCCTCACGATTTCCAAAATTTCCGCTTCCGCAAGTTGGGAATGCTCCTTCAAAGATAGCGCCACATTTTCTGCTATGGTTAGCGAATCAAAAAGCGCTCCCCCCTGAAAAACCATTCCAAATTTCTTACGCAACAAATACAATTCTTCCCCTCGGGCTGAACCAACTTCCACGCCATCAACCATTACTCTGCCTTGGTCCGCCTCCATCAACCCGAGGATATGCTTGAGAAGAACGGACTTCCCCGTGCCCGAACCGCCGATTATGACTACCGTCTCGGCCTCCCGAACGGTGAGATTGACTCCAGTCAGAACCTCTTTTCTTCCGAAACTTTTGTGTAAATCAATAATCTCTATCAAATTCTGTCCTTAATTCAACCTTCTGTTTTCATATGCCGCTGGGGCACGATATGCCGTGCCGCTTTTAAATCGAAAACAACAACGTCGCCACCACGTAATCCGAAACCAGAATCAGAACCGAAGCCCAAACCACCGCCCGGGTGGTGGAATGCCCAACCCCTTCCGCCCCTCCCTCCGCTAAAAGCCCGTGATAACAGCCGATGAGCGAAATTACCAGTCCAAACACGGCCGCTTTAACCAGTCCGGAAACCAGATCCGCAATATGAAAAAACATTTTTACACCGTTCAGAAACACTTCCCCTGACAATCCGACAAAAAAGACCGCCACTCCCATCGCCCCCATAATGGCCACAAAATCGGCGAACACAGTCAAAACCGGCAGCATCACAACCGAGGCAGCCACTCTCGGCAAAACCAGATACGAAACCGGATTGATGGCCATCGTCTCCAAGGCATCCACCTGTTCGGTAACTTTCATAGTGCCTAACTCCGCCGCCATAGCCGCGCCTACCCGGCCCGCCACAACGAGCGCGGTCAGAACCGGCGCGAGTTCGATGACAATCGCTTTGCCGACCGCCGTGCCCAGGTAGCGCAGCGGGATGTAGCCCTCGAATTGATAAGCCGCCTGCCAGGCCGAAACCCCGCCGGTGAAAACGGAAGTGATGACGATAAGCGGCAGCGAGCGCACACCGACAAAAAGCATCTGGTCAAACCATAAACCGTGCCGGCGTCCCAATTCGGAGAAGGCGATGCCGACTTTCCCCAAAAGAATGATAACCGCCCCGGCGTGAGCGAAGAACCGAACTACTTTTTCCCCGACATAGGTTAAGGCCGTAGGCATCTTATCGACCCAATACAAATCGTAGGGGCGACGCATGCGTCGCCCCTACTAAGGTAGAAATCGAAATCCGTAAAAGCCAATCCTTTCAGAACCAGTCAAATCCTCCTCAAAACGGTGCCGGCCCGCCGCCCGCCGGAGTTCCCTCTGGAATCCGGGCCAGATTCTCGAACCGGGCGTAATCTTTGATGAAGGTTAGCTGCACAGTGCCGGTCGGGCCGTTGCGCTGCTTGGATACAATTACTTCTGCCACTCCTTCCAAAGACCTCCCCTCTTTATCTCTTTCCATGTACATTTCCTGCCGGTAGATAAAGCCCACCACGTCGGCATCCTGCTCAATGGCGCCGGACTCCCGCAAATCCGAAAGCTGCGGCCGCCGGTCGCCTCCGCGTGCTTCCACCTGCCGCGATAGCTGGGAAAGAGCAATCACCGGAATATCCAACTCTTTAGCCAAACCCTTTAATGAACGAGAAATAATGGCAATCTCCTGTTGACGGTTCTCCGCACCTCGTGGCCCCTGCATCAATTGTAAATAGTCGATGACCAAAAGCCCTATTTGATGCTGGGACATCAACCTACGTGCCTTTGCACGCATTTCAAGAACACCAATGTTTGGTGAATCGTCGATAAAAATTTTTGCTTCAGATAAGGGCCCTACCGCAATCCCAAGATTGGTCCACTCATAATTAGCCATTTTTCCTGCCCGCATTTTATGCCAACTAACCCTCGCTTTGCTACAAAGCATCCGTTGAGCAACTTGATGTCTTGACATTTCTAATGAAAAAATCGCTACTGGTACTGGATCGGTCGGATGAAGCGCTACATACTCACAAAGAGTCAAAACAAAAGCAGTCTTACCCATCGAGGGCCTTCCAGCGACAACAATTAAATCGGACGGTTGCAACCCGCCGGTTAAGGCATCCAAGTCCGGGAATCCAGTCTGCAGGCCGGTAATTGCCCCTTCTTGACGGTGGTATTGTTCAATCGATTCAAAAGTGTGAGGTAGAATAGAACCAAGTTGTATAAAGCCTTGTTTCAATCGAGATTCGGAAATAGAAAAAATGTTTGCTTCGGCTTTATCTAAAAGATTTTCTACTTCGTAAGTAGGATCAAAACAAGATGAAACAATTTGAGTGCCGGTATCAATAAGACACCTCAAAGTCCATTTTTCTAAAACAATTCTAGCATGGTATTCCACGTTAGCCGACGTTGCAATACCTTCTACTAAAGAAACCAAATAAAGCCGCCCCCCTACCTCATCCAGTTCTCCACTTTTTGTTAAAGCTTCCGATAAAGTCGTTAAATCAACGGCTTCATTTGAATCATAAAGTTTAATTATGGCACGGAAAATTTTTTCGTGAGCTGGGCGATAAAAAACTGATTTATGAATAATCTCTAAAGCGCTACCTATAGCATCTTTATCCAAAAGCATCGCCCCCAAAACAGCACGTTCTGCCTCTAAGTTCTGGGGAGGAACTCGCCCACCATTTCCTGATTGTCCATCTACCATATGAAATCCTTCCCCTGAAACTACCTGCTAATTCTACAACTCCAACCCATCGTATGCTTTGCGCAATATCTTCATATCTTCCCACACATCCTTCTTGTAGCTGGGAAAGCGCAAAAGCGCCGCCGGATGATAAGTAACCATGACCTTGATGCCGTTGAAATCATGAAAACTCCCTCGCATCTTTCCCAAAGCCAGCTTGGTCTTCAATAGCTGCATGGCGGCGATGCGCCCCAGACAAACAATAAATTTTGGATTGATTAAACGAATCTGTTCCAGTAAATAGGGAGAGCAAGTTTCCATCTCCTCCGGCTGCGGGTCGCGATTCTCCGGCGGCCGGCACTTGAGTACGTTGGCAATGTAAACTTCTTCACGCGAAAACTTGCTTGCAAACAAAATCTTGTCCAAAAGCTGGCCGGCGCGCCCCACAAACGGCTCCCCTTGTAAATCTTCGTCTCTTCCCGGCGCCTCACCGACAAACATTATATCAGCCTTCGGATTGCCCACGCCAAAGACAAATTTGGTGCGGGTATGCCCCAATGGGCAGCGCACGCAATCTTTGATTTCGTGATAAAACGAGTCCAGAGTCCGTTGCGGGTCCGGCTGCACCGGACTTTCTTTGGTCGGCGTGCCGACACCGCCAAAAAGCGTATCCTGGGCAATGCTCGGTTTTGAAACAACCGGTTGTGGAGCAACCGACTTATGCGCCGTTGATAGAACAATTTCCGTGTTGCCTAACTCTACTTGTTGAGCTAAATATTTTTTAAGCTTTTCTCTGGCCATTACAAAATTTCCGCCAGGCGCCGAAAAATCACCCGCGCTACTTCTTCTTTGGAGGCCAACGGCACCTCCTCTTTTTTACCGGATGGGAAAAGCATGGTCACCCGATTAGTGTCCACATCAAATCCTGCCCCTTCCTCATCGGCGCGGTTCAAAACCAGCATATCCAAATTCTTCTCTTTAAGCTTTCCTTTTCCGTTGGCCATTCCCTGGCCGGTTTCCAACGCAAACCCGACCAGCTTCTGCTTTTTCTTATTCTTTCCTAATCCAGCCAGCAGGTCCGGATTCGCCACCAAATTCAAAACCAATTTCCCGTTTCGCTTGATTTTTTGAGTCTCTACTTTCTCGGCTCGAAAATCGGAAACCGCCGCCGCCATCACTACGGCATCCGCCCTCTTATAAAGCTGGGCCAATTTCTTTTGCATTTCGTCAGCCGTCGCCGTCAAAAAATTCTCTGTGTTCCGAGGCGGCTCCACCGACATCCGGCCGTGAACGAAACTAACTTTCGCCCCCATCTGTGCCGCCGCCCGCGCCAAAGCAACGCCCATTTTTCCCGACGAGCGATTGGAAAGGTAGCGCACCGGGTCTATAGGTTCTTCCGTCCGCCCGCCGGTGACGATGATTTTTTTCCCCGCGAGCAAACCCCGCTCGGCAAAAATCTCTTCGATTTTTTTCACAATCGTCTCCGGCTCGCTCATCCGCCCCATTCCCTCCCCTTCGGAAGCGGTTGCCAGCTTTCCCTCTTCCGGACCGGTAAAACGATACCCCATTTTTTCCAGCTTTCCTAAATTCTTTTGTACTGGAGAATGATACCACATCTCCGTATTCATCGCCGGGGCCAGCAAAACCGGATTGGTGGTGGCTAAAAGAACGTTGCAGAGCAGATCCGGCGCTAATCCATTGGCCACCCGTCCGATGAAATCCGCCGTGGCCGGCGCCACCACGATTAAATCCGGCCAGCGTGCCAGCTCGATGTGATGAGTGGAAGCAAATTGCTGTGGAAATAATTCGGAGGAAACGGGATGTCCGGAAACGGTTTCCAAAACCAGCGGCGTCACGAACTGCCGCGCAGCTTCGGTCATGACTACCCGGACTTGGGCCTTTTTTTCAACCAATTGACGAATTAAAAAAGGGGTCTTGTATGCGGCGATTCCTCCGGTGACCCCCACCAGGATTTTTCTACCGGCCGGCATCAATGCACTCCGGCATTTTCCGAACCCCCCGTAGGATCAACCGGATACCCCATCATCCGCTCCGCTGGAGTGAAAATCAAAATCGAGACCAGCCATTCCAAATTTTTTTTATCCACTGGCATCTTCCCGGCCCAGTTTACCCGTTCCAAAAGCAGCTCCAGCCGCTCCGAAGGCAAAATTCCCAAAGCATAATAACGCACTAATGCCGAAAAAGCCTCGGGAGCAAAAAGCGCCATCTCCGCTTCCGAAAAAATTCTAACCGATGCTGGTTTTGTGCGCTTTTCCCCTTGCGGGCCAAAACGCTCCAATATCCAGCTTAAAGCCGAACCAACCTCCCGCACTGAAAATCCCATCTTTCCCAGCTGCTCCGACCAGTACGAAAGCTCCTTTTGGTAATCTTTTTCGGCCGAGCCAACCGGCGGGCGGGCCTTTTCTGCAAGAAAGGCCACTGCCTCCAACAGGCGTTCTTCGTTCATCATATATTTAAATTAAAGCTTCTGCTTGGTTTTGCCAAGCCTTAATGCCGAAAATGCCTTTGGCTGGAAAAGACCAAACTGATATTAGCTCGGTCGGCCGCGGCAATCACAAGGGCATCTTTTTTCGAACCGGAAGGTGCCAGAACGGCAACCACGCCGCCTGCCGCCGCTTTTTCCACGCCATCCGGCATCGGGAAAAAAGCATCGGAAGCTAAAACCGAACCTTTCGCCCGATTTCCGGCTTTGTATAAAGCCAGCCAGACTGCATCCACACGCGAAGTGATGCCACCCGCAATTCCGACCGTTTTCAAACTCGCCGCCAATACAATAGCGTTAGAGTGTGTATGCTTGGCAACTTTTTCGGCAAAAAGCAAACTTTCAATTTCTTCGTTAGAAGGTTTCCTCTTGGACACCACCTGCAAATCATTTTTAGTTGAAACGCCGCTATCAACCGTCTCCGCTAAAAAAGCCCCTTCCAGATGATACAGCCGCAATCCGCTTCCCCGGCTTTTCCAGTTCCGGCAGGCCACAACGCGCCGGTTCTTTTTTTGCAATAAAATTTCCAAAGCTTCTGTCTCATAATCAGGCGCCAGAATGCATTCCAAAAAGGGAGATTCGTCTAAAAACTTGGCCGTGGCAAGGTCCACTTTTTGATTTAAACCAACGATCCCGCCATAGGCCGAAAGCGGGTCGCAATCATAAGCGTCTCGATAGGCAGCGGCCAGAGTAGAACCCGCCGCCGCTCCGCAGGGATTGGTGTGCTTGAGAATACCGACAAACGGTTTTTCAAATTCAGCTGCCAACTTCAAAGCGGCATTCAAGTCCCGCAGATTATTGTAGGAAAGTTCCTTCGCGCCCAAAATTTCAAAACTGTCCACGCCCCAACCTTCTCCCGCCGAGTACAGGGCTCCTTTCTGATGCGGGTTTTCTCCGTAGCGCAGCGCCTGCTTTTTGGAAAGCTCCAGCCGAATCGCTTGCGGCAAATCATCCCGCGCCGCTTCGGCCTCTGTTCTGGAAAAATATTCAGTTATGAGCCGATCGTAGCGGGAAGTGAGCGCAAAAACCCTATGCGAACAATTTCTCCGAAACTCAAGCGAGGCAGCCCCGCCGTTTGTTTTCAATTCCTGCCCCAGCTGTTCGTAATCGGCGGGGTCGGTAATAACCGTGACCGATTCATAGTTCTTGGCCGCCGCCCGCAAAAGTGAAGGCCCGCCGATATCGATATTTTCAATCGCTTCCTCTTCGGTAACTCCCGCTTTTTGGGCGGTCGCTTCAAACGGATATAAATTTACAACCACCAAATCAATTGATTCCCAACCCTGCTTTTTCATCGTAGTTGAATGCTCCGCTTTATCCCTTCGCGCTAAAATTCCGGCAAATAATTTGGGATGCAGGGTCTTCACCCGTCCGTCCAAAATCTCTTCCGAACCGGTGTATTCCGCAACCGATTGTACCGAAACGCCCAACTTTCCCAAAATTTCTAACGTTTTGCCGGTGGACAAAACCGCAATCGAATGCTTCTTCAAAATCTCCGCCAGAACTTCCAAACCCGACTTGTCATAAACCGAAACCAGGGCTCGCCGGACCGAAATCAACTCAACCATTTTTTCTTCCTCAACCAAAACCTCTTCCGTTCCCATCAAAACTCCTTGCCGGTCAAAAGCCGGTACGCTTCCAGATATTTTTCGCGCGTTTTCATCACTACTTCCTCCGGCAAATGCGGGGCCGGCGGTTTTTTATCCCATTGGATGGATTCCAGAAAGTTGCGCACGAACTGCTTGTCAAAGCCATCCTGCGGCCGCCCCGGTTGATATTGCGAAGCCAGCCAAAAGCGCGATGAATCGGGCGAAAGAACTTCGTCAATTAAGGTCAATTTGCCATCAATGTAACCAAACTCGAATTTTGTATCCACCAGAATAATACCCCGCGACCAGGCATAAGCGGAAGCTCTGTTGTAGATGGCTAACGAAAGTTTCTTTAATTCTTCGACAACTGCAACGCCAAAGGCCTTTTTGGCTTCCGCTTCGGAGATATTCTGATCGTGGCCGGTATCTTCTTTGGTCGCCGGTGTAAAAATCGGCTCCGGCAATTTTTGCGACTCCTGCAAATCTCCTGGGAAGTCGAAATCGTATAGCCGCACGGACTTTCCGTTCTTGCCCCGCTTTGCTTTGTATTCTTTCCAGAGCGAACCGGCGATATAACCCCGCACCACGCACTCCAAATCGACGCGCTGCGCTTTTTTTACCAAAAGCGAGCGCCCCTCCAGCTGTTCGCGATATTTCACCATCCCCTTTGGAAAATCCTGCGCTCTGTGGGCTATCAGGTGATTGGGAACTGTATCAGAGAGAAACTCAAACCAAAAAACTGAAAGAGCAGTTAGAATCTTCCCTTTATCCGGAATCCCCTCCGGCATCACCACATCAAAAGCCGAAAGCCGGTCGGTGGCAACCAGCAAAAGATATTCTCCCAAATCGTATATATCTCGCACTTTCCCCCTTCCGAAAAGTGGAAATTCTGAAATGTCAGTCTGCATCAAAGCCGAAGGCATTGTCGTTGTATTTTCCATATTGTCAATATGAGTGAAAGACCACCTCCGCGCAAGCTTTCCATTTTTTACCCTTCAACTATCGCTTTAAGTTCAATCCTTTGTAAGAATAACAAGGATAAATATAAAAGGTGGTTACATATCCCCGGCCGCTTTTCACAACCAGCGAATCCGCTTCCTCAACTTTTTCAAAAAAGCCCTTGAGCACCCCCGGCGCATCGTTCAATCGATAGCGCCGGTCAATCACAAATAAAAAGTTCCTGCCAATAACTTTGGATTGGTCAAACCAGTAATCATATTGCAACCCCGGCTGACCGATTAAGGCGTTGGAATATGTCTCCGGCTGGTTTGGCAAATAAAACGCCAGCTCTGAAGCCGTTTTGTATTCATAGCCGCCAACTTCCCATTTTCCGCCTCGTTCATTTGCCATCTGCCAGACTTTTCGAACTAACTCCTTCCATCCGGCCAGGCTATTTCCCGACCAGTTGGCGGCAAAGGGCTGATAAAACAAGAACAAAACCAATACTAAAGTTGTCGCACAAGCTCCAACCAGCTCCAGCTTAAACAAACTTTTCACATTCTTTTGAAAAGCCAAAACAATGCCCAGAACAGTCGCTACAAGATACCCAAGCCAGAGCCAGTTCAATTTTACCCAGTAGAAAAACGAAATTATTGTAAAACCGGCAAAACAAGGCAAAACCCAGCTGGTCAGATAAAGAATGAGCCGGTCTTTTTTGCGAAAGCAGACTTTGATTCCAACAATAAAAGCTTTCCAATTGGTCAACCACAAAACTGGAGACAGTACCAGAACCTGTGTTATCACATAACGGCCAAAATTGTAAAAGCTAAAGTTGCCGAGTTCTCCGGCTCTGCGGGAGGATTGAAAAAGAAACGAAGCCCAATGGTGTTGGGCATTCCAAATGACGACCGGTAAAAAAATAATTCCGGCCAAAAGCAGCGAAAGCCAAAAATGAAGTGAACTCAAAACTCTCCAACCGTTGCTAAGTAGTATGAACAGCCCCATCCCGCCCAAAATCAAAACCGCGCTGTATTTGGAAAGAAATGCAAATCCGACAGCCGCTCCAAATCCATACCAACTTCTTTCGTCTCCCTCAATGGTCGCCCGATAACCGAAAAACAACGCTAGAACATAGAAAAATAAAAGCGGCGAGTCGGGCAGCATCTGCATTCCCCCCACGAAAAAAAATGGGGAGAGAAGTAGTGGCAAAAATTCCCGAACAGCAACCGGTGTCAACCGGCGGGCAAAGCGATAGAGCGCTAAGAAAGTTCCAAACGAATACAACAGGGCCGGAAGTCGAATCGCGAATACGCTATCCCCAAACAAAAGAGTAAAAAGCCAAATCGACCAGGCGGACAAAGGTGGATGGTCAAAATAACTTATGGCTAAATGCCGCGAATAATTCCAATAATACGCCTCTTGAGGGGAAAGGGGCAAAAGCAAAGCCAAAACGAATCGCACGGCAAATATCGCTCCAACTAAAACCCAAACCTTTTTACTCAAGCTCAAAGCTCATTCCCGTTCCGAAGGAAAAAACCCACCCCCCCGGCCCGAAGGGGCGCGCCATATCCAACCGCATCACTTTGAACGAGGAGGATTTCACCAGTCCCAGGCGCAGGCCCAACCCCCAGTTACTCCTCACTTCTGAAATTCGGAAATCTTCCCCTCTCTTCCAGGCTTGACCAAAATCAATAAACGTCACCCCGCCTATCCCAAGTATCGAGAGCAAATTCGGACCGAAAATGCGCTGCTCTATGGTTCCTAAAACCATTCGGCTGCCGGTAAACTGGCGGGCGTCGTAGCCCCGTAAGCCATTTTCACCGCCCAAAACGAATTGTCCGATGCGAGCCTGTCCGTTGACGAAAGAACCCTCCAAACGAAAAGCGAGTGGCCATTTATTCTTCCAACGCCAATAGTGACGGAGGTTTGCCTGCCAGAAATTTCCTTCCCAACGGTCGAACAAAAAAGTCGAGCGGTCGCCCAACGACAACCGGATGAAGTGATTGTTTAGCTTGCGGGTAGTTCCAAGTGAAAAAGCCGCTTCGTGCCGGGTGACCGACGAACCCAAAAAACGGGGCGCAAGAACGTATTGAAATGTTGAAGTTTCACCCAGCCGAAAGTCCTCCACGATGCCAAAGTTGTCGAGATATTTTTCCTTGGTATAGCGATTGGAATACATACTGAAACTCGAGGAAACCGAATGCACGCGCTCCTCTGGAACGACAAACCCAAAGTCCTCCGGTCGGAATACGGTATCTCCTGCGGTTAAATAGGTCGGGCCTCTAAAATTATTCTGGGTTATGGAATACCCAAGCGCGGCCACCCGTTTAAATAAATTTCCCCACGAACGCTGAAAGGAAAGAGCGGCTTCATCAGTTTTTTGAGGAAAGAAAAAACGTTCTTCGCCTCCGGCAAAAAATCGAACCCGATCGGAAAAGGTTAACAAACTAAGCCTACCTCCCCATTTATCCCTGGACGAATAGAGCGACCGGCCAGTTTCTATCAAATAATAATCCCCATCCGTGCGGCTTTCGGCAACCAGTGAAAGCGAAATAGGCCAAGAAAATAAGCGGCGCTCATAAAAAGACGCTGAGCGGCTGACTCGCAAATCAGTTTCCTCGTAAATCAATTCCAGCTTTTGACCCAACCCCAAAAGATTTTTTTCTTCCAGCCCCAGCGAAAATTGATACGCTCCCCCACCCCCTCTTAGAGCCAAACTCCCCTCCGTGGTCCACTGGTCGGACGTTTCGACCACTAAGTCAACCAGTGAATCGGAGACAAAATGCGGCGTTACCAGAACGCTGCCAAAAACACCCAGACTGCGTAAATTGCGTTCCGTCTCCTGCGCCAGGGCCGAATCGTAATCGTCCCCCTCTCGCAAGAGCAACTCCCGCCTCACGATTGCTTCTTTGGTTCGCATATGAAATTTATTGGCCAGACGAAAAAGCCAGATATTCTCCTTTTCTTTCGGAAAAACATCCTGCCGCTCTATGACTACAGCCCGAATTCGTACTTCCGGTCCGGTCGGGTTAACTTCAACTTGCGCCGGCAAAACCGGCGAAAAAAAGAAGCTAACGGCCGGCCAACTTTTCCAGAACCAGCCGTATCGCCTGCGGGTAAATTTCATATTCTATTTGATGTACGCGTCCAGCCAAACTTTTGGGCGTATCGCCTGGCAAAACAGCCGTTTTTTTTTGCAAAATTATCGCCCCGTGGTCATACACTTCATCAACGTAATGAACGGTTGCGCCGCTTTCCCCTTCTCCCGCTTTCAAAACTGTCTCGTGCACCGTTGGCCCGTAAAAGCCTTTGCCGCCAAACTTGGGGAGTAGAGCCGGATGGATGTTGATGATTCGCCCTGCATAGGTACGTACAACCTCGTGGGGCACCTTGCGCAAATACCCGGCCAGGCAAATTAGTTCGATTTGATATTTCTTGAGCAATTCCAAAAAGGACAGCGCATACGCTCCGTCGCTTTCAAAATCTTTTCGTGAAACGACAGCGGTTGAAATCGAATATTTTTGAGCCCGTTCCAGAGCCAAAATTCCGGGCCGGTCGGAAATAACCAGCGCGACAACGGCTGGAATTTCCTTATTTTGACAAGCTTGGATGATTCGCTCCAAATTGGAGCCCAAGCCGGAAACGCAGACCGAAAGCCTACTCTCCAAGATATTTCTTCACGAGCGCAGAAACCAGTTTGGGATTGGCTTTCCCTCCACTCTTCTTGACCGTTTCCCCGACGAAAAAGCCGAAAACTTGTTTTTTCCCCTCTTTGTAGCTGGCCACTTCTTTAGGATGCGCTTCAACTACCTCCCGCACCCATCCATCCAAAACTACCTCATCCGACTCCTGCACCAGACCTTTTTCGGCGATTATCGCCTCTGCCGATTTTCCTGACGCGACCATCTCCGCCAGCACTTCCTTGGCCATATTGTTGGAAAGCGCGCCGGAATCAACTTTCTTCAGTAACGCTGCCAGCTCGTCCGCCGAAACTTTTACTGCCCCAATTAAAATCTTTTTGTCCTTTAAATAACGGAAAATTTCTCCGTTGACCCAATTGGCAACGGTTTTGAAATTTGGGAAAAGCTTGACCGCTGCCTCATAATAATCCGCAACCGCCCGCTCGGACGTCAAAAGCGAGGCATCATAATCCGAAAGTTGATAAGCTTCCATAAATCGCTTCCTTCGTGTCTCGGGAAGTTCTGGCAAACTTTCCCGAATTCCCTCCAACCATTCGGGTGAAACTTCCAGGGGCAGCAAGTCCGGCTCCGGAAAATAGCGATAATCATCCGAAAACTCTTTTGCCCGCATCGGATGTACCGATTGTTTATCCTCGTCCCATAGCAAAGTTTCCTGCACGACCTTGCCCCCCGATTCAATAATTTTTTTTTGCCGTTCAATTTCCACTTCCAATGCCTTTTGCACGGCCCGGAAGGAATTCATATTCTTCAGCTCCGTTTTGGTGCCAAATTCTCTTTGCCCCTTTGGGCGGATGGAAACATTGGCGTCGCAGCGCAATTTCCCCTGCTCCATATCGGCCGTGCTGATTTCGCAATATTGCAAAATCTGTTTGAGAGCGGTCAGATAAGCATACGCTTCATCTGAAGAGCGGATGTCCGGCTCGGAGACGATTTCAATCAACGGCACTCCACAGCGATTCATATCCACCAGCGTGTAGTCGATGGCGCGTCCCTCCGGATGAAAGGATTTACCCGCATCTTCTTCGAGGTGAATCCGCGTTATGCCAATCGTCTTGACCTGGCCGTCAAAATGTATACTCAATGAACCGCCCGTTCCGAGCGGACGTTCATACTGCGAAATTTGATACCCTTTAGGCAAATCCGGATAGAAATAATTTTTCCGCGCAAAAATGCTCTTGGGCTGAACCGTTCCTCCCACGACCAAAATCGATCGAACCGCCAGCTCCACCACTCTTTTATTTAGAACCGGCAAAACCCCCGGCATCCCCAAACAAACCGGACAGGTCTGGCTGTTTCCCTCGTTTCCGAATTCGGTCGAGCAGCCACAGAAGATTTTAGTTTCCGTATCCAGTTGGGCGTGGACTTCTAGCCCAATTACACTTTCGTATCCTTTCACGAGTTTTGCTCTCTAATTTCCCCTTCCCGCTCCGGGCTTGTCCCGACTTGTCCCGAGCTTAGCCAAGGGAGCGTAGTCGAGGGGAAGGGGATAAAGGGGTTAGCAACTGTCTTTAATGTCAAGTTCCATATGCGTAGTCGGTCTGCCAGCTGGTTTGCTGTTTCATCATCGCGTTCAGGATGGTCAGCAGCTTGTGCATACAAACATTTAGGTTGCTTTCTCAAATTCCTATCCCCAGATTCTCCAAGCCAATCGCCGCCTTCAGTACCGCCTCATCCTTTTTCTGCGGGCCAATGATTTGAAATCCAATCGGCAGCCCCTCTTTGTTTTTTCCACAGGGAATTGAAACCGCCGGCACGCCGGCCAAATTTACAGGCACGGTGTAAATATCCGAAAGATACATCTCCAGCGGATCGCCCGTTTTTTCGCCAATGCCAAACGCCACCGATGGGGTGGTCGGCCCGAGCAAAAAATCAACTTTTTTGAATACTTGGGCGAACTCTTTTTTCATCACCGCCCGCACCTTTTGCGCTTTCAAATAATAGGCATCGTAATACCCTGCAGAAAGAACATACGTTCCTAAGATGATGCGCCTTTTGACCTCCGCCCCAAATCCCTGCGCCCGCGTCTTCGCATACATTTCAAACAAACTTGTCCCGAGCGCTGTCGAGGGATCAGAATGGTTATCCATACGCATGCCGTATTTAACGCCGTCATACCGCGCCAGGTTAGACGACGCCTCGGCGGTACAAATGATGTAATAGACCGCAATCGCTGTCGGTAGCGAAGGAAGCGAAACTTCTTCTACCGCATACCCAGCTTTTGTCACCTTTTCAATGGCGGCCTTGACCGAATCCCGCACTTCCGCCGACAAACCTTCCCCCCAAAATTCTTTCGGAACTCCAAATCTCGTATTCTTCGGGAGTTCAACGGCGCGGCCGGGCTCCGAAAACGGAAAATCAAAAAGCTTCTCCGATATTGATGTCGAATCACATCGGTCGTAACCGGAAATGACATCCGAAATCAGCCATAAATCCCGCGCATCTCGGGCAAAAGGACTTATTTGGTCCAGGGAAGAAGCAAACGCCACCAATCCGTAACGTGAAATCGCTCCGTATGTCGGACGGAACCCGGCTATGCCGCAAAGCGAGGCCGGCTGCCGCACCGAGCCACCGGTATCGGTACCCAAAGCCAAAATAGCTTGATGCGCAGCCACAGCAACGGCCGAACCGCCGGACGAACCGCCCGGCACTTTGGATGGATTGAGCGGATTCAGCACCGGCCCAAAAGCGGAATGCTCGTTGGAGGAACCCATTGCAAACTCATCCATATTGGTCTTTCCGACCATAACTGCATCCGCTTCCTCGAGCTTTTTGACGACGGTGGCATCGTATGGCGGCGCAAAGTTCTCCAGAATCCTCGACCCGCAGGTAGTGCGAACCCCCTTGGTGCACATAATATCTTTGACGGCAATCGGAATCCCCGCCAATCTTCCCAGTTTTTCACCCTTCGCCCGTTTCGTATCTACTTTTTTTGCTTTTTCGAGGGCCGAATCTGCCAAAACGGTGATGAAGCTGTTCAGTTTCTTCCCGCTCCGCTCAATTTCTGCCAGGCACGCCTGGGTAACTTCCACGGCTGAAATTTCTCTTTTGCCCAAAAGCGGCAAAAGCTCCCACGCCTTTTTTCTGTTTAATCCATCCACAAAATCCAAAAAAACAGAATTCTACCTCCTTGGCAAGCTGAAAGTAATTTGTTTTGGATTCCGACTTTCGATGTATATTCTGGCTCAACATAATGAAGATGGAGGAACAATGAAAAAAATAATCCCGCTTTTGCTTATTTTATTCTCAATGGCTCTTTTCAAGGCTTTGTCTGAAGAAAAAAAACCAGCTATTGAAAGTCTCTTCTGGCTTTCCGGCTGCTGGGATAACGGCGACACCCTTCGCCATTACGAAGAACAATGGATGAAACCGGCGGGAAATTCAATGCTGGGGATGAGCCGCACCGTGGCGAAAGGCAAAACCTCGGCCTACGAGTTTTTACGAATTCAACAGCAGAAAAACGGTGATATTTTTTACGTCGCAAACCCTTCCGGACAGCCGCAAGATTCGTTTAAACTGGTTAAATTCGGAAATCGAGAACTTATCTTCGAAAACCTCGCGCACGATTTTCCCCAGCGGATAATTTATCGCATTCAAGGTGACTTGCTGGTAGCGCGTATCGAAGGGAAAAACAAAGGGAAAGAACGAGGCATCGATTTCCCAATGAAACGCACCCAATGCGATTAGACTGGTTTAACGTGACCTTACAAAAAAAGGAGAAATCAAAATGAAATTTACGCTTTCCGCTATCCTAATGATAGTTTTGACTTCAGGTCTGACCAACGCCCAGACCAAAAAAAAACTCAATCCGGCCGCGCTTGCTACCAAGATGTCCAGCTACGTCGTCGGCCTGCTTTATAAAGGTCCGGCCTGGACCGCCGAAAAAACGCCGGCGGTTGAAAGCTTGCAGGCCGGGCATATGGCCAACATTCAAAAAATGGCCGATATGGGCAAACTGGTGGCCGCCGGCCCGATGGGGGACACCGGCCAGCTGCGCGGCATTTTCATTTTCCGCGCCGATTCGGTAGCCGAAGTCAAAGCGATGGCCCAAGCCGACCCGGCAATCAACGCCGGCCGCTTGAAAATCGATTACTACATTTGGTGGGGGCAGAAGGGAATCGGCGAAAAATTTGCCGCCGAATACAAAAAAAACCCGGATATGAAAATGGAAATGACCACCTTTCAACTGGTTTTCCTCCTCAGCGGCCCAAACGCCGACTCGATTTCCCCGCAGGAAGCCGGAAAACTCCAAGGGCAGCATCGGGAACACATTTTTTCGATGCTGGACTCCAGAAGGGCGGCCGTTGCCGGGCCGTTTATGGAAGACCACGATATCCGCGGCATCATCGTTTTTCAGGTCGGCTCGTTAGAGGAAGCCAAAAAGCTGGCGGAATCCGACCCCGCTGTGAAAGCGGGGCATCTGAAAGTGGAAATCCATCCCTGGTGGGTGGCCAAAGGAGTCTGGCCGTAAAACCCGCGCCACCCGGCGATGCCGGTTCTCGAAAGCCGATTAAGGCCTGCTCGTGACTGAACGGGCAAGACTCATCGGGTTTGCCAAAGCCACCTTCTCCGTCGCCGTCTGGGGCGCTTCTTTTATCGCGACTAAGGTTGCTCTTAAAGAAGTTTCTCCCATCACCGTCGTCTGGGTCCGTTTTGCAATAGGCGTTTTGATTCTCGGTGCGGCCGTTACATTTCGCAGGGAATTTTCTGTTCCGCCGCTCAAAGAGCTCGGCTACTTCTCGCTTATCGGCTTCATCGGAATCACCTTCCACCAGTGGCTTCAGTCCAACGGGCTGGTGACCGCGCAAGCTTCCACAACCGCCTGGATTGTCGCCACGGCTCCTATTTTTATCGCCATCCTCGGCTGGATTTTTCTGAAAGAACATTTAAGCTGGAGCCAAATCTTTGGAATAGCCCTCGCAACCATAGGAGTACTGCTGGTCGTCAGCCGGGGCGATTTGAATTCCATTTTTAAGGGAAGTTTCGGCACCCGGGGAGATTTGCTGATTTTAATCAGCGCCCCCAATTGGGCCATCTTTTCGGTTTTATCCCGGAAGGGGCTTAAAGAGCACCCTGCCTCGACGTTGATGTTCTACGTTATGACCACCGGCTGGCTTTTCTCCATTCCCCTATTCTTTGCCGGTTCAGGATGGAGTGAAATAACTCAACTTACCATATCAGGCTGGACGGCCATCAGCTTTTTGGGAATTTTCTGCTCCGGTCTCGCCTACATTTATTGGTTCGATGCCCTTAAAATCATTCCCGCTTCCCAGGTCGGAGCGCTTTTGTATGTCGAACCCCTCATCGCCGTCATCGTTGCCGCCGTTATTCTTAGTGAAAGCATAACTTTAGGTGTCCTCTTTGGCGGGGCAATCACTTTATTGGGAGTTTGGATGGTGACGAGGAACGAAATATGACAACTACTTTCCACTATTAGTTTTTCATATATATTCTCACCAATGCTAACAAGAAAACGGTCGTAAATATACAGGAGGAAAAAATGAAACGTAAAGCATCAGCAGTTTGGAGGGGCGGATTAAAGGGTGGAAAAGGAACGGTTTCGACCGAAAGCGGAGTGCTTTCAATCACTCTTACCCTTTGAGGGTAATTGTCTGATGAAAACGAAGCTATTGGTCGACTCTGATGAATTTTGGCCAGAGCTGAAAAGCGACGTTCTTTCCGCAAAAAACCGCGTATTCCTCCAAACCCTCTCTTTCGAGGGAGACCGCGTGGGGCAGATGCTATCCGCTCTTCTCTTATCGCTGACCTCCGTTGACGTAAGAATAATCGTGGATTGTTTTACGAAATGGATGCTAAACGACAAGTTTTTGTACGCCCCCAAAAATCTGCTGAACCCTCAACTTCGGCAGGAAGCCGGCGAGACCGCCAAAATGATAAAGAACCTTCGGGAAGGCGGGGTCGGTGTGAAGTTCACAAATCCTATGGGCTGGATTCCGACCCGGCTGGCGGCCCGCAATCACAAAAAACTTATCATCATTGATAACAGAATTGCCTACATCGGTGGAATAAACTTTAGCGAACATAATTTTACCTGGCACGATATGATGGTAAAAATGGAAGATGATAACATTGCCGAGTTTTTATCGGCTGACTTCTTATCCACCTGGAAAGGATATAACTCAACAACCTATCAATGTTTCGAAGAGATAGAACTGCAAACTTTTGATGGGAACTCAAACGAAACCGCGTTCGAAAAAATCTTAAACTTGATCGATGGAGCAAAAGAAGAAATTTTTGTTGAAAGCCCCTATCTAACCTTCCCCGTTTTCGACAGCCTGAAAGAGGCCAAAGCCCGCGGCGTTGCGGTCACGATAGTGACGCCGGAGACAAACAACTGGAAATTCATGAAGGAATACCTGCTCTGGGAGGCAACCCGAGCCGGCATTGAAATACGGCTATATCCGACCATGACCCACTTGAAAGCAATGCTCGTGGATAATACCCATCTCGTAACCGGTTCGTACAATTTCGACTACCTGGGCTACCGGCTTCACCAGGAGGTCATCGCCATAATCGCCGACCGGCGAGTAATATCCAAATTCCGAGACCGGGTCATTCAGCCAGACCTGAAAAATTCTCGGAAGTTCGAAGGAAAGGTAAACTGGTTAAAAGGGCAGACGCTGAACTTGGCCTTAAGGTCGCTCGGCTGGTCGCTGGCAGCGATAAATTGAAATGTTGGTTCTGCGTCTGCAATCTATTTGCTCAATGGCTGGGCAGTCATTAAGTTAGGTGCGTAGGCACGAAAGACAAATAAAAAATAACTCCTGAGGAGGAAAAATGATACGCAAAGCATCAGCAGTTTGGAAGGGCGGATTGAAGGACGGAAAAGGAACGGTTTCTACCGAAAGTGGGGCGTTTTCCAACACCGCTTACTCTTTCCACACCCGCTTTGAAAACGAAAAAGGGACGAACCCGGAGGAGTTGATAGCTGCGGCACACGCCGGTTGCTTTTCGATGGCCCTCTCCGCCGAATTAGGGAAAGCGGAGATGACGCCGCAAAGCATCAGCACGACTGCAACGGTAACTCTGGAAATGCTGGAAGGCGGCCCGACCGTAACCTCCAGCCACCTCGAAACCGTGGCAAAAATCCCCGGCGCCGACAAAGCCGCTTTCGAAAAAGCCGCCAATGCAGCCAAAGCTGGCTGCCCCATTTCCCGGCTTCTGAACACGAGAATCACGCTGGATGCGAAGCTGGAAAGTTAAAAAACGAAAGTCCGTGTCGACGAAACTTTTATGGGGGAACTTATCGTAAATAAGAGTAGGCGGCATAGTAAATGCCACAGGAGGAAGATATGACTGAAATTAAACGCATCCAGGACCAACTGAAACGCGCCTTTGAAGGCGAGGCCTGGCACGGCCCGGCGGTAATGGAGGTGCTCGCAAGCGTAACTGCAAAGCAGGCCGCCGCCCGGCCGATTCCCAACGCCCATTCCATCTGGGAAATCACCCTGCATATCTCCGGCGGGGACGCGGTGTTGAAGTCCCGGGTTGAAGGGAAATGGATGGACGAACCGGAGGAAGGAGATTGGCCGCCCGTCGAGGACGCCAGCCCGGCGGCCTGGGAAAAAACCTTGAAACTCCTGAAAACCAGATACGCCGGGCTGCAAAAAGCCATTTCCAAGCTTTCCGATAAGGACTTGGGGAAACCGATTGCCAAAGGCAAGTCCACCCTGTACGCCTCCCTGCACGGGATAATTCAGCACGACCTGTATCACGCCGGGCAGATGGCCGTTCTCAAGAAGGGAGTGTAGGAGTGACCGAAATAGAGCGCATAAGCGATCAGTTGAAGCGCGCCTTCGAGGGCGGGGCCTGGCACGGCCCCTCCGTCAAGGAAGTGCTGGAAGGCGTCACCGCCGAAAAAGCGGCCGCCCGGCCGGTTTCCGGCGCCCATTCCATCTGGGAACTCGTTCTGCACATCGCCGTCTGGGAAAATGCCGTCAAAAGATGGGTACGAGGCGAATCTTACAATGTGTCGGACGAGCAGAACTGGCCAGCAATAAAAGACGCCGGTGAACCGGCCTGGAAAAAAGCCTTGGAGGCTTTGGAAAAAGGCCATATGGAACTGCGCGAAACTATTTCCCGCCTTTCCGACTCCGATTTGGACAAAATCCTTAAACAGCCAAAGCCCTCGGTTTACCAGCTTTTGCATGGCGTCATCCAGCACGACTTGTATCACGCCGGGCAGATTGCGGTCTTGAAAAAAGCTTTCACGTGAACCAGGCGATTTTTCTCGATGCGCTGCAGCAAACGGTTATCTCCTGCCGTAAATGCCCTCGGCTCGTGCGCTGGAGAGAAAAGATAGCCAGAGAAAAAGTAAAACGCTTTCAAGAATGGGATTACTGGGGCAAACCGGTCCCCAGCTTTGGCGACCCCAATGCCCGGTTGTTAATCGTCGGGCTCGCACCCGCGGCGCACGGGGCCAACCGGACGGGGAGGATGTTCACCAGCGACCGGAGCGGGTCGCTCCTTTATCCCACCCTTCATAAATTCGGCTTTGCCAACCAGCCCATTTCCTTTACGCGGGGTGACGGGCTGAAGCTGAAGGATTGTTACATCACCGCCGTTGTTCGTTGCGCCCCACCGCAGAATAAACCGACCCCCAAAGAGTTGCAAAACTGCCGACCTTATTTTTTGGAGGAACTTCGGCTCTTGAAATCGATTCGTGTAATCGTCGGCTTGGGCAAAGTCTCCTTCGATGCAATTTTTCGGGGGTTAAAAGAGCTGCAAATGACTTCGCTCAAAAATAAACCGGCCTTTGGCCACGGGGTTGTGGTGCCGATTGCACCCAACCTCTCCCTCATCGGCTCCTATCATCCCAGCCAGCAAAACACCTTCACAGGAAAACTGACACCGGCGATGTTCGAATCCATCTTTCGAAAAGCTAAAAACCTGCTGAATCAAGTTATATGAATCCGGATGCAAACTTAATCGATTACTACGCCAAACGGGCGGCGGAATACGAACGGATTTATCAAAAACCGGAAAGACAAAAAGACCTGTCCACTCTCCGGTCGCTTTTGCAGAAAACGGTGAAGGAGCGTGACGTTCTGGAAGTGGCCTGCGGCGCCGGATATTGGACACAAGTTGCCGCACAAACCGCCCGCTCTAAGCATTACGGCCCCGCAAAAGTTTCATTCGAAAAACGAGACGCTTTTGACCTCTCCCCTGTCGTTGGAAGGTTCAACGCCGGCCTGGCCACGTTCTGGTTTTCGCATCTCAAAAAATCTCAAATCCGCGAATTCTTAGTCAAATTCCATCAAATTCTTTCTCCCAATGCTTTGGTAATTCTCATCGACAATAACTACGTTCCCGGCAGCAGCACCCCCATAAGCCGGATGGATGAAGAAGGCAATACCTATCAACTGCGAACGCTGGATAATGGAAGTCAATACGAAGTGCTCAAGAACTTCCCTAACGAAACCGAGCTGCGAGCGGCAGTTGGGAAATTGGCCGACCGGATAAAATTTATTAAGTTGACCTATTATTGGTTTCTTTCCTATTATGTTATGAAAGATAAATTGCAATAATTTTGACGTATGACTTGCGTGCTTTCTTCCATTCCCTGTACCGAGTGGTTAGAGTCTGCTGTTGAAAACTGTTGCGGTGTCAAACAGTTCTCTCATATATTCGGCCCTATGAAAGGGATAGAGGACAAACGTTATGGCTAAAAACAGGCAACCAAACAACCCGTCAAAAAACAAAAATCAGCTGACAGGTAAGTCGCCTTCCAAAAAGATAATAATCGGGGGAGTTGTCTTGGCCGCTCTGGTCATCACGGGAATATTACTCTTTAAAACCAAATCCCAGGACGACCCCATCCCTTCCACCTCTTCGAAAGCAAGCTCGACAGCCCTGCCGATTGACACAACCAATGCCCCCCGGAAAATGACAATGGAAATCAACCAGGCAATTATGGTTACCGAAGAGCTGGATTACGGGGGAAAAGTTCCATCCATTGCCGAGGCGCTGCAGGACATTGAACGGGTGCACCGTCCGGAGGATGGAATCGGCCGAACCTTTGCCATCATAGACGCCTACGGGATGAAAATGCCCAATGGAAAATTGCATATCTCAATGCATGCCAGCACGGAAAAAGTCGGCTACGGGGCGGTCGTTTTTAAGCGCACGGGAAAAGTTTTATGGCACAGTGACATTGTGCCGGCTACAAAACCTGCCTCCGGCTTTTCCGGCAAGAGCTTGACCATTCTGGTTGACGACGGCAAAGGCCAAACCTATTTTGTGGACGGCTCCAAAAACCCAAGTTCGATTTTGACCGCCACGTTGAGGGAGTTGAACTCACCGGTCGATTCCTTCTGGCCGGATGGGGTCGAACGGGAGGTAACCTTTATTTACAGCGCCTGCGGCTGCCCTGTGAAAGCCAAGGTCAAGCGGGTCGGAAGCAAAACCGTGCGCACCGAAGAGCTGCCGGTGCTTTTTCCCGACGACCCGCCGGCGGTTGCTTTAATTAACCGGCTGATGGGCTGGCAGAATTGAAATAAACCCAAAACCAAAGATGGTTCAGGCATAAAAACGCCGGAAGCCGAAATGAAAGCTAAAAACTCCGACAAAATCGCCGGCACCAGCTCCGATGCCGTGAAAACCAAAACCGGCAGGGGCTGGGCCGAATGGCTTAAAGTTTTAGATAAAGCCGGTGCCAAAAAGATGAACCATACCCAAATCGCCGCCTACCTCAATGAAAAACAGGGCATCCCCGGCTGGTGGGCGCAAATGGTCACCGTCGGCTACGAGCAGGCTCGGGGAATGCGCGAAGCATACCAGACGCCAACAGGGTACGAAATCAGTCGCAGCAAAACCATTGCCGTGCCTGCAAAAACGCTCTTCGATGCTTTTCAAAACGAGAAAACCCGTGCCCGCTGGCTCGCCGAAAAAAGGGTGGTGATTCGCAAAGCCACGCCTCACAAGTCGATGCGCGTCACTTGGCCCGATGGCAAAACCAGCCTGTCGGTGAATTTTTATCCGAAGGGCGACGGCAAAAGCCAGATTGTCGTCCAACATCTAAAATTAGCGAGTGCTACGGAGGCCAAGCAAAAGCAGGCCTTCTGGGAAAAAACTCTCGAAAAACTGAAAAAGACATTAGAACCTTAAATCTTTTATTACCGAAAGGAATCAAGATGTCCGTTGAAAACCCTGAGCCCAGCCGAAGGGAAGATCTCCGCTACCCCATCGGCAAGTTCAGTTGGCCGGAAACGGTTGGCGAATCCGAACGCAAAAGTATGCTTGAAGACCTTTCCAGCGCACCCGGTCTTTTCCGGGCAGGCGTCAAGGGATTATCGAAGGAGCAGCTCGACACTCCCTATCGCTCCGGCGGCTGGACGGTTAAACAGGTTGTCCATCACGTTCCGGACAGTCATTTTAACGCCTATGCCCGCTTTAAACTGGCTCTGACCGAGGATGAACCGACTATCAAGCCGTACGACCAGGCCAAATGGGCCGAACTCCCTGATTCTAAGACTGTTCCAATTGAGGTCTCCCTTTCGCTTTTGGACGCAATTCACGAACGCTGGCTGGCTCTTTTGCGTTCGATGAGCCCGTCCGATTTCAAGCGCGGTTTCCGCCACCCGGAGTATGAAGAAAAACTATTCCGCTTGGAACAAATCCTGGCCTTCTACGCCTGGCGTGGCAAGCACCATACCGCCCATATCGCTTCCTTGCGGGAAAGAATGGGATGGAAGTAATAAACGGCTATTTCAAAACCTCAAACAAGCATAAATTGAAAGGATAACAAAATGCCTCGTGTAATCCACTTTGAAATCAGCGCTGATGACTGTGACCGTGCGCTCAAGTTTTACCAGGCTGTCTTCGGCTGGGAATTCAAAAAATGGAACGGCCCGGAAGAATACTGGTTGGTCAATACCGGCCCGAACGACAAGCCCGGCATCAACGGCGGGTTGTTCAAACGCAAAGGCCCGGTCGGCCACGTCAACACCATCGACGTTCCAGCGGTGGACGACTTCGCAGCCAAAATAACCGCCGCAGGCGGAAAGGTAGTTGTTCCAAAGATGACAATCCCTGGAATCGGCTACCTGATCTACTGCCAGGATACAGAAGGAAGTGTCTTCGGCATCAGCCAGAACGACCTGGCCGCCAAATAACAAAACGGCTTCAATGCGCTAACAATGGAGGGAGTCAAATGGAAACATACAAAATAAAGCTGCTAACCCGCCGTGAGTTTGTAATTGCCACAATAGCGGGCACGGCCGCTTTGGCCGGATTACCAAGAAATATTTATTCGGCCAAAAAACGGCCCAACGTTCTTTTCATCTTAGCCGACGATCTCGGTTACGGCGATTTAAGTTGTTACGGACGGCCCGATTATCAAACCCCCTTTTTGGACAAATTGGCCAGGCAGGGTGTTCAATTCACACAGGCCTACGCGGCTGGGCCTCTTTGCACACCGACGCGTTGTGCCTTCATAACCGGCCGTTATCCGGCCCGGCTTCCCATTGGCCTCGAGGAACCGTTAAAATATGGAGACAACAGCGTTGGCTTGCCTCCCGAGCATCCCACGGTTGCATCGCTCCTCAAGGATAATGGCTACGAAACTGCACTGATTGGAAAGTGGCACTTAGGCTTCCTTCCCGAATATGGCCCGAATCAACATGGTTTTGACGAGTTCTTTGGCATCCTAAGCGGCGGAGTCGACTACTTTACCCATAAGGATAGATCAGGAAAGCTGGACCTGTACGAAAATCTTTCGCCGGTGGAGCGCAACGGCTACATTACTGAACTTCTGACCGACCGTGCGGTTAAGTTTATTTCACGCCGTCACGACCGTCCGTTCTATCTCAGCCTGCATTACACCGCACCCCATTGGCCCTGGGAGGGGCCAAAAGATGAAGAAGTCAGTGGCAGATTGAAAGACACCTTTGCAGCCGGAGGCTCGCTCAAAGTCTATGCCGCGATGATGAAGAGTTTAGACGAGGGTGTTGGAACGGTGATGAAAGCGCTCGGCAAAGCCAATCTTGACCGCAACACGCTGGTCATATTTACCAGCGATAATGGGGGCGAGCGCTTCTCTTACAATTGGCCTTTTTCAAAGCAGAAAGGAACCCTTTGGGAAGGTGGATTGCGAGTTCCAGCAATCGTCCGCTGGCCCGGCACCATCCAACCCGGCCGCTTGACCGACCAAGCCGTTATGACGATGGACTGGACAGCTATGATACTTTCGGTGACGAAAACCCAAGCCGACCCAAGCTACCCCTTAGATGGACAAGACCTGCTTCCAGTTATCAAAGGATCTCAGCCCAGCTATGATCGAACGCTCCTTTGGCGCACCCGTAAGCAGGATGCGGTGCGCAGCGGAAAATGGAAGTATCTAAAAGATGGAGATAAGGAATATCTGTTCGACCTTTTAAACGACCCCGGGGAAAAAGTGGACTTAAAAGAAACGTTACCGGAGGTTTTGGCACAACTCCAGGCCGAATTTCAAAAGTGGGAATCGCAGATGCTGCCGAGGCCGAAATAAAAATCTATGGCAGATTATTCCGGCACACCTCGGGTAAAAAAGCTGGGAGTGAAGGAACGTTTTAGAGAAAACGTTTTGGGAATATTTCAGGAAGACAAAACTGCTAAATGATCGTAAATCATTTATGGTACTTCCGCCCGCCCAAAATCGAAAACGCCCGATAAATCTGTTCCAAAAGCATTACCCGAATGAGATGATGAGGAAAAGTTAAGGGCGAAAAAGACCACAAAAGGTCGGCCTTCTTTTTTAACTCTTCCGGCAATCCTTCCGAACCGCCGACAACGAAACAAAAGCGGGAATTGCCCTGATTCTGCTTTTGTTTTAGCAATTCCGCCAGCGATTCAGAAGTAAAACTTTTGCCGCCGGCATCGAGAATAACCTTAAAACTTCCCTCCGGAATTTTATCGTTCAGTTTCTGGAGTTCTTTGGAAGACTCGGGAAACTCTTTGACTTCAACTTGCGCAAAACCGGAAAGCAGCTTGAGATAATGCCGGCAACCTTCGGAAACCCACTTTTCTTTGGCTCTTCCGGCAAATAAAAAAAGAATTTTAGGGCCCACACCTACTTATCGGGGCTAATGTGCAAGATCAAACGGCGGCTGCGCGGGCCGTCAAACTCACAAAAGAAAACTCCCTGCCACTGGCCCAACAAAAGTTTCCCGTCCGAATACGGCGCACCGGTGGTGCTGCCAACTAAAGCCGCTTTCACGTGTGAATCAGCATTGCCTTCCGTATGCCTCCATTCCTGGCGATGGGGAACTAATTTCGACAGATATTCCGAAATATCCATCGCCACCGAAGGGTCGGCATTCTCGTTGATTATGACTCCGGCCGTGGTGTGCGGCACAAAAAAACGGCAAAAGCCGGAGCCACTTTTGGGCAAAGCTTGCTCGATTTGGATGGTCACGTCAATCAATTCCGTGCGTTTTTGGGTTCGAAGTGAGAATTCCGCTATCAAGCGAACAGCGCCTCCACAAAATCATCCGGGTCAAAAAGCTCCAAATCATCCAATTTTTCTCCCAGGCCGACGTAGCGAACTTTGACCCCTAATTCATTAGCTATGGCCAAAACAATTCCCCCCTTGGCCGTGCCGTCCAGTTTGGTCAAAATGACCCCGGTAATCCCCAGCTCCCGGTGGAAAACCTTTGCCTGCTGCAAACCATTTTGGCCTACGGTTGCATCTAAAACCAGCCAGACCTCGTGCGGCGCGCCCGGCATTGCTTTGCCAATGACCCGCTTAACTTTTTTTAACTCTTCCATCAAGTTCACTTTGGTATGCAGCCGTCCCGCCGTATCCACCAGAGCCATATCGACATCCCGCTTCTGCGCCGCAGAAACGGCATCGAAAGCCACCGAAGCCGGGTCCTGCCCCGGTTTGGCCCGGACGAAATCGGCGCCGGAGCGCTGGGCCCACAAAGCTAACTGGTCGATGGCGGCGGCACGAAAAGTATCCGAAGCCGCCACCAAAACTTTTTTTCCTCTTGAAGCAAACCGCTGCGCCAGTTTTCCGATGGAAGTAGTCTTTCCCGTGCCATTCACCCCCAGCACCAAAACTACCAGCGGACGGTATTTAAAGAGCGATTCTTCAAAATCAAGCGGCCGGCCGTTCGTTCCAAAAATGTTTTTCAGTTCGGACTTCAACAGGGCCAACACCTGCTCCTGGTCTTTGGCTATCCCCGCTCGTTGCGATTCTTCTTTAAGATGATTCAAAATCTTCTCGGAGATGGCGATCCCTAAATCGGAGCCGACCAAAATCTCCTCGAGGTTGGACAAGGTCGCGTCATCCAATTTCCCCACCCCCAGAACTCCGCGGACTTTTCCAAAAAAACTTTGCCGGGTTTTGGACAGCCCCGCCTTTAACTTCTCAAACGAAAACCCCATTTTAGTGCGCTAACTCGGGAACTCCGCGCTCTTGAAGAGCCGCTACCGGCTGTCCCTCCAAACGGACCGAAACCATTTTGGAAATCCCGGTCTTCTCCATCGTCACGCCGTAGAGCACATCCGCCGCCTCCATCGTCCGCTTGTTATGGGTGATGACGATGAATTGGGTGTCGCCGGAGGAGAATTTACGAATAATGGACAAAAACCGGTCAACGTTGGCATCGTCCAAAGGCGCGTCAATTTCATCCAGAATGCAAAACGGAGAGGGTTTGACCATATAAAGGGCAAAAAGCAAGGCAATGGCGGTCAGGGCTTTCTCTCCGCCGGAAAGTTGTTGAATGGTGACCAGCTTCTTCCCTTTGGGGCGGGCCACGATGCGCAAATCCGGCTCGAGGGGATCTTCGGCCGGCTCCAGAATCAAATCCGCCTGACCGCCCTCAAAAAGCTCCGCAAAAAGATTTTTGAAATTATCCCGCGCCACTTCAAAGGTTTGCGCAAAAAGCTGTTGCGCGTTCCCATTTATCTGCACAATCGTGGCAGAAAGTTCTTCTTTAGCCTTGGTCAAATCCTCAATCTGTTTATTCATAAACTCGTACCGCTCGGCACAGGTGGGATATTCCGACAAGGCTTCCAAGTTGACCGCACCCAAATTCGCCATCGACTTTTCTATTTCTTCCAACCGCGCTTTCAAATTTTCCACTGTCGTTTCTGCCAAAGGCTCGGCGGACGGCAAAATCTCCAGTGCTTGATGGTAATCCTCGTAAAACCGGCCGGAAAGCGATTCCTTGCGTGCCCGCCAATCGGTTTCTAAAAGTTGCCTCTCATGCTTCCGCCCGGCCACTTCTTCCAATTTTCCGGCAACCTCTTTTAAACTTTTTTCTCTGGACGAAAGTGCCGAAGAAAATTCGGAAATCTCTTTTGCTAATTGTTCTTTGGCCGATTCGACGCTGACTTGCGATCTTTTTACTTTCTCTTCTTCCGAGCCAATTTCCGCCAGCCGCTCATCAAAATTCTCATGCAAATCTAAAAGTTCGGAAAGCTTCTTGTGCTTCTCTTTTGAAATCTCCTCGGCCTGCTCCCGCTCATCCGCCAGCCGCGCTAAATCTTTCACGACTGCTTCCTGATGGGCCAGGACCGAAACCAGCTCCATTCGATTATTGGTCAAAGCCTCCTGCTTCTCCCGCTCCCCTCGGCCCAGTTGTTGTTCTTCTTGTTCCAAAACCGCCAGTTTACAGGCCCTCTCGGATTCTTCGCCGCCCAATGTCGCAAGCTGCGCCGTTAAACGCGCAAGGCTCTCTCGAGCAACTGTCTGACGGCTCAAAAACTCCTCTCTATTTTTGTTCAAACCGGTGATTTTATCGGCAACGGTCGCTTCTTCTAACGCCAGGCGCTCAAAGGTAAAACGAATATCTGTTTCCTTTGCCGCCAGCTCGCTCCGTTGAGTAGAAAGTTGTTCCAGTTCAAGCTTAGACGAATTTAACTTTGAAGAAAAGTTTCCGAAAATTTCAGTTAGGTGCGCTTTCCGCTGTCCAACCTCGGCAAGTTTCTCCCGCACCCGATTCAATTCCGCCTTGCGCCCGACCAAAAAAGCTCCTTTAGTCTCGCCGGCAGCAAAATACCCCCCCGGCCCAAAGACCTCCGCCTCCAAGGTGACCAGGGTGACATTTTCTCCCGCCCGAGCGGCCAAACGGAAAGCCGCTCCCCGATTTTCAACCACCAAAATGTTTTTCAAAGCCTGCCTGACCAGCTCAAGCGCAGGGTCTTCCCCCCAGGCTAAATCAGAAGCCCATGCGACCGCCCCCGGCCAGCTTTCTGCCTCCGGCTGAACAACCTCCTCTGAGGGTAAAACCAAAAACCTCGCCCGTCCCAAATTTTTTTCCTTCAAAAACTCGGAAGCGCGCTGTGCCTCTTCCCAGCTGGTCGCCACCACCGCTTGCGCCCGCTCTCCCAAAGCCGCCTCGATAAGCCCCAAATATCTCTCTTCTGCTGAAATCAAATTGGCCAAACTATCAACGATGCCCGAAAATTCTTCCTTTCGAGAAAGAATCTCTTTCGTTGCCGGTTCATATCCCCCGTAATTCTTCTCTAAATCCTCCAAAATCGCCAGCCGGCCTTCTAACTCCGAAGCTTGATTTTCTAAGCTCTGTAGCTCAACCGAAAGAGCCTCTTTCTGGAAGGAAATCTCCGACGAATTTTTATCCAAAATTCCAATTTTTTCAGAAACTTTGTTCAACTCCTGCCCAATTCCAAAAAGTTCTTTTTCGGTTTTGACCTTCTCTTCTTTTTTACTGTCCAATTCGACTTCTAATTTCCGGGCTTCGTTTGCCAATTCCGTTAAAGTCTTGGAAACTTCTTCCGCCCTCGATTCCCAAACTTTTTTCTCCGCCTCCAGTTCCGTGCGCCGCATCCGCGCCTGTTCCTGCTGGGAGAGAAGTTCTGCCTTTTTATCGCTCAATTCTTCGAAACGGCTGGAAAAAAGCGAAAGCTCCGCTTCCGCCGCCGCCATCGCGGTCTCCAATTTCGACTTGGAAACCGCAAGTTTCTCTTTTTGTTTGGAAAGATTGTCAATCTCCTCGACAATCGCCAAAGAGCGTTCCTTCAGACGAGCCGATTCAGACTCCAACTCCTCTTTCCGCTCCGCAAAACTTTCATTTTCCACGAGCAACAGCGCTCGCCGGTTTTCCAGCTCCAAACCCTGCCGCATAAAACCGGAAAACTCTTCTTCTAACTTTTTCTTTTCTGTTTCTTTTTCGATTAATTTTAAAGAAAGGTTTTCTTTCTCCAGCTCAAATCTGCGCTTTCGAGCGGCAATTTCCGCCTCTTCAATTTCCAACGCCCGAACCGCCAAGCCCGCCTTTTCCTCGCCCCCCTTCAACTCGCGGTATTCCAGGGAAGCCAGGTTAAACTTCAACGCCTTTTTCTCTTCCTCCAGGTTTTTGAACTTTTCCGCCTTTTTGACCTGACGCTTAAGCGAATGATACTGCTTCTCTACCTCGGAGAACAAATCATTTAAGCGCACCAAATCGGTGTCGGCCGCTTCTAACTTCCGCTGCGCCGCCTTCCGGCGATGTTTGTACTTCGCCACCCCCGCCGCCTCTTCAAAAAGCCCCAGCCGTTCTTCCGGCTTTTCGGAAAGCAGGGCGTCAATCATTGATTGCTGGAAAACGGCGTAAGCATGCGAACCCATCCCGGTATCCAAAAAAAGTTCCACGATATCTTTCAGCCGGCAGGGAATGCGGTTCAACATATATTCGCTTTCCCCCGAACGGAAGAGCCGCCGGCTGACGACCACTTCCGAATACTCCACCGGCAAAATCTCCCGGTTGTTTTCAACCGTCAGCGAAACTTCCGCCATTCCAACCGGGCCAACCCCCGGCGCGCCGTTAAATATCACCTCCTCCATCCGCCCGCCGCGCAAAAGCGTCGGCCGCTGCTCCCCCATCACCCAGCGGATGGCGTCCAAAATGTTGGTCTTGCCGCAGCCGTTTGGGCCGACAATGCCGGTCACCCCCGGCCCAAAGCGCACCTCCGTCCGTTCCGGAAACGATTTAAAGCCGACGATTTCCAAACGGGATAAAAACATCTTCCTCCTTTACAGTTTCTCCTTTTGCTCCGAAGCCGAATCTATCCAGGCCGGATAATTATCTTTGGTCAATTCAAAGTCTAAAATCGTGCTTCCCTCTTTTCCAAACCTCTTCAAGGGGTGACCGTTGAGCACAACTTTTCCCGCCCAGGCCCGCCCCAGCGAAATTTTAATTTTTTTCTCCGCCCTCACGCTTTTCTTTTCGCCCCGTTTCAGCTCCCCCTCAAAGATTATTTTGTCGTCCCCCAAAAGGCGCACCCAGTTTGAATCGGTCGTCTCCAGTTCCAAATTCAATCCTTCCAGCTTCGGTTTCTCCGGCGGTTGGACGGCGGCAGCCGCAACGGAATCCATCGGCTTCACCGGAACCAAATTCGGCACCGCCTGCGGTTTCACCGGCTCCGCAGGTTTTTTCTCTTCTTTTCCCTGGGTGAAAAACAGGATTAAAACTAAAACCAGCGCCAATAACCCCAACCCCCAAATTCCTCTCTTGAGCATCGGGGACCTGGCTTCCGCTTCCGGCCGGATGCGCAGTTCCAGCGTGTTCTGAATTTCGCGAAACTCCCGCGCCAGCTCATCCACGTTTACCCCGACCAAATCGGCATAGGTGCGGATGAAAAGCCGCTCATACACTTTCCCGGGCAAGTCGTTCAACCGGTCTTCTTCAACGGCGGAAAGATAACGCAGCGGTATTCTTGTTTTTTCCGCCATTTCCTCAAGAGCAAGTCCCTTTTCCTCCCGTTTCGATTTGAGATAAGCGCCCAGCGAATTCATACTGCCTTTTTCAAAAGCTCCAAGAGTTTCAGCCTCGGCAGCCCCACGACGTTATCCAAAGGCCCTCTGATTTTTTCCACCAAAAAACTTCCCATCCCTTGAATCCCGTAAGCCCCCGCCTTGTCCATCCCCTCGCCGGAACGGATGTAAGCGGAAATCGGCTCCGCCCCGACGTCGTAAAAATAAACGTCGGTTTTTTCCGCCTCGGAAAATTTCTTTTCCGAAGTGAAAACAGAAACGGCCGTGTAAACCGTATGCTTTTTGCCGGATAATTCGGAAAGAAAGCTAAACGCCTCCTTTTTGTTTTTTGGCTTCCCAAAAATTTTATTGCCCAAAACAACAATGGTGTCCGCTCCGATGACGAGATCCCCCCCCGATTTTTTCAAAACCTCTGCCGCCTTTTTTTCCGACAGCAAAACGGCAAACTGTGCCGGATTTTGCCCGTTAAAAGTTCCCATCTCTTCCTCGACTTCGCTTGGGAAAACGGAAAAAGGAATTTCCAGCATTTCAAAAAGAAATTTACGCCGCGGCGAAGCGGAAGCTAAAACCAATTTCCTTCCGGCTAGCCGTTTACCCATCTTCTGCCATTCCTTCTCCGCCGGAATTTCAGTCAAAACCTGCGTCAAGGCCATCCTATTTTTTTTCGCTTTCAAGCAGAATTGTCACCGGCCCCCAATTTACCAGTTCAACCGCCATTTTGGCGCCAAAAACTCCCTCCTTCACCGGCACTCCTTTGTTTTTCAATGATTCAATGAAAAAATGACACAATTTTTCCGCCCCGGCCGGCTCCATCGCCTCGAAAAAACTTGGGCGATTCCCCTTCTCTGCATCGGCGTAAAGCGTAAACTGCGAAATGGCTAACACTTCTCCTTTTGTATCTTTAACCGAAAGGTTCATCTTTCCCGCCTCATCCTCAAAAATCCGCAAATTCGCCGTCTTGTGCGCCAGCCAGAGCGCCTCTTTTTCCGAGTCGCCGCCGGCCACGCCTACAAGCGCCAAAAGCCCGACGCCAATTTCCGCCATCTTTCGGTCTTCAACGCTGACCGAAGCCCGGCTAACTCGTTGAATCAAGGCGCGCACCACCCAAAATTAAGCCCAACTTAATGTTATGTCAAATTATTTCGACACAATATGTTGGGATTTTACAAGAGCATATTTAAGGTTTCCGCTTTCACAATTTCCCGCTTCTCCAGTCAATAACCGCTTGACAGCGGCCGCAGGTCGATTTATATTATTTGGGAGGGCGGGTCCGCCCGTTAAGTTTTTTTATTCTGGAAACGAAGCACCGGTTTATTATTGGCCGGTTAAATATAAAGGAACTCAAACCGAAAGGGGTGAGAGTGTATCTATTGATTTCAGTTTGCCTAAAAAACCAAAGGGCGGGCTGTTGGCTTGCCTGAAATTATCAACCTAAACTCCAAAAGGAGGTTCAAATGAAGCGCTTCAAAATGCTTTTCGGAGTGGGGATTATTCTGATTTTCTCCAGTGTGGTTTTAGCTCTTGTCCCAAGTATGGCCGAGGGAGCCGTCCCCCAACTCATCAACTTTCAGGGGATTTTGAAAGACGGCAGCGGCAATCCGGTGGCGAATGGGATTTACTCCATCCGCTTCCGAATCCATGACGACTCCACCGCCGGAACGTCTTTATGGGAAGAGACCGTGCCGGTGCAGACGGTCGGCGGGCTTTTTAACGTCCGGCTGGGGGACGGAACTGCTTTGCCTAACACTATTTTTTCCACTGGCGCCAACCGTTTTGTCGGAGTCAAAGTAAACGCGGATACATTAGCTCCCCGCACCCGGCTGATTTCGGTGCCATACGCCCTTCATTCTCTGCGCTCCGATTCCGCCGCCACCGCCACTGTTTCTCTCGATTTGACCTGCGCCAGTTGCGTGGATGCCGGTGACATTGATGCGACCCAGGTGCAGCGCCGGGTGACTGGAACTGCGGGGGCCGGTCAATACGTCACCGGCATTAATCAGGATGGTTCAGTGGTGACCGCCCCCGACGTAGGCAGCTCTGGAAGCGGCTGGATGGACGATGGGGCGACCGTCCGGCTTTTAACCGATGCGGACAAAGTCGGTATCGGCACCGCCAGCCCGACTAAAAAGCTGGACGTGGCCGGAAGCATCAAGGGGGACACCGTATTTTCCAACGTCCTTTCCAGCAACAGCCCGCTTTCCTTGCAGGTCCCGGCCGGCACCACGAGGATGTACATAGATGACATCACCGGCAATGTTGGTGTGGCTACTATAACTCCGGCTCAAAAACTGGATGTCGTCGGCATCGCCCAGATGACCGGCTTTAAACTTACAACCTCCCCGGCGGCTGGCCAGGTATTGACTTCGGATGCAACGGGTGTGGGAACCTGGCAGGCCATTTCAGACCCAAATGCCTGGAAACTGACCGGCAACAGCGGCACCACCGCTGGCACTAATTTCCTCGGCACTACGGACAATGTGGCTTTTGAACTAAAGGTAAACAGCACCCGGGCTTTTCGGATAGAGCCAAATACCACGGCCCCTAATCTCATTGGCGGGCTTAACACTAATACGGTGACCGCTGGGGTGGCGGGAGCTTTTATCGGGGGTGGCGGCAACAGCGGCGGCGGTCCAAACCGGATAACTGACGATTACGGCACGGTGGGTGGTGGTCAGAACAACCGCGTTGGCGATAACGCCGGTACAACCTCCGATCGTAGGTGGGCTACGGTCGGCGGCGGCATAAATAATATCGCCAGTGGAGAATACGCTACAGTCGGAGGTGGGCTTAGCAATGTTGCTTTGCAGTTCGGCTCCACCGTCGGGGGAGGGGAAGCCAACCGAGACAGTGCTAGCTACAGCACCATTGGCGGCGGCAATTCCAACGTAATCAAGCCGGGTGCCGACAATGCGACAATTGCCGGGGGAAGCGGCAACATTATTAGTAACTTTTACGCAACCGTAGGCGCGGCCTATTCGACACCGCCAGCGGGTCTTATTCCACCGTTCCCGGGGGAACCGCGAATAAGGCTTCCGCCTCTTACTCTTTGGCCGCCGGCCGGCAGGCCAAAGCGATCCACGCCGGCTCCTTCGTCTGGTCCGACGACCAGGGAACCAATTTCGCCTCTACGGCTACCCGGCAGTTTTCCATCCGCGCCCAAAACGGACTGCGGCTGGCCGATTCCGCCGGCGCTGCCAAGACCGTAGCCATCGGCGAGCATTATAGCGATAACGGCATCGTCGCCTGGGGCCGGGTGACCGGCAGCACCGGAGCTATGCTCAGCGAATTTGGGGTAACTTCCGTGGTGCGAGCCTCCCCCGGCAGCTACATCGTTACCATTAACGTCGTGGCTTCATCCTCGAACCACCTCGCTCCGATTGCCCAGGCGGTCTCTCCCACCGGGTCGCCGAGGATTTTAAACGTTGAGCCGACTTCGTCCAATGCCTTCAACGTCTTTATCTACACCACCGGCGGGACGCTTACCGACACCGATTTCTCATTTATGGTCACGGTCAGGTAGAAAAAATAAGCAGGGGCGCGGCCTGCCGCGCCCCTGTTTTTCCTCTTTAATTTTCACATCCTCGTAGGGGCGGGTTCCCCTGGCCGAGCTCGGCTCGGGCAGGCAAACCCGTCCTTATTTTTTGTGAAATCGTAGGGGCGAGTTCTCCTCGCCCTTCTTCTAATTAATCTCTAATCTCCGTATTTTCTGTAGGGGCGAATCTAAAGATTCGCCCAGGGTGAACCTAAAAAGTTCACCCCTACGTCCCTCAATACGAAAATGCGCGGCCGGTGGCGCCGAATGGTCTTTGCTTGCCCCGAGCGAAGTCGAGGGGTATTCGGCGGTATTCTTTGCACGGCAACCCTAAAACTTCGGCATCTCCCCCGCAAGCAAAAACTTGGCGTCTTTGACCAGATCGCTTTTGGGATAGCGCACGATAAAATCGTTCAAATGCTTTTCCCCTTTTGCTCGATTTCCCAAAAATTCCAACTCGATATAGCCGAGCATAAACAGCGCCCGGTCGCTCTTGGGATGCCGCGGAAATTTTTTCCAAATCGTATCATAAACGACCAAAGCCGAGTCATACTTCCCCGCCGAAAGCGCCGCCTCCCCCTGGCTGAAAAGTTTCTGCACTTCGGTTTCATCCTTTTTGGCTCCACAGGCAAAAAACAAAAATAGAGCAAAACAGAGAAGGGATTTTCTCATCGCCTAACTCCCAGAATCTCCTCTTTAGGCAAAATGTTTTTGACCACCTCCAAAACCTGCTCAAACCGCCCGAACGACGGCATCAGGTACGTTCCGGAGACCAAATCTTTGACCTCTTCCAGAAAAACCCGCGACATTTCAATCCCCACCTCCGGCCCTTTGTCTTTCGCCTCCCGCATCGCTTTCCGGGCGGCATCCGGAATGGTTATACCCGGCACTTCGTTGTGCAAAAATTCGGCGTGGCGCGAGCTTTGCAGAGGTAAAATTCCCAAAAGAATCGGAATTTTCACGTCCCGCACCCGGTTCAAAAACTCCTCCAGAACCTTCCGGTCGTAGAGCGGCTGGGTGAAAACAAACTGCGCCCCGGCGTCTAATTTTTGATGGAATCGCTCCACTTCCCTATCCATATCTTCAGCCGTCGGGTTGACCCCGCAGCCGATGAAAAACTCCGTCGGGCTGCCGATGGAGTTTCCGTTCCAGTCGACCCCGGTATTCAGCTTCGCCAGGACTTTTATCAAACCGACGGAATCGATGTCAAAAACTCCGGTACAGTGGGGGTAATCCCCTACGGTTGGCGGGTCGCCGGTAATCGCCAGAATGTTGCGGATTCCCAAAGCATGCGCTCCCATCAGGTCGGATTGAATTCCCATCAGATTCCGGTCGCGGGTGGTAAAGTGAATAATTACTTCGATGCCGGTCTGCTGGCGCAGCATATACGCAACCGCCAAGCAGCCCATCCGCACCCGCGCCATCGGCGAATCGCCGATGTTGACGCAATCCACCCCCGCTTCCTTCATCCGCGCCGCCGCCTTAATCAGCTTCTCCGGGTTAATTCCCCGTGGCGGGTCCAACTCAACCGAAATCACGAATTTTTTCCCTAACTTGGAGGCAAAATTGGTCGGCCTTGCCGCAAAGACTTCTTCTCTCTCCTCTTCAAGCGGCGCGGAAACTACTTCGATCGCTTCCGGCGCCAATTTCTTCTCGACATAATCTTTCAAAGTCTCTGACATTTGGGCGATATGCGCCGGCGTCGTCCCGCAGCAGCCGCCGATGATTTTAACGCCGGCAGCCAGAAAGTAACGGGCATATTCAGCAAAATATTCCGGCGGCGTGGAATAAACGAACCGCCCGGAAACCAGCCGCGGCAGCCCGGCATTCGGCTGCGCCGAAAGATATTTTTTCGTTTCGTGCGCCATTTGCGAAACCACTGCCAAAACCCCTTGCGGCCCCACCGAACAGTTGGCGCCGATCACTTCCACCGGCAGGGAAGACAAAAACCGGGCAATCTCCGCCGGATTGAGGCCGGTGATGGTTTTTCCCTCTTCCGTAAAGCTCATCTGCGCGATAATCGGCAGCTGGGTAATGGAACGAATGGCGCAAACGGCCTGTTCAATCTCCTTCAGGTCGCTCTGTGTTTCGACAATGAAAAGGTCCACTCCCCCTTCCAAGAGCCCCTCCGCCTGTTCCTGAAAAGCATCAAATGCTTCCTTAGGAGAAATTCTTCCGATGGGCGCCAAAGGCTTGCCCAAAGGCCCAATCGAACCGGCTACAAAAATCGACTTCCCTTCGATTTCCCGCGCATCGCGCGCCAGCCGTGCCCCCTGCCGGTTGATTTTGACGACCTGCTCTTCGAAGCCATAGGACGAAAGTCGATACCGGTTCGCGCCGAAGGTGTTGGTTTCGACGATTTCCGCCCCGGCTTTGATGTAAGCGCGATGAATTTCGGAAATAATTTCCGGCGCCGAAAGGTTTAATTCGTCAAAACAGCGGTCGAACGACACCCCTTTTTCATAAAGCATCGTCCCCATCGCCCCGTCGCACAGGACGGGACCCTTTTTTAGTTGTTCAAGAAAGGCACTTTCCATTTATGTTGTAGCGGAGATTTTAACCGAAAAACTCGCTTTTTTCCGTTCTAACCAAAATTTCGAAAATTCTTTTTTTCTGCAAAAAACCGCATTCCATTCCTCAAGATACTATTTGAGAAACTTTTACGCCAAACTATTTCTTATAGTAAGCGATTTTCACACGGTTGCAAGGGAACCCCCGTTGGAGGGAAACTCCGTTGGGAGGGAGCTCCGCTCCCGACCCGTCGACTATTCCTTCCTGTAAACGATTTTTCCATCGACCACGGTCATTACAACCGAAGTCGAAAGAATCTCGCGAGCAGAAACTGTAAAAATATCCTTATCCAAAACCACCAAATCTGCTAACTTCCCAACCGTTATCGAACCTAATTCTTGTTCTCTAAAATCAGCATAAGCCGAACCCAATGTATACGCTCGCACCGCTTCCATCATGGTCAACCTTTGCTCGGGAAACCACCCCTCCTCCGGCTGTCCGGTTTCCAAATCGGTCCGGGTGACGGCCGCATACAAACCTCCCATCGGATTCAGCGGCTCAACCGCCCAATCAGTGCCGAAAGCGAGCGGCACTCCGGCATCCAAAAACGACCGCCAGGCATACGCTCCTTTGCACCGCTCTTTTCCCGCTCTCGCCTCCGCCCAGCGCATATCCGAGGTGCAATGTGTCGGCTGCATCGAGGTGATAGTTCCCGTCTCTTTAAACAATGAAATATCTTCCAGCCGCACCAGTTGCGCATGCTCTACCCGATGCCGCCTTGGACGCGGTTGGTTCTGCAAAAGGGCATTGGCGTAGGCCAGCAAAACCATAAAATTCCCTTTATCTCCAATGGCATGAATACCGATTTGAAATCCCGCCGAATCCGCCGTCCGCACCAACTCATTCAACTCTTCCTCGGAATGTTGCGGAATTCCCACATTTCCCGAATCGTCCGAATACGGCTCGAAAAAATAGGCCGTGCGCGACCCCATCGACCCGTCAATGAAACCTTTCAAAATTCCCAACTTCAGCATCGAGGAATTCGCCGGAAACATTTTGCGGATGCCGGAAAGGTTGGCCGGCTCCTTGGCCAAATCCAGCGAAACCCAGACTGAAATCCTCGCCGTTAACTTTTCTTCTTTTAGCAAATCGTTGTAAATTTTAATTGCCTCAGTTGAAGAAAACTCTTGAAGCGTCGTTACCCCCACCCTTTTTGCTTCTTCCAGCCCTTTTTCAATCGCCTGCCGTAACTCCGCGGGAGAAGGGTCGGGAATAACTTTTGTGACCAGATAGTTGGCCGTCTCTTTGAGAATGCCGGTCGGGTTGCCGGAAGCGTCTCGAACTATTTCCCCCGCTTCCGGGTTGGGAGTTGCTTTGGTGATTCCCGCCAATTTTAAAGCGGCGGAATTTACCCAGCCAGAATGTCCATCCACCCGCCGCAGATAAACCGGCGTATTCGGCGCCACTTCATCCAGCAATTTCTTGGTCGGCCACTCTCCTTTGTTAAAGAGCGTCTGATCCCATCCTCTTCCCTGCACCCAAGCACCTTTGGGGGCGTTCTGAACGGCTGTCCTGACTTTCTCTTGAATCTCTCTGGCCGCTTTTACCCCGACAAGATTCACCCGCAGGTTCAAAAAACCGCCGTTTACCAAATGACAATGCGCATCATTGAACCCTGGCAGCATTAACTTGCCGGCCAAATCGATGACCTTTGTTTTTTCCCCCACCCACTTTTCTACATCTGCACCCGGCCCAACGAAAACAATTTTATTGCCGACAATAGCCACCGCCTCCGCTTCTGCCAACATCGAGTCGACCGTCACAACCTTGCCGTTCCGGAAAACCAAATCCGCCGGCTGGGTTAAAACTCCGGCGGTCCATATAAGCCAAGTAAAGAAGGCAAACCCAAGTTTTTTTCTAATCTCTAATCTCCAATCTCTAATCTCTGTATTACTATGGTGCGCAAAGATTCCCAACGTTAAGGAACGTCTTATTCAATAGCATTACCACATCCGCAGGTGTCAATCCGTTATCGCAGTTGACGTCCCCCTGCCAGGCCGGCGCCGGCGGCAGCATCCCCAAAAAGACTAAATTCTCTTCCAGAACGACGTCCGCCGCCGTGAGGAACCCGTCCCCGTTCAAATCTCCTCGCGTGGTCGCCGGTAATCCACCTGTTGTCATATAGGTAACGGCGAAATAATCATCCGTTACCGGATTTCCCGTCGGCGTTAAGCTGGAAATGGAAGTCACCGTCGGGCTTCCCGCAGGAATCACCACATCGTCCGCAGGATCCCAGCTCCAAACTCCTTTGAAAGTCAAACTGGCCGCAAAATTCCGGCTGATGCGTACGTTTGCGCTGTTGTTCACCTTCCAGGTTACCGCCGCCGAATTTTTCGTCCACAAGGTAAAGAAAATGTTCTGCCCAAAATGCACGCTTGAACTTTCCGCCAAAATCGAATCCTGCGGCGGCGTAAAAGTGGTGCACAAAATCGTGTCCGCCACAAAATAATGCATCGGAACAACCAAAGTCTCGCTCGAAAATACGGTTAAATAAATGGTCCCGGAATATTCACCCACCGGGACGTTCGAGCGGTCGGTAAAAATGACAACCGTTTTAACCCCAAAGGGCGGCACCATCCCCGACATCGGCGTCACCGTCGTCCCCGGCAAATTTTGCAAACTGAAAACGAATGGCGCCCAGACCGGGTTGGGATTACCCAAATCCAAAAACATCCCCTCCACCAAATACCCAAAATCAATCGTTCCCGCCGTATCCACCGAAGCCGCCAGCGAGGTTTTAAGCCCAATGCTCCTCCTCTCTGCCTGCAAACTCACTTTGCCGGGAAGGGCATAAGCCGGAAAAGATACTCCCAATAAAACAATCAAGACCCCCAAAGCGAAAAACGCCCCTTTGAACTTTTTGTTTGATTTTAAACCTTCTGTCATAATCACCTCCAATGGTTTACAGGGGAAGTATAAACAGCCAAAAAAGAATCGTCAAGAACGATATCCTCTCCCCCTGTTTTTAAGGGGTTTCAAGAGGGCGTCTGCATCTCCTCGTTTTTTCCGTAGGGGCACGGCGTGCCGTGCCCGTTCCGTCAGGAATTATTCCTGGCGGAACCGTAGGGGCGAACCTCGTGTTCGCCCATCCCTCTCCACCCTGCTTGCCCCGAGCATAGTCGAGGGGTGGAGAGGGACCGAGGGTGAGGCGGATTCTCTCCCCCTGTATTTCAAGGGGGAGAATAAAAGAGGGGGTAGTCTTTCCTCGTTTTTTTTCGTAGGGGTACGGTGCGCCGTGCCCGTCCCGCTTCCCCCTTCCCGTTTCGGGCTTGTCCCGACTTGTCCCGAGCTTATCCGAGGGAGCAAAGCCGAGGGGAAGGGGGTCAGGGGGCTTGCCCTGAGCGAAGTCGAACGGGTTAGGTTCGTGAGGGCGACCGACCGGCTTGCCCTGAGCCTGTCGAATGGGTCGCCCTCCCTCTCCACTTTGTGGAGAGGGATCAAGGGTGAGGCGGATCCTCTCCCCCTGTATTTAAGGGGGAGATAAAAGAGGGGGTAAATTCTTCCCCAAAGTCCTTGACAAAATCTCACCTCCATCCTACCTTTAATCGGAAAGGTAAACTGAATATGAAAACCCTTCTCGTTACCGGTTTGATTCTCTTGGGGGCTTCTGTTGCCTTTTCCCAAGTTCCACCCGACCCCCGCGATTCGGTGATCATAGAATCCAAATACGCAACGCCGGGAAAAGGAGCCTGCCAATCTGCCTTCTTTCGGGTACGCATTTGGATTACCAACAAAGATTCTTTAGGTAACATCACTCTGCCCTTGCTAACACAATCCCTCTCCGGTGGTGCCTATGCTATTCTTTCACGACAAACTAGCTGTGGAGTACGAATCAGCCCCGCCGTTTTTAATGTTCTCTTGCCCCCACCTCAACTGCCCACCCGTGTCTCCAGCTTTGCCTTCTACCACAGCAACTCGCCCGACACATTTATGTTCACAGGTACCTTTGACCCAACTAATGACACCACCGCAGTTCCTCCCAACCTTACCCGAACACCATTACTTGATATCAAATTTGACAGCGTAACTGGCGCAGGCCAGTTTCAGGTTGATTCAACTAAAATTCTAGCCAGCACTGTTCAATTCGTGGGCAAAGGAGGAAATACAATTTTCGTGAACTTTGTCAAAAGCATCGTCACCGTAATTAAGAAGGGCGACTTAGACTTGGATGGAAACCTAACTTCCGCCGATGTGGTGCTGATGCTAAACGGCGTCTTTTGCTCCGGCTGCGAACCGCCTTTAACCGGCCGCTACATCTGCGATATGAACTGCGACGGAATGGCCACCTCCGCCGACGTCGTATTGCACCTCAACGCCACCTATCTCGGCTTCCCTTTCCCATGTTAACGACAAAAGGAAAAGCAGAGCATCCTCTCCCCCTGTCTTTAAGGGGGAGATAAAAGAGGGGGTAAATTCTTCCCCAAAATGCTTGACAAAATCTTAACTCCATCCTACCTTTAATCGGAAAGGTAAACTGAATATGAAAACCTTGCTTGCCGCTCTAATTCTTTCAGGGGCGACTGTTACCTTTTCGCAAACCCCCGACCCCCGCGATTCAATCATCATCGAAAACAGACTGACTACCCGTTATTATGGAATGTGTGGCTCGGCTATTTGGCGAATTAGGGTGTGGATCACTAATAAGGATTCCTTGGAAAATATTACCCTGCCTTTGGAAATAAGAGCAAGTTACCAAGCGGGGTATGCTACCTTGTCACGACCGGCGGACTGCGGGCCCTACACTACCGCATCCGCTTTTTCTGTTTTGCTTCCGGCCGGACAGCTTCCCTTTCAAGATGGGCGCTTTGAATTATACGATGGCAGCCCGCCGGATACCTTTATGTTCGAAGCAAGCTCCGACCCAACCCAAGAAGCTTCAAAAGTCCCCCCCAACTCAACCCGTAGGGCTTTAATCGATATAAAATTTGACACAATAAAAGGAGGAGGAGGTCCTTGTCCCATTGATTCAACCTTATTCCCTCCCTCCAGTACAATTTCGTTTACCAACGCAGCTGGATATAAGGTTCCGGTTAATTTTGTCGAGGGCTATATCTCGATTATAGCACATCCGCCTTTTATCTCTAACTGCCCCTCAAATCCGTTTGAGTTGCTTTACGGTCAAACCCTTAGCTATCAGTTCACCAGCTTTGAGGGCCCGGCTACTTGGTCTATATTTTCCGGGCCAGGTTCGATTGACCCAAACTCCGGCGTTTACACCTATACCGGTCAATGTCATCTATGCACTCTTCCAGTACAAATTCGAGCTACCAACCAGTTTGGAGATATTCAAGACTGCCTCTTCTTAATCGCCGTGGGCCCAAAGGGCGATTTGAACTGGGACGGCATATTGAGCTCTGCGGATGTCGTCTTAATGTTGAATTGCGCCTTGCTCGGTATTCCTCCCCCTGTCGACGCAGGTCTTTGTGACCTTAATTGCGACGGCGTTACCACCGCCGCCGATGTCGTATTGCACCTAAACGCCACCTATCTGGGATTTCCCTTCCCCTGCTGAACCAAAGTTAAACCTCTCCCGCGTCATCTTAAACGAAAAAAACTTATCCGCATCAACTTAAACTAAATGATGAATATGGTATTGTAAGTAATTGTAATATAACATATTATGTAAATCGTCTGATATCCTTTAGACATTCAACTTTTTTCCATTCAAAACCATCTCTTGCAAAATGCAACACCAAGTATGAAATGCTTTGCAGCAATTTTTGATATACGGCTCTTGCTTGCCGGCTTATTTGGACGAGCAAAAAAAGTTGTGAACCTGAACAGAATTATCCAAAAATTTTCCGTAATCTCTTATTTGCTTTTCTGTTAAGGTGTCATACAAAAGTCAAATTTTTTAATTTTTGATTTGCTTTAAGTCGTTTTGTTTTGTAAACTTACAGGTAGCCGAATGGCGGCATAGTAGTTGCTTGTTTTCCAATCTGCTATTTGGGGTTTTGATAAGTTTGGGTGAGTGGTGCCGCGCTGGTCTTGTACCCCAGCCACCTGACGTTAGAGTCGGGCATCCCCCCTCCACCACTCCCCAATGCTTTGAAGCGGGCGCAACGCCCGCTTTTTTTATACACCCAAAACCTTCTTTCCAATCTGAATATGTATATGCGGGAAAGCGCTGCCCCTATCGTTGATTAAAAAGGCGGCATTAGGTAAATCGCCCCACCAACTTTGAAAATAATTTCGTAAGGCTTCGATTTCTTCCGGACACAAATCTTTGGAGCGCAAATCGACGGCACGGCAGGGGCGGTCCAAATGCGGGCTGGGGCGGGTGAGACCGACCCGGTTGAAGAATTCGGGATACAGTTTTTGCTGTTCCGCTTCAGTACGCCAGACACAGGTTGTCAAAAGCTCGCGGCCAAATTTTTTCTGAAAGAAAAAATCCAGTTCGACCACGATGGCGCGCAGGCGCGGGTCGGTGGCCTCGACGTGGAAGAATTCTTCTTTCAGATGTTCGTGCTTGAATTGCATTGTGGTTTCCTGTTTTCCGCGACTGAAGTCGCGGCTACCATTTCTGGGCAAGGACGGTTCGCCCGTGCGAATAGCGCTTGATGGATGGCTTGCTTACGGATTGAAAAGAAAGTAAATTATGGAAGCGGCCGGGCAACCGGCTTTGCTTTTGGACCAATTTCATCAATGGAAAGGAGAAAAAAATGAAAAAGTTCGTCACTTTGACAACGGAGCAATTTGTTGAAAAAATGACCCAGGAACGGATAAAACGGGAAAAGGCGATGCACCGGGCCAAGGGAAGCGGCAGCAAGCCCTCCATCAAGCGCTACAAACGCCGCCACCGCTAAAAGCCCGGTTCCCTTTTAACATCCCAAAAAAACCTACCACGTAAACTGCCAGTTGGTTTGAGCGGGGACGATGACGGTGCGCTTGGCGATGGGCGTTGAATTGTAATAAATCGTGAATTCGTATTTTGTATTTGAAGGGGCCAAGCTGGAACTGGGATACAAATCCAAATACCAGTAGCCGGAGGAATTGGTGGTCGTGCCTTTTAGATACGGCGAAATGACGATGGAGCCGGCTTCTAAAGGGGAAGTTTTGATTTCCGCCGTTACGGTAACGCCGGCCAAAGAATCGGCGGACAGTCCATAGACCCAGCCGTAAACGCGGCAGAGAGAGGGGCTGGAAGGAACGCCGGGGTCAAAGAGTGTTCCGGAGTAATTCTTTGTGGTTGCTCCGGAAACCAAGAGCGTTTCCGGCGCGGTGAAAAGGTAACCGGGCTTGAAAAGCCGGACAAAATAGAAGCCGGAATTCAGATTTAATTTTATGACGCCGTTAGCATCGGTATTTCCAATCGCCTGCGTGGCCAGCTGCGTAAGCGAATCGACCACCTGAACCAAAACTCCGGCAATCGGAACAGCTCCCTGTTTGACGTTGACGGTAACAGGAAACGAACCGGAGCCGGTGGTGAGCGCCGTGACTGGATTGGTTACTTGGGCGATTGTGTCAGAGGAGGCGATGTTGACTTCGGGATAAGTTGACAGGACCGAATAGGTGAGCCAGTCCCCTTCGTCAAAGTTGTGTGCAGTGCGGCTGCCGTTTTTCCAGACTAAAACTCGGGCGGCATAGGCGCCGGTCGAGCCATCCGATTTGGAGGCGCGAAAAACCCGGCGAAAATTGCCGGTCCAGATTTTATCGGTTGAGAAAGCGACAAAGGTCGATTCAAAAATTGCACCTTGAAAGTAGCGCCAGTAAGCGATGGAATCGCCGTCGGTTTCTTTTAAGCCGAGCGAGTCGTGGAAATTGCCGAAAAGATAGAGCGAATCCCATTTGAGTCCGGTGGAGTTGCGGAACTGGCCCCAGACATCGGCATTAGCGGTGGTTCCAATAGAGAACAGCAGAGCAAATGCAAACAGAAATTTTTTGAGCATTATTCTCCTTTCTTTCCAAACGGGCGAACACGAGGTTCGCCCCTACGTTTTCTTGTAGAGTGTAGGGGCGACGCACTTGTGGTGAGCGAAGTCGAATCCATGCGTCGCCCCTACAAAAACTCACTTTCTCAAAAGCCGGTTGCGCCGAGGGGAACCGCCGCCGGAGGAGGGGAAATAATAGACGACGGCATATTCCTGGGTAATCCGCACCTCGGCGCAACCCAAGGCCAAGCTTTGTAACTTGTTTCTCACGCCTAAAACCAGCGAATCGACGGCGGAGGCAGTCCAGCTCCCGCCGGTCGGCTTGGTGGCGGAAGTAAATTTGTATTCAGCATACGAGCCGGAAAGGCCGAAAAAGCCGGACGACAGATACGAGGATTGTTCCTGCATCACCAGCTTAATCGAGTCTTTATGCGGATTGGAACCGGTGGCCGAGCGCACCGAAGCAACGATGCGCACGGAATCAATCGTGCCGCTGCCGGAAAAATTTCCGAGCGTGTGCTTGGTGGTATCGTCTGCGCCCATTGCGCAAACGCAGGCTTCGCCCACATCCGCTTCGAGATACGTTGCGTCATCATCCCGCACCGCTTCGTTCACTTTGGTGTGGTTGCTACTGCTGGCTGTGCAGGTGGCATTCTGGCCCATTACCGCTTTTTTGGTTACGTCCGGGCGGAGCGTATCGGCGCTCTGGGCGCCTGCCCGGCCGGGGGAAACGATTCCGGCGGCGATGGTGAGACACAACAGTCCGCTCCGAAGGATTGTTTTCATTTTTCTTGGTTTCGGGCCTTTCTCCCCTTCTAATCATATCCATAAACAGCCGTCCCACATCCTGGCGGGAGGAGCTGGCATCTTTTTTTAGCTTTTGCCGCAGTTCTATAATTTTCAAAGCGTCGGCGGCTTTGAGCGGCAAAGTTCCTCTTTCAACCATTTCCAGAATTTTTTCCAGTAAGATTTCAAGGTAGGCCAGATCATCGGCTAACTCCTTTCGGTTTTGTTCCACCATTGGTTATTATTTCTCCTTCCTCGGTAGGGGCGTATTGCAACTTGTCCCGAGCGAAGTCGAGGGATACGCCCCTACGGTTGCGTCAGGAATAATTCCCGATGCAACTATCCCATTTCAATAATCAGCAAATCAACCAGCGCATTGTCCGTGCCGCCGGTTTTAGCCAGGCGAAACAGCTGTTCCGATTCTTCTCCGACCACGATTGCGTCAACCGCGGTTTTCGGCAAAACGATAACTTTCGGGCTTTTCAATTTCTGCGGCAGTTTGTTTCCACGCTGGTCGGTCAGGTTTTGATAGAACAAAACCTGTTCCACGCCGCCCAAAACGGCGTTTTCGAAAATTACCCGTTTGGCTGTTGGCATGTTTTCACTGCGCAAGAACAGAAGTTCAACGGCGCCCAGCGTGCCATAGACGACTACACCCGGCACACTCCAGATGCGTTTGGCTTTGAGATAGTTTAAGGTATCGCTCATATGTTATCCTTTGTAAGGGCGACGCATGCGTCGCCCCTACATCTTTCTTGGCAGGGTCAATGATTTCAATCCTCCCGGTTTCTTGGCGAAAGGGGCCAAAAAATCGGCGGCGCGCTTGCGGTAGAAATTGGACATAATCGCCCAGGAGCGGGAAAGCTGGTGCGACGGTTTTTCGGTCTGCATCGCCTCTAACGCTTTGATATGCGCCAAAATTGAAACCGCCAGATAAGTTGCTCCAGTGGCTAAAGCTGGATCGGAGGAATCGAGGTAAATCGGGTCAATCAAAAAGATGACCTGGCTTTCCGCTTCGGCCACGGCGCCCTCGATTACTTCCTGCCCCAAAAACGCCGGGTCGATTTTGAAATCGACATAAACGGTCTGGCCGTCTTCGATAACACCGGATGCCAGGCGGCTGATTTCCGCTTTGCCGTAGTCGATTTTGTAATCAACGCTGCGGGTGTAAATTCGAAAAGGGACAAACCAGACCACAACCGTGGTATCCGCAGTCAACGCTCCCCCTGTGAGACGGCGAATTTTCCCGGCCGTATAATCGACGGCGAAATCGACCTGCTCGACGTAGATGGTGCCCAGCGAAGAATCGGAAGCGACCGTCACCGATTCCGGTATCAGGTCGGTCGAGGTTAGCTGCACCCCGGCAAGGGTGAGCAGAACCGTTTCCTGCCTGGGCGTTAAATCCTCCTTGCCTTTGACTTTGTCAGAAGCGGAAAGCAAGGGGGCCGAAGGAAGCTTGACCGGCGTGGGGCCCACCAGTTTTAGTGGAAGGTTTTCCACGCTTTGACCGATGGCGCTATGTTCGATTAAATGTTTGCGAACTAATTGTGCGTTTGTAAAAGGCATATCACACCGTCACATTTGGATAAAGGGTTTCGGGTATTGCGGAAAGCTGTGATCCGACCGGGCCAGTTGAAAAATTTGTGCTGACTTCAATTTTGAGGTGGAATTTTACCACGCCGGAAACGCTGGATTTGAGCCAACCGCTTGGAATCTGGGATTTATCGGCCCAGAGATAGACGCCCGCACCCGTATCAGCGAAATTGTAGTTGCCGGAATAGGGCGTGAAGGCGGCCCACTCCGAGCCGTTCCAGTAAGAGTAGGAAACTACCCCAGCGATTCCGGCGACCGAGTTGATGGTGCGGAAAAAGTGGAACGGCTCATCTGCGCCCAGATACAGAGCGTCGCCAACATCTTTCAGCATTGCACCCGAGGTGGAATGCAGCACGTCGCCGACGGCGGTCGATGCCGCTTCCGAGGTTTTGTCCTGAAATTTCACCGTGGCGGAAGCGTCATAGACGAAAACTTTGGCGAAAGCGGCCTCGGCAGCGAACAAAGGAACTGCTGCGTCAAAGCCGGGCGCCCCTTTTTGCGAATAGACCAGCTGGTTTTGAGCCGCGCCGAAAGTTTTCAGATACAAAACCGTCGCCTTGCCGGAGGGAAAAGTGAGCAGAGGAGAAGCGCCACCGGTGTCGATTTGCAAAGCGCCGGACCAGACCGCACCATCATATTCTTTGTAAAAGTGTCCCAAAGAATTGACGTATGTGGTGCCCAATTTGCCATCCGTAGAAGAGCCGACAGCAAAATTGAAGTCGAAGCCCGTGCCGGTCGCTAAGACTTCCTCCGCCGACCAGACCGAGCCTAAAACGGCGAAGTAGCGATTGGCCAGTTTCGTTCCGCCATCGGCGTAAAAAGCGTAAATCCGATCGTTGAAAATTTCCACTTGGCCATACACAGAAGTGGAACCGGAAGTCAGAGTTGTGCCAATGTCGGTCGAACCGCTACCCCAGGTGACGCCGTCGTTGATGGAGCTTTTGGCCTGGAGGTAATATTTGCCATCGGCGACAGCTAAACGGGACCAGACAATCCAGAGCCGGTCGGTGCGGTCTTTGGCGATGACCGGATAATAGTTGGAATCAGCAGTCAAAACCTGGCGGACGGTGCCGACTGTCCAGGCACCGTTTGAGAAAGTCAACTTCACCGCTAAAAGTGCGAGTGTAGTCGCCTGCGTATAGACAAAGTAAATGTTGCCGCCAGAGTCCATCACTGCAGAAAAGGGAAAATCGGCGGAGTCGCTGACGATGTTCTGGGAAGCCGACCAGACGGAATACGGCGGGTCGGCCTGCACCAGAACAATCGTGCCGGCAGTTTTTTGATAGAGCGCCGCCGCCCTGCCCCGATATAAAATCGGGGCAGGGACGCGGAAAATTTTCCGCTGCGTGGCGAGGCCGGTCGGGTAGAGCGCCGAGGAGGTGTCTAAAAGTTTTTGCATTTTTTCCTCACCCTTAATCCCTCTCCACCCAGTGGAGAGGGAAAAGGCAACCACAAGGGTTGCCCCTACGGTTTACCATACGGTGTCCAGAATCAAACTTGCCTCTTTGACCACCTTGGCATAGGCGATGGATTCGGAAACGACCGCTTCTTCCAAACGCTGTTCGATGACCTTGTCGAATTCAACCATCAAAGGCTGCGAAACGACTTCCTCGATGGCAAAACGATTGTCCAAGCCGATGAGCAAATCGGTCGAGACGTCATCGGAACGAATCAATTTTGTGCCTAAAGGAGTCACCAGCTCGCCGGTTTTTTGAAAGCGGAAACCGACCATCGGGTCTTTGAATTCGGAGAGGGTCAGAATCGTTTTCAGGTTGTTTTTAGAAACCACCAGGGTGTTCATCTCGAAGGGATAAAACTCGTTCCAGAAACTGACCAAATCGGTGTAGGCCAAAACGCCGGTCGCGGCGGTGTTGATGACCGTGGCCGGATTGGAGTTACCGTCGCCGGAGATGATGGTATTGACCAAAAGACCGATTTTATCCGCCGAAAGCCGGAAGCCGACATACCAGAGCAAAACCTTAAACTGCGCCATCGAGCGGTAGCGCAGAGCGCGATAGGAAATCGCCAAAGCCAGGCCGTATTCCGGCACGGTGATGGTGTGTTGCTGCTCGGTCACCAGCATCTGCGGCACCGCCGCCCCTTCGCCGACCGGCTTGAGCGAAAGTTTGGTTTGAGCCGGAGTAACGTTTATGTAAAACGGCGTATAACGGGAAGCGAACACCGGTGTCGATGTGGCAATCAAAGCCTCCAGCCCGGGGCGCATACGCTGGCCGCGCAGAATTTCGCGGCGGATGAACTCCGGCATCAAAACCGGCGCGGCGGCAAAAAACTCCTCGACGGTGGAGGCATTTTTGTCGGAAACCTTCAGCCCGCGCATCAAAAGTTGGCGGTCGAAAGCATCAAGCGTCGAGTCAACCGGCGAAGGATCATACGGCTCGGTTTCGAGCAGTTCAGATAAAGTCATCCCCTGATTCTGCGCCTCAAGATAGGTTTCGCGCGAAATTTCCAACTGCGCCGCGCGGGTCAAATCGACCGCGCCCGGCTTAGGTTTTTCCGCCAGAGCCAAAGACATCAAACTCGGTTCTTCCAACAATTTTTCTAATTCCATTTTTTTCCTTTCTGTTTTTGTAGGGGCGACCCGCCACGGGCGGGCGTCGCCCTTACGGCCGTCTAATTCAAAATCAGCGTACAATCGGCGGTACCGTTGACGGCGATGACCGTCCCGCGGGCAATGTTCCCTCCCGCCGGGTCAAAAGCCGTCAGAACCGGCGCCTGCTTGACTGTTCCGCTGGCACCGCCGACCACGCGGTTGCCAACAACTGGCGCTGGCGTAACTAAGTTCAGATTCACCACGCCGCCGATTTGCAGCGTGGCAACCCGTTTGCCGTTATCCGCATCAGTTAAAGACAAATCGACCAGCTTGCCCAAAAGCACCGAGCCATCGGTGGCTGGACCGACCGTGTTGTTAGCGGTGATGGTTACCGCTTTGCCGATGTCTGCATCCTTCAAATCATCCACGCCGGCGGTTTGTTTAATCAGGAAGGTGGCAAAAACCGCGCCCAGTCCCTCCAAAGCTAAATCGCGAACTCCCATTTATTCTCCTTTCGTTAGATATGTTTTTGTGTAGGGGCGAGGCATGCCTCGCCCTTACAGAGGCACGGCACACCGTGCCCCTACGTTTTCTGTTCTTTTTTAAATCGGACATCAGCGGCCGGATTGACCGGCAGGGCCGCATCCAGTTTTTTCTTCAACTTTCGTTTTAACTCCACCAGTTTTTCTGCCGGCAGCGCTTCCAGTTCCGAATCGTCCGAATTGGCCACGCTGCCGACAGTCAAAACCATAAGGGTGGCGTGCAAGCATTTGATTTCCCGTATCAATTCGTTTTTCAACAACAAATATTCCTGCTGGATTTTTTCTTCCACGTTATTTCACTCCGTTCTTCGAGATTTTCGCTTCGATTTTGGTCAGCCGCTCCAGCATTTCGTCTTTCAGCCGGTAGAAATCCTCTTTGGTCATAAAGCGCTCCGAAAGCTGGACGTCGATGGCGGCGATTTTTTTATCCATTTCCGTCACCGTGCGGGCGTCCGCTTTTTGGGCAAGTTCCAGTTTGATTCCGGCCACCGTGGTGTAGTAGGCGGCCAGAATGCCGCAGGCGGTCATCGCGAAGGAGAACAGAAATTTCACCAGAGCCGCCGTGGTTATGGAGGCCAGAGGGTTTATCCCGAGCGACTTGTCCCGACTGGAATGGAGGGAAGTCGAGGGACCCCGCCCGTTTCTTCTTTTGCCGTTCATCATATCCCTCTACTAATAGCGCACCGCTGTTTTTTTGCTCAAATCTTCTTCAATTTTTGACCTTGGACCTAACCCCTGTATCCCCTTCCCGATGCGGGAAGGGGAAGAGCGAACACCCTTCGACTTCGCTCGGGACGAGCAAGGTCCGGCCCTACGAATCCCGGCGTAGATGCGTTGCGTTTTGTTTTTTCTTGGGGGAAGAATAAGGCGCTTTTCCGACTTCGTGATAAACACTTCTTTCGTATCTGCCAATGGCTCCGCAATTCTCGTTCCGGCGACGGCGCCGCGATAGACCAAGGAGGTTTCTAAAATTTTGGAAACGTTGCGATACCAGAAAAACGCCGGCTGTAAAGTGCCGTTTGGCAGCGCATAGCGGCGAAACGGGATATGAAGGCAAATCCGAATGTCCTGTCCGCAGACCGAGCATTCCGGCGTCTCGAAGAGAAAGGCCGCCGAGACCTCTTTGTTTATTCCGCCGTCGATGTTTTTGGCCAGATTTTCGGCCCCATCTACCGCCGCCAGCCAGTAAAACCAGGTCACCAGCCAAGCCGCTCCTTTTTTCTCTCCCTCGACTCCGCTCGGGACAGGCACAATTTCTGCTTTGAAATTGCGCGCAATCGGCAGCCGGTCGTGCCGGTGCCCGACGATAACTGGACAATCGATGACCAGATTGGCCATTTTTTCCAGTTCAACTCTATCGAATCTGCCGCCGAAGGAGTTTATTTGGTCGGAGACTAAATACATCGAGCGGATGAAAACGTCCTTTTCCGTTAGCTTGTGATTGGGACCTACGCGCGAATTGATGAGTTCAATCAACTCCGCTTTCGCCCCTTCCAAAGGTGCTGCCAATTCCGTTTCTTTTTTCGTTTCGGTTATCATACTCCCTCTACTAATAGCCTGCGACTGTTTTTTTGCTCAAAAATTGCTCGATTTTTGTATTTCCAATTTTTTCATTGGTAGCCTCGGCTTTGGCCGAGGATATTCCGACACTGAAGTGTCGGCTACCAACCGGGGGGTCGCACATCCCCTCACTAATAGCCGGCCCTCGCTTTTTGCCTCAATTTTTCCTCGATTTTTGAACTTCCCTTATTTCATTTTTCCGTAGGCCGGATTTTCCCTTGCCGTAACCGGAGCTACGCCTCGGGCAGGCAATCCGGCTGCGACGTTGCCTGCCCGTTCTCCCTGCCCAACCCACCGGCCAGGGAAAACGCCGCCTACGAGTGATTGTGGAGGTTTCTTTTCACACACATCCCCCTACTAATAGCCAAGCACTCTTTTTTGCCTCAAATTTTCCTCAAAATTTGTCTTTCGATGTAGGGGTGAACCTTTACTTGTCCCGAGCGCAGTTGAGGGAGGTTCACCCGGGCGAATCTGAAGCCTGCCCGGCCAGGGATTCGCCCCTGTATCTTGGTAAAGGGGGACGACCCGAAGGGTCAGGGGGTTATGTAGAGGTACGTTGCCACATGCCAGAGGGTGGACACGGAGGATCGCCCCTACGTTTTTTGTGTTTGTGTAAGGGCGAGGCATGCCTCGCCCTTACAGGCACAAAATTTTGTGCCCCTACAAATTCACGGCATTTGAAATAAAGATTTTGGGCTTGACGAACGAATTTACAATTCGTTACTTCTTTTCAATCAAAATGTGTCAAACTTCATGACAGGACAGGTGAGAGATGATTGAAATCCAAAATGAGGAAACCTTTATTAGAAATGAATTCGGAACAGTCACAACCAAACGCGTCACCTACTTTAGAAAAAAGGGGTGGTTTAAAGGAGGATCCAGAGAAGATATTCCTTTAAAACATGTGACTTCCGTTCGTATTGAAATAAACCGTCATATCTTTTGGGGTATCGTATTTCTCATGGTGGGCTTGCTGACCCTAATTTTCCTGATTGGTGTTATTTTTCTATTTTTAGGCATTCTTTTTCTTTGGGGCTCTCCAAGAGTAGTAGTCAATACGGCCGGAGGAGATTTAAGCGATTCAAAGGGGTGGCCTTGGCAGAGGTCTGCGGTTGAAAGATTCGTCGATGCTTTAAGAAAGCAACTTTTTAAAGATTAATTGGAGGAACAAATAGAATGACGGAAAGCCCCGTATCAGGTATTTATTTCTGACGCAGGGCGAGGCATGCCTCGCCCCTACGGTCACAAGATTTTGTGCCCCTTCAAATTCACGACAAATAAAATGGAGATTTTGGGCTTGACGAGCGGAAGAAACCTATGGTTATTCTTTCTTTGCCAGACAAAAAGAATGAGAGGTATAAATGCCAGATCAAGATTTAAAGTTAGGAAGCTACGAAGCGGGAAAAATCACCATTGAACCCACATCGATCAGAGGGGAAGGCGGTCCAGAGTATCCTCGATTAATAGTACCTCTAAATCTGAATCTTAATCCTATCGTGGAAGAGTATGGGAGCAACAAAACTTACAACTATCTAATTTTAACGGTTCAATGCTCCCTTCTTATTCCGAACCACCCAGCGAAAATTGCAGACGCCATGCCGTACACTAATCCTTTTAGAGTTTATTCACAACACGCAACATCGATCCTCAACATAGAATTTCCATTAGACCACTACCGAATTGAAAAAATCGAGGAAAAACGAAAGCAAGATCTTCAAATGCAACTTGATTTTCGTTTCGTTATAGCTACATATGAAAAAATAAAAACCAATGAAAAAGAAGAAACTAGAGATATTTTTACTGATTATAAAGATTCATGGGCACGTTTCGATATTGAAATTCCACAATCGCATTGGTTAAAAGTTCTAAAATCCTTTGGCTATGGGTTCACTAAAATACTTGAACTCCCCAACACAAGTAGAATTATAGGCAGGGACTTTGCAAAGTCTATTAATGAGATAAACCTCGCCCAAGAATATTTTAATACGGGGGATTACGACAAAGCTGTCGCACATTGTAGAAGCGCTATCGAGCCAATCAAAAACAAACTCCCTGAATTGAAAAAAAGAATTGAAAGTGATACAGAATATGCCTGGGTTAAGGAAATAGGTAATGCAACGTATGACTGGATAGAAAAACTTTACCAAAAAACAAGAGACTTGACGTCAAAGGCTCATCACCTCCCATCAGTTGGACATTTCTCAAGGCATGATGCCGAGCCCATTATGCTTGTTACAATTGCCCTACTTGCATATGCCGGAAGACTATCTGAGCCAACACCCAAAAACGAAGAATAATTATTTCTCATGCCCCGTCAAAACATCTCCAGCGGCTCCAAATTCGAACCAGTCGTCGGCTATTCGCGGGCGGTGAAGGTCGGAAACCACGTGTATGTTTCCGGGACGACGGCCTTTGTTGTCGATGAAAGCGGCTCCCGAATCGTCGGAATTGGCGACCCGTATGCCCAGACGGTGCAGATTTTGAAAAACATCGAAGAAGCATTGATGAAAGCCGGAGATGCTGGTGGAAATTGAGGCGGAGGCGTATTTAGACAGAGATTAGAGATTGGAGATTAGAGATTAACAAAGCACCCCTCCTCAAAACGCTGATATTCGCCATCTTTGTCCCCGGCTTTTTGCTCGTCGTGGTGCCCTACTGGCTGGCCGGTTCGAATCTGAACCGCTCTTTCGAAATTGGAATTCTCCGCCATCTCGGATTCATCCCCATCGCTCTGGGCGCCATAGCGCAACTATGGTCGATGTGGAACTTTGCCACTTTCGGTAAAGGGACTCCGGCGCCCATCGACCCGCCCAAGATATTCGTGTCCAAGGGACTCTATCGGATGGTGAGAAATCCGATGTACGTTGGCGCGGCACTTATTTTAATCGGCGAGGCGCTTGTCTATCAATCCTGGACGCTTTTCGCCTATGCTTTTCTGGTCTGGCTCCCCCAGCACCTATTCGTCATCTTTTACGAAGAACCGGCCTTGAAAAAGAAATTCGGCGCGGAGTACGAGGCGTATCTCAAAACCGTGCCGCGCTGGGTGCCGAAATGGCGGCAACCATCAAGTTAAGACCTTGACGGTTGCCGCGGAATTTGATTATCTTTTGTGTGGTAGGTAGAGAATTCCCTTTCGCTTTCGCCCAAAAACGCCCTCTCCACAGAGGGCAGAAAGGAATTGAAAGTGAAAAAGAATAACTTTTTGAACAGAGTGGTTCAACTCTACCTCCCTGCCGCCCTATTCTTTCTTTCAAACAGGATTACGACCCAAGCTCAGTACCGCTACGAACGCAAATCAGAAGACGCCGCAGCGGCTTTGTCCTTCTTTGGCACGGCCCTGCCGGTGGCGTCCGGAATCTGGCTGGGGAGCAAAGATTATGTGAGCGATCGTGTGGCCTTCGGCCTCATAGCCGGGGGGCTTTTGATAGGACCTTCCTTCGGATATTGCTACGCAGGATTGTATAAGCGGGCTCTACTTGGTGTGGGGGTAAGAACTTTTATAATAGGAGGAACTCTTCTGGCCGAAGAATTGAGGGAACGGGAAAAGAAGAATTGCGGCTGGGAGGGCTGCCGCCGTACGGAGGGCCCTTCAACGATTGTGCTAATCGGCTCAGGTGTCTTCCTGGTGGCTACGCTGGCGGATATTATGTATGTCACGGAAGCGGTTAAAAAGCGCAACCGCGCCCTGCAAGAAAGCGGCTGGACGCTCACGCCCAAGTATTTTGCCAAACACGAGGCCGCTGGACTGGAGTTGCAATTCAGATTTTAGTTGAAAACTGACCGCGCTTAGTATTTATTTAAGGGGTGGCAGTCATTGCGGCAATTATATTAAGCTTTAATCTCTTATCTGACACCACTTTTCCTTCCCCCGACTTACAACTGCAAAATTTGCAAAAGCAAACTCAAACCCTCTCTGATTTTCGCGGCAAAATTGTGGTTTTGAATTTCTGGGCCACCTGGTGCGTGCCCTGCCGCAAGGAGATGCCGCTTTTTGTCGAGACGCAGAAAGAATATGGACCGAAAGGCGTTCAATTTGTAGCCGCTTCCACCGACCCTTCCAAGGACAAGAAAAAAGTAGAGCAGTTTGCGAAAAAATACAACATCAACTTTCCCATTTGGACAGGCGCAACCACACAGGAGCAAATTAGCTTTCGATTGGGCAATTCCCTCCCGGCAACGGTAATTCTGGATACTAACGGCCAGCCGGTCTTTCGAATTATTGGCGAGGCCGGCCGAGACACGCTAATTCAACGATTAGACTGGCTGCTTTCCGGCCGTTCCGCCCCCGCGCCGGAAGAAATCGTTTTGCCTCCCGGCATCACTCCGGAGCATTGGAAAGAGCACGAACTGGGGCTGGAAGAAGATGAACATGAGCACGAGTCGCCGGAGTTGGCGGATGCGTCGGAGGTCCCCAGCTGACCGCTCTGACCCGGCGAAGGGCGCGCGGTCCGTGGGACTGCTGGGGAAACCAAAGAACGATTCACCTTAGGAGTGCGGGTCATTGCCAATCAAATCGACCGCGCCCGCTGGCGTAATACGGTAACGTTTAAAATTTTGCCGACACTTTCTGCGGGAGTCGAGTATAATCCCCTGGCTGAAAAAGCCAGCCCTCTTGCTAATTGGGTGGCAATTACGGAAACGAAAGAACGTCCAGCAATAATACTCGGAACAAGCTCCGACCGGATTGGGACAACTTCCGGCCAGTCGTTTTACGCTACGGCGAGCAAGGACTTGAAAAGATTGACTCAATTGCCGATTGCGCCGTATGTCGGAGCGGCCTACGGAACGTATGAAGAAAAGCTGCGCGCCATCGGCGGCGTCAACCTCCGCTTTCCTCTGAATTTTTCTTCCCTGATTATTTACGACGGCGTCAAAGTCCACCCCACCGCCAGCTGGGCCTATAGCCGTTTCGTTTTTACTTTTATTCTGGCCCGCGCCCAGGACCCGGGGGGTAGCGTAAGTGTGGCGTTTTAACTTTAACGCTGTTCCCGGATTTTGAAAATATCGTAAGAATTATAAAGCGGGGTCGAATAAATGGAGCGAATTTGCGCAACTAAAATAAATTTTTCCGGAAAAGAATCGACTACTCTCCCCGCCCAGGGATGGTGGCTGTAATCAATCAAATAGTCAACGTTCTCTCTTTCGAGAAAAGACAAGAGCGAATCGGTCCGCGAACGGTGGCCGTCGGCCATATACGGCCAAACTTCCGGCTGGACCAATCCCCCCAAATCCACAATGTATCGCCCGGAATAGTATCCTATCGCCCCAATCGGCTCCAAAGCTACCCGTGCTTGAATCGGGCTATTGGCTTTAAGCCATTGCCCAACCTCCGTGCGGACTTCCTGCTTCGTGACTTCGCCGGCATACTTTCGAGCGGAAACATATCCAGCCAAAGGAATGGTCAAAAATAAAGCGGCAACTCCAGCGCGCGCCCAAAACAAGCTTCCGAAAAATCTCGACCTATTCCGTATGAGCGTCCATAAATGAAAGATGCCCAAAACTGAAATAAATATCAAAAAAGGATACAAATGGATAAAGTACCGTAGCTTGACCAAAGGAAAGAAAAAGGCAAAGAGCAGAACAAGCCCGGATGCATAGGCGGCACCAGCCAGCCAAAAACGAGTCAAAGCGATTTTCCTGCGCCCGATAAAGTAACCCGTCAAAAGCAAAAATGGCAGAAAGACCAAAGCGCTTCTCATTTGAAAGAAAGCGGAAAAAACTTTGGCCGCCAGCTTGAACCTGTCAAAGAGTTCCAACTGGTGGAATTGCTCAAGATTCAATCCATACAAGGGTGGCAAAAAGAGCAGAAGTTTTCCCTCCCGCGTGGGCGGCAAAAATAAGGAGGTTTTGAAATAAAAATAAAGCTCCCAGGGAAGCGCCATCAATGTAATCCCGATAAAAAGACCGGCAAGCTTTTGGCCGATTTTTTCCTGTTCTCTAAAAGCCAGAAACGCAAAGATGGGAATCAATACAACATTTTCCGGCCGCGTCAGAAACAACAGGCCGATTAAAATCCCCAAGCCAAAAAACTTTCTTCGCTCCTCGCTAAAATAAGCTGCTGCAAGCGCGGACAGAAGAAAAAGGTTAAGCGCTACTTCCATTCCGCTAACCGCATACAAAAGCAAAGTCGGATGCAAAGCGGTCAAGAACCCCGCCCATAATCCCAAAAGTAAGTTCTGTGTTCGCCGGATAAAAAGTTTGGTTAAAAGCAGCGCGGAACCGGAAAGCAAAAGTACGCAGAGGATTTTAGCTGCTGCAACCGTTTCCAGCCGTGAAATCCAGCAAAAAGCCCCCAAAACCAACGTCCACAAAACACTGGTGACACCAAAGCTGGTTTCCCCGGCATTGAAGGCCAGCCCCTCCCCCGCTACAAAATTCTGAGCGTAGCGAAAGAAGATATACGCATCATCATCCCAACTGCCGGGGGCCGAAAAAGCAGTCCAAGTGGAAATAACCAGAGCAACCAATCCGGTTAGAAGCCAAACTCCCCGTCCCGCAGATACTTTTTCAAACCAGCCCAAGCCGCCAGTATAAAAAACAAGTCAGCTGTCAGCAACGTTCCGCTAACAAAAGAAAATTCTACGGCGGCAAAACCAACCAAAAGTGGGGCTAATTTCCTCTAAAGACTTTCATATTCGAAACTGAAAGACCTACACTTTTACGCTTGACGGTAATAATCATAGGGTGTATACTCGCCGTTGCTCAAAAGGAGTGGATTGATGCTCAAAGCAAATATCACAAAAAACGAAAATCTAAAAGCGCCCCTGTTGATTCTGATAACTATGTCAGCGGCAGCCCTCTTTTTCGTCTTTTTCGACATCGACCACACCTTTGGGCTGGATGAAGCTGCCAGCGTAGCGGTAGCCAGCTCTTCGCTGATCGAAATTCCCGCTCAAACGGTCTACCAGGTCGGCAACCCGCCCTTGTACTATTTTCTCCTGCACGGCTGGATGAAACTCTTCGGAATGAGCGAAACGGCTACCCGCAGTTTATCGGGGCTTATCTACCTTTTAACCCTGCCAGCCGTTTACTTTTTGGGCAAACGGCTGCACGATCAAAAGACCGGCCTTTTGGCCGCGCTTTTGTTTTTGGTCAGCCCGGTTGCTCTCCGTCCGGCGCAGAACGCCCGTATGTATTCGCTGATGGGGCTTTGTGCCGCCCTTTCCCTGCTCTATTTTTTCAAGCTGTACTGCCAGAAGTCCGGTTCCAAAGCGGATGCGGCGAAATACATAGCTGCCAATATCACCGGAATGTACACGCATTACTGGTTTTTCTTCATCTTTGCGGCGCAAGTCCTGGGCTATTTTTTCTTCCTGCGGGGGACGAGCTTCAAAAAATTTGCCGCCGCCGTCACCCTCTCGTTTTTCCCCTTTCTTTTCTGGGTTCCCGGACTAATGGAACAGATACGCATCACACCCGGCGCCTTCTGGTGGGTGCCCAAAGCCGATCTCGGTTTGTTGATAAACACCGGTTCCGATTTCCTGGGAGGAGGGAAAGCGGGACTTTTGGTCTGGGCAGCCGTTTTGGGGCTGGTATGGTTCGGGCGCCAGGAATTGAAAACCCGGCTCCACAGCCTAAAAGATTTTTTCGTCCAAAAATCGAACCAGTTGCTGTTGTTTTTGACAGTTGTCTCCCTTTTAATCCCCTGGACCATTTCCCAGTTCAAACCGATTTTCGCCTGGAGCAAGTACGCCGTTATCGCCCTTCCTCCACTGGCCGTCCTGCTCGGCGCGCTGTTAAGCCGGTTTGCCCGCCCGATTTTCCTTTTTGTTTTTTGCCTTTTTTTGCTGGGAGGCAGTACGGCAGGCTACGTCTATAAAAAAACCCGCCCCCGCATTCCCTCGGATAAATCAACCGCCGAATTTCTGATTCGCACCGCGTCCAAAGGGGATGTTTTACTTTTTGCCGGTTCCAGCCGGGCGACCCTGGAGTATTACCTGCGATTGCGCCAAGCTGACCAAAAATTTGTCAAAATCTCCTTTCCGATCGAAATGGGCCGGCACCCTTTCTGGTCGGACCCGGACGCAATGCTGGCCCGCAAACCGGAGTTGGAAAAAGAAGCTGACAGTCTGGCCGACTTTGTTCAAACGTTGCTGAACCAACCGGCGGCCAAAATTTGGCTCATCTACGGCTACTATCCCGAAATCGAAAAAATTGTAAAAGACGAATTCGACCGCCGATTTAAGGTGACGGAAGAAATCATCCTGAAAAATCCGTACTGGACGTTTTACGACCGCATACGGGTTTATCAAAACCGTTCGATCGGTGACACCAGCTTCTGAAATCTACATCCGCAGACCCGCTTGTTTAACCGGCTTAGGATGACTGCCGGCTTTTCTTCATCCCTTAAAATCGCCTTCCTCTCCGCCGGTAACACGCAGAGCCGAAGATATTGGTCCGGCTCGCCGCACTATATGGCCAAAGCGCTGGAACGGCAGGGTTGCCAAATCACTTATCTCGGTCCGGTGGGTCTATCCCCTCGAAAACTCGCTGGAAAAATCGCCAACAGGGTTTCCCAAATCCTGTTTCACAAAGTGTATGACTGGATGGACACCTTCTGGCTGGCTAAAGAGTACGCCAAAATTTTCAAAAAAAAACTTGCCGAACAATCTTTTAATGCCATCGTCGCCCCCGCCTCCCGAACCGAGATTGCTTTCCTGGAAACTGAAATTCCCATTCTTTATGCGGCGGACGCTACATTCAAAGCGGTAAGCGACTACCATCAGGGGTTCACCGGTATGTGGGATGTCTCCGTTCGAGAAGGAAACGCCCTCGAACAAGCCGCCATCAACCGGGCAGCCCTTCTGGCCTATGCTTCCGACTGGGCCGCCCAGTCGGCCTTAAAAGATTACAATGCCGACCCATCGAAGGTGCACATAATTCCTTTTGGTGCCAACCTGGATGAAATTCCATCTTCGGAGGAAGTTCTAAAAAGGAAGAAAGCTGACCGATGCCGGCTGCTTTTTCTGGGCGTCAATTGGAAGAGGAAAGGGGGCGAAATCGCTTTCGAGACGTTCCAAAAATTAGCGGAAATGGGTCTTCAGACGGAATTGACGGTCTGCGGCTGCAAACCACCAAAAGAGTTTTCGCACAAAAACATGAATGTCATTCCTTTTCTGGACAAAAACGACCCCCACCAAAGAAGGATTTTGTCTGACCTGTTTCTGGCATCAGATTTTCTGCTTTTACCCACCCGTAATGAATGCTACGGAGTGGTTTTTTGCGAAGCCAACGCCTTCGGTTTACCAGCCATCGCCACCAACACTGGGGGAGTTCCGACTATTATTCGCAACGGTGAAAACGGTTATCTTTTGCCGCCCGAGGCGGGAGGGGCCGACTACGCCAAATTGATTGCCGAAATCTATTCCGACGATGCGCGCTACTACGAGCTGTGCCGCACCAGCCGGCAGGCGTTTGACCAGCGCTTGAACTGGGACGTCTGGGCGCAAAAAGTGAAAAATCTTATCTCTGTTATTTTGTAATTTACGCCAACAAAAAAGGCGGCCTTGGGCCGCCTTCCCGTCGGCAAGAAAATTACTCCTGAACCGACAAATCCGCCACCGCCCGCGACCAGTCGCGGTGTGATTTTAGCGATTCCAGCTCTTGCGGGGTGGCCAGCTTCATAAAATTTTCATAGGCCCCCTGGGCTTTGCGCTTTTCCTGATTTTGCAGATAAGCCAGAGTCAAATAGCCGTAAATAAGCCCGCGCTGGGTGCTGTTGGTCAAAGCCTTCTCGAAAGCTTTCACCGCCTCTTTAAAGCGAAGCTCTTGATATTCCAGTTTTCCAAGGCCAAAGTAGCCGTCCGGCGCGTTGCCGTATTTTTTGTTGTACTGCTGGAAGATGTTGCGGGCCTCGTCGATGTTGCCGGCGGTAAAGTACAAATTTCCCAAAGCCAAAAGCGACTGGGCCTGGTTGGGATCGACTTCTAAAACGCGCAAATAGAGCTGCTCGGCCTGCTGATACGAGCCGTCTTCGGCGTAGAACTGGGCCGCTTTGACGTAATGCGTGGTGCCGGCGGCCTGGTCTTTCATCCCCCAATAAGCGTCACCCAAAAGAGAATGAGCCATAGGCGAATTGTAACGAATCTTTAGCGCTTCTTTCAAACTCGCCACGGCGTGGGGAAAATCCGACTTCGCCAAAAAGTTTTCTCCGTCCTTGACGTATTCCTCAAACCCTTTTTTGGCCGGCTGGGGGGTCGCCGGTTTGGGAATTAAAGCTATCCGCACCGGCACGGTTTTACCCGACTTCAAGACAACCTGTTTTTCGGAATCTTGATATCCCTCTTTTTTAACCGTCAAGGTATGCTTGCCGGCTGGCAGCTCGTTAAAAATTCCGTTAGAGCCGATAAGCTGTCCGTCCAAAAACGCTTCGGCATCCTGGGGCTCCAAGTTCAAGCTCAAGCTGGCATACGCAGGAGGTGAGCTGACTGGCGGCGGCTCAACTCTCGGCGCCGGCCGTTGAGCCAAAGCCGGAACTTTGCTTAAGATTTCGTCGGCCGTCGGGCTCAAAGTCAAAATTACGGAGGAAATGTCTCCCTTGGTAACTTCTACTACGGCAGTTCCTTCCACTCCGGCTGCCTCCCCTTTCAAATGATAACTGCCCGGGGAAAGCTTGGGTAAAACGAAAAATCCGGTCGCGTCGCTTTTGGCCGTTTCTCCCCGCTCCAAAATACGAACGGTGGCGCCCGGCATAGTCGCCTGCGTCCGCCCGTCCAAAACCAAACCAGCCACTCCGCCCGGCGCCGGCCGCGAAATACTGAATATCAAACCGGCCGCCAAAAGCAGGATCACCAAAGGAGCGATATATAGCCAGATGTTGCTATCCTTGCCCTCCGGTTTTTCTTTCAAAACGTAAATATGATCTTTGAATACCAGCTCCTCGCCGGAAGCCAAATGCGCCCCGCCGACCAGATGGATGTGCGTGCCGGAATAATAGGCAATCCCGCGCGAAACCGCGGTGGGTGGAAGCTGGTCGGCCAAAACCGGCTCGGTTGTGGTGGATGGGTTCTCCCGAACCGTCATCGCCGTCGCCCGCGTGCGTTCCAATTTGGGCTTAATCGGCTCCGGCGCCCGCTTTACCGCCACTTTGGGCTTATCCAAATCGGAGAGCAAAGCCTGGCGTTCCTCGGCTGAAAGATAACTTTTCGGCCCGCTTTTCTCGATGGCTGCCTGCAGGCTGGCCGGCTCGGAAGAATGTAGATCGTAATTCGCCTCGGCCGCCAAAGGCTGATCGGAAATGGCTAACTTGTCGTCATCGGTTGACGGCTTCGTTTCGCCGGATGGAATATTCTTCGCCGTTTTATCAGACCCGGCATCGGTTTTTTGGATATCGCTTTTTTCGGAAAGCTTTAGAGCTTTTACCTTTTGGGTATCCTCATCGTCCAGCTTCATTTCCACTTTTTCTATCGCCGGGCCGCTGCCGGTGAGGCCGACGGGAACTTCTTTGGCCGTCGCCTGACAGGCCTGGCAGTACTCCTTCCCCTCTTCGGGAATGGTGCCGCCGCAACTTTTGCAAATATTCATTCTACCCCCACCATTATTTTTGAATATCGGAAAAAAATCGATTATCTTTAACCGGCGTATGCACAAGCTGGCCAACTGGATACCAATTTTCCTTTGTCTGTTTTTGGGGTGCCAGAAAAAAAATTCGAAAGAAAAGACCGAGCCGGCCTCCATCTCTTCCGGTTTGGAAGTCAAAGATCGCTTGGGGGAGGGAATGAATTTTCCGCACGTAACGGTCGCCGACCAGCTGGGCAGCCGCTACGACTTATATAACCTCTTGAACAAACCGAACAATATCGTTTTGTTGATTGATGCCACCTGTCCTGCCTGCGCCGACGAAGGCAAGATGATTCAAAATTTTTTACATGGGAACACGGCCGCTAACCTGGTCGGAGTCTCTCCCGACTCGCTTCCCGCTATTCTGGAATTCAAAAAGAAAAACGGGATTTTCTTTCCCGTTTTGCAAGATATCGAACAAAAGCTGGTGCCCGACTACCGCCGGGTCGTTTTCCCAACTTTAGTTTTAGTTGGACCTGGCCGCCAAATCCAAAAGCTGTACGAAGGGGCAATTCCTCCAGAAGAAGCCGAGCTTTTTTTGCGCGCCCTGCTCGGGCTTAACTAACTTTTCTTCTTTCGGGTGCTTTTTTTGGACGGCGTTTCTTTGGGCGCCGGTTCCGTGGAAACAGCCGGAGTATCCCCCACCCGCACCACGACCGGGTGAATCGCCGTTCCTTTGGCCATTACAAATTCCAAATTGGGCGGCATCATAATCGGCGCCACCGAGCGGGCGGAAATCGGCGCGGCGATCGGAGCCTTGAAAAACATCTTCAACGCCAATCCCTTCCCCGGCGGCAATGGCGGGGCCGAAGGATTGAGGGCGGAAAAAAGCCCCACGGTGACCACCTTTAAGCGTTCATTCAAACCTGGCGGGTTTTTGTTGACCATTTTGGTCTCAAAAAAGTCCAGGCGCGTTCCAACCAGGCTGGCGGAATCAAAACTCATCGAAGGCTCGTAGCGGATGGGGAAAGAAAGGGCAAAAAGCGACTCGTCGTTGAAAACCGACATATAAAGCACCCACTCCCCGGCCTTTGCTCCTTTTTGCATATCCATCCAAAGCGTATCGACCCCGCCGACATCGTCCCCGACTGTAAGCGGCACATACGGCACGTCGCCCGGTTTTAAATCCGCCAAAGGATTTTTTCCCTCTTCAGCTGCCGCCAAAGTGAAACAAAAAACTCCCGCTGCTGCTATCAACCAAATCTTTCTCATTCTATCCTCCTAAATTTAGGCGCTTAATATCGCCCTTTATTTCCCTTTGTCAAGCCCCCAAATGGGGCAAACCGATCTTTTCCCCATCTTTTGCTTATACCCCAAAAAGCTAATCTTGGCGACTCTTTATGGGCACCCGCTCGGCAGTATGCCCAAAAATACGTAATTCAACTCTGCGACCATGTCCGCAGCCGTCAAAATCCCATCGCAGTTTAAATCGGGAAAGCACAAGTTGCAGCTGCCGATTCCCAAAAACGTGCAGTTTAGCTCCAAAACCACGTCCGGGGATGGCCAATAAGACTTGAAAAGGAAGAGTTGGATGGCCGCCCTCAAGGGAATCGCAAACCGGCAAAAAAAAACTGGCAAAAACCTTTTTGGGTGTTATATTGGAATTATGAAAGATAATGAAGGGAGGGGGCTGCTTAAAAAAAGCTTTTGGAAAAATCCGGCGGTTTTAATCGGCGCCGGCGCCATACTCCTCATTTCCGCTTACTTTTACATCCAAAAAGGGGGAGAGTCCGCGCCGCCGGTATCGACCCCGTCCGATTTCAATCCCGCCGTTACCGCCAATCCTGTCTTCCCAACCAATCCCAATCCGGCTTCAACCGGAACGACGCCGAAGCCGTTCGAGTTTAATCCGGTTACCAATCAGTATTGGGACCCGAATCACGGGCACTGGCACGCTGGCCAGCCCCCGCCGCCCGAAAGCCAGAAGGTCCTTTCGGCCAATCCGCTAACCCCGCCGGCCGGTCTCCCGCCCGGAACGCCAACCCCCAAGCCTTACGAGTATAACCCGGCCACCAACCAGCATTGGGACCCGAATCATCAGCACTGGCACAACGGCCCTCCGCCCGGAACAGACACAACTAAGAAGTAAGATTCTCTTTTACAAAGAGGAGTGGTTCGTAGGGGCTCAATATATTGAACCCGCTTTTTTCAATCGTCAATCCCTGTTTTATTTCCCTCCCCTTGAGGGGAGGGCCTGCCCGAGCCCCTGGCCGGTGAGATGAGCGGGGAGAACGGGCAGGCGAGCTCGGTGCTCGGTCAGGGATTAAGGGAGGGGTCATCTACGGACACCCTCCCAACGGTATCCCCAAAAAGACATAATTCAACTCATCGACCGCATCCGCCGCCGTCAGCATACCATCGCAGTTTACATCCGCGAAACAGAGTTCGCAGCTGCCGGAGCCTAAAAAAGTGCAATTTAAGATTAAGACCACGTCGGAGGGGGTTAGGTTTCCATCGGCGTTCAGGTCCCCTTTAGCAGAACACAGGCTATAAACGAGGGCCGAACCGGCACTGATAAGACCACCCGGGTCCGCCAGGGCCGCACCAATCATAAAATCGGCCATTCCATTTCCGTTCAAATCTCCAGCCCCGGCGACGGAAAGACCGAGATAGTCACTGGCTGCTTTCCCGTGCTTCTGGAAAATCAGCGAGCCGTCCGCGCCGGAATAAAGATAGGCGGAGCCGGCATCCGCCAGCCCGCCCGGGTTGGCATTCGGGACGCCGACGATAAAGTCGGCCTTGCCGTCGCCATCCACGTCCCCGGCCCCAGCGACCTGGTAGCCGAGGTGGTCACCGATGGCGGCGCCGTTTTTCTGATAAAGCAGGGCTCCCGTTGCGCCGGAATAAAGATAGGCGGAGCCGGCGACGGCCAGCCCACCCGGTAACGCATTAGGGGCGCCGATGATGAAATCGGCTTTCCCGTCTCCGTCAGCATCCCCGGCAGCGGACACAGAGGCACCAAACAATCCGCTTCCGTCCTTCTGGTAGAGCAGGGCACCGGTGGCGCCGGAATAGAGGTAGGCGGAGCCATTCCCGCTGTTGGCATGAAAGGCGCCCACGAGAAAGTCGGCTCTTCCGTCGCCGTTTGCGTCCCCCGCTCCGGCTACGGAGATGCCCAGATTGTCAAAGAAGGCGCCGTTTTTCTGATAGAGCAAAGCGCCGCTGGCGCCGGAGTAGAGATAGGCCGCGCCGGTGTTGGATGCCGGGGCATCGGCCAGCCAGGCCCCGATTATGAAATCGTCCTTCCCGTCTCCGTTCACGTCACCGGCCCCGGCGACCGAAATACCCAACTGGGCGCCAAACTCGGCGCCGTTTTTTTGATAGAGGAGCGAGCCGTCCGCGCCGGAATAGACAAAGGCGGAGCCGGCATTTCCAAGGCCGCCCGGAGCGGCCATAAAAGCGCCGACGATGAAATCGGCTTTTCCATCCCCGTTGACGTCTCCAGCTCCTGCTACCGAGAAGCCGAAGTAGCTCAAGCTGTCCGGGCCGTCTTTCTGGTAAAGCAGAGCACCGGTGGCGCCGGAATAGACGAACGCAGAGCCGGCATCCGTGAATTCTTGTGGAGCGCCGACAATAAAATCGGCCTTTCCATCGCCATCCACATCTCCGGCCCCGGCGACCGAGCGGCCCAGGAAGCCAAAGAGGGCTGCGCCGTCTTTCTGGTGAAGCAAAATGAATTCACCAAAAGCAGCCGTGGAAATGAGGAGAACGGTGAAAAAGGTCAGAAGTTTTGAGAATCTGGACATATATCCTCCCGTCGGGTTAGTTTTGTTTTCATTTCAAACCGCTTCTTTTTTCCGGCGAGAGTCCGGCCCCGCCGGATTAAATCTAAAATAAACCTTTCAAGAACCAATACAAGATACCTCACCCATTTTCCGTGTCAAGGATGGTTCACCGGCTCATCCGAAGGGGATTGGTAGAAGCTGAAAGCGAAGTTTCACGTCCCGCACCAGGGCGGCTCAATCAGCCCCAAAAAGACCCGGTTCAATTCCCCGACCACGTCCGCAGCCGTCAGTATCCCGTCACAGTTGACATCGGCAAAGCATAAAGCACAGGTGCCGGTTCCCAAAAACGCGCAGTTTAACATCAAAACCACATCGGCGGCGGTCAAACTGCCGTCGGCGGTCATATCCCCCTTGGCGGCACACGGCAGGCTGTAAACAAAAGCCGAACCGGCAGCGAAAAGCCCGCCCGGGTCGGCAGCAAAAGCCCCGACGATAAACTCGGCTTTTCCATCCCCGTCCACATCCCCCGCATCGGCCACGGAGATGCCCAGAACATCATCGACGGCGGCGCCGTTTATCTGCAACAAAAGGGCGCCAGTAGCCCCCGAATAAACGTAAGCCGAGCCGGCATAGTCAAGCCCGCCCGGGCCGGCGGCAGGAGCCCCGACGATAAAGTCAGCTTTTCCATCCCCGTTCAGATCCCCGGCCCCGGCCACGGACGAGCCAAAGTTGTCCCGCTCGGCGGCGCCGTTTATCTGCAACAAAAGGGCGCCCGTGGCGCCTGAATAGACGAAAGCCGAGCCGGCAAAGGTAAGCCAATCCGGGGAGGCAGCAGCAGCTCCGACGATAAAGTCGGCTTTTCCGTCCCCGTTCAGTTCCCCGGCGGAGGCCACGGAGTGGCCCAGCAGGTCATGGGCGGCGCCATCTTTTTGAAGCAAAAGGGAGCCGTCGGCTCCGGAATAGAGGTAAACCGAGCCGGCGTAAACAAGCCCGCCCGGGTCGGCAAAGGGGGCCCCGACGATAAAATCGGCTTTTCCATCCCCGTTCACATCCCCGGCCCCAGCCACGGAGTAACCCAGCTCGTCACTGGCGGCGGCGCCGTTTTTCTGGTAGAGCAGGGAACCATCGGCGCCGGAATAAAGGTAAGCGGACCCGGCATCAAAAAGCCCGCCCGGAGAGGCAAAACGAGCCCCGACGATAAAGTCGGCTTTGCCATCCCCGTTTACATCCCCAGCCCCGGCCACGGAGCAACCCAGATAGTCAATAACGCCGCCGTCTTTCTGGAACAAGAGGGAGCCGTCGGCCCCGGAATAAAGGTAAGCCGAGCTGGTATCATCTTCCATAGGCCCGCCCGGGTTGCCTCCAGGAGACCCGACGATAAAGTCGGCTTTGCCATCCCCGTTCAGATCCCCCACACCGGCCACGGAGTAGCCCAGCTCGTCGCCGGGGGCGGTGCCGTTTTTCTGGAACAAAAGGGAGCCAGTGGCCCCGGAATAGAGGTAAGCCGAGCCGGCAGCGCTAGGCCCGCCCGGGGCGGCATTAGGAGCCCCGACGATAAAGTCAGCTTTGCCATCCCCATTCACATCCCCGGCGGAGGCAACGGAGTAGCCCAGCCAGTCATGGGTGGCGGCGCCGTTTTTCTGGTAGAGCAGGCTGGTAGATGATTCCGTTCCGGCCGCAAAATTTGCTGCGGCCAGCCCGAACGCTACAACCGCGAAGAACCTAACTTGTTTGAGCATAAAATCTCCTTTCGGTCAGTTTTGTTGAATTTTTTAACATAGTAAACCAGTCGCTTTTCGCTTATAGACATCCCACCGGTGGTATTCCCAAAAAGACGTAATTCAACTCGCCGACCACGTCCGCCGAAGTTAAAAATCCATCGCAGTTGACATCCGCAAAACAGAGGCTGCAATTCCCCTCCCCCAAATAGGTGCAGTTCAGGTGCAAAACCACATCGGCTGATGACAAACTCCCATTGGCATCCATATCTCCTTTAGCCGGAAATGACTCCACCCCTTTCACAAAATTAACCGGCACTCGCCGGCCTAAATTGTCCACAAACTGGATGGTGTTGTCAAAAAATCGCGTGGAATCAATTTCAAACGCCCCGCAGGAACCCATAACCGAATCAAACTTGATTTCCAAAAGCAAAGTCCGGGTCAAATTCGGGGGCACTTTGGTATCGGAGTCAGTTGCATCAAAAGTTCCGGTAAATAAAAAGGTGTCTGGTGAGTCACTGTGATAATTTTGCCAGTTGGGAACCCGAATCGCCAACCTCGGTGTACCCGAACCAGCCACTGGGTATAGGAAATTAAACACGGTTGGGCTAACCCTGGCCGCCGAACAGTTTGCCGGGCGAGACGGCGTGCCATAAGCGTCGCCAGAAACGGTTTTCTGTTCTAAAGGTAAGGAAATTCCTGCAATTGAATCCTTATTGGTGATATATACCTGTACCTTTAACCCCGCCGAATTGCAAGGTCCGTTCAAAGGCAACACTATCTTGGACTGGATAATAACCGAATCCATCGGGTCCGGTGTCGTTGGGCGTACGTTTGGAATGGGGCAGGTCCCTAAAGGACTTGTGCCGGTAATAACACAAAACATTTGTAAGGTCAAATCCGACGCATCCCAAAACCCATCGCAGTTTACATCTCCCAGAGTTGGAATCGTTGTCCGATTGCAAAAAAGCGTATCCGGTTCGATCCCCAAAACGACAATGCTTTTTAATCTCACCCAATCGGCAGCCGCTAAAAAGCCGTCGCAACTACAATCCGCGCGGGAAAGGGAACAATCCTGCCCGCTGGCCAAAGCCGGCAAGCAAAAGAAAACCAGAACCCAAAACCCCAACCTTTTCACCGCTTTCGTCATAAAACCACCTCTTCTCTCTAACCGTCAATGATTCAATGAATCAATCGACAATACCTTTCTTTCCCTCTTCTCTGAGGGGAGGGCTTGCCCGAGGCGTGGCCTCAGGCCACGGCCAGGGATTGAGGGTGGGGTCATTCCAACCCTCAATCCCAATGTCCATATTCTCAATATAAAACCATATCCCCCCAAGTTTGTCAACCATTTTCGGAAAAAATAATCCGGGACGGTTCGTTTAATCCCGAGCGTAGTCGAGGGGCGAATCTTCACTTGCCCCGAGCGAAGTCGAAGGATGTTCGCCCTGTAGTGGCACGGCACGCCGTGCCCCTGCCTTACGGACAATTATTTAGCGGAATTCCCAAAAAGGCGGCGTTTAACAAGTTCACCACGTCCGAAGCAGTCAAAATATCGTCGCAGGTCACATCCCCAAAACAGATGTCGCAATCGCCGCTGCCCAAAAAGGCGCAGTTTAACATCAAAACCACGTCCGAAGCAGTCAAAACCCCGTCGTCGTTAAAATCACCTGCCGTCGCCCGGCAAAGCTCCGCCTGAAGAGTGTTGGTTGCCACCGGCGGCAGTTGGTCAAATGTCACCTCTGCCTGATTGCTGACGGTATCCCCGCCCGTCAGATTGCTCTTCAAACGGATACTGAAAGCCGCAAAACCCAAACTTCCGCTCTCATTGGCGGTGCTGTCCGGCAGGTTGATGCCGGAGAAGGTCCAGGTAATCTCCCGGCCGTTGACGGAGAAAGTATAGAGATGGCTCGCTCCCGCGCTGTCGAAAGTCGCCTCGTCGAGCTCAAAATCGAGCGTGTCTTTCACCACTATGTCAGTGCTGGTGCCGCCCCCTTCGTTGCGGAAAGTTATCATATAAGTCAACGTGTCAATCGCCTTGACCACCTGTGCGATCGTCAAGGTGTCAATCGCCCGCCTCCGCCAGGAAGCATCCAAAAACTTTACCCCTTCTTTATCTGCTGCACCGGACGAAAAAAACGATGGCTCCGAACAGCCCGGCCCTGGCACGGCGGAAACGGTCACGCTGTCGGTGTTGTCCAAGCTGTCCAAATCCCCGGCAACCGGTGTAATCCTTACTATCGACTTTAAAGGTGTTCCATCGGTGACTGAACAGGGAATTTTATACCTTCCCCAGAGATGAAACCCTCCGTTACTCGGAACGGAAGGCAAGTTCCAAATTACTCGCCCGTTGCTGGTGTCATAACTTGCGGAAACCGCTTGCGAAGCCCCTCCGGAAATCGGGTAAGCGCGCGGATAAACGAAAGCCGAAGCGGCTTGTGAGGGTATGTTCCAGGTCACCGTGGCTCCAATGGCACAGGTTCCTTGATTCTCGCATCGAATCCGCACCCAACGCCAGCTTCCCCTGCGGCCTTCGCCAAAGTGTTGAATGGAGGCCTGAAAATCAAAATTGGTCGCGCAGGGTGGAACAACCGTTATGGTGCTTTTTACGAAATTCACCGGCACTTGAGTAAGATCTTTTGCCTCAAACAGAACCGGGGTAGTATTAATGGTTGTAGAATCAATTTCAACTGTCCCCAGGCTCGCCCGTATAGTATCAAACTTAATTTCCCAGAACCCCTTGCGAACTGAATTTGGCGGCTCATAAGCCGAAGAAAATGTCGAACCAAACCATCTGAATGAATCCGGAGACACTCCATTGGTTTTATCGATCGTTACAATAAAATCTATGGTACTCGTCAGTCTGATTAGTGTTCCACTAACAGTGCGAGGACGGGCGATAATGACAAACGCTCCTCCCGAAAGGCTCCGGATTACCACCGGTAATATAACCGACATAAGCGTATCCTTGTTCGTTATCGAAACCCGCACGGTCATCGCCACCGGGCAATTGGAAGGATTTACCGCTTTGGATTCAAGGATAACCGAATCTCGCGGGTCGGGGACGGCGTTTACTGTCCCGGAACTAAACAAAACAAGAATTAAAGGAAGCCAAAACCCCCAAGGTCCTAAGAACCGGGAACATCTCCGCTTTGCTTCCAAAAGAAAACCTTCGCTAACCGTTAGCATTCCTTTTCCCAGAAAGATCTCTCCCTTCTCTTCGCACTGCTTTATGTGGGGATATTATTATAACTCAAAAATCAACGGTTGTCAAGCTTTTCCCTTTAAAATAAGCAAAATTTGTTGCCTTTTTGAGCCAAAAACTGCTCCCCCGCTATTAGTAGAGGGATGTGTGCGACCCCTCACCCCTTTCCCCCCTGGCCGAGTCCCGAGACGTGGTCTAAGGCCACGGCCAGTGGGCCGGGGGTGAGGCACGTAGGGGCGCACCTTTACTTGTCCCGCTTGCGTTGAGCGCAGCGTAAACGAGCGTAGTCGAGGGAGGTTTCGCCCCCTTTAAATGGAACGAAAGGAGCCCAATGTTCAAAACCCTAATCCAGCTCTTCACCAAACAAAAACCAAAGCCAAAATACCCCGATTTTGTCGCCTCGCTACAATTGCAAAGACCCAAGAAGAATTATCCAGCCAAACCGCAGGCAATTTCCCAGCAAAATCCGGATTATTTCCGCTTTCAACAGTGGGACCGCTCCACCCGTTTGGAATTTTATCGCTTTCTGCGCGATAACATCCCGCTTTTGAATTCCGTTATCTGGACCTGGAGCCGACTCTGCGCCGCACCCAACCGTCTGGAGATTATTGGCGACTCCACGGCAACAGAGAAACGCACCGCCGAAAAAATCCTGCGCTCTTTGGATGAACGCCTCTACCAATATCCCTTTGCCCGATTCGGCGGCACGGACGCGGTCTTGGCGCAATTTTTTAACTCGCTTTTCACCCTCGGCGCCGTGGCCGGTGAGATTGTTTTGAATCCCAGCCGGACGCGAATCGAAAAATTCCTCTTCATCGACCCGGCCACACTTGCTTTCATCTGGGACAAATCGGGCAACTGCCGGATTTATCAGCAAACCCCGACCAGTCGGGGGGAAAAATTGTTGAACCCGTATTCAACCTACTACGCCGGTCTGGATGCGGAAATGTCTAATCCCTACGGCCGTTCCATCCTGGGAGCTGTTCCCTTCGTTGCCAGAGTCGAACAATCCTTGGTGGCCGATATGCAAAAAGCGATGCATAACGCCGGTTACAACCGCATTCATATCAAAATCAAACCGCCCGAAAAAAGGGAAATGGAAACCGAAGAAGCGTATTTAGAACGGGCAAACAGATATTTTGACGACACGGTCAAAGTAGTCAAAGAGTTGGCTCCGGAAGACAATCCCGTGACTTGGAACGACATTGAAATCGAATATATCGGCCCCAAGGGCCCGTTGGCCTCCTCGCATTCCTGGTATATCACGCATAAAGCAATGGTCGAAGATATTTGCGCCGGTACGCATTTAGACCCGTTTTTGCTCGGCTATTCCTACGGAACAACGCAAAACTGGGCAAAGTTTAAATACGAATTGGTCTTGCGCCAGGTCGCTTCCGTGCAAAGAATCGCCAAACGCTTTATGGAATGGATTTACAATCTCGAACTGGCGCTGAATGGCATCACCGATTTGAAAGCCGAATTTCACTTCGACAACCGCAAGAGTTTCGATTTGCTGGAGAACGTTAGAGCGGAACAGATGAAGTTGGACAATGTTATCAAAAAAGAAAAAGCCGGTTACATAACTTTCGACGAGGCAAAAAAAGAAGCGCAGGAATAAATGAATTGGTAAGGGCGAGGCATGCCTCGCCCCTACGCTCTTCCTGCTCTGTTTTTCTCGTAGGGGCAGGCACAGGGGCCTGCCCGTAGGGGCGTATTGCAACCTGTCCTGAGCGTAGCCGAAGGATACGCCCCTACAAACAGAAACAGTGTCAAATAGTTCTTCGAAATTATTCAACAAATCCCATTGGCTCCGCGCCTCCACCGACAAACTTTTCTTTGCCAGCAAAATTCTGCAAATCAAATTGCACCCGGGTCAAAGAAATTGGCTGGCCAGAGCCGTAAAACGTGAAAATTTGCTGCACACCGGCAACCGCTGGGGCAAAGGCGAAATACAGGCCATCAAATTTTTACATCGCGCCCTCTTCCAACCGATCGGCGACAAACCAAACAAAGGCACCTACCATCTGGCCAACGTAAGCATCACCCAAAATCAGGCCGAAATCGTTTTTCGCAAAATTCTCCGCCAGATAAAATCCCACCGCTTTCTCGAATTTCTTGTCGCACAAGAAAAATGCACCCCCTTCCCTGCTTTGAAATTCGCCAACGGTTCGGAAATTACGGCGCGCACGACCCAAAGGCGCGGTGAGTATCTCTTGGGCGAGGGATATGACTTCATAAACTTTGACGAAGCCGCCTTCGACCCGGCGGGGGATTATGTGGCCGATAAAGTCCTGGCGTTAAGATTGGCCGACCGCGGCGGTATGCTCGATTTTACCTCCACGCCCAAAGGAAGAAACTGGTTTTACCGGCTCGCTGAAAAATTGAAAAGAAATCCGAAAACCGCCTACGTGCAGGGCGGCGACACGCGCGAAAATCGCTTTATCAGCCAGCCATTTATAGAAGAGAAAATCAAATCCTGGCCGGAGAATCTAATCCGCCAAAACATCGCCGGCGAATTTGTGGAGGAGATGGAGAGTCTTCTCTCCGAATCGGAAATTCAGGCCGCCATCGACGCTTCCACCGGTCTCTCGCCACCCAAAGCCGGACGACGCTACGTAGCCGGCTGGGATTTGGGAAGAAAAGTCAGTTTTACTGCGGGAGCGATTCTGGACGTAACCGAAAAACCGTATCAATTAGTTGCTTTTGAACGCTTTCGCCACCGCAGTTGGGAGCAGGTCTTTCAGACGATTCGAAAAAGAAAAAAGGAATACCCCGGCCCGGTGGTCATCGACGCGACTGGCCTTGGCGATGTGGTCTTGGGGGAACTCTCCGATATTAAACCGATTGGCTTTAATTTCAACAAAAAAACCAAAAACGAACTGTTGTTGAATTTCAAGCGGGCGCACGAGAAAAAGGAAATCGCCTATCCGTATCTGGAGCAATGGGAGGATGCCGAGACGCTCTGGATGCTGAAAGCCGAACTGGAAAGTTTAACCTGGGATGAAAATAGACAAGCCGATTTCTGTTTTGCTTTGGCCTTGGCCCTCTGGGCCTGCCGCCCAAAAGAAGAAATTGTTCTGCCGTATGGAAGATGGGCAAAGATATAGTTCCCCTCTCCACCCCGTGGAGAGGGGTTAGGGGTGAGGCCAAAACAAAGGGCGAACACAAGATTCGCCCCTACGAATTCACCAATAGAAGTTTTTATAGGGGCGAGGTCTCCTCGCCCGGTGGGTGAAGGGCGGGGAAACCCCGCCCCTACATTTTTTTCAAAAAATCTTTTTCAGGGGCGAACCTTGACAAAAGAAAGCGGTGCTGCTTATACTCCCTGCCAAGAAAGGAGAAACTCTTATGAAAAAGTTACTTTACGTCTTTGCCGCCGGGCTGCTTTTGGGCTTGGGAATAATCTCAGTCGGCCGGCAGAGCCAGGCCCAGGACCCGGTAAAAGTGGGGCCCCACATCTACACGCAGCTTTTTGAAAACGACCAGGTGCGGGTGAGCCGAATCAGCTTTAAACCGGGCGATACGATTGGGACGCATTCCCATCCCAACCACTTCCTATACGTGCTTCGCTCCGGTAAAATTAAAATCAGTCACCCGGATGGCACCAGCCAGGAGATCGAACCCAAAATAGGCGAGGTGCTCTGGCTTAACGCCGAAACCCATTCGGCAAAAAATGTGGGGAAAACCGAGTTCCGCGGGATTGTCGTCGACCTGAAAGAACCGGCGAAAACCGAAGAACACCCCACAGAAAAGTAGCTTTCAAAATGAGTAGGGGCGGTTCGCCCCTCGATTTCACTCGGGATAAACGAACCGCCCCTACACAAAGACAAATATTGGGGTCAGGATTAGAAAAACAAAGGGCGGGCACATCGGCCCGCCCCTACGATAACAATCTCTGTTGTGAGGGAGCTCTGCTCCCGACTTTTTTATCGGCTCGCCGAACGTACCGTAACCTTCGGCTCCGTATGCTCCGAAGTCGGAGTCGCCCACGGGCTGGTGGAACCGGTAGTGTTAATCGTTCCGCCCATTACCCGGTAAACGAACGGCGCGCAGATACCGCCCAAAATCGGCCCAATCCAGTACGGCCACTGGTTGGTCCAGTTGCCGGAGCCGATGGCCGAACCAAAGGCGCGGGCCGGGTTCAAACCGGCGCCGGAAAGCGGCCCGGCAACCAGCGTGCAGAATCCCAGAGCGCAGCCGACCGCCACCGGTCCCAGATTCTTGGGCACCCGGTCGTCGCAGCAGCAGGCGATGCAGGTAGTGACAAAAACACAGGCAAAAATCGCCTCGACGAAAATAGTGCTGACCGTCCCGACCCCCACACCGGCATCCGGCGCTCCCAGAGCAACCGATTGCCAGATGTTGGTGGGGAAAATCGAGCGCGTCACCAATCCGGCGACGATGGCGCCCGCCAGCTGGGCAACAATGTAGATAACTCCGGTCTGCACGTTGACCCGTCCGCCGAAAATATGGCCGACCGTAACCGCCGGGTTGATGTGCCCGCCGGAAATGTGAGTGGTGAAGGCCAGAAGCGCCGTAAAAACAAAGCAATTGGCCAGAGCAATTCCCACCCAGCCGATTTCGCCGGAACTCATGGCGTTGGCACAGACCACGCCGGCCGCCGTGCAAACGAAAATAAAGCTGGCGACCATTTCGGTGAGCGCCGGTTTAAACGTTTTCTCCATAACCCCTCCTTAAGTTTAGTTTCCGTAGGCTTGTAAGAAATCCGGTCGGCTGTCAAGCGAACAAAGATAAGGAGCAATGCCCTGCCCCCCTTACAAGTCCAACCAACACTTAATATCGGTATCGAACCGTAGAAACTTAAACCGCAATTGTGAACTCAAAGGTTATTAAAAACTTGATATCATAAGTTGCGCTGGTATCAATTTTTCCTTTCTTTGCAACCCTCTTCAGTATTGCATTATGCAATACTTCTAAGTGTAACTGTAATAGATTGACAATCAATGGGTTTCGTATGACCCTGAAAGGCCATCTTCGGGCACGGCGATTGCGATTTGCTAATGCGGAGGGAAAGACTAAAACAAATGCAAATGAAAGGCAATAAAATGAATATGCAAAAACATCGCCGCAACCTCCTGTTTTTAGCGTTTGGCATTATCGCCGCAGTAATTCTTTTAGTCGTCGGAACCGCCGAAGCGTTTATCCTCTAACCGGCAAAGCGGTAGCTTTTCCTTCCCAAGCGGAGATTTCTAACTTGGTGCTGCGAGGCGCCGTATTTTTTATTCGCGTTCTTTTTTTAAATCGGTAAGCGTCTGCAAAAGCCCGACCAGTTCGCAGATTTTGGCGACTGAATTTTCAATGGATTGCAAGGCGGGCATAAGCTTTCCCTCGGGGTCTTGAATTTTCCCTTTGAGCAGGGCCATCTTGGCCACCTGGGCTTTGCCCAAAATGGTGGCGGTGGCGTTGTTAAGCTGGTGGGTAAAATGCGCCAGAACGGCCTCCATCGTCTCTAAATTTTCAACCTCTTTGGCGGACGGCGATAAATTTTCAGTCACGCTTATACTATCGGCCAAACCCCATAACCCTTGAAGGCAGCGGGAGAACGAATCGCCGCGCTCAAGCTTCCGGCGCGGGAGGATAAAGCGCTTTTAGCTGCTCCGTTATCCGGCTGTCGGGAAAATTGGCCAGCCGCTCCAGGTCGAAACCGATTTCTTCCGGCCGGATGCGCAAACGGTACATCTTGCGCCGGTTGTTTTCAATTTCAAATTTTTTCCCAATCGCTTTTTCTATTTCCTTTTTCAGCCGAAAAACAAAGCGCCCCTGCCCTTCTTGCTTTTCGAAGGCATAGACCGAAACCCAGCCCTCCGGCTCGGTGAAGCGGCTTTTGGCCAACTCAAAAAGGTAAAAGAAAAGTTTTGCGGGAAGATAAACTTTGACGCCGTTAATCACCGCCAGAAAACGATTTTTTTCTTCCCCGCCGTCCAAATAAAGCGGGTAAGCAAAAGGAGCTTCGGCAGGCGGCGCTTTTAAAATAAGCTTGCGCCTTGGCTCCTTGGCCAGCTCTTGGGCTTTTTCATACACCGCCGAACCGGTTTCTTCCCCAAAAACCTGTTGAAGTTTTTCTTTAGACAGAGCGGCCACATCCCCCTCGGTGGTGCAGCCTAAATCCAGCAGTTTGAAAAAGTGATCGCGAAACAAAACATCGGCAAAAGCAATTACCAGCGGCCGATAGCGCGCCGGCAGGCCAAAGCGGATTTCAAAAGCCATAATGTCCAGTCGGGTTCCCCAATCCGCCGGCAGAGCCAAAAACTGGACGACATCCCGCGCCGTTTCCAGAACCCAGGAAGTTCCATCCGCCCAGAGCAGCAAATCGCCAACGCCAGAGCGGTATTTCGATTCGATTTCCCGCAAGGGAATTTTTGATTTCCAATCGGCGTATAGGGAAAGGAAAAACAACGTGCGCGAAGGGTGTTCCAGCCCTCCGGAAACGGTGGGGAGTTCCGCTTCCTCCCACTCCCTCTCCTCCGTTTGTGCGGCGTCGCGCTGGGGCATTCGATAGTTCCCTTTGAACCCGGCAAAGCGGCTGGCCGGCTCGGAAAGTTCCGCAAACGAGTAAATCAAATCAAACAGCCGGTCCTCCTTAAAATCGGACAACGAAGAAATAAAAGTGTAAAGAAAACCAAAGCTCTCCACCGAAAAGCCGGAAGAAGCCGCCAGTTTTCCAAGCGGAGTGGAAAAAAGCTTGTCATCCTGAACTTTCACCAACCCGGCTTGTTCCAGTTCAGCTAAAGCCTGGGTAAGTTTTTCTTCGGATAAGGAAGTTTTCGGTTCTTTTAAGTAGTTTTCAGAAAGTTCATCCTTGGAAGAAACTGCGCCCGAACCGACCAAATCCAAAATCAGTTCGGGGGAAATCTCAGTAGTTGGAAAATCCACCGCCGGCTGGGAGCGCAAAACGTAGCGGTTCCAGAAAAGCTCTTTTTCCAATGGCGTCCGGGCAATCAGAATCGCCTTCCCTTCTTTCTCCAGTCCCAGCCGCCCGGCCCGTCCGGCCATATTTTCGTATTCCAGAAGCGAAATAGGCTGTGAAATCCATTCGCCGGAAGCGGGGCCTTTCGCAAACTTTTCCGAATCGACAAAAACCGTCCCAGCGGGGAGATTGACCCCCCAGGCCAAAGTGGAAGTGGCTACCACAACCTTGATTTCGCCGCCGCGAAAGGCTTCTTCAACCGCGCGGCGCAAGGAGAAGAGCAAATCGGCATGGTGGAAGGCAACCCCGCCTTCCAGAACCCGCCAGAGCCGTTCGGCGGAATTGGAAAAAAGCTCGTTTTTAATTCTTATTTGCGCGCCCTCGGCGGGAGGAAGCTTTAAACGGGAAGCCAATATCAAAGCCAACTCTTCGCATTCTTTTTTGCTTTTGCGGAAAACCAGAACGGCTTCCCCCTCGGCCGCTTTTCTCTCTATGGATTTAATCCAGAGCTCATCTTCCGGCAAAGCTTCCATTTCCGGCCAGCTTTCTTCCTCCTCTTCCGAACCAACATAAAAACGCAGCCGCCCTTCCGCCAAAACGCCACGCTTTAACGGCACCGGTCGAAACGAATCCTCTATGTAATGGCACTCCAGCCAGCGCGAAAAATCGGAAAAATTCGCCACACCCGCGGACAGGACCAAAAGTTGCGGCCGCTTGGGATAAAACAGATATTTGAAAAATATCTTTTCCAAAACCTTTCCCCGTTCGGAATCAAGCAAAAGCTGGCCTTCGTCGATGGCCAGAAGCCCGATGGTGGAAAGAATATCCAACTTGCGCACCAAGAGCTGGTTTAGTTTTTCGTAGATGACGATGGCCAAATCAAAATTCCCCTCAGCCAGAGCCGAATCGGACTGCGGATGGTCGCGGGTGGACAAAACCACCCGGACGCCCAGTTCCCCGTAACGTTTGCGGAAGGTGACCAGCTTCTCTTCTGCCAGAGCTTTCAAAGGCACGGCAAAGATAGTTTTCTTCCGCTCCTCGATGGCCTTTAAGAAAGCTAACTCCGCCAAAAAAGTTTTTCCCGCCGAAGGCGGCGCCGAAACCCAGAGCGACCGGCCGGACAAAAGCCCCTGCTCCAGAACCATCCGGGATTGCAAAGGCAAAAGCGTTTCCCCCTGCGCCGTTTTTACCCGCTCTAAAAATTGGGGCAAAACCCCGTAGCGGGATAAATCGGACAACTTCATATTAGGGAGAATATAAGCAGATTATCAACAAACAAAAACAGCGATGAATCGTAGGGGCAGGCCCCCCGCTTGCCCCGAGCGACTTGTCCCGACTGAAATGGAGGGAAGTCGAGGGGTGCCTGCCCTTTTTCAAAAACAGGGCAACCACAGGGGGTTGCCCCTACGAAAAAAAGACGTAACGCCTTTATTTCCCCCCTTCCCGCTTCGGGAAGGGGGATTAAGGGGGTGAGGTTTTTACAAGCAGGGAAACGGAATTTCCAAAAAAACGGCGTTTACTTCAATTACGACATCGGAGGCGGTTAAAATGCCATCACAGTTGACGTCTGAAAAACAAACATTGCAGTCGCCCGCGCCTAAGAAAGTGCAGTTAATGAGTAAAACGGCATCGGTTAGGGTCAGATAGGTGTCGTTATTCAGGTCTCCCTTGCCGCCGGTGCAGACGGCGACGTTGGATAGATTTGTCAAAATGGTAACGGAGTTCCCATCCTCGTTGGCCGTCGCCACGTCCAAATCACCGTCGCCATCTAAATCCGAAACGACCGCCGAGCGCGGTTTTTGACCCGTGCCGTAATCAAAAGGCTCGGACTCGAACGTGCCATTGCCGGTGTTACGCAAAATCGAAAGGGTGTTGCCGCCATAGTTGGCGGTGGCCAAATCGAAGTCGCCATCCCCATCCATATCCTGCGCAGAAATAGAGCGGGTGCCTGGGCCGGCGGGATAAGTAACAGGAGTTGCAAAGCTGCTGTCCCCGTTGTTCAGAAAGATGTAAACATGGTAACCGCTTGCGGCTGCCAGGTCCAGATCGCCGTCTTTATCCAAGTCGGAGGAGAATACGGATGAAATCGCATCGGCTATCGGCAGGTCAATTCTCTGGAAAACACTCCCATCTCCAAGATTCTTTAATAAGGAAACCATAGCGACCGCTCCCGCCGCCAAGTCCCTGTCCCCGTCCGCTTCAAAGTCAAAGGCGATTACTGATTGCGGGTTGGGCCCCACTTCAAAATCAACTTTTGTGCCCAAGGTACCATCCCCGTTGTTTTTCAAAACCGAAACGCTGGCGCCGGTATAGTTGGAAACTGCCAGGTCTAAATCTCCATCGTCATCCAAATCGGCGGCACAGGCGGAAGAAGGCTGATTGCCGACCGGGTAGGCAACCTGCGGCAAAAAAGCGCCGTTGCCGTTGTTTTTGAAAACCGAAATCGAATTGCTCTGAAAATAAGCGTTCACAGCCACCAACTCCGGCCAGCCGTCGCCGTTCAAATCGGAAGCGAGGACGAAGGAAGGATTGCCGCCCGTTGACAAATCCGGCCGCCGCGTGAAGGTATTATTTCCATTGTTACGCAGAATGGAAACGCTGTTGCTGCCGCCGTTGGCGGTTGCCAAATCCCGGTCGCCGTCCGCTTCCAAATCGAAGGCGACCACGGAACGGGGCTGATTTCCAACTGCGTAGGCGGGCAAACCGGAAAATATACCGTTGCCCAGATTTTTTAATAGCGAGAGGGTGCCGCTGCCCAAATTGGAGGAGACCAAATCGTTGTCGCCATCTTTTTCCACATCGCAGGCGGCCACCGTCCAGGGGCCCGTTCCGGCTGGATATTCGACTTTGGGAGCAAAGCTGCCGTCGCCGTTGTTTTTCAAAACCGAAACGGAGTTGCCGTTCCAGTTGGCGGTGGCCAAATCCAAATCGCCGTCCCCATCCAAATCGGAAGCGATAACGTAAGCCGGCCACATCCCGGGGGAATAATCCACTTTGGGGGCAAACGTGCCGTCGCCGTTGTTTTTCAAAACCGAAATGCTGTTAGACTGCTCGTTGGTGGTTATCAAGTCCAAATCGCCGTCGGCGTTAACATCAGCGGCAATAACCGAGCAGCAGTCAAAATCGGTCACATAATCAACCCGCGAAGCAAAAGTCCCATCCCCCGGATTCATAAAAACCGAAACGTTGGCGCTAATTTGGTTGGCGGTGACTATATCAATATCTCCGTCATTATCCAAATCGGCGGCGTAAATGGCGTACGGCTCATCTCCGGTTGGGTAGTCAACCCGCACGGCAAAAGTGCCGTCCCCGTTGTTTTTGAAAATGGAAATGGAATCGCTGTGAGCGTCGGCTACGGCTATGTCCAGGTCTCCGTCGCCGTCCAAATCGGCGGCACAGACTCCTTCCGGATATTCGCCGGTGGGATAGTCCACCCGTGGGGCAAAGCTTCCATCGCCTTTGTTTTTCAAAATCGACAGACTGTCGCCGCCGTGATTGACGACGGCCAAGTCCAAATCGCCGTCCCCATCCAAATCGGCATCGCAGAGGCAGGAAGGAACATTTCCCACCGGACAGTACTCTTTGCGGACATAGACTCCATCTCCGGCATTTAATAAAATTGCCACCGAGCGGACTCCATCCACTGCCGCCAAGTCTAAATCTCCGTCATTATCCAAATCGGACGCCACCACCGAATAGGCCTGCCCACCGATGGAATAGCTGAACCAGGTATCAAAGAGCGGGTCAGAGGCAAAAAGAGTTAACGGCACCAAAAAGAGAGCCAAAACCAGCAAAACACTTTGACTTTTTTTCATCTTCCCTCCATACGGCAGCTTGCTCTAATTAACACAGGTTAAAGATATACAGTCAAACGGCGTGCCGACACAACTTTCTTGGTTCTTATTGATTGGCAAATGCTTTTCAGACACCAACTGGTATAAGACGGCAGTTTTTCGCCGATTAACGTCAAAAATGAACGGAGTATCTTAACCAACAACCGGCCAAATACCTCTGGCAAAAGCGCTTAAATGTATTAGATTTAGTAATATGAGAATGAAAACAATGCTTATCATCTTAGGGGCGGCTTCTTTGATTCTTTCCTGTGCCAAAAAGCAGGAAAAGGAACCGATTAAAGTAAAAAATTACACGGGAATTCTGGCCGCCGTGGATGTGATTCAGATACACGGCGAACCCATCGGCAAGCTGGAGAAGGATACTATCGCTTTGGACAACCTCGATTATCTTCTGGCCAACAACAAAAAAGTGGCGATTGAGTTTGCGGCCTACTGGTGCGACGACTGCTACAACTTCGACTTCTACTTCAAAGAGGCGGCCCGCCGGCCGGAATACGACGACATCGTCTTTGCCTATGCCGAAGTGGACGGTACTAAAGGGAACGAAAATTTCCGCAACCGCTTTGCCATCCCCGGCGTGCCGGTGGTGATGCTGTTTGAGAACGGACAGCTAATTGAAAAAAACGGCCATAAAGCAATTCTCTTCGGCAATAAGGGAAACAAAAACCGCCAGGATTTGCAAAATCTGTTAAAATCGTTTTCTGGTAGGGGCAATTCATGAATTGCCCCTGCATTTTTCTTTTGTTTTGGTCTTTTGTAGGGGCGGTTGGTTTATCCCGAGCGCAGTCGAGGGACAAACCGCCCTTGCAAATGTCGTTGCAAATGCCCGGCCAGCCGCAACAACCACAGGCGGGCTCGGCTCTGATTGAGGATGAAACCACCATCATTCAGCCGGTCTTAAAGGACATTCCGCCCCGGCTGTTTATTTTCAAATCGGGAGCGGGACCCTACACCTATTTGAAAAAAGAATTTGGCGAGCTTTCAGATTTTATGGAAAAAAACAACCTTCCCGGCGTTCTGGCGGCGGTCTTTTACGATGACCCGGCCAAGGTGGTGGCGGAATCGCTGCGCTGGGAAGTGGGGATAATCACCAATCAGCAGCTCTCGAATTCCGAGCCCTACTCACAGAAAATCATTTCCGGCCATAAAGCGGCAACCCTGATGGCCTCCGGCGCGCCGGGACATAATCGGGAACTGTACCCAAAGCTGTTCGGCTTCATCCGTCAAAAAAGAATGCTTTCGCGTTATCCAATAATGGAGGTTTATACCCGTCTGGGCGCCCTTCCGGAAAGCTCAAAAGTGGAAATTCAGGCGCCCGCCATTCAAAAAAGGAGAAACTGATGAAATGGGAAATCAAACGAATTGATTTGGCCTCCCTGGCCAAAGTATCCCTGTTTTTAAACGCCATTTTAGGTTTTGTAATCGGCATTCCCATCGGATTTGTAATCTATTTGGGCAGTCTTTTGCCGGGGATGGAAGAAAACCCCATCCCGCGGGGCTTGGCCTTTTTCATTCCCTTCATCACCATGTTCGCAGTGGCCATTATCAAAACACTGGCCTGGATTATAGGCGGGTTTTTTTACAACCTGGTAGCCGGGCTTTTCGGCGGGGTGGAAATTGAGCTTAAAGAAACCCAGTTGAAAACTATACCTTCTGCCGCGCCGCCGGGGCACGTAGATTTATCTTCCCTATGAGCCTGCCCGACCATTCTGCTCCACCCCTCGGCCAGGGCGTGCGCGTCCGCATCGCCCCCTCGCCTTCCGGCTATTTGCACGTCGGCACCGCCCGCACGGCGGTCTATAACTATCTTTTCGCCCGGCATCATAAGGGAAAATTCATCTTGAGAATCGAGGACACCGACACCGCCCGCAGTTCCTCTGAGATGGCGGACGTGATTTTGGAAAGTATGCTCTGGCTGGGGCTTTCCTGGGATGAAGGACCGATACATCAGTCGCAACGTTTTGACCGCTACGCCGAATGGGGCAAAAAACTGGCCCGTACGGGCCACAGCTACTGGTGCTATTGCTCGCCCGAAGAACTGGAACAAAGGCGCAAGGAAGCGATGGAAAAGAAAATCGCCTGGAAATACGACCGAAAGTGTTTGAAACTTTCAACGGAGGAAATCGAATCCAACCGCAAAGCAAACAAGCCCGCCGCTCTGCGCTTGAAAGTTCCGGAGGGAAAAACTTCTTTCAAAGATTTGGTCTCCGGTGAATTGGGGCGCGAGAACGTGGATATCGAAGATATGGTCTGCCTCCGCTCCGACGGACGGCCGACCTACAATTTCGCCGTGGTGGTTGACGATTACGAAATGAAAATTTCCCACGTCATCCGCGGCAACGACCATATCTCCAACACCTTTAAACAGATTCTTCTGTATCGGGCGTTTGACCTTCCAGTTCCCCAGTTTGCCCATCTCCCTCTGATTTTGGGAATGGATAAAAAGAAAGTTTCCAAACGGGAAGGGGCGGTGGCCGTCACCGACTATCGCGATATGGGCTATTTTCCAGAAACGCTTTTGAATTTTCTGGCCCTTCTCGGCTGGTCGCCGGGGGACGGGCGCGAAATTATGCCGCTCGAAGAGCTAATCCAAGCATTTACGCTCGAGCGGGTCAATCCCGCCAACGCCGCCTTCGATACCCAGAAGCTGGAATGGATGAACGGCGAGTATATCCGCAAAATCTCCGATGCGGAACTGGCCCAGCGCGCTTTTCCGTTTCTCGAGAAAGCCGGCCTCGTGTCGTCCGCCGGCAAGTCTGGACAGCAAGACTATCTGGTAAAAGTCGTTTCGCTTTTAAAAGAACGCTGCCGGCTGCTCACCGACTTTGCCGAGCTGGGGGACTATTTTTTCAAAGAGGAATTCGATTACGACCCCAAAGGGGTTGAAAAGCAGTTCGCCGACCCCAAGGCCGCCGAAAGATTACAGAAAATTCTCGACGCCTGGAAAACGATAGACCCCTTTTCCAAAGAGAAAACCGAGGACTCCTTGCGTCAACTCTCCGAAAAAGAGGGAGAAAAGCCTGCCGCCTTCATTCACCCCATCCGGCTGGCCATCACCGGCAAAACGATGGGCCCGGCGCTTTTTGACATAGTCGAAACGCTGGGGAAAGAGCGCGTTCTATCCCGGCTTTCTCGAGCAGGAGCGTTTATAAAAAGCCGGGTTGGCTCCCCGGCTTCGTAGCTACTCCTTCCCCGCCCAGATTCCTACCCTGACCCCGGCGCCCCGTTTCTCGGGGCGACCCCATCGCGGGCTGAAGCCCGCGCCGGTTTTCCCCGGTTTCTGTCTCTGCTTGACAACCTCCCGCCGAATTTTAACTTTAGCTCCGCACTGGGAGATCGTCCAACGGCAGGACATGTGGCTCTGGACCACAGAATCGGGGTTCGAATCCCTGTCTCCCAGCTTAAGGAGCAGAGATTAGAGACTGGAGATTGGAGATTAGTAAAAATCTTCTTTCTCCGCCCCCAATCAAATCGGCTGCCGTGAAAGTAGCGGTCGAATAGCTATGCTGGATAGTTCACAGATTGGATGGAGGAAAAAGTATGCAAAGCAAAACAAAAACGGTGAAAGAATACCTCTCCCTTCTGCCGCCGGAAAGGCGCGCGGCCATTCAAGCCGTCCGTGAAGTCATTCTCAAAAACCTCCCGAAAGGTTTCGAGGAAACCATGCAATACGGGATGATTGGATATGTCGTCCCGCATAGCTTGTATCCCCCGGGGTATCATTGCGACCCAAAACAGGCGCTGCCGTTTGCCGGGCTCGCCTCGCAGAAAAATTATATGGCGATTTATTTTATGCATATCTACGGCGACAAGGAAGCGGAAACCTGGTTCAGACAGGCGTATAAAGCCAGCGGTAAAAAGCTGGATATGGGTAAATCCTGCGTCCGGTTCAAGAAATTGGACGACCTTCCGCTGGACGTAATCGGAAAGGCGGTGGCTTTGACACCGGTCAATAAGCTCGTAGCGCAGTACGAAAAAGCCAGAAAAGGAAAATAGGGCCAGGGAATCCCTGTCTCCCAGCCAAATGTCCGGTTCGCGACCTTTTGAGACGGTATCCATGAAACCACGCGCCTCAAAATCCAAAATTAAAACCGCGAAGCAATACTTTCTTTTCTACAAACCCTACGCCGTCCTTTGCCAGTTTTCTCCGGAAGGGGAAAAACAAACACTCAAGGATTTTCTTTCCCTCCCCAAAGATGTTTATCCCGTGGGGCGGCTGGATTACGAGAGCGAAGGACTCTTGCTCTTGACGAACGACACCGACATAAAAAACCAACTCACGCATCCAAAATTCGGCCATCCAAAAACCTACCTCGCGCAGGTCGAACGGATTCCCGCCAAAGAATCGCTCGAGAAATTGCGCAGCGGGGTTGGGATTGAGGGGGCGAAAACAAAACCGGCCGAAGTTGAATTGCTGAACCAGGAACCGGATCTTCCGGCCCGCCCGGTTCCGATCCGGTTTCGCAAAAACATTCCAACGGCGTGGCTTAAAATTACCATTCGGGAGGGGAGAAATCGGCAGGTCAGGAAAATGACGGCGGCCGTCGGCCACCCCACGCTTCGATTGATGCGAATCAGGATTGCAAATTTGGAAATGGGAGACTTGAAACCGGGGGAACAAAGAGCAATACACAGAAAAGACATTTTTTGATATTTTCGGTTGCGTCAGGAGTTATTTAATGGTGAGCGGACTTGTCCCGATTTATCCCGAGCTCTGTCGAGGGAGCGTAGTCGAGGGAGTCGAACCACTCCTGACGCGTGGGTCGGGAGTAACCCAGGCCAAGTCCGAGCTCGTCTCGGGCAGGCTCCCGACACAACCTCGGTCGTTCATAAATAAGGACGCCGTACAGGAGAAGTGATGGAAAAGCGCAAACTCGGAAATTCCGACCTGGAAATATCGCCGCTTATGTTCGGCGGCAACGTCTTCGGCTGGACGGTGGACGAGCGAACCTCCTTTCAGTTGCTGGATGCCTTCGTTGATGCAGGATTCAACTTTATTGACACGGCCGACGTCTACTCGAGTTGGCATCCCGGAAACCGTGGCGGGGAATCGGAAACCATCCTCGGCAAATGGCTTAAACAAAGGGGAAAGCGGGACGGGGTGGTGATTGCCACAAAAGTTGGAATGGAAATGGCCCCCGACAAAAAGGGACTCGCCAAGTCCTACATTCTGCGCGCCGCCGAGGATTCGTTAAAACGCCTGCAAACCGATTACATCGACCTCTATCAGTCGCACAAGGATGACCCCGATACGCCCATCGAGGAAACTCTGGAGGCCTATTCGCAACTCATCAAACAGGGAAAAGTCCGGACAATCGGCGCCTCGAATTACACCGCCGACCGGCTCTCGAAAGCGTTGCAGGTCAGCCGGGAAAATGGATTGCCGGGCTATGTGTGCCTGCAGCCGCTCTATAACCTCTATGCCCGCGCCGAGTTTGAAACGGAGCTGGCGCCGCTTTGCCAAAAAGAAGGCGTGGGAGTCATCACCTACTCCTCGCTGGCCAGCGGATTTCTTACCGGCAAGTACCGCTCCGAGGCCGATTTATCCAAAAGCCCGCGCGGAGGCCGGGTCGAAAAATACTTGAACGACCGAGGGTTTCGGATTCTTGCAGCCCTCGATGAGGTGGCCGGGGAATATCGCTCGACACCATCCGCAGTGGCCCTGGCCTGGCTATTAACGCGTCCGGCCGTGACCGCTCCCATCGCCAGCGCCACCAGTCTTGCGCAACTAAACGAGATAGTTCAATCAACCACGCTCAAGCTTGATGAGTCATCGCTTGAGCTTTTGAATCAAGCCAGCGCGTAAGTACCCCCTATAGTCCCCCTTAAATACAGGGGGACAAAATACCTGTTTTGCTTTTCCTGTACCCCTTGACAAGGGGGACGAGGCCGTACGGCCGGAGGGGGTGATTTAAAAGATTGAGTGAATCAATTCAACTGCGGCGCGGCTATCGCGGCCAGAGCCATCCGAACGTGCCTGCCGTAACGAGCCCGTAAAGCAAGCCGTCCAAAGTCATCTTGGCCGTGTTGCTCCAGGAGCGTTTAAACCAGATGGAGGCCTGCCAGGCAGCCACCGAGTAGCAGAAAAACGCCGTCACCCCGGCAAAGCGGAAAACGTCGAGGTACGCCGACCCCGGGACGAGCGCCCGCCCGGCGACGTAAGCGGAAAAAATCCCTATGACCACGCAGTAAATAAACCACTGCACCAAGCTGGGCCCCATTTTGAACACCTCGTTTGGGTAGACGTTGAGCATCAAAACCGGCCCTTTGTTCAGCTTTTCGATAAACGCCGGGTCTTTCATATCCTTGGGGCCACAGCGGGGCACCATATACTCTCCCGGCGGAATGGCCAAAGGCCGTATCGCATCCCTCACCGCATCTTCGTTCGGAACTTGGGGAAAATCGTTTTTATGCCAGAGCGGCAGCATATGCACCGCCCAGCTTACCAGAAAAACCAAAACCGAAGACAAGAGAATGGGAAGCCACAATTCGGGTATGCTGACCATAACGGGCGGGAAGTTAAGTCAGAGTCGATTGGCCGTCAACAATTATTTTGAAAAAGTCATAACCACTTGCAGGACAACAAAATCTATGGAAAATGGCGGCCTTTCCGACGCCTAAACCGGGCCCATTCCCCCATTCAGCTCCGGCTTGAAAGCCCCTTGCGATTTGCTTTTGTCCCGCTCGTTTCGTAAAATTAAACCGCTGAAGGAGCACCGTGGATAGCGACAAGGTCCAATACATTCAGGATTTCAACGAAATTGATATTAATTTCGATAAAAAGTCGCTTTTTTCTGCACTCGTAAATTGCCTTACACCTGCCGAAGCTTGCAAAGTATTAGACCTGACATTTGAACAAGAACTCTCCAAACGCTGGATAATCCAATCTAAAATTGCGAAAGACATGGAGGCCGGAGTTCAGGAATGCCATGTAGATTTAGCACATAAACTAGTCACCGTTTTCGGCCAACTTCCCCCAAAAAGGAAAAGGGCTTGTGCATATTGTATACGAGTGTTAATTGAGCACCTCTCAGACGATATTCGTTTTCCTATAGTTGAGTTCCTTCTCGAATCATCTGTAGAATATGTCCGGCAAAATGCCTACCATACACTAAAGAAGAATTGGGGCATACAATATCAATTTTTGATTCTCAATGCATGGGAAAAATATTCAGATTTGAGCTGTGCCAAACTTATAATAGACCACTTTCCAGCGGAAAACCTTGTTGAGCACTTCGATGCTCTTCAGGATACAGTGAAAGATACAGGATACCTTGCCAGACTCTACCTGAAAATCGGTGAGCACGATTTTACAAAGCTCAAAACACTTCCAGTGGTCGACGAAATCCGGCTAACTTACGCTGCAACCAAGCTGAGGCATTCGTTTGAAGAGAGCTATGCAGTCGCGTTATTTGAACGAAACAAGTACAGCGATAGCATCGGGTTATTAATATGGTGTTTTGGGCAAATGAAGTTATGGTCAGTACTGGAAAAGATTAGACAGGTAATTGATACACTTCCCTATGAGCGCTTCGGAATCAAATTCAAGCCGGAGGTAACGCAAAATGATTCCACCAAACCCTGACCATCTCGAAGCTCTAATAAACCTTACGATGAACAAATTGGGCTCAGTCATCGAACATTATCCAACCACACAAGATTCAGATTTGTCGTTATCAGAAATTTCAGAAGGAACCATTTTAGCGCATTTCTTAATCTGTTTTTATACGGCAACAGAGGGAAAAAAGCTACGGGCGTTTGAAAATAATTCAAACTGGATTGGCGATATTCGTTTTAACAGGCGCTATGCGAAGGATGATAGGTCAAAAATCGACTTGGTATTAGAGAATAGCCCGTCTTTAACGGGGTTTGCAGTCGAGGCAAAGTGTTTTTGTATATCTGGGCGAAGCGCTCCGGATTCAACAACGAATGTTGCTTCTTTGTTAAACGATATGTTAAGGCTTAGTAAGGCTAATGACATTCCGGAAAATCTCTTCGTCTTGGTCGCATTTGACAAATCTGGTTGGAAAGTGTACTGCCCCACCTAAATCTGCACAGGTGTAGTGCTTATTTTTGACATCCAATCCGCATAGAATTGCACCGGTGCCTTCATCCCCAGGGCGCTGTGCGGGGCGACTTGGTTGTAATCT
>Ga0184627_10000017_pt1 | contig 107725 bp, 111 predicted proteins | sample PLM3_127_b1_FD_133150 | JGI IMG/M metagenome (GOLD analysis project Ga0184627, IMG submission 133150) | Groundwater sediment microbial communities from an aquifer in East River, Colorado, USA - PLM3_127_b1 | ecosystem: Environmental > Terrestrial > Soil > Riparian zone | place: USA: East... | reverse complement strand
GGCGACCAGCAGGATCAGCAGGCCGGCGCGGATCGCCACGGCCATGCTCGGCGGGGCCTGCATGGCGGTGACCGCCAGCACCGTCAGGGCCACGATGACGGTGGCCGTGACCGTGATCGCGGCCCCGCCCAGCAGGAACAGCAGGTTGTCCAGGGTGGTGTCGAAGTTGAAGTGGGAGGCGACGCCGCGCCAGCGCTGCACCGAGACCCAGGCGACCTCGGAGGTGTCGGCGGCGGCGAGCGGGCCGAGCAGCAGCCACCCGGTCCGGTCGGAGATCCGCAGCCGGCCGGCGACCCACGCCAGGGTGATGGTGGTCAGCCCGAAGGAGACCCCGAAGGTGGTCGGCTTGCGGAACGAGACCGGCCCCGCCCACGCCCCGCCCACCGCCAGCCACGCCACCAGGTGGGCGACGCCGACCAGGACGAGCGCGCCGCCGACGACGTAGCCGAGCCGCTGGGCAGGCCGGGCCTGGTGCCAGTAGCCGAGCAGCGAGACGCGCATGCTGCCAGGCAGGGACGGGGAGACCATCGCAGAAGCCCCCTCATCAGTCCTGGTGGAGGTTGATGAGGTTGCCGCAGGTGTCATCGAAGACCGCGTCCATGCCGCCGTAGTCCATCCTGGCGGGTTCTTTGACAAACACCACGCCCTTGGCCTTGAGCCGCTCGGCGTCGCGCTGGCAGTCGTCGGTGCGCAGCGAGATCACCGGCCGGCCGATCTCGCGGCTTGCCTGCCGGAACGCCCGCGCGGGCTCGTCGGTCAGGTGCAGCACCAGCTCGACGCCGTCGGGGTCCTCGGGGGACACCACGGTCAGCCAGCGCTCGGTGTCGCTGTAGGGCGCGTTGGTCTTGACCCGAAGGCCGAGCACCTCGGTGTAGAACCTCTCGGCCTTGTCCTGGTCGTCGACGAAGATACCGGTCAGCCCAATCCGCATCGTCCCACCCTTCCTCGGTCTTTCGGTCATCTAGCTGTCCCTGGCGGTGCTGCGCCGCCCGCACACCGGGGACCTTGGCTGGCAGCAGGGACATCGAACCGCGTCCCCGGGGGAGGTACCAACGATTCGGTCTGGGCCGAACCGTTGCCCTGCTCCTCTCGCAGGTGCGGCGGTCCACAAGACCCATGACGAGTAGCTGCCGTCCTCAGCCGGGTCGACGCCGATGAGGCGAGAAGGTTCGTAAGCTGTCGAGTTGCCGGTTTGCGGCGTGAGTGGCCGTTTGTGCAGCTCAGCGCAGGTTTGAGCACTCGGAGGTGGTCCCAACTGGCCAGCATACGAACCTATACGCTGGCTAGCCGTCAGAACGCCTCCCCAAGGCCCGATACAGCCTTACGGGGCGGGCGACGCCCTTGAGTGGGACGCGTCCGATCCCCTCGAAGCGGACGCCCTCGGGACTCGCGTCGTCGGCGACGGTCTTGCCCACGAGCACCTCCCCGGGGCCCACGGGTTCACGGCAGGCTAGGGCTCGGCACAGGCGGCAGCCCGAGCGCCTTGCGGACCTCGGCCTCGACGCCGGTGGCCCATGCCTGCGTCATCCGGTTCTTGGCGACGGCGATCGCGAACCCGAACTCCGGCTCGGCGTAGCCGAGGTTGCCACCCGCGCCGGGGTAGCCGAAGCCGGTCGGCCCGCCGAGCAGCGACGGACCGGCCGAGCCGAGGTTGTAGCCCAGCGCCTTGGGAACCGGGAAGCCAACGATCTGGTCGGTGTCGGCGGTCTGGAGGGCCGTCGCCCGTGCGATCGTCTCGCGGGCCAGGATCCGGACACCGCCGAGCTCCCCGCCCGCGGCCAGGGCGGCGTACAGGCGGGCCAGGGCGCGGGCGGTCGTCGTCACTCCCGCGGGGATGCTGGCGGCCTGGAAGTCGGGCCGGTTGCCCAGGCTCGCCTGCGGCCACACGGCGGTCGGGCCCATGCGCAGCAGCGGCGAGTCGGCGGGGATCGACCGCAGCGCTTGCTCGGCTCCCTCCTCGTCGACCAGCACGGCCAGCCGCTCGCGATGCCGATTCGTCACCGAGAAGGCGAGCGAGTCGGCGATGCCAAGCGGACCGGTGACCAGCTCGCGGGTGAGGTCGTCGAAGCTCCGCCCGGTGGCACGACGCACGAGCTCGTCGACGAGGATGCCGAAGGTGAAGCCGTGGTAGCCGGTACGCGTGCCAGGCTCCCACAGCGGCGCCTGTCGGGCGATCCAGTCGGCCTTCGCCGCGACGTCGCAGACCTGCTCGGGTGTGACGTCGGGCGGGAGCTGGGGCACGCCGGCCGAGTGGGTGAGCACGTCGGCGACCGTGGTGCGCTCCTTGCCGTTCGCCCCGTACTCCGGCCAGTACCGGGTGACCGGGGCGTCGTACTCGAGCGCCCCTCGCTCGACGAGCGCGTGGACGGTCGTCGCCGCGACGCCCTTGCCGGCGGACCAGACGTTGATCAGCGTGTCGCCGTCGATCGGTCGGCCGCTCTCGGGATCGGCCACGCCCGCCCAGGCGTCGACGACGAGCTCGCCGTCGAGATAGGCGGCCGCCTGGATCCCGGTCTCCTGACCGGTCGCCACCAGCCGCTCCAGCAGCGGCTGCACGTCCCCCTGCGCGCGAGGGCTGGAGGTCGAGGTGCTCTGCATCATGTGCTCCCTGACCGGGACCTGCTGGACGCCGGTGCGGGGGAACTCCATCGGCACGCTCTCCCCCACCGTCCAGCCGTTGGCCCTGGCGACGGTGTCCTTGACGGCGAGGCCGCCGCCGGTCAGGTCGGCGAGCCTGCCGGCGGTGACCTCGGTGCGCACCACCCGCTCGTAGGCGAGCGGGTCGACGCCGTAGAGCTGCTTGGTCGCCCCGTTGAGCTTCCAGGCGCCCAGGCGCGTCCCGGCCACCGCCTCCAGCTCGGGCTGCTGGGCCAGGCGCGTGGCCACGTCCGGGCTGAAGACGTGCGGGTGGCCGGCGTTCAGGATGTAGTCGGCCGAGACGCTCTCGTCCAGGATTTTGTTGGTCGAGCCCTTGATCGAGGCGGCGAAGACGCTCACGAAGGCGACCAGCGCCAACCCGATCATCAGGGCGGCCGCGGTGGAGGCGGTCCGGCGCGGGTTGCGCATGGCGTTCTGGCGGGCCAGGTTGCCGGGCAGCCGGAACGCCTTGGCGAACGGCCAGCCGATCACCCGTGCCAGCGGGCGGGCGATCAGCGGGCTGAGGATCGCCACGCCGAAGAAGACCACCAGCGCGCCAGCGGCGACGTTGACCAGCCGGTTGCCCTCGGGGCGGAACAGGCCGGCCAGCAGCAGCGCCACCCCGGCGGCGGTGATCAGCACGCCGATCACGATGCGGCGCTTGCGGAACCCGGTCGGCGCGAACGCGGTCTCCGGCTGCAGGGCGGCCACCGGCGGCACCCGGGTCGCCTTGAGCGCCGGCAGCAGCGCCGCCAGCATGGTCACCACCAGGCCGACCAGCAGCGACACCACCACGGTGCGGAGCTCGAACTGGGTGGCGGTGGATGGCAGGTCGGCCCCGAGGAAGCCGCTGAGCAGGGCGCGCAGGCCGTTGGCGATGAGCACGCCGAGGCCGAGGCCGACCAGCGAGGCCAGGACGGCGAGCACCACCGACTCCAGCAGCACCGAGCCCATCACCTGGCGGCGGCTGGCTCCCAGGCAGCGGAGCAGGGCGAGCTCGCGGGTGCGCTGGGCGATGATGATCGTGAAGGTGTTGAAGATCAGGAAGCCGCCGACCAGCAGGGCCACGAACGCGAACGCCAGCAGGGCGGTGGACAGGAAGCGCCCGATGGTGTCGTTGATCTCCGCGGCGGTGGACTCGGCCAGTTGCGTGCCGGTGAGGACCTCGTACTTGGGGTCGACGGCCGCCCGGACGCGGTCGCGGAGCTGCTCCGGGGTGACGCCGTCCTGGGCGGCCACGTCGATCTCGTCGAAGCGGCCCTCCCGGTTCAGCACCTTCTGGGCGGTGGGCAGATCGAAGCCGGCCAGGGTGGCCCCGCCGAGGTTGTCGGCCTCGCCGAAACCGATGATGCCGCTGATGGTGAAGGTCTGGGCCGGGCCATGCAGCAGCACCTTGACCCGGTCGCCGACCTTGAAGCCGGCGTCCTCGGCGGTCTTGGCGTCCACGACCACCTCGTTCGGCCGGCTCGGCCGCCGCCCGGAGCGGATGGTCGAGCCGGCCGTGAACTCCGTGGCCGACCCGGTGGAGGCGCCGAGGGTCGGCGCGCCGCCGGTGGTCACCGGCTCGCCGTCCTTGCCGATGAACTGAGCGAAGCCGGTGACGTTGCCCTCGGCCACCTTGACCCCGTCCACGGCCTTGACCTGGTCGAGCAGGGAGGCGGGCATCGGGTCGCGGGTCTCGCCGGTCTGCGGGCTGCCGAACGTCTCCTGGGAGCGGACGGCCACGTCGACGCCCTCGGTGACCTGCTTGAACAGCTGGTCGAAGGTGGCGGTGATGGTGTCGGTGAGCACGTAGGTGCCGGACACGAAGCTGACCCCCAGCATGATCGCCAGGGCGGTCGCGGCCAGCCGCAGCTTGTGGGCCAACAGGCCCTTCAGGGTGGCGTTCCACATGCCCCGCTCAGCCCCCCAGCTTCTTCATCAGGTCCAGGACCTTCTCGGCGGTCGGGTTGGCCATCTCGTCGACGATCCGGCCGTCGGCCAGGAACAGCACGTGGTCGGCGTAGGCGGCGGCGTTGGGGTCGTGGGTGACCATCACGATCGTCTGGCCGTACTCGTCCACCGAGCGGCGCATGGAGCCCAGCAGCTCGGTGCTGGCCGCCGAGTCGAGGTTGCCGGTCGGCTCGTCGGCGAAGACGATCGCCGGCTTGGAGGCCAGCGCCCGCGCGGCGGCCACCCGCTGCTGCTGGCCGCCGGACAGCTCGGCCGGCTTGTGGCCGAGGCGGTCGCGCAGCCCGACCGCGTCGATCACCTTGTCGACCCATGAGCGGTCCGGCTTGCGGCCGGCGATCGCCACGGGCGGCTCGACGTTCTCGGCCGCGGTCAGGGTGGGCAGCAGGTTGAAGGCCTGGAAGATGAAGCCGACCTTGTCGCGTCGCAGCAGGGTCAGCTGCGTCTCCGACAGGGTGTTCAGCTCTGTGTCGTCGATGAAGATCCGGCCGGAGGTGATCCGGTCCAGCCCGGCCAGGCAGTGCATCAAGGTCGACTTGCCAGACCCGGAGGGGCCCATGACGGCGGTGAAGCGCCCGCTGGGCAGCTCGACCGAGACGTTGTCCAGCGCCCGCACCGCGGTCTGGCCCTGGCCGTAGACCTTGGTCACCTCGACCGCCCGAGCCGCCAGACTGTCCTGAGTGTCCTCGGCTACGATGGTAGATGGCATCATATGCGTCCTTCTTCCTGCTTGACTCCTACGCGGGAACTGTCTTGTTCAATCTCTGAGGTACATGTTGATAGCGGGTCCTTCGTCCGTCGGGCGTTCAAGATCAGTGAACCGTTGTTCAATCGGCGCCGAAGAACCGTCGGGTCAGCCAGCCTGCAGAGCGTCAGCCGCGGGATCGCAGATCGACCGGCCCACCAGCGGAACGCGGACAGGCCGAGGTAGATGGCGACCAGGGTCTGGACGCTGGCGGCGCCGATCACGCCGACCAAGGCCGCGGGCTGGGCCCGGTTGGTCGCCAGCCGCCGCGGACCGCCGAGATCGCCCGCGTCGACGGTCATCAGGTGCTCTACGACCGGCTGGCGATGCCGGTCCGAATGCAGCTGCACCGGCGGGTCGGTGAAGCGATCGAGCACCAGTACGGACCGGGGTGGTGGGGTGGTATCGGAGGAGGCCTGCCTAGTGGATCAGGCGGAGCTCGCGGGCCCGGGCCGCGGCTTCGGTGCGGTTGGCCGCGCCGAGCTTGTCGAAGATGTGGCTGGTGTGCTTCTTCACCGTTTCGAGCGTGACCACCAGCTGATCGGCGATCTCCCGGTTCGGCCTGCCCGCCGCGACGAGGCCGAGAACTTCGAGCTCCCGCCTGGTCAGGGGTTCGATGAGCCCGGTCGCCGCAGCGGCGGGCTTCACTGGGCGTCCCACCGGGGGCTGGAACGCCTGAACGACCCGGTTCACGTGTTCGCGCGCTGCCCGGGAGACCGCCGCGGCGCGGCCCGGCTGACGCGCCCGGATGAGACTCTGGAGGAGGGCGGCCATCGGCGGGCCCTCGTCGGCGAAGACCCGGATGTAGCCTTTCCGGCCGAGCCAGTGAGAGCGCCTCGGCCAGAGCGGTGAGGGCACCTCGGTGATCGCCTGCCGCCTGCAGGGCCAGGGACCGCACGGCCCGGATCTGGATGAGGCTCTCCTTCCGGTCCTGCGATTCGGCAAGGTCGTTGAGGCGCTGGAGGAGCCGGAGCGCCCGACCGGGATCGGACCGGGCGAGCAGCACCCGCGCCAGCACGAGGTGGTCGCGTTCCCGCACATAGGAAACATCGTCCTCCGCCGTCAGCCCGCGTTCCTCCGTCCAGCGCTCGGCCTCGCCGGTCTGTCCTTGGGCCAGCAAGAGCCGCGCCCGGTCCGAGTGGACGAGGTTCAACAGGCTGGGGACCTCCGGGCTCGGATGCATCCGGCAGGCTTCGTTCATGGCTTCCAAGGCGGCATCCACATCTCCTTGGGCTTGGCGAATCCAAGCCAAGGTGACCAGCCGGTGACCCGGTTGAAAGAACCAGATCACTTGTCGGCCAAGCTCGATGCCTTCGGTCACGTGCTGCAGGGCGTCGTCGAGCTGATTTCGCTCGTAGAGCAGCTGGGCGATCCCGACGTGCGCCTCAGCCGCGTGGAACGGGGAGAACCGGCCGCCCTGCGTGGCAAAGCGCAGGGTCCCTCGGTAGGTTCGGAGTGCCGCCCCGAGTTTTCCTCGGGCCCGCTGCACCGCCGCCAGGGGGTAGCAGGACGTGATCAGGGGATAGGGGTCGGGTGCCGCTCTGCCCTCGGCCAGCATCTCGGCGGCAACCGGCTCGGCATCCGCCAATCGCCCGCGCATCCAGTCGGCGCCGGCCCCAGAAAGCCAGCGCGCCCAGAAGCGAGGCCCATGCTCCTGTTGGTGTTCGGCGCGTCGTCGGGTGGGGTCCTCGCCCTCGAGGCGGCGGCACGAGGCCGTTCGATCACGAGGCTGGCGTTGTATGAGCCCCCGTTCGTCGTGGACGACAGCCGCCCTCCCCTGCCGGAGGACGACGTGGCGCGGCTTGCCGAGCTGGTGTCGGCAGGTCCTCGCGGCGACGCGGTGGAGTACTTCATGACCCAGGCGGCGGGCCTTCCCGCCGAGGCCGCCGTGCCGGAGGTCTCCAGGAACGTGTTCCGCCGGGAAGGCGAGTACTGGACCGTCGCCTACGAAGGCTCGGTGGTGCGCCTCAAGGACGCCAAGGGCCTTCGCCACCTCGCCCGGCTCCTCGCGCATCCGGCACGGGAGTTCCACGCGGCCGACCTGGAGGCAGCCGACAGCCAGGTAGCGCCGGCAGCGCCCTCGGGGCCGAGGGACCGGGCGGGGAGTGGCGAGCTGGAGGTGCGCCCGGACCTCGGTGACGCCGGCGAGCTGCTGGACGCCACCGCCAAGGCCGCCTACAAGGCCCGCCTGGATGAGCTGCAGAACGAGCTGGACCCGGCCCGTGCCGCCAAGGCACGGGCAGAGATGGACTTCCTGGTGGGCGAGCTTGCGCGGGCGGTCGGGCTGGGAGGCCGCGACCGCCGGGCGGCGTCCCACGCCGAGCGCGCCAGGCTGAATGCGACCAGGGCGATCCGGGCGGCGATGGCCAACCTCGCCCGCGCCAACCCCTCACTGGGGCGGCACCTGTCCTCCACGATCCGGACGGGCCGGTACTGCTCCTACACCCCCGACCCGCGCGCCCCGATCGCCTGGCAGCGCTGACCCGCCGGCGCCGACTGAACAACGGTGCACCCCCGTTGAACGCCTCCCCGGTGGGTGAAGAACCGCGTGGAGGCGCGAGCTGATGAGCCATCGATCCTGCCGGCTGGCCGGCATCCTGTTGCTCGCCTTTCCGACCGTGGTGTTCGGCGGGGTGAGCGTGCTCAGCCTGCTGATCAACGACCCGGCCCACCGAGGCCACCCGCTGCGCCAGGATCTGTGGCGGGCGGGCCACGCCCACGCCGGGAGTCCTGCTGGTGCTGGCGCTGCTGGTGCTCGGCAACCGCGCGGCAGCCGACGGATCCACGCCGAGTCGCCAGGCGAAGGCCACCTCAGCTGACCCTCCACGCCGGATCACCATCCCAGCACCCAAGGACGGACCGATGCACAGCGCAACCCTGTACCGTCTCACCTACCTGGCGGCGGCGATGTCGCTGGGCCACCACGCCGACCATGTCATCCGGCACAACGCGGTGGGCTGGCCGCTGACCGACCAGGTCAACGCCTTCACCATGAGCCTGGTCATCTACCCGGTCATCGCCACCGGCCTGCTGCTGTACCGAGCCGGCCGGGTGGGGCCCGGCTTCTGGGCCGTGGTCTCCGGCGGCGGCGCCGTCTTTGTCAGCGCCGTTCACTTCGGCCCGTTCGCGGTCGAACCGCCGGAGATGATCCTCGGCACCTACGACCCACCGATCCTCGGCTGGCTGGCCTTCACCTGGCTGGTGGCCTTCGTGGCCGTGCTGGCCATCACCTCGCTGTATGAGACCCGGCTGTGGTCCCAGCAGCGCCAGACCCGCCGCGCCGCCCGGCCAGCCACGGGCGTGGGGACCAAGCGATGACCGCCACGACACCTCGGCCGGGTCCGCCGGCCGTCCGGCCGCAGCCCAGCGTTGCCGCCCGCGGCCACAGGAGTGGGCGGCGCCGTGGTGCTGGTTGGTACCCGGATCGCGCTGTGGCTCGGCGTGCAGCTGCTGGTGGCCGGCCTGCTGGTCCTCGGCGGCGGCGTGACGGCCACCGGCCAGCCGCTGGGCGCCGCGGCAGCGTGGTGGATGGTCGACGGCGCGCTCATCGACCTCGCCACCCTCGGCGTCATCGTCTGGTTGCTCCGGCGCGACGGCAGCTCCTACCGCAGCCTGCTCGGGCCGCCGACCACAGCCTGGCAGGTCGCGCTCGGTGCGCTCGGCGTGCTGGCGGCCAGCGTGCCGGCCATCGTCTTCAGCGCCGAGCTCACCACCGCCTTCTACGGCGAAGCCACCCCGCCCATGTTCGCCGTGGTCGACGTCCCACCACTCGCGAGCGCCTTCAGCGTCCTGGTGGTGCCGCTGCTGGCCGAGCTGGCCGAGCCGGTCGCCTACCTGGGCGTCGTCCTGCCGCGGCTCGAACGGCGCATCGGCCGGCCGTGGGTCGCCCCCACGATCGTTGTTGCCATGTGGGCCGCCGAGCACGCCTTCTTCCCGCTCCTGATCAGCGACGGCAGCCTCGACCTGGTCTTCGCCGCCTACCGGGTGGTGTCGGTGCTGCCCTTCCTGGCCACCTGGACCGCGCTCTACTACACCTTGGGCCGGCGGCTGCTGCCGATCATGGCGGCCAGGTGGGTCTTCAACGGCGGCACCGCGCTTGCCCTGGCCCTGGGCCTCGTCGGATGAGAACCGACGGGCCCGCAGCGCCCTCGGCATCCTGCTGGCCAGCCAGGTCCGCCAGGTCGTCGAGCACGCGCCCGTCGCGGCCAAGAAGACCCTCGCGCAGCAGCTCGTCCACGAGATCCACGTCACCAGCCGCGACGACATCCGGCCGATCTTCCGCGTCCCCACACGCAACGAACCTTCTCCCGAGGGTGGGGAGAAGGTTCGTAAGCTGGTCGGACCGGTGGGCGTGACAGGGCTCGAACCTGTGACCTCGTCGTTGTAAGCGACGCGCTCTGACCACCTGAGCTACACGCCCCTGCTTTCCGTTTCCGCAGCTCAGAACTCATATTCTGGACCCGCTGCCTGTGAGTGTAACGCGCTCTTGGCGGACCTGGCAGCAACCTGCTCTCCCAAGGGCGGTACCGGAAGGTCGCGCTACCGGGCCTCGGTGAGCGGCGCCACGGTCCCGGCCTCGGCCGGAGCCGGGCCGGTCGACTGGCGGACGACCAGCTCGGCGTGGAAGAGCAGCTCCCGGCGGGGTTGCGGGGTACCGCGGATCTCGTCGAGCAGGGCCGCCACCGCGTGCTGGCTCATCGCCGGGACGTTCTGTCGCATGGTGGTCATCGGCGGGTCGGTGAAGGCGATCAGCAGCGAGTCGTCGTAGCCCGTCACCGAGACATCCCGCGGCACCTGCAGGCCTCGCCCCCGTACCGCCCGGACCGCACCGAGCGCCATGAGGTCGCTGCCGCAGACAACCGCGCTCACACCCCGCTCCAGCAAGGTCTCCGTGGCCGCCTGGCCTCCCTCGACGGAGTACACCGAGTGGACGACGAGGTCGTCGTCCACCTCCACGTTCGCGCCGGGGCCCGGCCCGTCGTTCGGAGCCAGCATCGCCTGCTGGAAGCCACGGACCTTCCGCTGGCTCGCGAGATACCGGGCCGGGCCCATCGCGCAGCCGATCCGGCGGTGGCCGAGGCTGCGCAGGTGCTGGACGGCGATCCGCATCGCCTCGACGTCGTCGGTCGAGACGAAGGGGGCGTCGAGGCCTTCGACGTAGCCGTTGACGAACACCATCGGTGATGGCCGGACTCATGTTGCTCGTGGCCGGCTGCTCCGGCGGCAGCGGCAGGCCGAACGGTGACCCGTACCACATCTACCCCCTCTACACGTCCGCCGGCGGCTACATGTTTCGGTACGGGCCCGGAGGGTGAGTACAACCCCAAGGACCTCGGCATCGCCAAGCCCGAGGCGGCCAAGGCCTTCGAGAAGATCGCGCAGCTTGGCGAGAAGGGCGAGGGCGCGCTCAAGCGCTCGATCAGTGGCGACAACGTGACCAGCGTCTTCACCAGCAAGAAGGCCGCCTTCATGCTCTCCGGGCCGTGGCAGCTCCCGGACGTCAAGAAGAGCGGCGTCAAGTACGACATCTCACCCATTCCGGGCTTCGCGGGCAGCAAGCCTGCCAGGCCGTTCGTCGGCGTGCAGGCCATGTACGTCGCCAGCAAGGGCAAGTACAAGTCGCTGGCGCAGGAGTTCGCGACGAACTACTTCCTCCAGCCCGAGGTGGCCATGGCGCTCTACGAGGCCGACCGGCGCCCGCCACCGCTGAAGGCGGCGTTCGACCAGGTCGTGAAGAGCGACCCGGACATGGCGAAGGTGCTGGCGGCCGGCAAGGGCGGCGACATCATGCCCGCCATCCCGGAGATGGCGACGGTCTGGGACCCGCTCGGCAAGGCCGAGGCGGCGGTCATCGCCGGTGCCTGGCTCGGCCGAGTACCGGCTCGCCGTCGCCACCAAGGGCGACCCCACCTCCGGCGACATCGTCTTCCTGCTCACCGACCCCGCCACCAAGCAGGCCTGGGTCGGGACGACCGATGGCCTCGAGCAACTTCCCGTCGACGGCCTGCAGCTCTCGCCGGCAGGCAACATCCTCGAAGCGCCCGGCTATACGGTCCTCAGCATCGGCCAGGCCGGGGCGCGCGAGGCGGACCTCGCCGACTTCAGCGTGCCGACCGGAAAAGGAGCGATCGTCAACGCCGGCCTCTCGCGCGCCTTCGAGGGCGGGCCGCAGCGGGCCTACGACCAGGGCTGTGACTGCATCAAGGACGCCGAGTCCGGACAGACGTGGACGGCCGACGGCTCCAACGGCCTCTTCGTCGACGCCAAGGGCGAGAACCTGGCCCAGGGCTGGAAGGTCGGCGTCAGCTTCCGCAACTTCGTCGACGTGGTCACCAACCCGACGATCAGCAAGTACGTCCTGCGCATCCTGATCTGGAATCTCGCGTTCGCGGTCCTGTCCGTGGGGCTCACCTTCGCCCTTGGCCTGCTCGTCGCGATCGTCCTCAACAACGAGCGGCTGAAGGGACAGCGGATCTACCGCTCGCTGCTGATCCTGCCCTACGCCATGCCGTCGTTCGCGATGCTGCTGGTCTGGCGCGACATGTTCAACACCGACTTCGGGCTCATCAACCGGATGTTCAACAGCGAGGTCAACTGGTTCGGCACACCGGTGGCCGCGATGATCGCGGTGCTGCTCGTCCAGATCTGGATGGGCACCCGTACATGTTCCTGGTCTGCACCGGTGCGTTGCAGTCCATCCCGGGCGACCTCAAGGAGGCAGCCTCCGTCGACGGCGCCAAAGCCGTGTACGCCTTCCGCACGATCATCTTCCCGCTGCTGCTGGTCGCGCTCGCGCCGCTGCTCATCGCCTCCTTCGCGTTCAACTTCAACAACTTCAACGCGATCTTCTTCGTGAGCGAAGGTGGGCCGTTCCCGGCCGACAACCCGCAGATCGGCGCGACGGACCTGCTCATCACCTACACCTACCGGCTCGCCTTCGGCGCCGCAGGGGCCCAATACGGGTTCGCCGCCGCGGTTTCCATCCTCATCTTCCTCATCGTCGCGGTCATCTCGATCATCGGCTTCCGCCGCACGCGGGTCCTGGAGGAGATCAACTGATGGCTGAGATCAAAGCCCCCCCCCCGGCCGGCACCGGCCTCGGCCAGTGAACACCTGGCTCATGAAGGGATTCCTGGACACCATCCCGAAGGACCTCGACGAGTCGGCGAGAGTCGACGGTGCCACCCACGCGCAGATCTTCTTCGGCATCATCCTGCCGCTGGTCACGCCCATCATCGCCGTGACAGGGCTGCTCGGCTTCATCGCGTTCGTCAACGAGTTCATGATCACCAACGTCTTCCTGACCGACCCCGACGCCAAGACCTTGGCGGTCGGCCTCTACGGCCTGGTCGCCGGGGAGCGCAACAACAACTTCGGGGTGTTCACGGCGGGATGCCTGCTCACGGCGATCCCGACGGTTGCGCTGTTCCAGTTCCTGCAGCGCTACATCGTGGGCGGCCTGACCACCGGCGCGGTGAAGGGCTGACCGTGCCCACTCCCCTGGTCGAGCAGCCGCACCACGACGGTGCCGCGCTGCACGTGGCCAACGACGCGCCATCGCCCGGCGAGACGGTGCCGGTGTTCGTCCGCGTGCCGCACGGTGACGGCGCGACCCGCATGTGGGTGCGCACGACCCCGGACGGGGAGGCCCACTTCGTAGCGGGCGAGCTGGACCGGACGACGGCGTCAGAGACCTGGTGGCGCTGCGACATCAAGGTGCGCAACCCGCTGACGAGCTACCGGTTCCTCCTCGACGGCGGCCCGCTGGGCTACCGGTGGCTCAACGGCACCGGCACCCACGCCTACGACGTCCCCGATGCCAGCGACTTCCGGCTCTCGGCCTCCCCGCCGCCTCCGGCCTGGGCCCGCGACGCCGTCCTCTACCAGATCTTCCCCGACCGCTTTGCCCGCTCCGCCGCCGCGGACGGCCGGCGGCTGCCCGCATGGACCCGACCCGCCGGCTGGGACGACCCCGTCGTCTACCGCGGCGACGATGCGGCGCTGCAACTCTACGGCGGGGACCTCGACGGGATCGCCGACCATCTCGACCACATCGCCTCGCTCGGCGCCGACACCCTCTACCTGACGCCGTTCTTCCCCGCCGAGTCCAACCACCGCTACAACGCGTCGAGCTTCGAGGAAGTGGACCCGCTGCTCGGCGGCGACAAGGCCCTGGCCCGGCTGGCGCAGGAGGTCCACGCGCGCGGCTGGCACCTCGTCGGCGACCTGACCACCAACCACTGCGGCGACACCCACCCCTGGTTCCGCCGGGCGCTCGAGGACGTCGGTTCCCCGGAGCGCGGCTTCTTCTACTTCCCCGGCCCGCACGACTACACCGGCCCGCACGACAACACCTACGAAGGCTGGCTCGGGCACACCACGCTGCCGAAGTTCCGGCACAGCTCCGCCGAGCTGCGTCGCCGGCTGCTCGAGGGCCCGGATTCCGTGGCCGGGAGGTGGCTGCGGCCGCCGTACGACCTCGACGGCTGGCGCGTGGACGTGGCCAACATGACCGGACGGCACGCCGAGGACGACTTCAACGCCGAGGTGGCGCACGTCCTGCGGGCCACCCTGGCGGAGGTGCGCCCGGACACGCTGCTGCTCGCCGAGCACTGCTTCGACGCGTCCGGCGACCTCGCCGGCGACGGCTGGCAGGGCACCATGAACTATGCCGGCTTCACCCAACCGGTGTGGTCGTGGCTGCGCCATCCCGAGGTACGCCAGCCCTACTCCGGGCTGTCGGTGGAGGTGCCGCGCCTGGGGGCGGAGGCCCTGCAGAGCACTGTGCGCGCGTTCATCGCCGCTGCTCCGTGGCGGTCGATGGCGGCCTCGTGGTCGCTGCTCGGCTCGCACGACTCGGCGCGGATCCGCACCGTGGTCGGGGACGCCGACCGCGGCGAGGTCGCGGCCGGGCTGCTGTTCACGATGGTCGGCGCCCCGGCCCGCAGTACCTCTATGACAACCCCGCCAACATCTTCGTGGCCGGCTTCATCGGCTCGCCGCCGATGAACATGGCGCTGGGACGGGTCGAGCGGCAGGGCGACGACCTGTGGGTACGCCTGGGTCTGGCGCCGCTCAGGCTGCACCCGGCGGTGGTCGCGGAGCGTCCCGCTCCGGCGTCCTACGTCGGCCGGGAGGTCGCGGCCGGGATCCGCAGCGAGGACATGGAGGACGCCAGGCTGGTCCGCGACGCTCCGGAGGAGACCCGGCGTCAGGCTTGCTGAACCTTACAGGCTGGTCGCCTGTCGCCGTCATGCGAGCCAGTCCACCTCGTTGGAGCCGGGGAGCCGGCCGGCAGCGGTCATCTGGTCCAGGGCGACGACGAGTGCGCCGAGGAAGCGACGGTCACGCGGGAACCGCCTCGGGCCGGAGTAGAGAAGCCCGGCGTGGGTCCTGCCCTGCGCCGCAGATGCGCGCCGCAGGACCTCGAAATCCTTGACGTTCTCGGTGACGAGACAACGTCCTTGTGCTGTTGCCCATTCAAGGACCTGCTCGTCCGGAAGACCGACCAGCCCCGGATCGGCCGCCACAGCGACCACGTCGTGCCCGCGTTTCACCAGTGCCGAGGCGATCTCGGGTGAGAACATCTCATCGAGCACCAGCCCCGCGCTCACGACAGCAGCCGCCGCTCCCGCTGCCATAGCTCCTCGGCGGCACGCTCGGCCTCTTCGGCATCGCGGATCTGCTGTTCGATCTCGTCGGGGTAGGCTGCCCAGTAGTCCAGCGCAACGCGGGCCCTGCCGTGCGGCAACCCCATCGTCTCGACCGCGAGGCGAACGACTGTCTCAGCATCGAGATCGGGCTCAGATGCGCGCGCGGACTGCACGACGCGGACGACCTCCCATACGTCGGGCCCGCCGATCAGTACCGCCCGTCGGCCCGATGGCCCGTCGCGGAAGAGCACTCCGGGGTGCTCCTCCATGCGCAGCGCCTCATCGACGAATCGGCTGGTCAACGCAGACGCACTGAGCCCTGGACGGGCGCGCACATAGCGGCGCAGCCGTTCGAGAACGGCCGGCTCGAAACGCACTGCCCGGGGCACGCTACCCATGGCTACAGTGTAGCCGATGGGTGCCCATTGTCATACCGGGGGTTCGGCTCGCTGAGCCTCTAGCAAGCGCGTGGGTCAGGTGTCGAGGAAGCGCAGGAGGTGGTCGGCGACCTCGGTGGGGCGTTCCTCGGGCAGGAAGTGGCCGCACTCGGCGATCTCCTGGCCGCGCACGTCGGTGGCGTAGTCGCGCCAGATGTCCAGCACCGGGAGACGGCTCGGCAGGCCGGCCGCTCCCCAGAGGACCAGCAACGGCATGCGGAGGCGCTCGCCAGCGGCGGCGCTGGCCTCGTCGGCGTCCAGGTCGTCGGGGAAGGTCGCGCGGTAGTCGTCGAACCCGGCCCGCAGCGCCCCGGGCGCAGAGAACGCGCGCACGTACTCGGGCACCGCCTCCTCAACAGCCGGCCGGTTGACCGTCCAGCGCTCCAGGAACCAGCGCAGGTAGGCCTCGACGTTCCCGCCGACCAGCAGCTCGGGCAGGTCGGGCTGCAGGTGGAACAACCAGTGCCAGTAGCCGCGGGCGATAGTCGCGTCGGCCCGCCGGAAGGTCTCCCGGGTCGGCACGATGTCGAGCAGCGATCCGCTCGACCTCGCCGGGATGGTCGAGGGCGTAGCGGTGGGCCACCCTGGCGCCGCGGTCGTGGCCGGCCAGCAGGGCCAGGCGCTGGTGGCCAAGGTGCCTGGCCAGGGCACGTACGTCCGCGGCCATGGTGCGCTTGTCGTAGCCGGCCGGCGGCTTGTCGCTCAGCCCGTAGCCGCGCAGGTCCGGGGCGACCACCGTATGGCGCCTGGCCAGCGCCGGGATGAGCTTGCGCCAGCAGTACCAGGTCTGGGGCCAGCCGTGCAGCAGCACCACGAGCGGCCCCTCGCCCTGGCTGACGAAGTGGAGCCGCACCCCGTTCACGTCCGCCGTGGCGGCGCGGCCCGTCACGTGCCCACCGGCAGCGCGGTGTCCATAGCGGCCAGGGTGAGCAGAAAGGCCAAGCACGCCAGTTGCGGAGCGGCCGCCCGCGGGCGACGCCAATTAGGTTCGAAACGGACAGCCTGGGGAATCACGCCGCCAACGGTAGGACGGGACCGGGCGATACGCACAGGGGGTCCCGGGCCGCGGGCTGCCTAATCAGGCTGCAATTCCGATATGCTTGCAACGGAGACCCGTTTTGCTGGCTGCCCGCTTGTGGCGGTGTTCACCGCCTGCCTACCGTAAGCTCAAGGGAGCTGGAGGATGCGCCCCCGAACAGGTGGCCCTTGAAGCTCACCCACCGTAGTGGGACGGGTGTGCTTCAGTAGCCGCCGGACTGAAGTCGGGAGGTTACCTGGATGACGGTGGGGCGGGGAAGACGCAGCGTGGTCGTACAGGCCCGGGCCCTCGGGCCGGTCGAGCCGTGGACCAGCGGCCTCTCCCACCAAGAGCGCACCCACTCCCTGCTGTCCGGCTGCGGTGACGGCGACGCCCGCTGCGCGCCTGCCTTCACCGGGGCACAGGACCGGCTGCCAGCCGCGCCGCAGGCAGCCCGCCCCCCGCCGGCCTCGACGCGAGCACCGCAGAGATCGAGGCGGAGAAAGGAACTGGCATGGCGCAAGTACTAACGCCCACGGCCGACGAGCGGGTCACGAGCGAGCGTCCCGGCAGGGGGCCGATCGACTGGCTTGGCGGCTGGCGCACGTGCCTCATCGGTTGCACGGTCTTCCTGCTGCTGGCCATCGCGATCCGGATCTTCCAGCAGTTCACCGCCTGGACGATCGGGATCGACTCCGCCAGCCGCGACTTCTCCCTGTACTACCGCAGCCTGTTCGTGGCCGAGGTGGTAGGGGTCACGCTCGCCACCCTCATGTGGTGGGGCAGCCTGGTCAGGCGGGGCCGCGTCGCGGTCAACAAGGAGATCACCCACGGCGAGGAGGTCCGCCGGGTCGCGGTCTTCTGGGGGCTGGTCGGCACCACCTGCGTGATCCTGTACATCATGGCCAGCTTCTGGCCCAACCAGGACGGCTCCTGGCACCAGACGGCCGTCCGGGACACCGCGCTGACCCCCGCCCACATCCCGATGTTCTTCCTGTTCTTCCCGCTCGGGATCACCTTCACAATCGGGACCTACCTGTACGGGCGGTACTGGCTGCCGAAGGTGTACGGGGCCGAAAAGGGCTTCCCCTGGTCGTTCTTCCTCCTGATCGCCGCGTCGGTCACCGAGATGGCCCAGGTCGCCATGAACGAGTGGGGCCACAGCCTGTGGATCACCGAGGAGATCTTCGCGGTGCCGTTCCACTGGCCGTTCGTGTTCTACGGCTGGCTGGCGGCCGGCATCTTCGCCCTCTGGGCCGAGACGCTCGTGCGCCTGCTCCAGATCGAGGGCGAGATCGAGCAGGAAGCGGCCGTGCCTGAAGAAGAAGTCGCATGACACGCTGAGGGGAGGGCTCCGGCCCTCCCCTCAGGACCACCCGGGAGCACCACGTCCCGCCGCAGGAACGGAAGCTGCGACGGCAACCGTGACGCAGTTCACGGTCTGCCTCGGCCCAGTGCGGCTTCGAGGTCGGGTTCGAGAGTGGGAGGCAACAGGTGGCGACAGACGCAAGAACACTCGAGCTCCGCGAGCTCGTGAACAAGAAGTACAAGTACATCGACAGGAAGTGGGACGCAGTCTTCTGGATCACCGCCGCGTTCGTGGTGGGAGCGGCCGCGGACATCACCAAGCAGCTCTTCGCTGGTGACTGGGATTTTTGGACAGACTGGAAGGACCGGCAGTGGTGGCCGATCATCACGCCGTTCGCGATCATCATCATCGGGTCGGCCCTGCAGTACATCCAATGGCTCGCATGGCGCTTCCCGACCGGGATGACCTATACCGCGGTCGCCATGTTCTTGGCCACGCTGATCGGCAGATGGATCCAGTGGGGCGCGTTCGTCTACTACCCGATGAACTTCGTCTGGCCGGCGACGATGGTGGCGGCGGCGATCTTCGCCGACTGGGTCTTGTTGAAAACAAAAAGCTTCGTCCTGACGTCGATCATCGGCTCGATGCTGTTCGCGTTCACCTGGTGGGTGTCGAACTACGTCCCACTTGCGCCCTACCTACAACCGGCGGAGTGGATGGACCGGGTGATCACGGTCGCCGACATCCAGGGGATCGAGTACGTCAGGAGCCAGACGCCTGAGTACCTGCGGATCATCGAGCACGGCTCCCTGCGCACCTTCCTGGGAGAGACCCAGTACGTCTCGCTCATCTTCGGGGCGACCGTCGCCGTCGCCGGCTACTGGGTCGGGCAGTTCATCGGCAGGGCATTGGCCATCTGGCCCATCGGCCGCTTCATGAAGAAGTGGTGACCCCGACGGTACTGGAAGGAGGTCGTATTACGATGCTTCGCCGATACCGCCGGTACCTCTGGGCCGCCCTCGTCGCAGGCGCCCTCGTGGTGTCGTCCGCGCTGCCCGCCCAGGCCCACGGCGAGCGGGCCCAGGAGGCGTTCCTCCGGATGCGCACCATCGGGTGGGTGGACGTCGCCTTCTCCAAGGACACCGTCAGGCAGGGCGAGACGTTCACCATCACCGGCACGGCCAAGATCCTGGACGCGTGGCCGACCAACCTCGCCAAGGGCAACCCCAACACCGGCTACATCGCGGTGATCGCGCCGGGACCGGTCGTGATGCTCAAGGAGCGGACCATCAACGGCGTGTCCGCGCCCAGCCGGATCGACATCCAGAAGGGCAGGATCTACGAGTTCAGCATGACCGTCGCCGGGCGGCGCACCGGCCGCTGGCACGTGCACCCGTCGTTCTCGGTCAAGGGAGCCGGGACCCTGCTCGGGCCCGGCCAGTGGATCACCGTCCAGGAGAACCCCGACGGCTTCACCAACGACGTGAAGCTCGTGGGGGGCGGCACCATCAACCTCGAGAACTACCAGCTCACGTTCACGTGGATCTGGCTCGTCATCACCTTCCTCATCGGCCTGGCCTGGATGATCTACTGGACGGTGCCGAAGCGGACGGTCACCAACCTGGCCGTCACCAGCCAGATCCCCCTCAACACCGACGGGATGGCGTACGGGCTCATCACCAAGAAGGACCACCGCAACATGAACTGGTTCGCCATCGGCACCGCCCTGCTGCTGGTGGCCGGGTGGCTGTACCAGGCGAACGCGTTCCCGACGAAGATGCCGCTGCAGGTGATCCAGTTCGCGCCGCCGCAGCCTGCCATCGCCGAGGAGGCGGTCTTCGCCAAGGCGGCGGGCGCGAACGCGCAGTACGACTCGGCCACCAAGACGATGACCATGGAGGTGGACGTCACCAACAGCGGCTCCGCGCCGATGGAGCTGAAGGAGTTCACGGCGGCATACCTGAAGTTCACGACCGGCACGACGGCCGGGCCGGGCGTCCTGGTCGCGGCACCCCAGGCGACCGTCGACCCGGGGGCGACCACGAAGCTCACGCTGACCATGAAGGACCCGGTCTGGGAAGAGGAGCTCCTGGTCCCCATCGGCGAGTCGCAGCTGCTGGTCACCGGCATCATGGTGTTCGAGAACACCGAGGGGAAGCGCAACCTCACGGAGGTGGAAGCCAACCTGCAACCCCGGTTCGAGTAAGCAGCAACGCCGGGAGACATATCGGTCACGACGGCGAGAAGGACGCCGGGAGCCTGGAGTAGTCATGAGCGGCATCGTCGCGCACAGCGGGGTGATGGCTGGCAGCCACACTATGCTCGTGTTCCTTCCCTTCCTACTGGCCGGGGCCGGCCTGTGGTTCATCATCAGGGCGGTCAGCGACAAGGTCGACGCCCCGCCAGACGACGGGTCGGTGCGCCTGCCGACCCTGAAGGAGCGACCGCTGTACCACCTTCACATGCAGATCAGGTCGGGCGGCAAGGACGACAAGCCCGCCAGCGAGTCGGGGCCCGCCGTCGTGAAGCTGCCAATCCGACGGTAGCGACACGACGGCGCCCGCCCGCCGCGCGTTTCACCCGCGGCCCGTGGGGGCCGCGGGTGAAACGCGCGGCAAGAAGAAATTGCTTGGCCTTTTCCGGAGGAGTATCTCGAGATCCCCCGGAACGGCCGGCGGTCTAGGGCTCCGTGGCCCAAATGACGACGCCCACGCAGGCGATCGTCGCCAGCGCAATCACGACCGCAAAGATGACTCCAGCCATGCCTCGCTCCTGTCGTCAGCCTGGCTTCTCGGCTCGGCGATAATATCACCTCGCCAAGACCATGGTCACGTGCTGATGGAGGGCTGATGCTAGGAAACCGCGACGTGCAGGGCCCCCCTCTCATCGAGCGGGTGATCGAGGCCGGCATCCTGGCCGGAATGGTGGCGGCAGTGGCGATGGGGATCTTCGCGGCGACCGCCTCCGCGAGCTACCTGCAGATGGGCTTCTACACGCCCATGTACCGCATCGCGGCCGTCCTTGACCCCACGTCCATGCTGGTTTCGCTCCAGGAGGCCGAAGCAGGCTCACCGTCATTCTATTTCGATCTGCAGCCGCTGGTCGCCGGCACCGCCATGCACCTTGCGATCGCCGGGTTCTTCGGCGTGGTCTTCGCCCTGCTCGCCCGCGGCCTGCGGGTGCGTGGCCCGGCAGCGCTCCCGGCCGGGATCCTCTACGGCCTGGCGGTGATGGCGCTCATGGGCCTCGTGGTGCTGCCCCTTGCCGCCGACCTGCTCGGGGGTGGCCCGCCGATCGCGGACGCCGCCAGCATCGTGGGCTGGCCCACCTTCGCCGCCGAGCACGTGCTCTACGGGCTCACCCTCGGCGGGTGGACGGTGATTCGGCCATTGCCGTAGCAGTGGTGGCGCCCGGCGCCGCCTTCTGCAATGCCTAGGCAGCGGGAGACGGGCCGGGTAGACTGCGGGCACGGATCCCGCAGGAGGGGGCCGAGGTGCCGGAAGGGAAGAGTCCCTCGTCGAGCGCAGCCGCCTCAGGGCGGGTACTGAGCACGGCCCAGCATGCCCTCCAAGCCCTGGAGATCATCGCCCAGCACCCCAAGGGCATCCCGATCAAGGCGCTGGCCAGACGCCTGAACATCAGCCTGTCGTCCGGGTACTACCTGATCAGCTCCATGCGGGAGCAGGGCTTCGCCGAGGTCTCGCCGGCGGGGCCGGGCCTGTACACCCTCGGACCGAAGTTCGCGGAGCTGTACGAGGGGTACGTCGCGGCCAGCCTGCAGCCGGAGCGGCTGACCCCGGTGCTCGAGGAGCTGCGCGACAAGGCGTCGGCCCGCGCCTACTCGGCGATGTGGAGCAACGGCGACCTCGAGGTGGTGGAGATCCGGGGCCGGCGCGGCGCGCGGGAGCTGCAGGACGTCACCAAGGGCTTCCGGGGCGCCGCCCACGGCCTCGCGCTCGGCAAGGTCTACCTCGCCCACCTGCCAGAGGACGCCTGGCCCGCGAGCCTGAGCGGCCCCAGCTACAAGCGCTACACCCCGGCCACGATCACCAGCCCGGTCGCGTTGCGGCGCCACCTGCTCTCGGTGCGCGAGAACGACCTCGCGTTCGACCTCCAGGAGTTCTCGCCGGGCGCCTGCTGCGTCGCGGCGCCGGTCCGCGACGGCAGGAACGGGCTGGTGGCGACCTTGGGCATCTCGGTGCCGGCTCGACGGTTCGAGGCCGAGCAGAAGAACTTGGTCCGGGTGATCCGGGAGCTGGCTTCCGCGGCGTCCGGGGAGCTTGCGGCGGCGACCGTGGCGACCGCCCTGGGCGCGGCGGAGTCGAGCCCGCTGGGCCAGAGCAGACCGGCCGGAAGCGCGTAGCAGCAGCCCGCAGCTCGCCACGACGGTGGACCACGTCCGAGGCGGCGAGCGGGCGGCCCGACGTCGAGGAACCGGAGTGGCGATGACCGCGGACGACCAGGTGACCGACCGGCTTGTTAAGATCGTGGTCATTGTCTTCTTCGTCAAGGCGGCCGGCTTCGTGCTGCTGTACCTGGCGGCGCCTGTCCGCTCGTTCCAGACCCGCAGCCTGGTGGCTGCGCTGCTCCTGGCCGCCGCCCTGGCCGGGACCGCGGTCGGCCTGCTGAACCGCAAGCGCTGGGCGTGGCCGCTCGCCCTGGCCGTGCTGCTCTTCGATGCCATGCTGGTGGAAAGCGTCCTGCGCTGGCTGATCGACCTTGGGCTCGCGCTCGTGCTCATCCAGCCGCGGGTCCGGGCCGGGTTCGGCATCCGCTGACGCAGGCGCGCCTCCCGGGCGCCGGCGCCCCCGGGGCGACGCCTGCTGGCCGCTACCCGGGCCCGCCGGCGCCCCCCGGGGCGACGGCCTGCTGGCCGCTACCCGGGCCCGCCGCGGAGCCGTGCCCTGGTCGCCTCCACGTCCATGCCGTGCAGGCGGAGCAGGTTCTCCCCCAGGATCTTGCGCTTGGCCTGCTCGGTGAGCTGCGGGTAGCCGTACCCCTCGACCAGGTCCTGGGGGAGCTGGAAGTCCCAGAACGCGTCAAGCGCCCACTGCGGGTGGAAGATGGGCGCCTCACTGCCGTAGACGATCTTGTCCTCGCCGCACCAGAACAGCAGCTTGCCCAGGACCTCGGCGAACTGCCTTGGCGCGCGGACCAGGAAGTTGATCGTGGCCGCGATCGACGCGTGCAGGTTGGGGTAGCGGATGAGCTGCCAGCAGGTCTCGTCGATGAACGGCAGCCCGACGTGGAAGATCACGAAGTTGATGTCGGGGAAGTTGGCCGCAGCGCCGTCCATGTCCCAGGTCTGGGTGGCCTCGATCGGCTGGGGGCCGAGCGGCACCCCCTTGTGCACGCCGATCAGGTTCACGCCGAGCTCCTGGGCCTTCTCGAAGACCGGGAAGGCGACCCGCGGGTCGTCCATCCGCCACGGGAAGGGCCGGCCGAAGTCGTAGCGGACGTTGTAGAACTTGAACGCCTTGGCGCCGTACTCACCCACCTGCCGCTCCATCAGGTCCAGGGCGCGCCGGCCCTCGAGCGGGTTCACCGAGCCCCAGAACACCGTCCGGTCCGGGTCCCGCCTGGCCAGCTCGGCGCACTCCTCCCAGGGCGACAGCCCGTCCTTGAACAGGTCGGTGAGCGGCAGCGGCATCGCCACCAGCATGTCGGTGCGCGACTCCTGGTAGACCATGTCGTGGATCTCGTCGATCGTCCACTGGCGCAGGAACTCCTCGGGCGGCAGGACCCGCTGCCCTGCGGGGGTCAGGGCGGCGTGGAAGGCGTAGAGATGCTGGTCGAACATCTCCCCCGCCTTGCCGAGGGCGTTCTTCTTCTCGAAGTTGAGCACGTGAGCCACACCGTCGAAGACGATCGCGTCACGAGCAATCATCGCCATCTCCCTTCTGGCTCAGCTCGTTCGGGTGGGGCAGGAAGCGGAGCTTGCGGCGGGCGCCGTCGGACAGCCGGTCGGTCGTCCACGCCTCGTCCCAGACGATCTCGACGCTCGCGCCGCCGACCTCGGGCAGCGCGGCGACCCGCTCGGAGATCATCGTGACCAGGTTGGCGGCGAACGGGCACCAGCCGGTGGTCAGGATCAGCTCGACCCTGGCGTCGGCGCCGTCCAGCTCGACCGCGCGGACCAGCCCCATGTCCACCACGGAGATGCCCTTGTCCTCGCAGCAGGGGTCGTAGACGGTCCGCAGCGCCTCGACCACGGCCCGGGCGACATCGGCCATGCTCACCTCCGGGGTGCGCGCCAGCTGGTTACCCAGAGCCCAGGATCGGGCGGCCGGCCGCCCGCGGGAAGGGCCGGGATTTCAGATGGTGAGCGCGAACGCCCGGGCCACCCGCCGGGCGGTGAGCGCCAGCCAGGGGGCCGCGCCGCGTTCCAGCTCGGGAAGGCGCTCGACCCGGGCCGAGACACCGACCGCGCCAACGCCAGACCCGTCGGCGACCGGCATGGCGGCGCAGACGGTGCCGAGGGCGTACTCCTCGCGGTCGAAGGCGGGCCCCGCCGGCCCGTCGGCCTCCAGCTCGTGGAGGAGCAGGTCCCGGTCGGTGATGGTGCGTGGGGTGAGGTCGGCGAGCGGGTGACGCGCCAGGTAGTCCCGGCGGGCCGGCGGGTCGAGCGACGCGAGCACCGACTTGCCGATCGCGGTTGCGTGCCCGGCCTCCTGGAAGCCGACCCAGATGTCGACCCGCGGGGTCTTGGGGCCGTCCACGATCTCCACCACGGTGATCTCACCGTCGCCGTAGCGGGCCAGGTAGGCGGCTGCCGCGGTGGCGTCCCGCAGGGCCATGAGGGCTGGCCGGGCCCGGGCCAGCGCGGTCTGGAAGCGGCCCTCGGCGAGCAGGCCGTCGACCCGGTCGCCGAGCACGAAGGCGCCGTCGTCGAGGCGGCGCAGGTAGCCCTCGTAGGTGAGCGTGCGCAGCAGGTGGTAGGCGGTCCCGAGCGGCAGGCCGGCGTCCCTGGCCAGGACCTTGGCCGGCGCGCCGGTTGCGTGCAGGCTGGTCGCCTCGAGCAGCCGGAGGGCGCGCTGGACCGACACGATCAGGGTCGATGGCCGCCTGCTCTCCATCGGGACCTCCTCGCCCCCGTGCCCCATGTGCTCTCGTGATCGTATGCCAGCCGTCCGCGTCGAGGAACCGCTGGCCGGCGAGAAGGGCGCGGCGAGCACCCCCCACGGGGGTAGCTCCCCTCCTGCCGTTCGGGGCAACTGTCGTGCTGCGGCCGAGACGCCTACGCTATGGGGGTCGCAGGATCGACCAACGGGAGGGCCGGTGGCCGGCGAACCCTCGATGCGGCCGGCGAGGCCGGCCGACCTCGACCCGGTGCGGGCGCTCGCCGGCGCCTACGGGAGCCTGCGGCACTGGCCCGACCGGCCGGACCGCCTCGACCACGCCCTGGCCACCGGGCGGGTGCTGCTCGCCGAGGACGACGCCGGGCTCGCCGGCTTCGCTTCGGCGCTCGAACGGGACGGGGTTACCCACCTTGCCGACCTGTTCGTCCGCACGGACCGGCTCGGCCAGGGCGTCGGCCGGGCATTGCTCACAGGGATCCTGCCCACCCGGGGCGAGCGTGCGACGTTCGCGTCCGCCGACCCGCGGGCGCTGCCGCTCTCCGTGCGGGCCGGCATGCGCCCGGTCACCCCCCTGCTCCACCTCGGCGGCGGCCGGGCAGCGGCCGCGCGCCTCCCCGACCCCGGCGCGGTGATCGCGGTCGCCGGAGCGGACGCGGTCGCCGACCTCGACCGGCACGCCGCCGGGCGGCACCGCCCGACCGACCATGCCTTCCTCGCCGAGGTGGGCGGCTCGGCGCTGCTCGTGGGCGACGGCGACCGCACCCTCGGCTACGGCTGGGTGCGCGTCCCCGCCGGGCCCGGCCCAGGCCTCGAGGCGTTCCTCGGGCCGCTCGGCGCCGGCACCGAGGACGACGCGCGGCGAGTGGCGATCGCCGCCGTCCGGTACGCGGCCGCCCGCGCCGAGACCGTGCACGTGGCGCTGCTCGGCCCCCATCCCGCGCTCGCCCCGCTGCTGGCGGCCGGGTTCCGGGTCGAAGGCAGCGACACGTTCATGGCCTCCCGGGTCAACCTGCTCGACCCGCGGCGCTACGCCCCCTCGCCCGACCTCGGGTGAGTGGGCGGCGACCCCGGCCCCCCGCGGAGCCCGGCGAGCCCGGCCTGTCCGGCGCGGGCAGCGCCCACGGGCACCTCGGTACGGCGGAGCAGCCCCCGCAGGGCCAGGCGGGCCGCCGCCCGCCTGGCCTGCCTGGCCTCCCGGACCAGCCGGTCCTTGGCCGCCTGCTGATGGAGCTCGGCGACGCGCTGGGCGGCGAGCTCCTGGCTGAACGTGGCCTGCATTTCGTGCTCCTCTCGTCGGATCAGCGACGTGCGCTGGCACGCAGCCCGGGCGGGGACCAGTCGGCCCCGTCACGGGAATCGACACCGAAACGGCTGGCGAGGGCGGCAAAGGCCACCAGGGCCAGGACGATCAGCAACGCGGCAATGCTCTCGTGCATCTTTTGGCCTCCTGCTGCCGTTGTGGGCTACAACCGCAGCATGCGGCTAAGGTGCCGTCACCCACATCGGCTGGCGACCATATCCGCGACCCGGTGCACGCCGTAGTTCCGCCAGCGGGGTCCTTAGGCGCCACGGTCGGCATCCCCGAAGCGCCGACGCCTGGCTGAACGTGCGGTTGAGCTCGCGGGTCGACAGGACGCGTCCGGTCACCGTCAGAACAGCCTCAGCGCGTCGGGCTCGATGCCTCTGAGCAGGTCGTAGTCCAGCTCGACACACTCGATGCCGCGCTCGGCCGCGAGCACCCTCGCCTGCGGCTTGAACTCCTGCGCGGCCAGCACGCCCTGCACCGGGCCGAGCATGCGCTCCAGCCGCTGCAGGTAGCGCTTGAGCTGCTCGACGCCGTCGATCTCGCCGCGGCGCTTGATCTCCACGGCCACGTAGGCGCCGTCGGCGTCCCGGCAGAGCAGGTCCACCGGACCGATGTCGGTGGGGTACTCGCGCCGCACCAGGCGAAGACCAGGGCGGACGACGTGACAGCGTTCGGCGAGCAGCGCCTGGAGCTGCTTCTCGACGCCGTCCTTGACCAGCCCGGGGTCGAGGCCGAGCTGGTGCGCGGAGTCGTGCAGGACCGCCTCCACGGTGATCGTCATGGTCTCCCCGCTGCGGTTGGCGACCCGCCAGACGCCGCGCTCCTCGGCCAGGGTGCAGGGGGCGGACATCCAGTTGAGCGGCTTGTAGCCGCCGCCGTCGGCGTGGACGAGCACCGAGCCATCGGCCTTGACCATGAGCAGCCGCACCGCGCTGGGCAGGTGGGTGGAGAGCCGGCCGGCGTAGTCGACGCTGCATCGGGCGATCACCAGGCGCATGGCGGTCGATGGTATCCGGCCCCGTGCCCGGGGTTCCAGTCAGGCGTGCCGCGCCCCCTCGGGGCGGCCGGCGTCGAGCAGGGCGCGCAGGCCCGCGCAGTAGCCGTCGGGGTCGACGTTGCCGAGCAGCAGGCGCTGGAGGATGTAGCCGGGCACCAGGCCGAACAGCACGGCGCCGACGTGCTCGGGGTCGGCGTCGGGTGACAGCTGGCCGGCCGCCTGGGCCTGGAGGGCGAGGACGACGAGCCTGGACCGGATGCGGCGGTAGGTGGCGGTGGCGGTGGCGGTGGCGAGGGCGGCAAGGGCCGGGTCGCGCATGGACTCCGCTGGCGATCGAGCCGTCCGGGCCGGTGCTGCCGCAACGGCAGGAGTGGCCGCGATGAGCGCCCGCGCGGCCCTGTTCTGGAGCCCGCGTGGGCACCCGCAGAGCCCTCGCGGGAGAACAGCATAAGGCCCGTTATCCTGTTGGTACGGGGAGCGCCGGTGGCCTACCTTGTCGCCGTGCCAGCGACCTTCGACCCTGACGCCGCTTGGATCCCGCCACAACCTCGACCGGGCAGCCACGTACGCCGTAGCCGCCTGGCTCGCAGGGGGGCCTGACAGCAGGAGACGCCAATGCGCTACGCAGTCGCCGCCGAAGGCAGCCAGCTAGTTCGGAGCCAAGGGCTGCCCGTCCGCGTCAGGGAACCCGAACTGGTGCCGGCGGGTATCGTGCATGCGCTCGATGTCGACGCCGAGCAGGTGGCCTGCGGCCGTCCGCTTGCTGAGTTCATCCCGTTCAGGGAGCGCGACTGGGAGCGGGGTGTCTCCATCTTCAATGGGCGCTGCCCTGGCTGCATGCAAGTGACCGGCTTCGGTCCCTCCGCGCAGTAGCAGGGAGCAGCAGCACACCCATGACCCATGACCCATGACCCGTGACCCGCGCACCCGCCGCTACGACCAAGCGCGCCACAACATCGACCAGGCGACCACCTAGGCGACCACCTACATGAACGCGCGAGGGGGCACGCGAGTGCTGGGCCTGGCCCTCGGGTAGTGCTGCTCGCCGGGGGATGCGCTCGCCAGGGCTCACAGCAGGACGCCGCGTCGACCACAACCTCCACATCGACCTCGACGACTTCCACGCTGGCAGCGACGACTGGCCCGCAGCTCTCCGGCGGCTACCTCGCGCGTGCGACCAACGGGGCGATGTTCGTCCAGCTCACGATGACCGGCCCGGCCAGGTTCGAGGGCTCGATCGTGCTGCGGTTCCTGACCCCCGGCGGCCCGGTGGACGGCCGGAGCCACCTGACGGGCGCGCTCACCAGCGATGACCTGACGGTCCGGTTCGACAACAGCTCGGCGGGCTGGAACCTCGGATCGAGCTGGAGCGGGTTTCTCCACAGCACCGACAACGGCTTCACGCTGAACATTCCCCAGAGCGACGGCAACCTGTTCACGGCGGTCTTCAGTGCGGCCAGCGCCAACGACTACAACGCGGCGCTCAAGCAGGCCCGCCCCATGCAGCGATGAGGGTCCGCTGACTCGGGCAACGCCGCCCGGGTGTCGGACAGCAGGTGGACCGCGCCCAGGCGTCGGCGTCGTAGGCACCCACGTACCGCTCGGTGACCTCGAGCTGGGAGTGGCCGAGCAGCCGCGACACCGCCCGGATGTTGGTGCCCTCGCCGACGGCCAGCAGCTCGGTCGCGAACGTATGGCGGAGCTGGTGGCCGGTCGCCGCCACCCCGGCCGCGCGCAGCGCCTCGCCGAGCAGGTGGGAGACGGTCTTGGCGCTCAGGCCGCGGCCCTGGTCGCGGTGGGACTCCACCACCGGCCCACGCTCGGGCGGCCCGTCGGCGCGGCCGACAGCACCGCGGCCACCCGCGGGTGCAGGGGCACCAGGCGCGCTCCTTGCGGCCCTTGCCGCGCACCCGCAGGTGCGGGCGGGCGCCGAGGTGGCAGTCCTCGATCCGCAGCGTGGCGATCTCAGAACGCGACCAGGGTGCGCCGGTCGTCGTGCCAGGTCCGGGCGCTGCGGTAGCGCTCGGCGAGCAAGTGCTCGCGGTAGGCCTCCAGGAGCTCGTAGCGTCAAGCACCGGCGACCCCGGCCGGCTGCGGCTAGCCGCCAGGCCATCTCGCTACGGCGCGGGTGTGGCGGCCCCCGGCGTCTGCAACCGCCGGGGGCCGCTCCTCCTGGTTCCCGGCCGCCCGCGGCGGCCCGGGTCAGGGTCCTACACCCACTTGCGCGGGCCTGCCAGCAGGCGGCCGGGAACCCGCCTGGCCCTCCGCAGCCAGGCGAGCAGGCGCAGCCGCGGGCTCACCCGCCGCGCAGGTCCAGCGCCCACCGGGACAGCTCCCCGGTGGCGGCGAGCACGCCGTAGGGCGGGATGTGACCGTGCCGCTCGGCGGCCAGGCGCAGCGCCACCAGCACCCCGGCGAGCTTGCTCGCGGCCGCGGCCACCTCGCCCAGCGGGGCGTCGGCGCGCAGCTCGGCCGCGGCGCGGTCCAGGTGCTCGCCTACCACCGGCCGGGCCGCCCGGATCGTTCCAGGTAGCGGCGCTCCCGCTGCCGGTCACACGCGGCGAGGTAGTCCATCCACGCCACCGCGCCGACCAGCGCGGCGAGCAGGACGCCCAGCACCATCCCCACCGCGACGGCCTGGGCGCTGCCCATCGGACGGCTGGCCTCCTCGCGTGTCTCGCCTGCTTGGTAGGGGTTGCACCATGCCCGGCCGTGCCCTGGAGCGGCGATCCCCCGCTGGTCCCCCGGTCCGGGGGGCCGTGCCGGTCCGGGATGGTCCGCGGCATCCGTCCCATCCGGGGTAGGCTCTCGCTCGGGCGGCCGGCCCAGGCGGCGGCCCGGGAGGCAGGGTGCGGCCGAGGGTCCCCAACGACGAGCTGCACCGCCGGCGGCAGGCCAGGCGGTGGAGCCAGCACCAGCTCGCCCACCAGGTCAACCGGCTGATGGCCGCCGACGGGCTCGCGCCGACCTGCGCGGCCAAGCGCGTCGGCAGGTGGGAGCGCGGCGAGGCCACCCCCGACGAGCTGTACCGGCCGTACCTGGCCGCCGCGCTGGGCTGCACCCCGGCCGCCCTCGGCCTTGAGGCCGGCCACAACGCCGAGCTGGCCGCGCTCGCGGCCGGCCCGCGGCCGGTCGTGCTCGTCCAGGTCCCCGAAGCTGCCGCCGAGCTGCTTGGAGCGCTGCTTGGGACGCTCGCGTCGGGCACACTGGCCCAGGGACTGCTCGACGGGTCAGGAGGTTCCTTCGTGGAGCGCCGTGCCTTCAACCGGTCCGTCCTCGGCCTCATGGCTGCCGCGGTGGCAGGCCGCACGCTCGACCCCGACCAGGCCGGCGCGCTCGTCGGCGCTGTTGAGATCCGCCGCATCGGCATGGGCGGCGTGGCAAGCCTGCGCCAAGTCGTGGAGGCATACCGGCGCCTGGACGACGAGATCGGCTCGGCCGCCCTGCGGCCCCTGGTCGACGGCAACCTGCGCATGGTCGCGGGGCTGCGCCGCACCGGCCAGCGCGACCAGGTCGCGGCCGAGTTGGACCGGGTGGCGGCCGAGCTGCGCCAGTTCGCCGGGTGGCTGGCGTTCGACGCCAGCGACCACCGGGCCGCGGACGGCCATCACCGCGCGGCGCTCGCCGACGCCGGCCGCACCGGCGACGAGGCGATGGCCGCGCACGTGCTCGGCCAGATGAGCTACGCGGCCGCCTCCGCCGGCGACGGCGGCCAGGCGGTCGACCGGGCCGAGGCTGCCCTGGCCCACGCCGGGCGGACGCCGTCGCGGACGCTGCGCGCGCAGGTGGCCGCCTACGCCGCCCGCGCGCACGCGACCGCTGGGGATGCCAGCGCGTGCCGGGCGGCGCTCGACCTGGCCGAGGCGGAGGTCGAGCGGGCCCGGCCCGAGGACGATCCGGCGTACGTGTACTACTTCACCGCGGCGTCGATCCCGGCCGCCCGGGGGATGGCGCTGGTCCTGCTCGGCGACGCCGGGCCGGCCGAGACGGTGTTGCGTGAGGCGCTCGCCGCGACCGACCCGGCCTACGCGCGCGACCGGGCGGTGTTCATGGCCTTCCTTGCGACCAGCCTGGCCCAGGCCGGCGAGCCCGCCGAGGCCGCCCGCGTCGGCGTCCAGACCGCCGACCTGCTCGCCCAGGCCAGCTCCGGGCAGGCCGCCGCCCGCCTACGCATCCTCCACGGGCAGCTTCGCCGCACCGCGCCCGACGTGCCCGAGGTCCGCGAGCTTGGCGACCGGCTGCTCGCTGGCACGCTGTAGCAGCTCGACGCCGCACGACAGTAGGCACCCCGGAGCGCCGGGAACGTGTCGGACTGCACGGGGGAGGCGCTGATGGCCTCGAAGCTGCCCGGGAGACGAGCGCGGCTGCCGTGCCAGGGGAGCCGCTCAGGCATCGCGCGTCTGCCCCGTCGGGGCCGCCGGTTGCAACCCGGACTGCAACCCAACGCGGCGGGACAGGGCGGTACGCGTGTCCGATTCGCGTCCACACTCCAGCGACCAACTAGGCATGGCAACGACGATGGCGGGATGGAGCTGGCGGATCGGCTCCTGCAACAATTGCCAAGTGCTACCACGCGGATTGCTGCTCAGAACCCCACCAGCTCGGTTGCGGGGCTCACGCTCGGCGTTTGAGCTTGGCGCCAATCAGCAACCGCTGCGGGTCGTGATCGACCATTCAGCGATGGAGCGTGGCGCTACCGCTGAGCTGCTGTTTCGCTTGTGTGGCCGTTCGGAGACCTATTTGGTGGGCGACGCGACCCGGTTCCCGAACCGGCTTGAGTTCGAGGACGTTGACCAAGACGACGACGTGCTGGAATTTACTGTCACGAGCGTCGACACAGTGACCTCCGGCGGCATCCTGTTCTCCCGCCAGCGGGAAGAGCGCACGAGGGAGTTGCTGGGGGTGGCGATGACGCCGGACCTGCTCCGTGGTGTGCGTCTTGCGGCGGTGGCCGAGGACATGGAGGCCAATGCGTTTGTTACTGCCGACCCGGTGCTGCTGAGCAATCGGCACGTATCTGTCCTGGCGAGAGGGAACGTCCGCAGCGTCGAGGAGGCGATTGCCCTCGTGGGGCTGCTCCTGCGCTCGCGCGGGGACTACGTCGTCTGGCCGGAGTCCGGCTTGCCGTGGGGATACGGGCGCTACGGCTTCTACTTCGGCCTGACGCGAGCGATGCTGCCCGCAGCGTGGCGGTGGTTCAGCGCCTGCGTTGCGAGTCGCTCCAACAGTGGAGCAGCGAGTCCGCTGTACCTTGGCGACGCGACCCTCAGGCGCGTCCAACGGTCGCTTCGGTGCCGTGACTTGGTGCACGTCGAGGCCGCCAAGCCCGATGGCCGTGATGTTGCAGAGGAGGCCTTACTGTACCTGGACAGCTTGTTGGTTGCGCTGGGTGGCGCCTTCGATGCGGTCGCACGAGTGGCCCACCTCGCCTACGGTCTGCCCGCCCACCAGTTCAAGTACGCGAGCTGGCACAGGGAGAAATGGCTCGTGAGCCTTGCCAGTGCGGACGCGGACCTTGCCGAGCGGATGGCACGCGGGACCGAAGGACGGGATTCGCTGGAGTGCTCGCCACGCTTCGCAACTGCCTGCACGGTGAGGCGTTGGGCCTGGTCACCGTGGGCTTCAGCAGTGGGGGTGGACGAGAGCTGGTAATGGTGCCCGACCGTGAAGCTGCGCAGGTTCGAGCTGTGGCCCAGCGCTACCCGCCTGCCCACTCGTTTGGGATCGAGGAGATCGGTTCCGGCTTGGCCCTTCGGCCCGAGGTTCTGTGCGAGGCGATCGTCCCGTGGGCGATCGCGACGCTGGACGGCCTGATGGCGGGCACCGATGTCACCCGTCTCCCAGGAGCCTTGAGGCAGCCCCTGCGGACGGGGCCGCCGCCAGACGACGAAGAGCAGATTGCTCCTGGCATCTTCGCGGCGAAGACAAGCCAACGTCTGCGCCTACTGGCCGGACTGTAGAAGCACCCTCGACCAGCGGGCGTGCCCTCAAGGGGTGGATGTCGTGGCTGTTGCTGCACCAGACCGGCGGTTGGGATCAGGCCCAGCGCCTCGCCGTTGACGAGGCGGACCGTGTCGAACCTCGCCTTGGCAAGGCCAGAGCAAATCTCGGTATGGGGGAGTCTGCTGGTGTCCGGGGCAGTCGCAGCGGCACGGGAGGACCAGCCAGCCGAGGCCGATGATCTGCTGAACCTCGCCGAGGCCGCAGCAACCCGCTTGCACACGGAGAGCTCTACGGTCCGCGCCGACTACGAGCGGCCCTTCGGATTGCCGCTGGTGGTGATGCAGTCAGTGGACGTGGCCGTCGTGACCGGCCGTCCTGGGCGGGCGAGGTCGCGAAGAAGATGTCACCTGATGCGCGGCTGCCGCTGGCGGCGAAGGCGCGGCATCTGGCGGACGTGGCCTCTGCGCAGACGAGCCTGGGCAGGGACCGCGAGGCGACCCATGCGCTGCTGACCATCGAGCGGACCGCGCCGCACTGGATGAAGTACCAGGCGTATCCGCGGACGATCGTTCGTGAGCTGCTGGAACGCCAACGCCGCTCGCGCACCCCGCAACTGCGCGGCCTTGCGCACCGGCTCGGGGTGGCATAACCGAACCGAGCCGAGTCGCTCAGGGAGCAGGGTAGGACGCAGGGGCGCGGGTCAGCTCCGGCCCTCGACCAGCAGCAGCACCAGCATGGAGAACGACACGACCGCGACCGTGGTGGTCAGGATCGGCGGCAGCAGCGACCTGGGCAGCGGGGTGGCGGTGCGCAGGGCGTGCTCGATCTGCCGCCAGCGCCGGTGGCTGCTGGCGGCCATGAGGGTGCCGACCAGCACCGGGCCGGTGCCGAGCGCCTCGCGCGCCCCCGGGAGCGGCAGCGAGGGCAGGAACCGGATGATGGCGACGCCCGCCCCGACCAGCGCCAGCGCCGTGCGGATCCAGGCCAGGTAGGTCCGCTCGTTGGCCAGGCTGAAGCGGTAGTCCGGTTCGTGCTCGGGCTGGCCGGGCAGGGGCCGCTCGTCGTCCGGCGGGACCCCGGCGGTCACGGTCGGGGGCTCCGGTCGGGTGCCAGCCAGCGGCCGAACCAGTCCCGCGCCAGCCCGGCCACCCGCTCGAGCGCGCCCGGCTCCTCGAACAGGTGGGTGGCGCCGGGCACGACCTCGAGCTCGGCCACCCCGGCCAGGCGCTCGCGCGCAGCCCGGTTGAGCGCAAGCACCTGCTCGTCGCGGCCGCCGACCACGAGCAGCGTGGGCGCCCGGACCCGCTCCAGGGCAGGGCCTGCCAGGTCGGGCCGGCCACCCCGGGAGACGACCGCGGCGACCTCGCCGGGCCGGGCCGCAGCGGCGAGCAGGGCGGCGGCCGCGCCGGTGCTCGCCCCGAACAGCCCGAGCGGGAGCGCGCGGGTGCGCGGCTCGCCGCCGAGCCAGTCCATGGCGGCCTGGAGCCGCCCGGCCAGCAGCCCGACGTCGAAGCGGAGCCGGCCGCCGGCCCGGTCGGCCGCCTCCTCCCCCACGCTGAGCAGGTCGAGCAGGAGGGTCGCCAGCCCGGCCTGGCCGAGCGTGGCGGCCACAAGCTGGTTGCGCGGGCTGTGCCGGCCGCTGCCGCTGCCGTGGGCGAACAGCACGACCCCGGTGGCGCCGGCCGCCGGGACATCGAGGCTCCCCTCGAGGAGCCGGCCCCCGGCGGCGGGCACGCCAACGGTCTCCATGCCGCTACTACCTGGGCTCGTCCTCGTCGTCGAGGGGGACGGGAATCGACTGCTCGAGCGCGTCCGCCTCGGGGATCTCGTCGCCGATCACCGGCGCCTCGGGAGCGTCCGGGCCCAGCACGGGTCGCTGCTGCTCCTGCAGGTCGGCTTCGGGCACTGCGTCCTGCGTCATCGGGGCATCAGCTCCTGTGCGGACGGGGGCGCGTCGAGCGCCTGCCAGTTCTACCTGAGTGCAGTCCTCTGTCCATGTGGGGGGAGCTCGCTCCCCCCACGGCCCCCCAAGAGCGCCTGTGCCATCTTCCTGGGGGAGCCGCGGGCCCACCAGTACACGCTCCCCCCAACAGCGCCTGTGCCATGGTCAGGCGCATCGGCAGCCCACGGGGAGGCCTTCAGCCCTTGACGGCGCCCATGGTAAATCCCGACACCAGCCGGTCCAGGAACAGGTTGAACACGAAGGCGATGGGCACCGCCACGACGATGGCCGCGGCCTGCAGGGACTGCCAGAAGAAGACGTCGCCGCGGATCAGCTCGGTCGGCACGCCCGTGCTCACGACCTTCTCGGTGGTGGGAGAGACGAACGCGAGCGCGTAGATGAACTCGCTCGCGGTGAGGGTGAAGGCGAAGACCACGACCGCGACGATCCCGGGGACGGCGAGCGGCAGCACGGCCCACACGAAGGCGCCGAGCCGGCTGTAGCCGTCGACCATGGCCTGCTCCTCGACGTCCTTCGGGATCGCCTTGAGGAACCCGATGAGCAGCCAGACCGACACGGGGATGGTGATGGTCGGGTAGACGAGCACGAGCGACCAGGTGGAGTCCTGCAGCCCGACGGTGGCCACCAGCCGCGACAGCGACAGGAACAGCAGGGTCGGCGGCACCAGGTAGACGAAGAAGATCGCGATGGCCATGCGGCCCGACCAGCGCCGGTCCAGCCGGGCCAGCGAGTAGGCCGCTGGCAGGCCGAGGACGAGGGTGATGGCCACTACCAGCGTGCCGACCCAGAAGGTGTTCCACACGAAGGTGAGGAACGCGGTGTCGCGGAACAGGTACAGGACGTGGTCGGGCGTTGCCGCCAGGTTGAAGGAGAACGGGTTGTTCTCCGGGTTGTACAGGTCGCGGTTCTGCTTGAAGGCCGTGACCAGGCTCCACAGGAACGGCGCCGCGCACACCAGGGCGGCCAGGACCGCCGCCAGGTAGAGGCCCACGCGAGCCAGGGCGTGGCGGCGAGCGAAGCGTCGCCGCAGCCGCTCGGCCTCGGCCGGGCTCGACACCCCGACGGTGGCCATCAGAGCACCTCCATGCGGCGGACGGCGCGCAGGATGGCGATGGCGGCGGCGAGCAGCAGCGGGAACAGGAACAGGGCCACGGCGGCGCCCTGGGCCACGTCGCCACCCTCGATGCCGCGGATGAAGGCCCAGCTCGCCAGCACCTGGGTGGAGTTGGTCGGCCCGCCGCGGGTGAGGACGTAGACCACGGTCATGTCGGTGAAGGTCAGGATCGCGCCGAACAGGGCGGCGACCGCGATCACGGGCAGCGTGAGGGGGATCGTCACCTCGAGCATGCGCCGCCAGAACCCGGCGCCGTCGACCCTCGCCGCCTCGTCGATGTCCTTCGGGATGGCGACCAGCCCGGCCATGATGATCACCGCGGCCAGCGGGGTCAGCCGCCACACGTGCACGGCGATGACCGAGGCCATGGCCTGGAGGGGCCGGCCCAGCCAGTAGACGTTGCCGTCCAGCAGCCCGAGGTGGCGCAGGGCCCAGTCGATCGGGCTGTAGATCGAGTCGAGCATCCACAGCCAGGCGACCGCCGACAGCGCCACCGGCGTCGTCCACGGCAGCAGCACCAGGAGGCGCACCAGCCACTTGCCGCGGAAGTCGGCCACCAGGATGTTGGCCAGGACCTTGCCGAGCACCACGATCAGGGCCATCGAGACCACGGTGAAGACGAAGGTGTTGCGCAGCGACCGCCAGAACACCGGGTCGTCCAGGGCGCGGCGGAAGGTGCGCAGCCCGGCCCAGTGGAAGGTGGGGTCGCCGGCGGTCACGTCGCTGAAGCTGAAGGCGATGGCGAGCACGAACGGGACCGCGACCAGCGCGACGATGTAGACGACCGCGGGGAGCAGCATCGCCCAGGCGAGGAAGCCCTCGCGGTCGGCCAGGCGGCGCCGGGCCGGGCGTGCGTCCTCCTGCGCGCCGGGGCGCTCGAAGGTCACCTCGGCCATCGGCTAGCCCCCGACCGGGACCGGCGCGGCGCGCTCCCCGGTGCCCGCGTCGAAGAAGCGGAGCCGGCTTGCGTGCACGGCGAACTCGTGCGTCTCGCCGACCGCGATCGGCGTGGGCACGGTGGCCGGCAGCCGGGCGATGACGCGGGTCTCCTCGCCGATCCGGGAGGCGGTCCCGTACACGTGCCGGTCGCCCGACAGGTACTCGATCCGCTCCACCCGCAGCGGCAGCGTGGCCCGCTCCGGCCCGGGCACGACCTCGACCGGCAGCAGGTGCTCGGGCCGGAACCCGACCAGGCGGCCGTCGCGTGGCACCAGGTTCATGGGCGGGGAGCCGATGAAGGTGGCCACGAAGGTGTCGGCCGGGTCGTCGTAGACCTCCACGGGCGGGCCGAGCTGGCGCACCTGGCCGCGGTCCATGACCGCGATCCGGTCGCCGAGCCCCATGGCCTCGGTCTGGTCGTGGGTGACGTAGATCGTGGTCGTGCCGACGCGCTGCTGGAACCGCTTGAGCTCGTCGCGGGCGCTCGCCCGAAGCTTCGCGTCGAGGTTGGACAGCGGCTCGTCGAGCAGGAAGACTTGCGGCTCGCGGACCAGGGCGCGGGCCAGGGCCACGCGCTGCCGCTCCCCGCCGGAGAGCTGGCGCGGCTTGCGGCCGAGCAGGTGGTCGATGCCGAGCAGGTCCGACGCCCAGCGCGCCTTGCGCTCCTGCTCGGCCTTGCCGAGCCGCTCGGCCCGCAGCGGGAAGACGATGTTCTGCCTGACGCTCTTGTGGGGGTAGAGCGCGTAGCTCTGGAAGACCATGGCGATCTTGCGGGCCCGCGGCGGCAGCTCGTTGACCACGTGCCCGCCGATGCGCACCTCCCCCTCGGTGGGCTGCTCGAGCCCGGCGATGGTGCGCAGCAGGGTGGTCTTGCCGCACCCCGACGGACCGAGGAGGGCGAGGTACTCGCCCTCCTCGGTGGCCAGGTCGACCCCGTCGACGGCGCGGACGCGCCCGCCGTCGAACACCTTGACGAGCCTCCTGACCTCGACGACGACGGTCACCGGACGCCCCTCACGCGCCGCCGACCAGGCCGCGGGAGCGCCACTTCTCGAAGATCGGCTTGATCTGCGCCTCGGCCTGGGCCACCGCCTGCGCGGGGGTGGCCTCCCCACGCGCCGCCCTGGCGAACATGTTGGGGATCACGAACGTCCCGAACACCTCGCCGATCGCGGTGTTGGACGGCCCGGGATGGCCGATGTTGGTGCTCCAGGCGGTGGCGTCCTTCAGGAAGGCGAGCTTGTTGGCGGGCTTGGCCCCGTAGGGGTCGTTGCCCAGCCAGCCCTCGAGCTGGGGCACCAGCGTCGACCAGGCGGGGAAGTCGTAGAGCTTGGAGGCGTAGGTGGCCGCCGCGAAGTTGGCCGTGTAGTGGAGCAGGAACTCCTTGGCCGCGTCGACGTTCCCCGCGTGCTTGGGGACGATCCAGTTGTACATCACGTGCTGGGCGGCGCGCGCGTCCTTGGGGCCGCGCAGCGCCGGGACGAAGGAGATGTCGTCGGCGACCTGGGGGTTGGCGCCTTGGGCGGTGCGCCAGGCCGAGATCGAGTTGAGGATGTAGGAGAGCTTGCCTGCGATCAGGCCCTGGTTGTTGGAGGCCGCGTTCCAGGAGAAGACCTCGTCGGTCATGGCCTCCTTGAACAGCTTGGTCATGAACTCGACCGCGGCCACGGCCTCGGGGGAGTTGAGCACCACCCGCTCGTTCTGGTCCTGGACAGAGGCGCCGTACGACCACAGCAGGGCGCGCCCGGCCATGTTGGAGTCGATCTCCTGGGACATGCCGATGCCGAGCTGGGTGCCCTTGGTCTTCTTGATCTCGCTGCCGCCCTGGAGCAGCTCGTCCCAGGTCGAGGGCCCGTTGGGCAGGCCGACCGCCTGCCACAGCGAGGTGCGGTAGTCCCCCGGGTCGGGCACCCAGCCGGGCGCATACGCGTAGAACTTGTTGGTGGCCGGGTTGAAGCTCGACTGCTTGCAGAGCTCGAGCTGCTGGCCCCAGCGGCTGCTGGCCTCCTCGGTGATGTCCTTCAGGTCGTTGACGCTCGGCTCGAACTGCGACAGCGTCGCGATGTACTGGATGAGGTCGTGGCCCTGCCCGGCCTGGATCTCGGCGGCGATGCGGGTGGGGATCTGCGCGTTGTCGATGTGGTCGACGGTGACGTTGACGCCGACCTGCTGGCCCCACGCCTTGGCGAAGGGGTCGAACCACTGGTCGTGGCTGGGCACGAAATGGCTCCAGAGCAGGATCTTGAGGTCGCCGGAGAGCTTGCTCCGGGGCTCGGCGAAGATCGTCGTGGGCGCCGACCCGGACGCCGCGGTGCCGCCGCCGGGCCCGCCGCCGCCCGGCTCGCTGGTGCAGGCGGCGAGCGCCGCCCCCAGCCCGGCCAGGCCGACCGTCCGGAGGAACTGGCGTCTGTCGGGTGTCCACAGTGGGCTCGGGGGTGAACCGCTGTCGGCCATGGGCGCGCGCCTCCCTGGGGGTCTCGTCTCGACCTCCCACTTTACCCGAGATCGCACCGGGCCTAACCGCTTCCAGGTGCTGCGTTGCCGTATCCGGGCCGGCTACCGCAGCGCGGCCAGCGCCTTGCGGTACTCCTCCGGGTCGCGCGGCTCGGCGGGCTGGTGGACGGTCAGGTAGCGGACCACGCCCTGCTTGTCGACGATGAAGGTGCCGCGGTTGGCGAAGCCGCGCTCCTGGTTGAACACCCCGTATGCCATGGCCGTCTCGCCGTGGGGCCAGAAGTCGCTGAGCAGGGTGAACTCGTACCCGTGGCGGTCGGCGAACGCCCGCAGCACGTAGGGGGAGTCCACCGACACGGCCATGGTGGTCACGTCGTCGCCTTCGAAGCTCGGCGGGTCGTCGCGGAGCTGGCAGAGCTCGGCGGTGCAGATGCCGGAGAAGGCGAGCGGGTAGAAGACGATCACGACGTTCTTGGCGCCACGGAGGTCGGACAGCCGCCGCACGGCGCCGTCCTGGTCTTTGAGAGCGAAGTCGGGAGCCTCCTGGCCGATCTCGATGGGCATGGCAGGGAACGTCCTTTCTGAACCGGCATCGCGGTCCTGGCCAGGCCCGGCCGGGACTCCGAGTCTACGTACGAGCCTGGGACCAAAGGGTGAGGAATCTGGGGATTGACCTGAGCAACACGGTCTAGTTAGAGTCGGCGGTACTGGCACGGAAGCCTGGCTTGTGCTCCCGTGCCAGAGAACGGTAGGTCGGGCGACTTCGCCGGACCAGGCGGCCCGGTCTCCTCCCGGGACTGGGGCGTGATTCGTCGGGACCGGTGGCTGCCGGTCGCGGCGGGCTGGACTCGTCCCCCGGGGCGGGTTCGGAGGGTGCCGTTCGGGGAATGGAGAGCCCCGAGAGGGTCGAGGGCGCGTAGCACTCGAGGCCTGCTCGGGGCTCTTCAGTGCGGGGCGACCCGCTGCCTCACGATGTCGAGGCTGCCGCCGTCACGGCCCCGGGTCACGGCCAGGACCTCGGCCAGGATCGACAGGGCGATCTCGGGTGGCATCCGCGCGCCGAGGTCGAGCCCGGTGGGGCTGTACAGCCTGGCCAGGTCCAGCCCGGCCTCGCGGAGGGTGGCCACGAACCCAGGGGTGTGGCGCCGGCTGCCCATCACCCCGACGTAGCCGGCCTGCCCCTGGAGCACCTTGGTGGCCGCTGGCACGAGGTCGGGGTCGTCGTGGTCGACGAACACCACCGCGTCACCCGGCCCGAGCGTGGCGGTCGCCTCGGCGAACGCGGACGAGCCGGGCGGCTCGGCCGCCACGGCAAGGCCCAGCACCTCGCCGATGGCGGCGAGCGCGCCGGCCACCGGGCCGCCGCCGCCGACCACCAGCCGCGCCTGCCCGGCGAACGTCTCCAGGAAGACCTCGACGACGCCCTCGCCCGGCTCCCCCTCGAAGCTGGTGTAGCGGCGCAGCCCCGACCGCTCCCCCGCCGCGAGCAGGCCGCGGCCGTCAGCGCCGGTCCTGCGGTCGAGCCCGTTGCAGCCGATCGTGCCGGCCAGCAGCTCCCCGGCGGCGCCGAACAGGGCCCTGCTGCCCGGTGCCGAGGGCGGGTCCCCCTCGATGCGGACCGTGGTCCCCATGACCACCGGCCGCCCCGCCCGCCGGGCCGCTGCCAGGGCCTCGAACACGTCACCACCCATCCGGATCACCCCTTCTCGGCGTCGAGGCCCGGCACGGGCTCGGTGCCCAGGCCAGCCGCCCTCCAGCCTGCCAGCCCGCCGACCAGGACGCCCACCCTCGGGAACCCGGCCTGGCGCAGGCGGGTGCCGAACCCGAAGCTGCCCGCCTCGCCCGGGCAGTCGCAGTAGGCGACCAGGAGGCGGTCACGGTCCAGCGAGGCGAGGTCGGCCGGGCCCGGGTTGGCCGGGAAACGCCGGTCGCCGGGCACATGCTCGCCCGACCGCTTATAGAGGGCAGCCGAGCGGACGTCGAGCAGCACGACCGTGCCGGCCTCCATGCCCGCCTTCACCTCGACGGGAGGGAGCTCCAGGACGTCCGGGTCGTAATGGTGGGTCACGCCACGTCACCTCTGCTGCTTGAACTGGTTCACCACCCCGCCGGCCACGACCACCTCGCGCTCACGGGGGGACAGGTCGAGCCTGGCCCGGAAGCCCTGCTTGCCCGCGACCTCCACCTCCACCTCCACCTCCACCTCCACCTCCACCTCCACCTCCTGGGCGCCGCCGGCCACCGCCTGGCGTAACCCGCCGATCGAGAGCCGGTCACCGACCTCGAGCCGGTCGTGGACCTCGGCGTCGACGAGCAGCGGCACCAGGCCCTGCGCGATCAGGTTACGCCGGTGGATGCGCGCGAACCCCTGGGCCAGCACGCCCCGCACCCCGAGCTGCAGCGGGGCGAGGGCGGCGTGCTCGCGACTGGAGCCCTGGCCGTAGTTCTCCCCGGCCACGATGAAGCCACCCCCCCATTCCTTGGCCCGCTGCACGAACCCCGCGTCCTCCTTCATGAAGGTGTACTCCGCGATCGCGGCGACGTTGGAGCGGTCGGCCATGACGATCGCCCCGTCGGGCGCCATCGACCCGGTGGAGATGTTGTCGGGCAGGACGATCAGGACCCGGCCGGTCAGCTCGTCGGGCAGCGGCGGCGGGATCGGCGGCGTCTTGATGTTCGGGCCGCGGACGATCTCGATGCGCTCGCGCTCGGCCGGCGGGGCCGGGTCGAGGATCATGAAGTCGTCCACCACCGGGTCGGGGTCGTCGATCTCGGGCGGGTCGCCGAGGGTGCGCGGGTCGGTGATCCTGCCGTGCAGCCCGGTGGCTGCCGTCGTCGCCGACGAGGCCAGGTACACCTGGTCGTCCACGGTGCCCGAGCGGCCCTTGAAGTTCCGGTTGAAGGTACGCACGCTCGCCTTGCCCGACGGGGGCGCCTGGCCGATGCCGACGCACGGGCCACAGGCCGGCTCGAGGATGCGGGCCCCGGACCGTTCCAGGTCCTCGAGCACGCCGGAGGTGGTGATCGTGGTGAGGATCTGCCGGCTGCCCGGGGAGACCGTGCCGACCGTGGTCGGCGGCAGGTGCCTGCCCCGCAGGATCGCGGCGGGGATGGCCAGGTCCTCGTACCAGGAGTTCACGCTCGACCCGAAGCAGACCTGGAACACCTCGGTGCCCGCGACCTCCTCCACCGGCACGACGTTGTCGGGCTGGGACGGCTTGGCGATCAGCGGCTCGAGCGTGGCCAGGTCGACCTCGACCTCCTCGTCATAGCTGGCGTCGGGGTCGGGGCCGAGCTCGACCCAGTCGGCTTCCCGCTGCTGGCGGCGCAGGAACCGCCGGGTCTGCTCGTCGGACGGGAAGATCGCGGTGGTCCCGCCCAGCTCGGTGATCATGTTGCACACGGTGGCCCGCCGGGTGACCGGCAGGGTGGCCACGCCCGGCCCGATGAACTCGAAGATCCGGTTGAGGCCGCCCTTCACCGTGTACCTGCGGATGAGCCACAGGATGAGGTCCTTGGAGGCGACCCAGGCCGGAAGCTCGCCGTCGAGGTGGACGCCGACCACCGTCGGCGTGGGCGTGCGGAACGGCTGGCCGGCCATTGCCATGGCCACCTCGAGCCCGCCTGCACCGATCGCGATCGAGCCGACCGCCCCCGAGGTCGGCGTGTGGGAGTCGGCGCCGAGCAGGGTCGCGCCGGGCCGGGCCACCCGCTCGGTGTGGACCTGGTGGCAGATGCCGTTGCCGGGCCGGGAGAAGCGGATGCCGTACCTGGCCGCGAAGGTCTGCAGGAACAGGTGGTCGTCGGCGTTGCGGTGGTCGAACTGGAGCATGTTGTGGTCGACGTACTGCACGGCCGTGGCGACCTCGACCTCGTCGAAGCCGAGGGCCTCGAACTCCATGCAGGCCATCGTGCCGGTGGCGTCCTGGAGGAGGGTCTGGTCGATCCCGAGGGCGATCTCCTCGCCGGGGGCGAGCCGCCCCTCGACCAGGTGCGCCTCGAGGATCTTGGCGGTCATCGTGCCCTGCATCCTGCCCTCCACGGTCCGGTAGCGACGGCGCTCGGATCCTACCCGCCGGCCAGGGTCGCAACCGGCCGCCGCTCGTCGGGCAGGCGGACCGGGTCGTCGCGCACCCGGTCGAGCAGGGCCAGGTAGTCGCCGCGAGGGATCTCGCGGGCGCCGAGACGCGCGAGATGGGAGGTGAGCACCTGTACGTCGATCAGGCAGCCGCCCCCCTCGGCGAGCCGGACGACCAGGTCGACCAGGGCGACCTTGGAGGCGTCGGTGGCCCGGTGGAACATGGACTCGCCGGTGAACACGCCCCCGATGAGCAGCCCGTAGAGCCCGCCGGCGAGGGCCCCGTGGTCCCAGACCTCCAGGCTGTGGGCCCAGCCGAGCCGGTGCAGGCGCCGGTAGGCGGCGCGCATCCGCCCGGTGATCCAGGTGCCCTCGCCCCGGCGGTCCGCGCAGGCGGCGATCACCGCGTCGAACGCCTGGTCCACGGTGGTGTGCCAGCCGCAGCCGCGCAGCCGCTGGCGGAGCGAGCGCGACACCGTGAGGCCGTCCAGGGGGAGCACGCCCCGGGGGTCGGGCGAAAACCAGGGCAGCGGCGCGCCCGGGTGGGGCCAGGGGAAGATCCCGTGCCGGTAGGCGTGGACGAGCGTCTCCGGCTCGAGGTCGGCCCCGAACCCCACCATGCCGTCGGGCCCGGCCCCGGCCGGGTCGGGAAACTGCCAGCGGGACGCCGCCACCCGGGCCGGTCCCGCCCGGTTGCGCAGCCCCCCGCTCTCTCGATCCAAGCCTCGACTCCCGGCCACCCTCGCCCCGCGGTCGCTCGTGGACGCGCCCCCGCCACTCTAGCGGCCGGCGGCGGCCAGGCGGACGCCGAGGGCGACCGGCACCGAGCCGGTGACCCGGTCGAGCAGCCGCTCAGCCGTTGTCGTCGCGCCGCAGCATGTACCACTCCCGGAACTCGCGGACGCGGCCCTCGGCGTCGAAGCGGAGCGCGAAGACGTTGTGGTACTCACGCTCGAGGGTGCCCTCGGCGTCGAGGTAGCGGCTGCGGCCGGCGGCCACGGCCAGGTCACCGTCGACCGCGAGCGGCTCGTAGCCGCCTTCGTAGGTGCCCGGCTCGTCGCGGTCCTCGAGCCACGACGCCACGATCGCCTCCCGGCCGCGCTCCGGCTCCCCCCACGGCTCGTACGCGTACACGGCGTCCTCGCTGAACAGCTCGGCGATCGCCCGCGGGTCGTAGCTGCGCCACGCCTCGGCGTACGCGTCGAGCCAGGCGGCCACCTGCTGTCTGTCAACGGCCATCGCTCCTCCTGTCCGGCGGCGCCCGGCCGCCCCGAGAACCCTACCGCGCCGCGCCGCCACCTGGTGTCGCCGGCTGGTCGGGTGGCGCTCCTGGCGTCGAGGTGGCCTGGTCGGCGGCCCAGGCGGCGAGCAGGCCGCGGTAGTGGGCGACGAGCTGCTCGTGCTCGTGCGGCGGGAACGCCCGCCGGACCGTGGTGACCAGCAGCTCGTCGAACTCGCCACTCTCCACGTACCCGCGCATGCAGTCGTCGGCGTGGGCCAGGTGCCGCTCGCAGAACTCGGCGAAGCGGTCCACCTCGTAGTAGTCGTCGACCAACCCCCGGTAGGCCCCGAGCTTCTCCTCCCGCGACCGGCCGGGGTCGTCCGCCACCTGGCACCAGCGCGCGATCTCGGTGTCCAGCCGCATCGGCCGGCCCGTGACCACGCAGTACAGCGACCACTTGGCCAGCGCCGCGATCGCCCACGGGAAGTAGTAGTGCAGGGATATGAGCGCCATGTCCGGGGTGGCGTTGGCGAAGTCGATCGGGTAGGTGCGGCCGTCGCGGACGATCACCTCGAAGGAGTTGAACTCCCAGCGGAAGAAGGCGCCGACCGCCAGGCCGAAGGTGACGATCTCCCGGCCCAGCCCCGGCGTGAGGAAGCCGTGGTCGACCTGGTAGCGCAGGTGCAGCGGCCGGGTCGGGTCGTAGTGGGTCACCATCGTCTGCGGGCCGATGGCGAGCCCCCGGGTGAAGACGTCGTAGCCCTCCACGCCGGCCTGGACGTGCATCAGCTCCCGCCCGGAGGCGTCGTAGGCGCGGTGCAGCTCCTCGGGGCTGCCGATCCGGGTGACGTTCACCCAGCCGCCGCCGTGGAACGGCTTCATGTACAGCGGGTAGCCGGCCTGCTCCCCCACCGCGCCCAGGTCGAAGGCGCGGTTGTAGCGGGCGGCGGTCGGGGCGAAGCGCTCGTTCTCCGGCGGGACCTTGTGCGGCAGCAGCCACGTCTCCGGCACCTCGAACCCCAGCCGGATCGCGGTGCAGTAGGCTGCGTGCTTTTCCATTGACTGAAAGGTGAAGGGATTGTTGAGCAGGTAGGTGTTATCGAGCAGGGCGAGCTTCTTGAGCCATTCCCTCGGGTGGTAGTACCAGTAGGACAGCCGGTCAAGCACGAGTGCATAGCGGGAGGGCTGGCGCAGGTCGAACGGCTCGACGGTGACCCGCTCGGTGGCCACCTCGTGGGTCTGGCCGCCGTGCTGGACCTGCGGCGCGAGCCGGCGCAGGTACTGCTCGAACGCGGTCGGCCAGTCGTCCTCGGTACCGAGCAGCAGCCCGATCAGGTGGGTGACCAAGGGGTGCCTCCGTCGCGGGTTGACGGCGGGCCGACAGGGTGCGACCTCGTGGGGGCGCACTGTAGCCTGCCAGCGAGCCCCACCGCCGCCTCTGGCGCTGGCGGGAACGGCCCGTCGCCGGTAGGGTCGGGGCTCCGGGGCGGCCTCCGGCACCCTCGACCCGAACGACGACCTCGACCGCACCGCCGGGTGATCGCGTGCTCCTGCACATCCTCTCGTTCGCCCTCCCGCCGAGCAGCGCGTCGGTCAGGGAGGCCTGTGGCGCCGCCGGCCAGGCGGGCGCCATCTGCACCTCGGTGTACGACCTGACCAGCAACGCGGCCCTGGCCCGCCTGGCCGACCTGCTGCTGGCCCGGCCCGCCCGGATCCTGCTGATCCTGGTGGTCGCCTTCGTGGTCAACCGGCTGGTGCGCCGGGCCATCCGCCGCCTGGTGGCCTCGATGACCAGGGAGAAGGTGCAGCGGGGGCTGAACAGCCTGCGCCCGCCGGTCCTCGACCCCTCCGACGAGCTGCCGACCCTGCGCCGGATGCAGCGCGCCGAGACGATCGGCGGCCTGCTGCAGAACGCCAGCTCGGTCGCGATCTGGACGATGGCCGTGCTGACCGCGCTCGAGACCATCGGCATCAACCTGGGGCCGCTGGTGGCCGGAGCCGGGATCGTCGGGGTGGCGCTCGGGTTCGGTGCCCAGCACCTGGTGCGCGACCTCATCACGGGCATCTTCATGCTGCTCGAGGACCAGTACGGCATCGGCGACGTGATCGACGTCGGCCCGGCCAGCGGCACGGTCGAGGCGGTCGGGCTGCGCAGCACCCGGGTCAGGGACGTCGACGGGGTCCTCTGGCACGTCCCCAACGGGGAGATCCGCTGGGTCGGCAACATGTCCCAGGGCTGGTCGCGAGCCCTGCTCGACATCGAGGTGGCCTGGTCAAGCGACCTCTCGCGCGCCACCCGGGTGATCGAGCAGGTGGCCGGCGAGCTCTGGAAGGACGAGCAGTGGTCGGCGCTGCTGCTCGAGCAGCCCGAGGTGTGGGGGGTCGAGGAGCTGGGCGCGAACGGCGTGAAGGTGCGGCTGGTGGCCAAGACCCGCCCGCTCGAGCAGTGGAAGGTCGAACGCGAGCTGCGCGCCCGCATCAAGGCCGCGTTCGAGCGCGAGGGCGTGGCGATCCCGCTGGGGGTGGCGACGGTGTGGCCCGAGCGGCCCGCCGACGACCCCGACCAGGACCACCCCGCCACCGGCACCGCCCGCGACGCCGCGGGTGGCCGGGACGGCGGGGCGACCGCCGCCGACCGCTCCGACTGAGCCGCCTACTCGATCCGGCGGAACTCGGCGATGGCCACGCCGAGCATGGCCAGCCCGACCACCGCGACGACCGCCAGCTCGACCAGCGGCGGGACGACCCAGCTTCCCCACGTCACCCCGGGGCTGAGCGTGGCGCGCACCGCTGCGGGGATGTCCAGGTGCGCGAACACCGCCCGGCGCATGGGGTCGACCGCGTACGTCATCGGGTCGATCCGGGTGAGCACGTGCAGCCACGTCGGGAGGTTGCCCAGCGGGTACAGCGCGCCGGAGAGGAAGAACATCGGCAAGAGGAACGCCTGCGTCAGCGCCATGAAGGACTGGATCTGCCGGATGCGCGCCGCAGCCATCACGCCGAGCGCCGTCAAGGTGAACGACAGCAGCAGCAGCTCCACGACCAGCGTCAGCAGCAGCCCCGGGGAGTAGGGCACGCCCACGGCACCGGCGAGGCACAGGATCACCACGCCCTGGAAGGTGGCCACCGTCGCGCCGCCGAGGCACTTGCCGATCACGATCGCGCTGCGGCGCACCGGCGCCACCAGCATCTCGCGCAGGAACCCGAACTCCCGGTCCCACACGATCGACGCGGCCGAGAACATCGCGGTGAACATGGTGGACATCGCCAGCACGCCCGGGAACATGAAGGTGCGCAGGTCCAGGCCGCCGGTCCCGCGGGCGGCGAGCGTCGACAGCCCCGTGCCCAGCACGAACAGGAACAGCACCGGCTGCACCAGCGAGACCACCATCCGGGGGCGGTCCTGCAGGAACCGGATCAGGTCGCGCTGCCACACGATCTTCACGGCCCGCAGGTCGTGGCGGACCGAGCGCGCGGGCAGCCGGACCGCGGCGACGGCGCCAGGGTGCGCGACGGTGTCGGTCGCCATGGCAGGACCTCACCTCCTCCTGAACGCGGCCGCCATCGCCCTGAGCGGGTTGGCGGCCTCTGCGTCGCGGATGGTCTTGCCTGTGTAGGACATGAACACGTCGTCGAGCGTGGGCCGCGTCACGCTCACCGACCGGATGGGCACGCCCAGCTCGGCGAACAGGCGCGGCACGAACTGCTCGCCGTCGCCCACGAAGAACGTCACCGCGCCCTCGTGGACGCCCCCCTCCAGGCCGAACCGCTCGCGGAGCGCGCCGATGGCGGCCTCGTCGTCCAGCGTCTGGATCTGCACGCGGTCCTTGCCGACGCTGGCCTTGAGGACCTCGGGGGTGTCGAGGACGACGATCTTCCCGTGGTCGATGATGGCGATCCGGTCGCAGTGCTCCGCCTCGTCCATGTAGTGCGTGGTGAGGAAGATGGTGATGTCCTCCAGGCGCTTCAGCTCCTCGATGTAGCCCCAGATGGAGACACGGGTCTGCGGGTCCAGACCGACCGTCGGCTCGTCCAGGAACAGCACGCGCGGGGAGTGCAGCAGCCCGCGGGCGATCTCCAGCCGCCGCATCATGCCGCCGGAGAACGTCTGCACCAGGCTCCCGCGCCGGTCCCACAGACCGACCATCTCGAGCACCTGGCGCAGCCGGTCACCCACCACCGAGCGCGGAACACCGTAGAGCTCGGCGTGGAAGCGGAGGTTCCGCTCGGCGGTGAGGTAGCCGTCCAGCGTCGTGTCCTGGAACACCAGCCCGATGTTGCGGCGGACGTCGTCGCGCTCGGCCACGACGTCGTGGCCGGCCACACTGGCCGACCCCGCCGTCGGCGTGGCGAGCGTGCACAGCATCTTGATGGTGGTCGACTTGCCGGCCCCGTTGGGGCCGAGGAACCCGAACGTCTCCCCGCGGCGGACGTCGAAGTCGATGCCCGCGACAGCCTCGATCTCTCCGTAGCGCTTGACCAGGCCGTTGACGCGGATGATCGGGTCGTTGCCCGCGGTGGCGGAGCCAGCTGCCGGCTCGAGCGGCCGCTCCTCCGGCGGTGCGCTCCGGGTGGTGTGAGGGGGTTGGCTGTGGTTTATCATGGGGCATCCCCACGATAGGAGTGGTCCCCCCACTTCGCCATCCTCGCCTGTCTCGAGGAGTTCGGCCCAGCGTCGCAGGCGGCCGGGGCAGGGTGGTCACCCGGTGGTGCTGCGCTCCAGGGCGTGCTCCACGAGGGCGACGAGAGTATCGAGGCTGGACACGGCGTCACGGGCGTCCATCCGCACCAGCGGGCGGGCGGCGGGGAGCACCAGGGCGTGCCGCACGGCCGCATCGGTGAAGACGTCGGTGCCCGGGAACCGGTTGGCGGCCACCACGAACGGGAGCCGGCGATCCTCGAAGTAGTCGATCGCAGCGAAGCAGTCGTCGACGCGGCGCAGGTCGACCAGGACGACCGCGCCGACCGCACCCCGGGCCAGCTCGTCCCACATGAACCAGAAGCGGGCCTGGCCGGGCGTGCCGAACAGGTAGAGGATCATCTGCTCGTCGATCGTGATCCGGCCGAAGTCCATCGCCACCGTGGTGGTCGTCTTGTCGGGCACGGCCGCCACGTCGTCCACGCCGACCGACAGGGCGGTCAGGTCCTCCTCGGTGGTCAGCGGCGGGATCTCCGACAGCGACCGGACGAACGTGGTCTTGCCGGCGCCGAACCCCCCGGCCACGAGGACCTTGACCGGGATCAGCTCGCGGCTGGCGTCGCGGGCCTGCCGGTCGGCCTCAGCGGGCGCGTAGTCCATCCAGCAGCCTCCCGAGGATCGCCTGGCCGGGCCCACCATCACCCTCGCCGCGGTGGGGCAGGTGCAGCTCGAGGTAGCCTTCATGGGCGAGGTCGCTGACCAGCACGCGCGCGACCCGGACGGGCACGCCGAGGATGGCACCGATCTCGGCCACCGACATCGGCTGCCTGCACGCCTTCACGATGGCCCGCCACTCGAACTGCAGCGCCGCGTCGTCCTGATGCCGGACGGCGAGGTCTGTGGCCATGACCAGCGCTTCGAGCGGCAGCTCCCGGCCGGCCGAACGGGTGCGCCCGCGGGTGAACGCGTACACCGGCACGACCCGGTCGACGTGGTCACCGCCGTGCGGCCCGTCCGAGGTCACAACGCCATCCCACCCGAGCCCGCCCGGGAGGCCGGCGTGAGGGCATGCCCCACCCGCGCCCCGAGCATCGTGATCTGGTAGCCGACCATGCCCATGTCGCAGTCGTGGCCGGCGACCACCGCGAGCGAGGAGCCCTGGCTGATCGAGGAGAGGAACAGGTACCCGCCGGCCATCTCGACGATGGTCTGCTCCACCGGGCCCGCGCCCAGCGAGCGCGCCGCGCCCCGGGCGAGGCTGATCAGGCCGGACGTCGCCGCGGCCAGCTGGTCGCCGAGCCTGTTCCCCACCCCGTCCGACGCGGCCAGCCGCAGCCCGTCACCGGAGACCACCAGCGCGTGCGTCACCCCTGGGGTGCCGCGCACGAAGTCGGCGAGCAGCCAGTCCAGCCGCCCGCCGGCCGCGCCCGCCGAGGTCACGGCCAGCTCCCGCCATCCGCCGACCAGTCGCTGGCGGCGGCGCCGTCCTCCACGACCTGCGCCCGGGCCGCCCGCCGGCTGGCCTGGTAGCGCGAGAGCGCCTCCCGTGCCGGGGCGCCGTCGAGTGCCGCTCGCGCTGGCTCGGGCTGGCTGCGCAGCTCGGGGGCGAGGTGCGACTGGGGCACCCGGCGGGTGAGCTGTGGCCCGGGCGCTGCCGGGGCCGCCTCCGTGGCTGCCTGTGGCACGGCAAGCGGCTCCGACCACTCGGCGGCCGCGTCTGCACTCGCCAGCGGCGCGGGCCAGTCGGCGGTCGTGTCGACCGGCACGGCCGCATCCCGGTCGAACTCGGTGAGCGGCTCCCACCAGCCCACCCACACCGGCTCGTCGTCGCCGAGCCCGAATCCGGCCTCCAGCGGGCGCGGCGGCGCGGTGTGAGGTGCAGGCACCCCCACCGGGCGCGGCGGCGTGGCATGCAGTGCAGGCGCCCCCTGCGGGCGCGGCGGCACGGTGTGAGGTGCAGGCGCCCCCAGCTGGCGCGGCGTGCCACGGTGGCGCGCGGTCGCCGGCTCCGCTGGCGCGTCGGCGAACAGCTCCGGCGGCAGCGCCACGACCGCGGTGATGCCCGCCCCCGGCGTCGGCGTCAGCGACACCTGGATGGCGTGCCGTTGCGCCAGCCGGGCGACGACGTGCAGCCCGAGCCGCTGCGCCGCAGAGAGGTCGACCTCGGGTGGGCGGGCGAGCAGGTCGTTGGCGGCGGCGAGGTCGTCCGGAGGCATCCCGATCCCCCAGTCCTCGACCGTGAGCATGTACCCGCCGTGCGACCGCGGTGAGGGCTGGCCGCGGATGATCACGTTGGCCTCGGGCGGGGAGAACCGGGCGGCGTTCTCCACCAGCTCTGCCAGCAGGTGGGTGACGTCGGTGACGGTGCGCCCCTGCACCGCCAGCCGCTCGTCCAGGAAGAAGGCGACCCGGTCGAGGTCCTCGGTCTCGGCGATCGCCGCGCGCACGACGTCGACGAGCAGCACCGGCTCGCTCCAGCTACGGGGGGGCGCCTCCCCCGACAGCACCAGCAGGCTCTCCGCGTTGCGCCGGATGCGGGTGGCCAGGTGGTCGAGGCGGAACAGCTCGCCGAGCGCGTCCGGGTCCCGCTCGTGCTCCTCGAGCTGGTTGATGATCTCGAGCTGCCGGTAGAGCAGGCTCTGGTTGCGCCGGGCCAGGTTGACCAGCATGTCCGAGGTGAACTGGCGGCGGCTGATCTCCGCGTCCGCGAGCTCCTCGGTCAGCCCCAGCGACCGCTGCTGCTCATCCTCGGTGGTCTTCCAGAACACCACCACCCCGGCGCAGGCGGCCAGCACGGCCAGCCCGTGGATGGCCGACCAGACCCACGGGCTCGTCTGGCCGGCCGGGTGGTTGAAGATCAGGTTGACGGTCAGCGCCGACCCGAAGCCGTGGCTGAGCACCGTGAACACGATGTTCCAGAGGAACGGCAGCCAGTCCTGGTAGAGCGCGATGAACCCGATCATGATGAAGAAGTGGAAGTGGGCCTCGATCGAGCCCCTCGACAGCCCCACCAGGACCACCGAGCAGTAGACCAACCCGGCGGTGATGAAGAACGACGCGGTCCGCCGGTGGGTCACGAAGCGGCCCAGCAGCAGGCAGCCCAGCGGGACGGTGAGCACATAGATGACTGTCCGGACGTTGTGGTCGAGCGCCACCCCGAGCAGGAACAACCCTGGAAGGTGCAGCAGCAGCGTCCACTGCAGGAACACGTGCCGCCGTTGCCATGCCGGCTCGTCGAGGGTGTTGCCCCGCGGCAGGTACTCCAGAAGCCGTGTCACGGTGGCAATCCCCTCTACTCGCTGTTGATGGCCGTGCGGACAGGACGTGGATCCAGCGAGCGTGGCGCCGCGCTCTGCCCCCACCGGTGGCCCGGAACGCGCGGGAATTCTCAGACAAGGCTGTCCGGCACCGCAAATTGGTGCATATACGTAGCGATCTGCTACATGTCGACCTTCTGGCCCTTGCCGATGACGACGATGCCGTCCTCGGAGACCACGAAGCGCTCCCGGTCGAGGTCGAGGTCGACGCCGATCTGGGCGCCGTCGGGGACGACCACGTTCTTGTCGATGATGGCGTTGCGGACGACCGCGTGCCTGCCCACCACCACGTCGTGCATGAGCACCGACCCCTCGACCAGCCCTGCCGAGTGGACCTTGACCCCGGGGGAGACGATCGAGCGGCGCACCGTCCCTCCGGACAGCACCGCCCCGGCACAGACCATCGAGTCCAGCGCATGCCCGACCCGCTCACCGTCCTCGAACACGAACTTGGCCGGTGGCAGCGGCTCGTGCCAGGTCAGGATCGGCCAGCGCCGGTTGTAGAGGTTGAACACCGGGTGCACCGAGATCAGGTCCATGTGCGCGTCGTAGTACGCATCGAGGGTGCCCACGTCCCGCCAGTAGCCTTTGTCGCGCTCGGTCTCGCCTGGCACCTCGTTGTCGGCGAAGTCGTAGACCTCGGCCTCGCCCCGCTCCACCAGCATCGGGATGATGTTGCCGCCCAGGTCGTGCCTGGAGTCCTCGTCGCGGGAGTCGACCGAGACCGCCTCGACCAGGGTGTCGGCCCGGAACACGTAGTTGCCCATGGACGCGAACACCTGGTCGGGGGCGTCGGGCAGGCCGACCGGGTCGCTCGGCTTCTCCCGGAAGGCGCGGATCCTGCGGCCGTCGTCGGCGGTCTCGATGACCCCGAACTGGCTCGCCTCCGAGATCGGCACCCTGATGCCGGCGACCGTCACCCCCGCCCCCGAGGCGACGTGCTGCTCGACCATCTGCCTGGGGTCCATCCGGTAGATGTGGTCGGCGCCGAACACGATCACGTGCTCGGGCCGGTCGTCGTAGACCAGGTTCAGGCTCTGGAAGACCGCGTCGGACGAGCCCGCATACCAGCGCGGCCCCCGGCGCATCTGTGCCGGCACCGGGGTGACGTAGTTGCCGAGCAGCGGCGACATGCGCCAGGTCACCGCCAGGTGGCGGTCGAGGCTGTGGCTCTTGTACTGGGTCAAGACCACGATGCGCAGGAAGCCGGCGTTGACCAGGTTGGAAAGCACGAAGTCGACCAGCCGGTAGTCGCCGCCGAACGGGACCGCCGGCTTGGCTCGGTCGGCGGTCAGCGGGGCCAGCCGCTTGCCTTCACCGCCGGCGAGGACCATCGAAAGCACACGGGGCTGCGCCATGGGTTCCCTCAACCTCCGTAGCGCCGAGCGAGCATGACAGACCGTCCCCAACTATAGTCGGGGCGCAGGCGTTCACCGCTCGTCGCTGGTGGGGGCCGACGCCGCCGCGGCCGGGCCGGCCGCGGCGGTGTCGGCGCGCGGGGGGACGGGCGCAGTGGCATGCCGGCGCAGGTCGTCCCAGAGGCCCGGGTCGGCCCGGAGGTCGCCGCGGGCGAGCGCGGTGAGCGCGGACGGCCTGGTCTGTGCCAGGGCCGAGCGGGCGGTGCCGGGCCCGAGGCCGGCGCCGGCGCTGGCGAGGGCCCGCTCGGCGCCGACCACGCGGCCCAGGGAGACGAGCAGCTCGGCGACGTCGGCGGCGAGCCGCGGGGCGCCGGCCATCGCCTGGCTGGCGTCGAAGTCGACCAGCCAGGGCCGGTGCCGCTCGTCGACCACCACGCTCCACCGTCCGAGGTCGTGGTGGGCGATGCGGTGGGCGTGGAGCAGGCCGACCTGCCGCCACAGCTCGGCGAGCAGCTCGTCGTCGACCGCCTCGGGCGGCAGCTCGGCCAGGGACGCTCCTGGGATGCGCTCCATCACCAGCAGGCCGGCGCCGTTGCCGGTCGGGCGGGCGAGCACGACCCTGGGCGCGCGGGCCCCGGCCGCGCGGGCCAGCAGGGCCATGTAGGCCTCCCGCTCCACCTGCTCGGAGGGGGGGCCGAAGCGGCCAGGGCCGGCCGCGCCCGGCTTGGCCAGCCGCCGCCAGGCCCGGTAGGCAAGGTCGGCGTCGCGGCGCTCGCGCGGGACGAACTTGACGAACAGCCGGGCGCCGCTGGCCGTGGTGGCCAGGAAGCTGGCCGAGCGGGGGGCGTCGGGCTGGCCGATCGCCTCCACCTCGACCGGCCCGAAGCCGCTGTCGAGCAGGGCGCGGCGGATGCGGGCGGCCGGCGGCCGGCCGCCGGGGGCGCCCAGGAGCAGGTGCACGGCCGCGCCGGCGGCCCAGCCCACGGCGGCGCCGCCGATCACGTCCAGCGGCAGGTGGGCGCCGACGTACAGGCGGGACAGGCAGACCGCGGCGGCGAGCGCCCACGCGGCCCTGCGGGCCCGCCGGCCCAGGTAGGGGCTGGCCACCGAGGCGAGCGCGACCGCCACCGCCGCGTGGCCGGAGATGTAGCCGAGCCCGCTCGCGGGCGGCCCGTGGAGGTTGACGCCGGGCAGGTACTGCGCCGGCCGTCCCCGCTGGACCAGGTCCTTGACCAGCCTGGCAAGCGCCCAGCAGCCGGACCCGGCCACGGCCAGGTTCACCGCCAGGCGGTAGCGCCGGGTCAGGGCGGCAGCCCCGGCCAGCACCGGCACGACGAGCACGTTGCCGAGCTGCATCACGGCCCATACCAGCGGGTACAGCACGCCGGGAAGGTCGTTGACGAGCCGGAAGGCGTCGGCTTCGAGCACCTGGACCCGGCTGCGGTCCACCAGCTCGGCCGACAGCAGCAGGATGGCGGCCGCAGCCCCCAGCCGGACCGCGTCGCCCGCGTGCCTGGGCAGCAACAGCTCGGGCCTGGCCTTGGCCCGCCCGTCCTGCGTCCTCGACATCGCGCTCCCCCGCCGCTGCCACGCCACCACCGGAATGTTACAGTTCGGAAGACCGGGCAGCGCCGCTGGATCGGGGACGTGACATGGCGGATCAGGCTCTCACGACCGAGCACCGCCGGCCAGCCCGCTGGCGCCAGGTGTTCCAGATCGTGCTCGCCGTCGCCGTGGTGGCGCTGATCTTCTTCCGCTTCCTGCCCAACCTGGCCGACTTCACCGAGGTGTGGGCCACGATCAGGGCGATGACCTGGGGCGAGATCTCGGTCCTGGCCATCGCCGCGATCTGGAACATCCTCAGCTACCTGCCCGTGCAGGTCACCTCGCTGCCGGGCCTGAGCTACTGGCAGGCGTTCCTGGTGACCCAGGCCTCCACCGCCATCGCCAACACCGTGCCCGCCGGCGGCGCGGTCGGCGTCGGGGTGCAGTTCGCGATGTACCGGTCGTTCGGCATCTCGACCGCCAAGGTCGGCCTGTCGGTGGCGGTCAGCGGCATCTGGAACAACTTCGTGAAGTTCGGCATGCCGGTCGTGGCGCTCGCCCTGCTCGCCATCCAGGGCAAGGCCAACGCCAAGCTGCTCCTCGGCGCCCTGGCCGGGGTGGCCGCGCTGGCCGTGGCCATCGGCCTGTTCGCGCTGGTGCTCGCCCGCGAGGTCGCCGCACGCCGCATCGGCGAGCGGCTCGGCAAGATCTGGTCCTGGCTGCGGGGCCTGGTACGCCGGCCGCCGGTGACCGGCTGGGGCGGCGGAGCGGTCCGGTTCCGCGCCCGGACCCTGGACCTGCTCGAGGGCCGCTGGTTCCGGCTCACCGTGGCCACCCTGGTCAGCCACGTGTCGCTCTACCTGGTGCTGCTGCTCGCCCTGCGCGACGTGGGCGTGTCCGAGGACGAGGTGAGCTGGATCGAGGTGCTGGCCGCGTTTGCGTTCGCGCGCCTGGTCACCGCGCTGCCGATCACCCCGGGCGGCCTCGGCGTGGTCGAGCTGGTGCTGTCCGCCGCGCTCATCCGGGCCGGCGGCGACCGGGCCCAGGTGGTCGCTGCGGTGCTGGTCTACCGGGTCCTCACCTACCTGCTGCCGATCCCGCTTGGCGCGGTCTGCTACCTGATCTGGTCCAGGGTGACGATGCGGCGGCACGGGTCAGGCGCCGACCAGGGCGTCGACGAGCCGATCCCGTCGTGACGATGCCGAGCCCACAGGGCACGGCATCAGACGATCGGCGCCGGTCGGGTGCGGGCGTGACCTCCCAGGCGTCGTGTCGGTGGCCAACACGCACGGCGTCAGGCGATCGGCGTCTGCTCGCTGATCACCAGCTCGGTGGCGAGCTGGTGGCCCGCGAAGATCCAGCCGAACGCCACCCTGGCGCGGGCGGGCGGGCGGCCCGCCCGGGTCACTCGGAGGCCGGGCCGCGGAACTCGGGGCGGCGCTTCTCGCGGATCGAGGCGACCCCCTCGCGCACGTCCGGGCCGGCGAAGCCCATGAACTCGAGCGCGAGGGAGGCGTCGAAGGCGGGCCCGGCCAGCCGCAGCCAGTTGTTCAGCGCGTACTTGGTCCAGCGGATCGCGCTCTGGGAGCCCCGGGCGAGCTTGCGGGCCACGTCGAGCGCGGTCTCGTGCAGCTCGGCGTCGTCGACGCAGAGCGAGACCAGGCCGATGCGCTCGGCCTCCTCCCCGGACAGGGGCTCGCAGAGCAGCAGGTGGTACTTGCTCTTGGCCATGCCGCAGAGCAGCGGCCACACGATCGCGGCGTGGTCGCCGGCGGCCACCCCGAGCCGGGTGTGCCCGTCGATGATGCGGGCCGACCGGGCCGCGATCGACACGTCCGCGAGCAGCCCGACCACCAGCCCGGCGCCCACGGCCGGGCCGGCCATCGCGCTGACCACCGGCTTGGCGCAGTTGATCAGGTTGTAGACGAGGTCGCGGGCCTCCCTGAGCACGCGGATGCGGACGGCGAAGTCGCCGGCCATGTCGGCCACCAGGTCGAGGTCGCCGCCAGCCGAGAACACGTCCCCCGCGCCGCGCACGATCACGGCCCTGACCTCGGGGTCGCGGTCGATCTCGGTCCAGACCCGGGCCAGGTCCCGGTGCATCTCGTGGCCGGCCGCGTTGAGCCTGCCCGGGGCGCTCATCACGACCCGGAGCACGCCCTCGTCGGGCCGTTCGAACCCGAGGCTCGGAAAGGCGGTGGCATACCGGTCTGTCATCTCGTCCCCTCGTACCGGAGGAGGCCGGCCTCGACGACGGGCCCTTGGCGCAGGGTCATCAGGCGGACCCGGCCGGTGGCGGCCAGGCGGTCGCGGTCGTCGGTGATGTCGACCCGCCAGAGCTGGGTGGTGTCGTCGCGCTCGACCGGGGTGGCCTCCACCCGGAGGGTGCCGGCACGGACCGGGCGGAGGAAGTCGGTGTGGTTGGCCAGGCCGACCGCCAAGCCGGTGCCGGCCAGCCAGAGGGTGGCGCCGAGGCTCGCAGTCGTCTCCACCACGGTCGCGTACACCCCGCCGTGCACGATCCCGGCGACCTGGTGCAGGTCGGGCGTGACCGCGAGGGTCGCGACCACCCGCTCGCCGGACGCCTCCTCGACGCGCAGACCGAGGAACCTGTCCAGCTCGCTCTCGATGCCCTCGGGCAGCACCGTCATCGCTTGCTCCCGGCTGGCGCCGAGGAGGCGACGGGGCCGCCAGCGGCGTGGAGCATGTCCTCCTCCTGACCGGCTCGCGCGAGCGTCGTCCGGGCCATCATTCTACGTCCCGGTGCGAGCGGGCCTTGCGCTCGCGCTACGTTCCGTGTAGCTTCGCAGTACGTAGCAACGGAGGTGGTGGCGTGAGCGCGCTGTCGGGGTACGGGCGGTTCTCGGAGCCGGCGCTGCTGGTCTCGGTCAGCCTGCTGGAGGGCGCCAAGCACGGGCACGCGATCGTCGCCGACGTCGAGCAGTTCGCCGGCCGGCGGCTCGGGCCGGGCACGCTCTACGGGGCGATCGGCCGGCTGGAACGGCTCGGGCTGGTGCAGGCGCTGCCCGGCGACGGCCGGCGCAAGCCCTACCGGCTCACCGACACCGGTCTGGCCGAGGTGCAGCGGGTCCTGGACGAGATGGGCACGCTGGCAGCGCACGGCCAGCTGCGCCTCCGCCGGCTCGGGACGGCACCCGCATGAGCAGGCTGCTGCGCCTGTTCCCGCGGACGTGGCGGGCCAGCTACGGCAGCGAGGTGGCCGACATGCTGGCCTCCAGCGGGCGGCCCTGGCGGGACCGGGCCGACCTCGTCCACGCGGCCGCCGCCGTGCGCGGTCACCAGCTCGTCGACGCACTGTCGGAAAGGACGGATGCGACCATGCGGTACCTGCGCGCCGCCGGGCTCGGCCTCGTCGTGCTCGGCCTGGTCGGAGGCTTCTGGGCGACGCCCCGGCTCGCCGACGGCATCGTCGAGATCCCGCTGCACTGGTGGAGCATGCTCGCCGTGCTGCCGCTCGTGGGCGGGATCGTGCTCCTGGCCGCCGCCTGGTGGCTGGGACGCGGCCGCGGCGGCCCGCTCGCCCGCTCCTGACCCCCCGCCCCTGCCCCTATCGCCGCTCCTGACCCCCCGCCCCTACCGCCCGCCCCTATCGCCGCTCCTGACCCCCGCCCCTACCCCTACCGCCGCTCCTGACCCCCGCCCCTACCGCCCGCTCCTGACCCGCCCGCCCCGGGACCCGCAGGTCGGTCGGTCCTGCCACGTGACGACCGGCCCGCGCTGGACCGGCCGAGCCCGCTGGCTGGGCGGGCGTGAGCTGCGGGTCTGTGATCGAATCGAGGCCGATCGGGGTCGCGGGCGATGCCGCTCCGCGGCCCGGCCGTGACGACCCGGGGCCATGCTGAGGCTGGCGCCATGGGCGCCGCCCACCGAGGCAAGGAGAGGTCGCCATGCGACGAGTCCGGACCACCGTCCTGCTGTTCATCGCGGTGCTGTCGCTGGCCGCGTGCAACGGGTCCAACGGATCGAACGGGGCCGGGGCCGGGCCGACCACGACGCCGGCAGCGGGCACGCCCACCTCGACCGGCGAGCCGGGCACGGCCACGAGCGGCACGACCCAGACGACCACGACCACGGTGTGGTCGAGCTCCCCGAAGACGGCGACGCGCTCGGTCACGTCCATCCCGAGGCTGGTGAACGTGCGGGCCGCGCACCACCCGACCTTCGACCGGATCGTGTTCGACTTCAAGGGGGAGCTGCCCGGCTACCGGGTGGAGTACGTCAGCCAGGTCACCGAGGACGGCAGCGGGGAGCCGGTCCCGCTGCAGGGCCAGGCGTTCCTCAGCGTGGTGTTCACGCCCGCGGACATGCATGACGACCAGGGCAACACCACCTACCCGGGACCGAAGACGCTCACCCTCAACTACCCCTCGCTGCGCGAGGCGAAGCTCGCCGGCGACTTCGAGGCGCATGTGAGCTGGGGCCTGGGGTTGGACGACAGGGTCGGCTTCAAGGTGAGCACGCTGAGCGGTCCCTCCCGCATCGTGATCGACGTGGCGGCCTGACGGCGTGTTAGTGGAGGTCGCCGGCCAGATGTCCACCGGCAGTCCTCGTTCCATGTGGGGGGGGCGAGTTCCCCCCACGGCCCCCCAAGAGCGCCTGTGCCATGGTTGGGGGGATCCCACCGCTCCCCAAGAGCGCCTGTGCCATGGTTGGGGGGATCCCACCGCTCCCCACGTTTCCCAACGGCGCCTGTGCCATGGGAGAGGGAGGGGACGAGCGTTGCGCGGCGGGCCTCCATGACCCGGGCCCGGGCTGGGGGGCGGGTCGTGGTCGACCAGCTCCTGGTGCACGGGGTGGAGCTGGCCTTCTGCGTGCCCGGCGAGAGCTACCTGGCGGTGCTGGACGCGCTCCACGACGTCGGGGACAGCCTGCGGCTGGTGGTCTGCCGGCAGGAGGGCGGTGCGGCCCACATGGCGGCGGCCTACGGGCGGCTGACCGGACGGCCGGGGGTGTGCCTGGTGACGCGGGGACCGGGCGCGACCAACGCGAGCGTCGGGGTGCACAGCGCGTTCCAGGACTCGGCACCCATGGTGCTGCTGGTCGGCCAGGTGCCGCGGTCATCGGCCGGGCGCGAGGCCTTCCAGGAGCTCGACCTGCGGCCGTTCTTCGGGCAGATGGCCAAGTGGGTCGGGCAGGCCGAGGACCCGGGGCGCCTGCCCGAGCTGCTGGCGCGCGCCTTCTCGGTGGCGGTGTCGGGCCGGCCCGGCCCGGTGGTGCTCGGGCTGCCCGAGGACGTGCTGGCCGAGACCGTCGAGGTGGCTGACGCGGCGCCGTACCGGGTGGTGGAGGCCCACCCTGACCCGACCGACCTGGCGCGGCTGCGGGAGCTGCTCGCCGGGTCGCGGCGGCCGCTGGTGCTGGCCGGCGGGGCCGGGTGGACGGCCGCGCCCGCGGCCGGGCTGCGGGCGTTCGCGGAGGCGAGCGAGCTGCCCGTGGCGGCGTCCTGGCGGTCCCAGGACGTGCTGGACAACCGCTCGCCGAGCTATGTCGGGCACGTCGGGCTCGGCATCGACCCGGGCCTGGCCGAGCGGGTGCGCCGGGCCGACGTGCTGGTGGCGCTCGGGCCCCGCCTGGGCGAGATCACCACCGGCGGGTACACCTTGCTCGAGGTGCCCCGGCCCAGGCAGACGCTGGTGCACATGCACCCGTCAGCCGCGGAGCTTGGCCGCGTCTACCAGGCGGACCTGGCGGTGCACGCCGGGGTCGGTCCGTTCCTGGCCGCTGCCGCGTCGCTGGAGCCCGTCGCCGACCCGCCCTGGCGGGCGTGGACGCGCGAGGCCAGGCAGGGATGGCTGGACTGGAGCCGACCGCCCGGATCGCCGGGAGCCGCGCTCGACCTGGCTCGGGCCGTGGCGTGGCTGCGGGAGCGGCTGCCCGACGACACGGTGGTGGCCAACGGGGCCGGGAACTTCACCGTCTGGCTGCACCGGTTCTGGCGCTACACGCAGCAGGGGACGCAGCTCGGGCCGCGGGGCGGCGCCATGGGCTACGGGGTGCCGGCGGCGGTGGCGGCCAAGGCGGCCTTCCCGGAGCGGATGGTGCTCGCGGTGACCGGCGACGGGGACTTCCTGATGACCGGCCAGGAGCTGGCCACCGCGGTGCAGGCCGAGCTGCCTGTGGTGGTGCTGCTGGTCAACAACGGCATGTACGGCACGGTCCGGATGCACCAGGAGCGCGCCTACCCGGGGCGGGTGGTCGGCACCGACCTGGTCAACCCGGACTTCGCGGCGCTGGCGCGGGCGTTCGGCGCGCACGGCGAGGTGGTGGGACGGACCGAGGAGCTGGCCCCGGCGTTCGAGCGGGCCCTGGCCAGCGGCCGCCCGGCCCTGCTCGAGTTGCGGGTCGGGTTGGAGTCGCTGGTCCCGCCGGCCTGAGCAGCGGCCAGAGGCGCGGGTCGCCAGCCCGGCCGGGTGCCGGTACGGTGGGGGCATGCGCGAGCGAGCAGGCGGCACCCGGGCGGTGAGCTTCTACGAGGCGGTCGGCGGCGAGCCGACCTTCAGGCGCCTGGTCGCCCACTTCTACCAGGGCGTCGCCGCCGACCCGGTGCTCCGGCCCCTGTACCCCGGGGAGGACCTGGCCGACGCCGAGGAGCGGCTCCGCCTGTTCCTGATCCAGTACTGGGGCGGGCCGGCGACCTACAGCGAGCGGCGCGGCCACCCCGCCCTGCGCATGCGGCACGCCCCGTTCGCGATCGGCCCGGCCGAGCGCGACGCCTGGCTGCGCCACATGACCGAGGCGGTCGACGCGCTCGCCCTCCCCCCGGAGCTCGACGCCCCCCTGCGCGAGTACCTCACCCTGGCGGCCCGCGCCCTGGTCAATCGACCCGGCTGAGCGCGTCCGGGCCCCGCTCAAGGGGCCCGCGGCGCGCGTGCTGCCGGCTGCCTCGCTGCCCGGCGGGCCGTACCGTGCGGCGCCGATCATCGAGCAACGTTCGGGAGCACCTCCCGGCCGAGCAGGGCGACCATGTCGAGGTCGTCGTGGACCAGGTGGCGGAGCATGACCCGGCCGACCCCGGCCGCCTCCAGCTCGGCGAGGCGGTCGACGGCCTCGTCCACCGTGCCGATGACGCCTTGCCGGTCGACCTTGGCCACGTAGCTGTCCAGGTCGGTCTCGCCCACCCGCTCGGCGGCCTGGCGGGCGCGCTCGGCCAGCTCGGCCCGGTCGGCCCCGACGATGCAGGTCGTCATCAGCGACAGCCGGGCCGACGCCGGGTCCCGGCCGGCCGCCGCGAACGCCGCCTGGAGCCGCTCGTAGCGGGTCCGGCAGTCCTCCGCGGAGGCCCGGATGGTGTTGTACTCGTCGGCCCACCGGGCCGCCAGCGCGAGCGAGCGCCGCCCGCCCTCCCCACCGACCAGCAGCGGCGGGTGGGGCCGCTGCACCGGCCGGGGCCGGGCGTCCACGCCCGCGAGGCGGTAGTGGGTGCCCTGGTGGTCGAACGGCCCGGTCCAGATCCCGTGCACGACCTCGAGCTGCTCGGCCAGCAGGTCCATGCGCTCGGCCGCCGGCGGCAGCGGGAAGCCGAAGGCCTGGTGCTCCGGTTCGCTCCAGCCGGAGCCGAGCCCGAGCTCCACCCGCCCGCCCGAGACGTGGTCAGCGGTGACGACCAGCTTGGCGAGCACCGAGGGGTGGCGGAAGGTGGCCGGCGACACCAGCGTCCCGAGCCGCAGGCGCTCGGTCCGCGCGGCCAGGGCGGCGATCGTCGCCCAGGCCTCGAGCGCGTCCCGCTCGGGCCGGCCCTGCACCGACAGGTAGTGGTCGGAGCGGAACAGCGCCTCGAACCCGTGCCGCTCGCACGCCCCGGCCAGGGCGAGCCAGTCGTCCCAGGTGACCCCCTCCTGGCCCTCGACCATCAGGCAGACCCGCATGCCGACCCCCTCGCTCGTGCTGACTCAGCTGGTCTTCCCCTACAACAATGCAGGTCAGAGTGTGCGCCTGCCACCAGCTCCTCGTGCTGGCTCAGATGGTCTTCCCCTACTCGGAGCTCACCGGCCCACCTCCGTCTCCTGGCCGTCTCGTGCTGGCTCAGATGGTCTTCCCCTACCCGCCCGCCCGCATCTCGCAGCAGAAGCGGGCGACCGTGTCGGCGAGCATGCGCAGGCCGGCTGCGAACCCGGCCACCGGCACCCGCTCGTCGTCGCCGTGGAAGAAGTCGGCGAAGGCGCCGTCGCCGGGCTCGAAGCGGACCGGGGTGAAGCCGTAGCAGGCCGTGCCAAGCCGCGACCAGAACTTCGCGTCGGTGAAGCCCGGGGTGACGCTCCGCACGGCGACCGCGCCCGGGTGGTGCTCGGCCACCACCCGGGCGATGGTCGCGTACAGCTCGCTGTGGGGCGGGGCGACCGTGGGCGGGAAGCTGCGCAGCACCTCCAGGTCCACGTCCGGGCCGGCCAGGCGGCCCAGCTCGGCCAGCAGCTCGGCCTCGCTCGACCCGACCGCGACCCGGCCGTCCAGCTCCGCCTCGGCCTCCCCCGGGATCACGTTGGTCTTGCCGCCGGCGCGCACCACGGTCGGCGTCACCGTGTTGCGCAGCACCGCGTTGAGCGCGCGGGCGGCCGAGCGGTCGCGCACCAGCCGGTCGAGCACCAGGCCCGACCAGCGCGGGCGGAGGAGCAGGGGGAGCACGTCGCGGGCGGGCCGGGGCTGGGCCGCGGCCAGCTCGGTGACGAAGCGGCGGACCTCGGGCGAGGGGTGCAGGGGCAGGCGCGTGCGGCCGACCCGGGCGAGCAGCTCGGCCAGGCGGACCACGGCGTTGTCGTCGCGCGGGATGCTGCCGTGCCCGGTCGCGCCGCGGGCCCGGGCGCGGACCCAGCACACCCCCTTCTCGGCGACCTGCACCGGGTAGACGGGGCGGCCGCCGAGGTGCAGGGTGAAGCCGCCGACCTCGCCGAGCGCGAAGCCGGCTCGCACCTTGTCGGGGTGGTGGTCGACCAGCCAGGCGCTGCCCATGGCGCAGCCGGCCTCCTCGTCGGCCACGGCAGCCAACACCAGGTCACGCCGGAGCGGGACGCCGAGCCGGGCGAGCAGCCGGCACACCGCGGCGCTCATCGCCACCATGTGCTTCATGTCGACCGCGCCGCGGCCCCAGACCGCGCCGTCGTGCACCTCGCCCGCGAACGGCGGGTGGCGCCAGCGGCCGGCCTCGGCCGCGACCACGTCGACGTGGCCGTTCAGCAGCAGCGGCGGCTCGTCGACCAGCCCCTGCAGCCGCACCACCAGGTTGGCCCGCCCGGGCGCCGGCGCCAGCACCTCCGGGTCCAGGCCCGCCTCGGCGAGCCAGTCGGCCAGGTAAGCGACGCACTCGGCCTCGTCTCCGGGCGGGTTGGAGGTGTCGAACCGCAGCAGTGCCCGGAGCAGCTCGACCGCGTCTGCAGCCTCCCGCTCCCAGTCCACCTGCTCCAGCACCGGATGCATGGCCCCTCCCGCCGCCAACCAGTCCTGTGAAACTGCACCCTGACCGCTGCAGGTCAGGGTGAGCTCGACTTCCGCGAGGTGCCCCCCGGTGGTCGTTTCCGTACTTTGACAGCGGTCGTCACCCGCGAGGGTCACTGGTACGTAGCGCGCTGCCTCGAGGTCGAGGCAGTGAGCCAGGGTGAAAGCTTCGAGCAGGTGATGGCAAATCTGGCAGAGGTGGTCGAGGTCTATCTCGAAGAGGAGCCGATGCCCGCACCCTCGACCGGGCCGATGTCCGGGCCGATCGTGGCTGGCTTGGACGTCCGCGTCCCGGCGTGAGCGGCGCCCTCCCCGTCGTCTCCGGCAAGCGGGCAGTCGCGGCACTGGTACGGCGCTGAGCCTCGGGGTGCGGTAGGCTCCCGCTCCCCGCCCGCCACCCCTCGATCCGCCAGCGGGCCAGGCACGCGGGGCTGCTCCCGCCCGCGACACCAGGGGGTCCCGTGGCCGACGGTCCCAGCCAGACGCAAGCGCCCATCCTCGGCGCCACCGAGCTCCCGGCCGCCGCCGGCGTCGCGGCCGCCACCGAGCTCCCGGCCGCCGGCGTCGCGGCCGCCACCCACCCGGCCGGCGCCGGCGTCGCGGCCGCCACCCACCCGGCCGGCGCACAGCTCCTCGGGGACCGCCGGCGGCTGCTGCTGCTCAGCTTCCTGATGCTGTTCGTGGAGCTGGCCCTGATCCGCTGGGCAGGCGCCAACATCCTCCACCTGGCCTACCTGACCAACTTCGTGCTGCTCGCCAGCTTCCTCGGCATCGGGCTCGGGTTCCTGCGGGCCAAGGCCGACCGGGACCTGTTCCCGCTGGCCCCGGTGGCGCTCGCCGTCCTGGTCGCGTTCGTCCTGGCCTTCCCGGTGGAGGCGGCCCGGCTCACCGGCGACCACCAGCTGGTGGGGCGCTTCGGCCTGCGCGCGCTGCCCCAGGCCGTGGTCCTGCCGGTCATCTTCCTGCTGACAGTGGCGATCATGGGCGCGATCGGCGAGGGGGTGGCCCGCGCCTTCTCCCGCTTCCAGCCGCTCGACGCCTACCGGCTCGACATCCTCGGCAGCATCGCCGGCATCGTGGCCTTCTCGGCCCTGTCGTTCCTGCAGTTCCCGCCGGTCGCCTGGGGGCTGGTGGCCGTCGTCGGGTTCGCGCTGCTGCTCGGCCGTCGCATGGGACGGTGGCAGAAGGTCGCCCTCGCCGGCATCGTCGCGCTGCTCGGCGCCCAGTCGCTGGTGCCGATCCTCCACTGGTCGCCCTATTACAAGGTGAAGGCCAGGACCCCGCCGAACGAGCAGGGGGCGATGGCGGTCAAGGTCAACAACATCCCCCACCAGACCCTGCACCCGGTGGCGCGCCTGCGCGAGCTGGCCCCGTTCTACTTCTACCCCTACCAGCACCTGGGCGGGACCATGCCCGGCGAGGTGCTGATCGTCGGCGCCGGCACCGGCAACGACGTGGCCGTGGCCCTCTCCCAGCGGGCCGGGCACGTCGACGCGGTCGAGATCGACCCGATCCTGTACCGGCTCGGCCGAGACCACCACCCCGACCGCCCCTACCAGGACCGGCGGGTGCGCGTGCAGATCAACGACGGCCGCGCCTTCCTGCAGCAGGCCGGCAAGCGCTACGACCTCATCCTGTTCGCCCTGCCCGACTCGCTCACCCTGATCAGCGGCCAGTCCTCCCTGCGCCTGGAGAACTACCTGTTCACCGTCGAGGCGATGCGGTCGGCCAGGGCCCACCTCGCGCCCGGCGGCACGTTCGCGATGTACAACTACTACGAGCCGTCCCTGCTCGACCGCTACGCAGGCACCCTGGCCACGGTCTACGGCAGGCCGCCGTGCGTGGAGACCGGCGAGGTGCTGGGGGCGCGCCGGCAGGCGGTGCTCACCATCGGCGACGACGGCACGGCCCGCGACTGCGCGGCCACCTGGCAGCAGCGGTCGGTCGAGCCGGCCACCGACGACCACCCCTTCCCGTACCTGGAGGGGCGCCGAATCCCGTCGTTCTACCTGACCTGGCTGGGGCTCATCCTCGCCGCCTCGCTGCTGCTGGTGCGGCTGGTCGCCGGGCGCTTCCGGCGGATGGCGCCCTACCTGGACCTGTGGTTCATGGGCGCGGCCTTCCTGCTGCTCGAGACCAAGAACGTGGTGCAGTTCGCGCTGCTGTTCGGCACGACCTGGTTCGTCAACGCCACGGTGTTCGCCGGGATCCTGCTCAGCGTGCTCGCGGCGGTGGAGCTGGCCAGGCGGGCCCGCCTGCCCAGCCCGCTGCTGCTGTACGGGGCGCTGCTCCTGGTCCTTGTCGTCGCCTGGACGGTGCCGCAGGCGTCGCTGCTCAGCCTGTCGCCGCCGCTGCGCTTCGCCGCCGCCACCGCGATCGCGTTCACCCCGATCTTCCTGGCCAACCTGGTCTTCGCCCAGCGGTTCAAGCAGGTCGGGTCCTCGACCGTGGCGTTCGCCGCGAACCTCCTCGGCGCCATGGTCGGCGGGGTGCTCGAGTACCTGGCGCTGCTCAACGGCTACCAGTTCCTGCTGGTCCTGGTCGCGGTGCTGTACGGGCTCGCCTTCCTGTTCGGGCGGGCCCACCTGGCCGCGCCCAGGCTCAGCCGCTCTTGAGCTTGGAGAAGTCGACCGGGTCACCCCTTGACGACGGCCACCTGGCGGAGCTCGGCGACGACCTCGACCAGGTTGCGGGACTGCTCGACCACCTTGCGGACGTCCTTGTAGGCGCCCGGGTGCTCGTCGACCACGCCCAGGTCGGTGCGGGCCTCGATGCCGCGCATGGCGGTGACCAGGTCCTCGCGGGTGAAGCGCCGGCGGGCCGCGTTGCGGCTCATCGCCCGGCCGGCGCCGTGCGGCGCCGACTCGAACGCGTTCGGGTTGCCGAGGCCGCGCACGACGAACGACGGCGTGCCCATCGACCCCGGAACGATGCCGAGCTCCCCCTTGCCGGCCCGGATGGCGCCCTTCCGGGTGAGCAGCACGTCCTCGCCGAAGTGGTGCTCCTCGGCCACGTAGTTGTGGTGGCAGTGGACGGTCAGGGAGACGCCGAGGGGCCGGCCGATCACCGGCTCGACCGATTCGCGGATGAGGTCCAGCATGACCAGGCGGTTCTGCCTGGCGTACTCCTGCGCCCAGTACAGGTCGCGGCGGTAGTCCTCCATCTCCGGGGTCCCGGCCAGGAACACGGCCAGGTCAGGGTCGGGCAGGTCGGCGTTGTGGGCGAGCTTGCGCGCCCGCGCCATGTGGACCTGGGCGAGCTGGTTGCCGACGCCCCGCGACCCGGAGTGCAGCAGCACCCAGACCGCGCCCTCGGTGTCCAGGCAGACCTCGATGAAGTGGTTGCCGCCGCCGAGCGTGCCCATCTGGCAGGCCGACCGCCGGTACTGCTTGGCGCCCTGGACGTGCGGGTCGAGCGAGCGGTAGCGGCGCTCCAGACCGGCCCAGCCGTCCCACCGCGGGCTGCCCCTGCGGGGCGGGCCCGGGTGGGCGTCGAAGCCGACCGGGACGGCCGCCTCGATGGCCGCGCGCACCCGCCCCAGGTCGTCGGGCAGGTCCCGGTCGACCAGCCGCGTCCGCGTCGCGGCGACCCCGCAGCCCAGATCGACCCCGACGGCGCTGGGGGCGACCGCGTCGACCATGGCGATGACCGAGCCGACGGTGGCGCCCTTGCCGAGGTGGACGTCGGGCATGGCCGCGACGTGGTGAAAGACCCAGGGCAGGGCGGCGATCCGCCCGAGCTGCGCGAGCGCCTCGGCCTCGACCTCGTCGGGCTTGGCCCACAGCCACACCGGCACCGTCCCCCCCGGCACCACGGCCAGCGGGCCCAGCGGTCGGTCTCCCATCCTCGCCCTCCGTCGGCTGCCTGAGATGCGTGCCCAGGATGCCCGCCTGCGGGACGCACGTCGAACCGGTTTGCACCGGTCGCCGTTAGGGCTCGCCAGCCAACAACTTGGTCGTTCCAGCGCCAGCATGCCGAGGTGAGCGCACTCGACCTGGCCAGGTTATTCGGCGGCGAGCCCTTATTGACGCAGGGCGGAACATAGTTGCGGTAGCACGTAACTCGCACGCCCCCAGGGGCTCGTGCCGGCCACGTCCTGGCCGGACCGGGGGCGTGACAGCTCCGGGAGGGACTAGATGCCTCCAGATCGCAACGACCAGAAGAGCGACCTCGACACGCGGTACCAGCACTACTTCTCCTCACTCGGGACGGGGACCAGGTCCCGGGCGCTCGAGGGGCAGGGCGTGGTGCGGCGGGTGCGCAGGCAGGCGATGGTCGCGGTGCTCGGCGCCCTGGTGCTCGGGGTGTTCCTCGGGGTGGCGTTCAGGGGCACCCAGGCCGGCGCCCGGACCACCCCGCGGGTGGTGACCCAGACCAAGCCCACGCCCGCCTGCCTCAGGGCGGTCGACCGGGCCAACCGGAGCCTCGACTACGCCGTGCAGGTCGAGCAGGCACTGGCCGAGCACACCGAGTACATGAACGAGCTGGCGGATGGCAGGATCACGGGGAGCCAGGCGCTCAAGGAGGGCATGCCCTCGCTCGTCACCGGCGCGAGCGCGTCGGCCCGCTTCGACGCCGCCCTGGCCGACTACCGCCAGGTGGTCAAGAGCTGCCGCCTGGAACCCAGCTGAGGCCGTCGGCCGAACTCTGGCCGCCGGAATGGATGCCCGCGCCGCAGGCGCTCCATGCCGTCCCGGGCGGAGCCCGCTATGGCTTCTGGAACTGGGCCCGCAGGGCCGCGATCACGCCAGGGCCGAGGCGGTCGGCGACCCGGTTGGAGACCTCCTCCCCCACCTTGGTGATGCTCGCCTCGTCCAGGGCGACCGTACCCAGCGGGATGTCCATGAGCTTGGTCGCGGTCGCGTCGGCGATCGCCTGCACCTCCCCCTCGGTCAGGGTGGCCGGTGGCAGGTCGGAGAGCTTGGCGGCGACCGCGCCGGCGACCGCCTGCACCTCGGCCGCGGTCAGGGTGAGGTGCAGGGCGTCCACGGCCTCCTTGGTGGCCTGGGTCACGTGGTCCACCCGGTCGAGCCGGTCGGGCAGGGCATGGGTGGCCACGAAGCCGGCCGCGCTGGTCGCGGCCCAGGACGGCTGACCCTGACCGGCGCCCTCGTTCAGCACCTTGCGGACCGCGTTCTCGAGATCGGCGATCGTGGCCATGTCGAACTCGTCTCCTCCGTGCACGTCGCCGAGCTTCTGGGCCCAGGCGGTGAACTGGTCGAGGCCGTGGCGCCAGAGCGAGGCGCCCAGGTGCTGGGTGATGCCGGCGGTGGCGGCGGCCACCCAGCCGGGGTCGTCGCCCGGCGAGACGGCGACGTGGACGCCCCGGCCCCGGTGGTCGGCGACCACACGCGCCAGCTCGGCCCGCTGGTTGGGGAAGTACACCTGGGGCAGGCCGAGGTCGAAGGCGGCCACGCAGGCGTCCCAGGGGACACCGTGGCTGGACGCCTGCGCCCGGGTCGGGTAGCTCGAGAAGCCGAGCTGCGCGCCCGGGACGAGCGCTCGCAGCCGGTTCGCGAACGCGACCACCTCGGTGTCTGGCAGGCTGCCCTGGATGTCGACCACGTAGAGGAGCTGGCCCGGCGCGGCCGCGGCGAGCACCTCGGCCGAGGCGATGCCGTCGCTGCTGGCCGGCGGGCCGAGCCGTGTCCAGGGTAGCGCCCCTGGCCCGAGCACCCGCTTCCACGCCCGGTAGTTGGCTGCGTAGTCGAAGCCGCCCGAGCCCTCGGTCGAGGCGGCGTTGGCCGCTCGGACGAGCATCGCCTCGAGCCCGGCGGGCAGCGGCTCGGGCGGCGTGCGCCAGACCCACCCGAGGCGTCGGGGAATCGTCACTACCTGCCCAACCTCCCGGCGCCGCTGGCCTGGACTGGGGAAGGCCACCATCGCGTTGCTGGTCGAGCGGAGCCTACCGCGTCCGGTCGCTACGGCGCCGGCCGCCGCGGCCAGGACCGTCGCCAGGACCAGCCCCATCAACAGGCGCGGGTCGGCCAGCGCGCCGGCCGCTGCGAGCGCCAGGAGCACCCCGGCCGCGGCGAGCCGCACGCCGAGCACGGTGTCCCAGCGCTTGACCGTGACCAGGTGGATCGCTGCGATGGCGGCGAGGTAGGCGGCCAGCCCACCGCAGAGCGCCAGCCGCTCCGGGCCGGTCAGCCGGTGGTGCTCGACCGCCGCGTGCACGGCCAGCTCCACGCCGGACGCTGCCGCCGCGATGCCCGCGAAGATCAGCAGGTGCCCGTAGCCCCAGACGAACGAGGGCAGCAGGTGGTCCCGGCTGAGCGACGACGCCTTCACGAACTCGAAGTACACCCACCAGACGCAGGCGGCCACGACGAAGCCGGCGACCGCGATCAGGGCCGCGCCGAGCTGCCCGTGGGTGTCGGCCGCGCCGGCGGTGGCGGCCACGATCGACTCGCCGAGCACGATGAGGGTGAACAGGCCGTACCGCTCGGGGATGTGGCCGGAGTCGAACGCCTGCGCCTCGAGCGCGCGCACGGCCAGCACGGGCGCGGTCATCAGCACCACCATGCCGAGCCCCCAGAGCCACGGCCGCGCCGAGGGGGCCGCCAGCAGGGAGGCGAGCCAGACGGCGGCCCCGAGGGCGTCGCCGATCGCGTACCGGGACGACAGCGGGCGGGCGGCAGGCACATGGCGCCAGGAGCGCGCGAACAGGCCGACGAGCAGGAGCTGCAGGACGGCGTAGGCGAGCACGAACCCGGTCGAGCGACCGTCGGCGACCCCGGGGATGCCCGCGGAGAGCACGATCACCGACAGCATCGCCCCGAGCATGGCCAGCCGGAAGACGACGTCGTCGGTGTCGAACGCGGTCGCGTACCAGGTGTAGCCCATCCAGCCCCACCAGACCGGCACGAACAGGCCGGCGAAGCGGAGCAGGCCGTCGACGGTGGGCTCGGCGCGCAGGCCGGCAGCGAGCGCGGCCACCGCCGCCACGAAGCACAGGTCGAAGAACAGCTCGAGCCAGCTCGCGTGCCGCTCCCCCTGGTCGAAGGAGCGCAACACCGGCGGCCGGACCGCCACGCTCATCGCCTGCTCCCTTGCTCCGGACCGGCCCCGGGAACCCCCGCCGCCATCATCGCCTGCTCCCTTGCTCCAAGTATCTTGTTGCAAGCTGAATCACATGATCACGCCAAGGCGGCCCGTGACCAGCCGGGCAGCCCGCCGCCGCCCCGTGGAACCCCTTCACGGCCCTGCTTCCCGGAACTAGCATGTCCACCACTGGGATGCTGGCGCGTCGCGCCTCTCCCAGGTCGGGATCCCTGACGGTGTGCAGCAGGGGGGCCGGGCAGGTGCCGCGCCCCGCGAGCCGGCGGGCGCCCGAAGTTGCGGCAGCGGATGCGGAGGTGAGGACCAACGATGGCCAGATCCCACGCATTGGGCGAGGAGGTCGTCGGCTGGGGGGCTGACTACAGTTGGGTCGCCGGGTTCCTCTCGGCGCTGCTCGCCTACTACCTGCTCAGCGTGGTGTTCCCCGTCCGCGGCACCGAGCGGCCGCAGCCGGCGGTCGGCGCCGCCGGGCCCACCGGATAGGAGGCCAACGCATGCTGTCGTTCGGCGTCTGCTTTACCACCGATCCCCCGCCGTCCCGGGTCGTCGAGCTGACCCGGGCGGCCGAGGAGGCCGGCTTCGAGTACGCCTGGCTGTGGGACTCCCACGTGCTCTGGCAGGACGTGTACCCGGTGTTCGCGCTGATGGCCGCGGCCACCTCGCGGATCCGCATGGGCCCGTGCGTGACCAACCCGGCAACCCGCGACCCGACCGTGACCGCCAGCGCGCTCGCCACCCTGAACGAGATCTCGGGCGGGCGCATGGACATGGGCATCGGCCGGGGCGACAGCGCCCGCCGGGTGATCGGGCAGAAGCCCGTCACCGTCACCGAGCTCGAGGAGGCGACGAGGGTCATCAAGGACCTGGCCGAGGGGCGCCCGGCCGTCCACGGCGGCGCCGAGCTCCGGCTCAAGTGGGCCAAGGGCAGCCTGCCGGTGTGGGTCGCCGGGTACGGGCCCAGGGCGCTGCGCGCCGCCGGCCGGGTCGGCGACGGGGTCATCCTGCAGCTCGCCGACCCGTACCTGGTCGAGTGGCTGCTCAACTTCGTGCGGGAGGGGGCCGAGGAGGCCGGCCGGCGTTTCGAGGACATCAAGGTGATGAGCGCGGCGCCGGCCTACGTGACCGCCGACCTGGCCCACGCCCGCGAGCAGGTCCGCTGGTTCCCGGCGCTGGTCTCCAACCACGTCGTCGACCTGGTCAAGCGGTACGAGCCCAAGGACCTGCCCAGGGAGCTGACCGGCTACATCGCCGCCCGGGACCACTACGACTACTCCGACCACGGCCGGGTCGGGGCCGAGCACGCCGGCTTCGTCACCGACGAGGTCGTCGACCGCTTCTGCGTCATCGGCACGGCCGACGCGTGCGAGCGGCGCCTGCGCGACCTCGAGGCGGCCGGGGTCCACCAGTTCAACATCTACTCGATGGTCGACGACCCGGAGGGGATCATCCGGGCCTTCGGCAAGGAGCTGATCCCCTCCCTGGGCAACGCGGCGGGGGCTCGGGGGCCTCATGCCTAGGCCCCCGATGGACAAAGGCACCACCGACCGAGGAGTGACGCCATGACCACCGTGCGCGCGGCCATCATCCAGGCCCATGCCAACATGCCCAAGGACGAGGCGGTCGAGAAGCACGTCGGGCTGGTCGCCAAGGCGGCCGCCGAGGGCGCCCAGATCACCTGCCTGCAGGAGATCTTCCACGGCCCCTACTTCTGCGCCGAGCAGGACCCCAAGTGGTACGCGACCGCCGAGCCCGAGGACGGGCCGACCGTCACCCGCATGCGCGAGCTGGCCCGCCAGCACCAGATGGCGCTGGTCGTGCCCTGGTTCGAGGAGGCCCAGACCGGCGTCTACTACAACTCGGCCGCGGTCATCGAGCGCGACGGCACCCTGCTCGGCAAGTACCGCAAGACCCACATCCCGCAGGTCGGGCCCTGCTTCTTCGAGAAGTACTACTTCAAGCCGGGCAACCTCGGCTACCCGGTGTTCGACACCTCGGTGGGCCGGGTCGCTCTGATCATCTGCTACGACCGGCACTTCCCAGAGGTCGCCCGCCAGGTCGGCCTCAAAGGCGCCGAGCTGGTGTTCAACCCGTCGGCCACGGTCGAGTCGCTGTCGAAGTACCTGTGGGAGCTCGAGCAGCCCGCCCACGCGGTCGCCAACGGCTACTGGATCGCCGCGGTCAACCGGGTCGGGGTCGAGGCGCCGGTCAACCCGAACAGGTTCTACGGCTCCTCGTACTTCTGCGACCCGCGCGGCCAGATCGTGGCCCGGGCGAGCGACTCCGAGGACGAGGTGCTGGTCTGTGACCTCGACCTCGACAAGATCCGCGAGGTCCGCAACACCTGGCAGTTCATGCGCGACCGGCGCCCGGAGACCTACCACGAGCTGACGGAGCTGCTGCCGTGACTGCCGGGGGCGACGGGACCGGCGGCGACGGTGCTGCCGCGCTGCGGGCCAGGCACGCCAAGGTCCTGCCAGCCTGGCTCACCCTCTACTACGCCGAGCCGATCGAGCTGGTGCGGGGCGAGGGCGTGCACGTGTGGGACTCGGCCGGCAACCGCTACCTCGACTTCTTCGGCGGGATCCTGACCACCATCTCCGGCCACAACGTGCCCGAGCTCACCCGGGTGATCACCGAGCAGACCGGCAAGCTCAACCACACCTCGACCCTGTACCTGATCCGCTCGATGGTGGAGCTGGCCGAGCGGCTCACCGAGCTGGCCCCGGTCGACCCGCCCACCAAGGCGTTCTTCACCACCTCGGGGTCGGAGGCCAACGAGGCGGCGCTGCTGTTCGCCACCGGCTACCGCAGGTCGAACGAGGTCATCGCGCTGCGCAACTCCTACCACGGCCGCTCGTTCGCCGCGATCGGGATCACCGGGCAGAAGTCGTGGTCGGCTTCGTCCTACAGCCCGTTCCAGGTGTCCTACGCGCTCACGCCCTACTGCTACCGCTGCCCGTTTGGCCTCAAGTACCCCGACTGCGGGGTGGCCTGCGCCGAGGACCTGCGCAACGTGATCGAGACCACCACCACCGGCGCGCCGGCGGCGATGATCGCCGAGCCGATCCAGGGCGTGGGCGGGTTCGTCACCCCGCCGCCGGAGTACTTCGGGATCGTCAAGTCGATCCTTGACGACTTCGGCATCCCGCTGATCGCCGACGAGGTGCAGACCGGCTTCGGGCGCACCGGCGAGGCGTTCTGGGGCATCGAGAGCTACGGCGTCCGCCCCGACGCCATCGTCATGGCCAAGGGCCTCGGCAACGGCCTGGCCATCGGCGGGGTGGTGGCCAAGGCCGAGTGGGTCGACTCGCTGCGGGCCAACCACATCTCCACCTTCGGCGGCGGCCCGGTCGCCTCCGCCTACGCGGTCGCCAACCTCGACTACATCCGGCGCGAGAACCTGCAGGCCAACGCCGCCCGGATGGGCCGCATCCTGTGGGACGGGCTGAAGCCCCTCGAGCGCGAGTCCCCGATCGTCGGCGAGGTGCGCGGCAAGGGCCTCATGGTCGGGGTCGAGATGGTCACCGACCACGACTCGAAGGAGCCCAACGTCAAGGCCGCCGCCGAGGTGATGGAGCGCTGCCGGGAGCGCGGCCTGCTCGTCGGCAAGGGCGGCCTGTACGCCAACACGCTGCGGATCGCGCCGCCCCTGACCGTGACCGAGCAGGACGTGGGCCAGGCGGTCGAGACCATCCGGGCCGCGGTCGACGCCGCCCAGGGCGCCTAGTCCCAGCCCGGGGCGACCGCTTCGCCGCATGCGCCCCGGGCCCCCGTCCCAGCCGGGGCTACCGCTTCGCCGCATGCGCCCCGGGCCCCCGTCCCAGCCGGGGCTACCGCTTCGCTACATGAGCCCCGGGCCCCATAGCCCCAGCCAAGGCCGACTCGAACAGCAGGAGGTGCACGGAGTGCGAACCCTCATCCAGGGCGGCACAGTGGTGACCGCGGCCGAGACGATGCGGGCCGACGTGCTGGTCGACGGCGAGAAGGTGGTCGCCATCGGGACCGGCCTCGGCGCCAGCGCCGCCGCCGACCGGACCGTGGACGCGGCCGGGCGGTACGTGATGCCGGGCGCGATCGACGTCCACACCCACATGGAGATGCCGTTCGGCGGCACCTTCTCGGCCGACGACTTCGCCACCGGGACGGCCGCGGCCGCCTGGGGCGGCACCACCACGATCGTGGACTTCGCCATCCACGACTACGGCGAGTCCCTGCAGGCCGGGCTGGACCGTTGGCACCAGAAGGCCGGGCCCAAGGCGCACATCGACTACGGCTTCCACATGATCGTGCGGGAGGTCAACGAGCAGACCCTGGCCGACATGGACGCGCTGGTCGGGCGCGGGGTGCCGTCGTTCAAGCTGTTCATGGCCTACCCGGGCGTGTTCATGGTCGACGACGCGTCGCTGTTCCGGGCGATGAGCCGCACCTCGGAGAACGGCGGCCTCATCATGCTCCACGCCGAGAACGGCGGCCCGATCGACGTGCTGATCCAGCGGTTCCTGGCAGAGGGCCGCACCGACCCGGTCAACCACGGGCTGACCCGCCCCTCGTCGATGGAGGGCGAGGCCGTGCACCGGGCCGTGGCCCTGGCCGACCTGGCGGGCGTGGCCGTCTACATCGTCCACCTGTCCTCGGCCGACGCGCTCAACGCCGTCCGCGAGGCGCGCGACCGGGGCCTGGCCACCCTGGCGGAGACCTGCCCGCAGTACCTGTACCTGAGCCTGGACGACCTCGGCCGCGAGGGGTTCGAGGGCGCCAAGTACGTCTGCTCGCCGCCGCTGCGGCCCGTGCGCCACCAGGCCGAGCTGTGGAAGGGGCTCCGCCAGGACGACCTGCAGGTCGTCTCCACCGACCACTGCCCGTTCGACTACAAGGAACAGAAGGAGATGGGGCGGGGCAACTTCGCCAAGATCCCCAACGGCCTGCCCGGGGTCGAGGACCGCTTCACCCTGCTCTACGACGGCGGGGTGCGGGCCGGCCACATCACCCTGAACCGCTTCGTGGAGCTGGTCGCGACCGCCCCGGCCAAGCTGTTCGGCCTGTGGCCGCGCAAGGGCACGGTCGCGCCCGGGTCCGACGCCGACATCGTGGTGTTCGACCCCGAGGCCGAGCGCACCCTGTCGGCCTCCACCCACCACATGAACGTCGACTACTCCTGCTACGAGGGCCGGCGCGTGCACGGCGTACCCGAGGTGGTCATGCAGCGCGGCGAGACCCTGGTCGACCACGGCACCTTCCTGGGCCGGCCCGGCCAGGGCCGGTTCCTCGAGCGGAGCCGCTCCGGCCTGTAGACGACGCGAGGAGACAGACCCATGACCACGGCGGGCGCCACCCCCAAGGCACGCGGACAGAAGGAGCGCCAATGACAGACCGGGTACCGAGCTACATTGCCGGCCGCGTGCGCGAGTCCGGCGCGGCCGAGGCCCACCCCATCCCCGACCCGGCGACCGGCCAGCCCATTGCCGAGCTGCCCTACTCCACGACCCGGGAGATCGACGAGGCGGTGGCCGCCGCCCGGGCCGCCTTCCCGGGCTGGGCCGACACCCCTGTGCCCGACCGGGCCCAGGTCCTGTTCCGTTTCAAGGCCCTGCTCGAGGACGCCTTCGAGGAGCTGGCCGCCCTGGTCACCCGGGAGAACGGCAAGACGCTTGACGAGGCCCGCGGGGAGGTGCGCCGCGGCGTCGAGGTGGTCGACTTCGCCTGCGGCGCCCCCACCCTGCTGATGGGCTCGGCCATCGACCAGATCGCCAACGGCATCGACGAGCGGCTGATCCGCTTCCCGGTCGGGGTGGTGGCCGGTATCACACCGTTCAACTTCCCCAACATGGTGCCCCTGTGGATGATCCCGACCGCGCTCGCCTGCGGGAACACCTTCGTGCACAAGCCCTCCCAGCAGACCCCGCTGTCGGCCATGAAGCTGGCCGAGCTGCTCGAGCGGGCCGGCCTGCCCGAGGGCGTGTTCAACGTCGTCCACGGGGCCGAGGACGCGGTCACCCGCCTGCTCGAGCACCCTGCGGTCGACGCGGTGTCGTTCGTGGGCTCGGCCCGGGTGGCCCGGATCGTCTACACCGCAGGGGCCGCCAACGGCAAGCGGGTCCAGGCCCTCGGCGGGGCCAAGAACCACCTGCTGGTGATGGACGACGCCGACCTGGAAGCCACCGTGCCCGCGCTGGTGGCGTCCGCGTTCGGCAACGCCGGCCAGCGCTGCCTGGCCGGCAGCGTCGCGGTCGGGGTGGGCGCGATCGGCGACGTGCTGGTCAAGGAGCTGGCATCGCAGGCCTCGGCCCTCAAGGTCGGGCCGGGCACCGAGCCGGGCACCGACATGGGCCCGGTGATCCGGGCCGAGCGCAAGCAGGCCATCGCCAGGCAGGTCGTCGAGGGCCGCGACGCCGGTGCCACCCTGGTCGCCGACGGCCGCGACGCGGTCGACTCCGACGGCTTCTTCCTCGGCCCGAGCATCCTCGACCACGTCACCCCGGACATGGACGTGTGGCGCACCGAGCTGTTCGGCCCGGTCCTGTCGGTGGTACGGGCCCGCGACGTCGACGAGGCGATCGCCACCGCCAACCGCTCCAGCTACGGGAACATGGCGTCGATCTTCACCAGCTCGGGGCGGAACGCGCGCGAGTTCCGGCGCCGCATCCAGGCAGGCATGCTCGGGGTCAACATCGGGGTGGCTGCGCCCATGGCGTTCCTGCCCTTCACCGGCTGGAAGAACTCCTTCTTCGGCGACCTGCACGCCACCGGCACCGACAGCATGAGGTTCTACACACGGCAGAAGGTGATCACGCAGCGCTGGTTTTGACCCCCACGGAGGCCTGCATGGCGATCACCAGGTTCGCGCTGCAGATCCCGAGCTTCACCTTCCCCGGCGTGACCTACCGCAACCCGGCGCTGCTGGCCAAGATCGTGGGGTCGATCGAGCGCTAGCTGGGTCTCACAGCTGGGTTGTCACCACGGTGGCGGTCAGGCCCAGGAACGCTCCGTGCATGTCCGCAGCGGCTTGCAGAGCCTGTGCCCGGGCGTCGTCGAACGGTGTGGAGAGGGCCGCCTCGATGACGACCGAGCCCTTCTTCAGCGTGCGCTTCCAGTGACCGGCGACCTGGCCGTCGAGGATGACGACGTGGTTGAAGACGACCTTGTCCAGGGGCAGTGACCTGGCGCCACCCGACGCGTCGAGCACGTACTTGCTCTCGCTGTAGCCCACGATGTACTCGTCGAGCCCCTGCAACAGATGGACCGTCGGCGACACGGCCTTCGGAGAACGTGCCGGCTCGGCGAACCAGTAGGAGAGGCCGTCGATGACCTCATGCTCGAGCTGCGACGCGACCATCTCGAGGCCCTGCTTGCTGTCGGCCGCGGTCAGGCTCGACCACCACCTGAAGTCCTTCGCGGTCGCCGGCCCGTGGCCGGTGAAGTAGCGCAGGGTCAGCTCGGCCAACGCCTCGTCGTGGGTGAGGCGCTTCGCCTGGGGCGCCCGCTCGTCGAGCAGGGCGTAGGTGTGCTGCTTGCCGTGCAGCGCGCCGCTGCAGTTGATGCCGTTCAGCTCGGCGTTCATCAGGATGTAGCCGAGCCGGAAGCCCTTCGTGGCGACGCCGGCGCCCTCGAGCATGGCAGCGATGTCCTTGCGGGTGCGCTGCTTCCCGCCCCGCAGGGCGCCGGCGAGCAGCGCAGTGCACTGCTCCAGGACGGCGTCGTCCAGTCCCAGCTGGCGGTACTGGTAGGCATTCAGCGCGTGGACGCGTGGCGCGGTGAGCTCCAGCATCCACCGGATGTCCGAGGGCAGCACGAAATGCCAAGTCGGCCGCAGGACGTGGGTCCGGAGGATGGCGCCGTCCGCAACGGCCTGATCCATGGCGGCGTCGCTGACACCGCCGGTGCGCTCGGCGACCGACCATTTCGCCGGGCCGTAGTCCTGGGACTGCACCGCGCCCAGCCAGTGCACGACGTCCTCGGGGGCCTCGAACGGAGGCCCTGAAAGGCGGAGGTTGTGCATCCGCCAGTCAGCGATGTACCTGCTGTCCATGCCCGATTCTGCACCCACCCGCCACCGAGCCGGCAACCAGCGCCGGCGCAGCCGGCTAGAGCAGCCGCTCGGCCGCCGCCGCGATGCCCGGCTCGCTGGCCAGGAACCGGCGGAGCTGCTCCGACCAGGACGGCTCCCCGGGCGGCGCCCCCTCCCCCTGGCGGACCAGGCCAGCCTCGACCAACGCGTCCCGCCAGGCGCCAGGCCCCACCGGCCCGGCGCCCAGCCCCGCCGCGGCCGCCGTTCCCGGCTCATCGGCCGACTCCGGGGGGCCGTCCCCGGACGCTGGCGCGACCGGCCCGGGACGGTCGCGTGCCCGTGCCTCCAGGTAGGCCAGGACCGTCCGCCCGTCGGCGCCCATCGGCTTGGCGAAGTCGTTGAGCAGGTGGGGCCAGCGGATGGCGAGGATCGCGAGCTTGGCGACCTCCTGCCCGGTCGGGGCCTGGCCGCCCCGCAGCCGGTCCTGCTGGGCGATGAAGGTATAGAAGCGGAACAGGTTGACGAATCGCTTGATCTCGCGGGGGTTGCCCGACCCGAGGTCGGGCACGGCGGCGACGATCGCGTCCAGCGCGTCCGCGTCGCTGTAGAGGTCGACGAAGACCCGGTTGGCGGCCTCCAGCGCATCCGGGCCGAGCTGGCCGGCCGCCTGGCCGAGCACCTCCTCCTGCGCCTCCCGGGCTGCGGCGGGCAGGGTCCGCACCGTCGGGACCCGACGCCGGATGGCCGCCTCGAGCCGCCGGACCAGCTCGGCCCGGGCAGCCGCCACGCGGTCGGCCTCGGCCCGGGCGTCTGCTCCGCCGCCGACGGGGGCGGCAACCCGGCCGGCCCCCTCGTCCTGGCCGGGAACGCCGGCCGCGCCGCCCCGGCCGGCGGCGGTGACGTCATCGGCCCGGACGTCCGCGGCCTCCCCGTCCCGCTGCCCCGAGGCGTCACCGTGCCTTCCGTCCGCGGCCGGCCCGGCCCGGCCTGCGACGCCTGCAGCTCCGGAGCCCGACGCGGCGCTGGCGGGCGCCTACCCGGGGACACCGATGCCCTCGGCCGGCGGGCCGAGCAGGGAGCGCAGGTAGGCGGCGACCTGGGTGCCGCCCTCGGGCGCCGGCAGGCTCAGCGGGAGCTGCACGATCTTCTCGAGGAACCGCCACCCGAGCGTCGACCAATCCCCGGCCGGACGGTCCCTGGCCAGGCTCGCCACCAGGTCCTTGTAGGCGACCTCGACGTGGGCGGCCACCACCGCCGGCTCCACCGCCAGCACGAACACGCAGTTGGGGAACTCGCCGGCCAGGGAGAGGTTGATCGCCTCGATCACCTGGGCGACCGCCCCGGGCGAGCAGCGGTCGAGGTCGTCCACGAATACCACCAGCGGCCGGCGCTCCGTCGCGACCAGGTCGAGCACGCGCTTCATGTCGGTCTGGACCAGGTACAGGAAGCCGAGGCGGGCCTCGTAGCCGGGGTCGTGCAGCAGCTCGCTGGTGGCCCCCTCGAGCTGCTGGGCCATGAGCCTGCCCGACCCCTCGGCCAGGGCCGGCTCGCGCACCAGACGGGTGAACGGCCCGGCCGCCTCCTCGCGCAGGAACTTGAGCACCTGGGCGACCGCCCCGACCGCCGCGCCAAACGGCAGCACGACCCTGAGGGCGCCCCTGGCCACAGGCGCCACCCAGGGAAGCAGCAGCCCGGCCAGCGCGAGCAGGGCGGCGACCGCGAGCGCGAACGCCAACGGCACGAACCGCTCGGCGAGCACCCGGTAGGCCCGGCGCCGCACCGCGTGCCGGTCGACGCGGCGCAGGTTCAGCTCGAGCCAGAAGCGCTCCCGGTCGCCCGGCTCCAGCCGCTCGGTGACCTGGCTGATGACCTCGTTGGCGAGCCCGGCCCAGATCTGCTCGCCGCTCTGGTACATCCAGGGGTTGAACCAGACGGTCGGGCGCCAGTCGGTGCCCGGCGCCGGCAGCCTGGGGCTGGCCGGCGGCTCCACGTCCAGCGCGTCCAGGTTGGGCGCGGCCGCCGCGGGCCGCTCCCTGGTCCGGAGCAGCAGCTCACCGATGCTCACCCGCCCGCCGGGTCCGGCTCCGGCTCCGGCCGGGCCGGTGCCTCGGCGCAGCAGCGAGCCGCCCGCGCCGGCCGGCCTGCGCGGGCGCGACCGCGCTGGGCGACAGCTCCAGCCGGGCCTGGCGGGTGAGCCGGAGCCGGGTCGGCTTCCAGGTCGTGCGGTCGGCCGGCGGGTCGAGCCGCTCCTGCACCATCCGCATCAGCGAGGTCTTGCCCGCCCCCCAGGGCGCCTTGATGCCGATGGTCAGGGGCGGGCGGGTCTCGGGGTGGCGGATGAACGAGGCGACCGCGTCCGCGTAGGCGCCGTAGCCGAGGTTGTCCTCGGTGGTCCAGTAGTCGCGCGCGATCCGCGGCTCGGGCTGATAGTGGCCGTGCAGCGCGAGCCAGCGGGTGGCGCGGCGCCGGGCCGCCTCTCGCTCCTGCTCGCTCTCCTCCTCGTCCAGCCGCTCCACGACCAGCGGGCGGGCCAGCTCGCGGACCCGGTAGCGGCCCTCGGCGCCCGGCTCGACAAGTTCGGCGCTGGCCAGCCGCCCGGCCGCGGCGGCGGCCTCCTCGATGCTGGACCCGGCCACCGCCGCCGCGAGCCCGGGGTCGAAGTCCGGCTCGACGAGCACGCCGAGGAGCCGGAACTGCCGGCGGTCGGCCGCGGGCAGGCTCTCATAGGTGCGTTCCAGGGCGGCCCGCAGGCGGACCTGGGGGTCGTCCGAGGTCTCCTCGAGGCTGCGCAGGTGCGCCGTGACGCCGGCCACGGGGTCCTCGCGCAGCCGGCGCCCAAGCAGCCGCACGGCGAGCGGGACGCCGCCGAGCCGGCGCACCGCCGCCCTCGCAGCCTCGGGGTCGGCGTCCACCGCGGAAGGACCCGCCTCCACGCGGAGCAGCTCCAGCGCCTCGTCCTCCGGCATCCCTCCGAGCTGGATCTGGATGACGTCGATCGTCCCGCGGAGCTTCCCGGTCCCGAGGCCCGGGCCGACGCCGAGGTGGAGGTCGTCGGCGCCCGGGTCGTCCGCGAGAGCAGCCGGGAGGGACTGCCCGGTGAGCAGTACGCCCGAGGCCTCGGCGTCGGGCAGGAACGGCCGGACCTGGGCCACCTCCTCGACGCCGTCGAGCACGACGAGCAGCCGCAGCCCTGCCGTCTGCCGCTGGTACAGGTCGGCCAGGGAGGATGGCTCGGACGGAAGAGAGCGGGGTTCGAGGCCCAGGGCTTGCAGGAACAGGGCCAGCACTGAGTTGGTGGCCGGCCGTCCGGCCAGGCTGGCGTGGAGCTGGCCGTCCGGGAACCGGTCCTTCAGCCGGTGGGCGGCATGCACGGCCAGGGACGACTTCCCGATGCCCGGCGGGCCGAGGATGGCGACGACCCTGGGATACCCCGACCGGTCGGTCGCCTCCGGCTCGAAGGCCGCCAGGATCGTGTCGAGCTCGGACGCCCGTCCGACGAAGTCGGGGCGGGCGGGCGGCAGGAGCGACGGCGCATGGCGCCCGGACGGAGCGGTCTCCTCGGGGAGCGCCGACTGCTCACGCTGATCCGGGGCCTCGCCCGCCGCCGGCTCGGTCGCCTCGGGCGAGGCCAGCGTGCGCTCGAGCGCGTCGACCAGCCGCCGCAGCCCGTCGTCCCAGGCCTCGTCGGTCAGCTCGACCGCCATCCGGCGCGACAGCCCGGCGATCGCATCGGGCAGGTCGGCCGCCCGCGGCATGGCCGAGCCGCCCACCAGCACCGGGATCACCGGGATGCCGCGCTCCAGCGCGGTCGCGATCTCCATGCGGGCGAGGTCGTCGGCAACGTCGAGCCGCCGCTGACCGTCGTTGGTGGCGGCTACCAGCCAGCGCGGGCCGATGACCACAACGAGGACCTTGGTCGAACCGGACCGCCTTGGTGATTCGTTCCGGCCAGTCCTCCCCGGCCTCGGCGAGGTCGACGTCGCGCTGCACGCTGGTGCCGAACCGCGCGGTAAGGTCGTCGTACAGGCGCCCAACGTACGCGCTGTCCTCATAGCGGTAGCTGAGGTAGACCCGCGGGCCCGGCGACCCGGCGGGGTCGCGCACGGCCGCGCCTGCCTCGCCGCCCGCGGGGCGGGCCGTGGGGTCGTCGGGCATGGTCGCCGCCTTCACGTGGATCGGGTCGCCACGCCGGAGTCTACGATCACCGGGAACGCCTTGGGTGCTCTGCCTCGGGTGCCGAGTCCTTGACGGCGCCGCCAGCGATCGGCTTCAGTGCCGGCTGAGGTGCCCGTGGCCAGGCGTCACCTGCCCGTCCGGCCGACCGGACCCGCGTCATGGCTGCTCCCTGCCGCGGGCCACGGCCCACAGACGCCGCACCGCGGCACGGCCGAACAGCCTGGCCTCGGTTGGGCGGAGGCCGACGGTACCCGGCGGCACCAGGACGCGGAGCGCTCGCGGGTGGATGCGGAACTCGAGCGGTGCGTCGAGCACGACAGCCTCACCGTCGACCCCGGCGGGCAGCCGCACCACGCCCGTGTCGACCTGGAACGAGGTGGTCGTCCACTGCGCCCACTCGTCGCTTCCCCCCGCCCGGGCGGCGGCCACCCGGGCCAGGACCCTGGCGATGCGGGAGCCCTCGACCGCGCGCAGGGCCGACACCTGCAGCACCCCGCCGTCCAGGTGGTTCCTGGCGCCGAGCTCGGAGGGGCTGCGCAGGTCGTAGGTGTTGTTCGAGACCAGCAGGACGAGCGGCTCGCGGTGGACGCGGCCCTGCGGGTCCTGGAAGGACAGGCCGAGCGGGTCCCGCTCGCCCCGGAGCGAGCTCGGCAGGACGGCGTGGGCGGTCTCGAGCTTCCTGGCCCGGTAGCCGGGCTCGTGCACGATCGCGGCGTAGGCGCCGAGGGAGACGTTGTTGAGGAAGACCCGGCCCCCCACGGTCGCGACGTCGACGCGGTGCTCCTCGCCGGCGAACGCGTCCAGCGCCCGCAGCGGGTCGCCCCGGACGAGCCCGAGGTCGCGGGCGAAGTGGTTGCGGGTACCCACCGGCACGCACACGAACGGGACCCCGCGCTCCACCGCGACCCCGGCGACCGGCCCAAGCGAGCCGTCCCCACCGGCCATGCCGATCGCGTCGGCGCCCCGGTCGACGGCCTCGCCCGCGAGCCGCTCGGGGTCCTCGCCCGGGCCCAGCTCGCGCACTTCGATGCCGAGCCGGCCGGCAGCCCCGGCCAACCCGACCCGACCCGCCCGGCCGTCACCCGACCTCGGGTTGACGAGCAACCAGGGGCGGGCCGGGAGCGTGGCGCCCGGGCCACCGGCGGCCTCCGGGCCTCCACCACCCGGGCCCGTGGGGTCCGGCACAGGCGCCGGGCCCACGGCACCCCGGCCGGCGGGGTCCGGCACGGGCGGCGGGCCCACGGCATCCCGATCGGCGGGGTCCGGCACGGGCGGCGGGCCCACGACACCCGGATCGGCAGGGTCCGACCAGGGCGGCGGGCCGAGCGCCGCCAACGCGGCCGTGACGAACCCCCCGCCGAGGAGCAGCAGGCCGAGCACGGTGACGAGGTTGCGGACGCCGAACCCGATCAGCCCGACGAGCAGCAGGCCGACCACGGCAACGACGGCGGCGATGTTCAGCAGCCGCTTCCACCGCCGGCGGGTGGTGAACGCCCACCACGAGGCCGCGGCCACGACGGCCAGCCCGGCAGCGATCACCAGGCCGAGCCCGATCAGGGTGGCCAGGTTGTCGATCACGAGCGCGACCAGGCCGACGGCCAGGAGCGCGAGTGCGACCAGGGCCGCCCAGGCTGCGGCCCGCCGCCGGCCCGCCCGCCGGTCTGGAGGCGGGCCGGATGCTGGACGCCGCCCCACGGTCGCTCCTTCCGGTCGGCCGGCACGACCCCGGCCGGGCCGCTCCCGCAAGGCTACCGGGCGGACCCGCCAGGGTGACACCGTCCGGACGCCGGCTCCGGCCGGCTCGACGGCGAGCGTGGCATGGTCGATCGGGGGTCGGCACGCGGGCGAGCACGCCAGGGCCCACGGCCCCGGACGTGGCGGGGCCTGCGGGGCTCAGCGGTCGCTCGCGCTGGTCGGGCCGAGCACCACCCCGGCCCGCCTGGCGAACTCCTCGGCCCGGGCTGCCGCCGCCCGATGGGCCACGCGCTCGGCCTCGTAGAGCCGGGCTCGCTCGAGCGCCTGCCCGCAGTGGCCGGCGAGCGCGACCATGAACAGGCGATCCTCCTCGGCGAAGGCCCTCGGCTCGGCGAAGGTGAGCCCGAGCGCGCCCAGGCAGCGGTCCTGCACGGCCAGCGGGACGGCAGCCCAGGCCTGCACGTCGGCCATGATCGGGCGCCAGCCGGGCATGCACCGCTCGCGCGCGGCCGGGGAGCCGAGGAAGATGGGGACCGAGCGCCGCACCGCCGCGGTGAGCGGCATGACCACGGTGAGCGGCACGCGGCGCCACTGCTCGACGACCTCCGGCTGGTAGCCGAGGGTCGCGACGACCTCCAGGTCGTCCCTGTCCACCAGGGCGAGCACGCCGCCCTGGGCGTCCAGCGCAGCCATCCCCTGGCGCACGCCCACCTCGGCGACCTCGGCCGGCGTGAGGGCCTGGGAGAACGCGGCAGTGACGGCCTGGAGCCGGGACAGCCGGTCGACCGTCCGCTCGGCCGCGGCCCGGGCCAGCGCCTCGGCCTCGAGCAGCCGCGCCCGCTCGATCGTCAGGGCGGCCCGGTCGGCGACGAGCTGCAGCAGCTCGAGGTCGGCCTGCCCGAAGGAGCTGGGCACCTCGCTGCCCACGCCGAGGGTGCCGGTGATGCGGCCCTCCACCCGCAGGGGCACGCAGGCGACGGCACGCGACCAGATCCCCGCCGCCGGGCCGCGGATCCCCGCTGCAGGCAGGTCGGCGACGAGCAGGGGCATGCCGGTGTCGGCCACCCGCCCGATGACCCCCTCCCCCATGGCGATGACGGTCCCGGCCATCCCGTCGCCCAGGCCGAGGTAGGCGTGCAGGCGCAGCGACCGGCCGTCCTCGGTGGGCAGGAACAGGGTCAGCATGTCGACCGCGAGGACTCCCTTGAGCCGCTCGAGCAGGGCCGTGAGCAGGTCGTCGACCGCCAGGTGGGCCAGGGCGGCGTCGGTGACGGCCTGGACCTGGGCCAGGCGTCTGGCGTAGTCGCCTGCTTGCGCAGGGGTGGCCTCTCCAGCCTGCATGCGGTCGGCCACCAAGGTTGCGGACGCCCGCAGGGCCGAGGCGCCGGGCCCGGGAGCTCTGGCCCGCGGTGGCTGGGCATGGGCCGACACCTGCCCGAGGATCGCCCCGGCGTTCGGCCAGCGCGGGTCGGCGAGCGGCCCGGCGACGCCCACGCCTGGGTTCGGGCGGGTCGCCTGGCCCGGTGGCCCGGTGCCGACGGCCTGGTGGGCGTCGTGCGCCTCGTCGGCGTGGGTGGCCGGGTCGAACCAGCTGTAGCGACCCTTGCCGCCGCCCTTGGCCGCATACATGGCGACGTCGGCCCTGCGCAGCAAGGTCCCGGCCTGGTCGAGCCCGCTGGTGGTGGTGGCGATGCCGATGCTCGCCTCGACCGTCACCCGCATGCCGTGCAGGTCCAGCGGCTCGCGCAGGGCCGCCAGCACCCGGCGGGCCACCACCGCGCCGAGCCCGGGGTCGGGGACGCCGTCCAGCAGGATCGCGAACTCGTCGCCGCCCAGGCGTGCCGCGGTGTCGCCCGCGCGCAGGCAGGTCCGCAGCCGCCCGGCCACCTCGCTGAGCACCCGGTCGCCGACGGCATGGCCGAGGGTGTCGTTGATCTGCTTGAAGTCGTCCAGGTCGATGAAGAGGAGCGCAACCTGACCGGGCAACCGCCGGTTGCGCAGCAGCGCCTGCTCGACCCGGTCGATGAACAGCTTGCGGTTGGCGAGCCCGGTGAGCACGTCGTGCCGCGCCTGGTGCTGCAACTCGGTGAGCGCGCCGGCGAGGACGCCGACCAGCCCCGCCATGCGGACCGCCACCAGCAGCGACAGTAGGGCCGAGCCGGCCGCGATGACCAGCACGTCGGTGGGCGGGCCACTCGCCAGGTCGACGGCGAGCAGCACCGGGGTCAGCAGCGGGGCCCCGGCGAGGACGACGACCCGGCGGCGGCGCAGCACCGGCGTGGGTGCCGGCGCGGGCGCGGCCAGCCGGGCCATGGACGGGTGCAGGGCGGCCGCGCCCGCGAACCCGTGCGCCACCATCCAGCCAGCGTCGATCGGGCCGCCGATCTCGTACCCGTCGGTGAGGCCGAGCACCACGTAGCAGACGTCGGTGGCGAGCAGCGCGATCACGGCGGCACCAATCAGACGGTAGGCGGTGGGCCGGGCGCCGGCGCCCACCGCGAGCCGCAGGGCCACCGCGAGCAGGAGCACGTCGCCCAGCGGGTAGGCGACCGAGACGAGCCGGGCGATCAGGTCGAGGTCCGGCTCGCGCAGGTTGGGGGAGATGAGGAACGTCCAGGCGAGCAGGGCGGCGCCGGTGGCCATGATGAGGGCGTCGATCAGCCCGGCACGGTCACGTCCCGGGACGCGGGAGCGGGCCAGCATCAGCAGGCCACCGGCGAACAGCGGGTAGCAGGCCAGGTAGAAGACGTCGGCGACGTTCGGCAGGAGCTGGGCCTCCGGGTCGCCCACGCTGAGGAGGAGGACGTCGCCCACGACGTTCGAGAGCAGACCGGCGGCCAGCAGCCACCAGGGCAGCGCACGCCTGGGCCGGTGGGCGACGACGCCGGCCACTGTGGCCACCAGCGTGGCGAACCCGACCACGACGTACAGCACCAGCCTGGCCCCGCCGGAGCCGATCACCAGGTAGGCCACGGCAGTCGCCCCGGCCGCCAGCAGGTACAGGAGCCACGCGGGTTGACCGCGCCGGTCGCTCATGGACGACCTGGCCCGGGATCGAGGTGGCGGGTTGTCCAAGAGGCGCTCATCGAGGACCGGGTCCTGGGCTGACGCGTCGCCGGCCCTCAGGGCAGACCGCCGCCGGCCGCCACCCGAGCTCCCGATTCCACGACAGCGCCCATCCTCCGTTCCCCCCTGTGTCACGGCCGCGAGGTGGTCAGGTCCGGCCCGGCCGGACCGAACCGACGCGAAGGGGGGAATTCTTGCATACGGGTGGTCTGTCTTGGGTGGACAAACGCGCAAGGTCTGCCCAGCTTGCGCGCGTTTCCCAAGGATCCGCCTGGAGGTGCCGGCCGGCCGGCAGGTTTCGCGCGCCGGCGACTCGGGCATGCTCCGGGGGGTTACCAGGCACCCGCCCGGCCCCTCGCGCGTCATCACCCTCGAGGTCCGCCATGCCCACCCTGGCCTCCACGCGCGCCGGGGTCCCAGACCCGCCGGCCCGGACGCCGAAGGACGCCGGCCAGCCGCGCCCGTTCACCGTCGAGCCCGGTGACCAGGCGGCGACCGACCAGGTCGAAGGCTGGTTCCGCACCTTCGCGGCCTCCGGCGACCCGGAGCTGCGCGAGCGCATCATCTGCGCCCACCTCAACCTGGCCGACCGGCTGGCCGCCCGCTACCGGTCCAACCGCTCCACGTCCTTCGACGACCTCCGTCAGGTCGCCCGGCTCGGGCTGGTCCAGGCGGTCGACGGCTACGACGTCGACCGCCCGACGCCGTTCGTGCCCTACGCCATCGTCTGCGTGCTGGGCACGATCAAGTGCCACCTGCGCGACGCCAGCTGGAGCGTGCACGTGCCCCGCCCGGCCAAGGAGCTGGCCATGCGCCTGTGCGCCGCCCTCGACCGGTTGCCCCAGCACCTCGGCCGCTCCCCCACCGTCGCCGAGCTTGCCGCGCACCTGCAGGTGACCGAGGAGGAGATCCTCGAGGCGATGGAGGCCGCCCGGACCCGGGCGCCACCCTCGCTCGACCAGCCGGCCGGCCCGGATGGCGCCACCGTGCTCGGGGACCTGCTCGTCGACGACCGCTTCCGCGAGGAGCCGGAGAACCTGCTGGTGCTGCACGAGCTGGTCGTCCGGCTGCCGGCCAGGGAGCGGGAGATCGTGCTCCTGCGCTTCGTGGAGGAGCTCGGCCAGGACGAGATCGCTGCCCGGGTGGGGATCTCGCAGATGCACGTGTCGCGGCTGCTGCGCCGCGCCCTCGCCCGCCTGCGCGCCCAGCTCGTGGAGGCATGAAGCCAGGCAGCGCCCAACGGTCGAGCGGAGCGTCCGTCGACGGTTACGCCTGCGCGAGCCGCGGCGTGGCCGGCTGCGGCTCCCGCAACACCCAGGATCCGGCCGCGAGCAGGCCGAGCGCGCCGACAGCGACCAGGTGCGCGAGATGGTGCTGGACGCCGCCGTCGCCGTGCTCGGCGACGGCCCCGGCGGCGAGCGCGACCCATGCCAGCCACCAGCCGGTGACGATGCCCGCGCCGAGCCGCCGAGGCAGCACCAGGCCGGCTGCGACGCCCACCGAGAGCCCGGCTGCGACGACGGCCACCTCGACCACCGGCGACCACGAGAAGCCGGTGAACGAGTGCAGCAGCGCTGTGACAGCCGCGACGGTGCCCACGACGGCCGCGAGCGCGACGCTGCCGGTCCCGGTCGCGCGCCGCACGAGCGGCTCACGGGCGAGCTCCACCAGCGCCCACACGGCCGCGGCCGCGAGCAGGACGCCGGCGGCACGCTCGAGCTGGAACGCCGGGCCCCACCCATAGTCCGCGCCCTGCCAGGCGAGCACCGCGAAGATCGCGGGCAGCGCGGCGGCCTGGCCGAGCAGCAGCCCGGCACCGGCAAGCCGGGCCCGCCGCCACGCGAGGCAGACGACCGCCGCGAGCAGCGCGACACCGAGCAGGCGGTACTGCACCTGGCCGAGCCAGATGGCGGTCAGGTTCACGTCGCCGTTGGGTTCCTTCGCCTGCGTGAGCCCGACGACCAGCGCCACCAGCGAGGCCAGCGCCAGCGCCAGCGGCCAGACGAACGAGGCGAGCGGCTCGGGTGCCGCCGCCGACGGTGATGGCGCCGCGGTGGTTGCGCCGGCCGGCTCGGCGGCGGTGAGCGGCTCGGGGGGGGCCGCCGACGGTGACGGCGCCGCGGTGGTTGCGCCGGTCGGCTCGGCGGCGAGCGGCTCGGGGGCCGCCGACGGTGGCGTCGCGGTGAGCACGTCGGCCGGCGGCTCCGCTGCCCCGAGCGCGAAGGTCGTCGTGTCCCAGCCGTCCACCTGCGCGGCCGTCGTGGGACGATCCAGGCCGACCGCCGCCACTGGCGGGGACCAGCCGTGTTCCACGACCTGGGTGACCACGGCGCTAGGGTCGGCACCACGAGCGGTGTCGCCCAGCAGCTCGAGCAGCAAGGCCCGGGCGCTCGGGCGATGCGCCGGGTCCTTGTGCATCGCAGCCTCGACCAGCGGTCGCAGCGAGCCCGGCAGGCCCTCCAGGTCGGGCTCGCCGCTCATGATGCGGAATGCCAGCACCGGCAGCGCGGACTCGCCGAACGGGAGACGGCCGGTGCCGGCGTAGGCGACCAGCCCGCCCCAGGCAAAGACGTCCACCGCGGTGGTCACCTCGCCGCCGGCGAACTGCTCGGGCGCCGTGAACGCGGGCGTGCCCACCGCCATGCCCGTGCGGGTCAGCACGGTGGTCTCGTCCAGCGCCCTGGCGATGCCGAAATCGATCACGCGCGGCCCCGAGAGGGAGAGGATGACGTTGCTCGGCTTGAGGTCGCGGTGGACGATCCCCACACCGTGGATCGCGGTGAGCGCGGCGGTCACCCCGACCGCGAGGCCTTCCAGCATCGAGCCGGAGAGCGCGCCGCGCTCGGCCAGCGCCCGGTCGAGCGGCACGCCCTCGACGTACTCGGTGACCAGGTACGGCGGATCGACGTCCAAGTCGGCCTCGAGGACCCGGGCAGTGCAGAAGCCCGCCACGCGACGGGCGGCGGCGACCTCGCGGGCGAAGCGGGCGAGAAACTGGCCGTCCTCGGCCAGCTCCGGCCGGATGAGCTTCAGCGCCACCAGCGGCCCGCTGCCGAATACGGCCAGGTAGACGGCGCCCATGCCGCCCTGGCCGAGCCGTCCGAGCAGCGTGTACGGCCCAACCGCGCGCGGGTCGGAAGCGCGCAGCGGCGTCGCGCCACGCCCATCTGGCATGCCCTCGTGCACCTGTTCCTCGCTCTCGCCGGACGCTGCTCACAAAGGTTCGCAGATCCAGCCACCGAACCGTAGCATGCCGCGGTCTCAGATCATGATCGATCCCGTCACGCCGGCCTCGGGCACGCGGCCGGCCACGCGAAGCAGGCAGGGCCGGAGCGTCGAGCGCGAACCGGTCGCATGTCCGCCAGGTGTGACAAGCTCCCAGCCATGACGTTCTACGCCGACCTTCACATCCACTCGAAGTACTCACGAGCCTGTAGCAAGGACGCTGACCTGGAGCATCTGGCCTGGTGGGCGCTGCGCAAAGGCGTCCGCGTAGTCGGTACCGGGGACTTCACCCACCCGGTCTGGTTCGACACGCTCCGCTCGACCCTGGTGCCGGCCGAGCCGGGCCTGTTCCGGCTCCCCGGCGAGGTCGAGCGGGCCGTGACCGGGCGGCTCCCGTCCTCCTGCCACGGGCCGGTCCGGTTCCTGCTCTCGGTCGAGATCGCCACCATCTACAAGCGGGCCGAGCGCACCCGCAAGCTCCACCACCTGGTCTACATGCCCGACCTGGACGCGGCGGCCGCGTTCAACCGCAGCCTCGGGCGGATCGGGAACCTGGCCTCGGACGGCCGGCCGATCCTCGGGCTGGACTCGCGCGACCTGCTCGACATCACCCTGGAGAGCGGCGACGGCGCCTACCTGGTGCCCGCGCACGCCTGGACGCCGTGGTTCGGCATCCTCGGCTCCAAGTCGGGGTTCGACTCGGTCGACGAGTGCTTCGGCGACCTCACCCGGCACATCTTCGCGCTCGAGACCGGGCTCTCCTCGGACCCGGCCATGAACTGGCGGGTGTCGTCGCTCGACCGGTACCGGCTGGTCAGCAACTCCGACGCGCACTCCCCGCCGGCGCTGGCCCGGGAGGCGTCGCTGTTTCGCACCGAGCTGGACTACTTCGCCCTGCGGCGGGCGCTCGAGACCGGCGAGGGCTTCGGGGGGACGGTGGAGTTCTTCCCCGAGGAGGGCAAGTATCACCTCGACGGCCACCGCAACTGCGGCGTCCGCCTGGAGCCGGCCGAGACCCGTCGGCGCGGGGAGCGCTGCCCGGCCTGCGGCAGGCCGCTCACGGTCGGTGTGCTGCACCGGGTGGAGGCGCTCGCCGACCGCCCCGACGGCGCGCGGCCCGCGGGCGCGGCCGGCTTCCGCTGCCTCGTGGCCCTGCCCCAGATCGTCGGCGAGCTGCTGGGCGTGGGCCCGAAGAGCAAGGCCGTGGGCCAGGAGGTCGTTGCGCTGGTCGAGCGGCTCGGCCCCGAGCTCGGCATCCTGCAGGACGTGCCGCTGGAGGAGATCGGGCGGTCGGGGCCGCCGCTGCTCGCCGAGGCGATCGGGCGGCTCCGCCGCGGCGCGGTCGTGCGCGAGGCCGGCTACGACGGCGAGTACGGCGTCATCCGCCTGTTCGACCCGGCCGAGCTCCGCGGCCCGGCGATCACCGCGACCCTGTTCGACCCTCCCGACCCCGAGCCGGCGCTGCCCGCCATTGGGGACACCGCCGACCGACTCCCCGAGCCGGCGGCGCCCCTCGCCTGGGAGGCCGCCAACCCGCCACCTGCCGACAGCGTCGGCACCATGGAAGGCGTGCCAGCAGTGGCCGCGGCGGTGCCGGCAGCGCCGGCGGGTGCAGACGCCGGCACGGTGGCGACGGTGCTGGGCGGGCTCGACCCCGACCAGCGGGCGGCCGCGGCGACCGTCGAGGGGCCGCTGCTGATCGTGGCCGGGCCGGGCACCGGCAAGACCCGCACCCTCACCCACCGGATCGCCCACCTGGTGCGCGACCACGGCGTCGCGCCCGAGCGCTGCCTGGCCATCACCTTCACCCGGCGGGCCTGCGAGGAGCTGTACGAGCGCCTCCGCGGCCTGGTGCCCGAGGCGGCCGGGCGGGTCCTTGTGTCCACCTTCCACGGGCTGGGGCTGCGGATCGTGCGCGAGCAGCGCGAGGCGCTCGGCCTCGGCGACGGCGTCGGCATCGCCGACGAGACCGAGCGGCTGGCGCTGGCCCGGGAGCTGTCGGGCGGCTCGGAGCGCGACGCCCGCCGGCTGCTCGACGCGCTCTCGCGCGCCAAGCGGGCCCGGGCCACCGCCCCGGGGCCGGACGCCGGCGGGCCGGCCGGCGAGCTCGCCCGCTACGACAAGGCCCTGCGCGAGCGCGACCTGCTCGACTTCGACGACCTCCTGGCCCTGCCGCTGGCGCTGCTCGGTGCCGAGCCCGGCCTGGCCGGGTCCTACCGGGACCGCTGGCCCTCGATCTCCGTGGACGAGTACCAGGACGTCGACGAGCTGCAGTACCGGCTGCTCTGCCTGCTGACCGGGCCGGGCGGCGACCTGTGCGCGATCGGCGACCCGGACCAGGCGATCTACGGCTTCCGCGGCGCGGAGGTGGGGTTCTTTCTCCGCTTCGGGCAGGACTTCCCGGCGGCCAGGACCGTCCGCCTCACCCGCAACTACCGCTCGAGCCGGGCCATCGTCGACGGGGCGCTCCAGGCCATCGCCCCTGCGACCCTGGTGCGCGGCCGGGTGCTGGACGCCCATGCCGAGGCCGCCGCGTCGCCACCGCGGATCGTCGTGCACCAGGCTGCCACCGAGTTGGGCGAGGCCGATTTCGTGGTGCGCACCGTCGACGAGCTGCTTGGCGGGTCCTCGTTCTTCTCGATCGACAGCGGCCGGGCCGGCGCGGGCGGCCACGGCCACGGCGGCCTGTCCTTCGCCGACGTCGCCGTCCTGTACCGCACCGACGCCCAGGCCGGGCCGCTGGCCGAGGCGTTGGCCCGCGCCGGCATGCCGTTCCAGAAGCGCTCCCACGACCGCCTGACCGACCGCCCCGGCGTCCGGGCGGTGGTCCGCCTCCTCCGCGCCGAGGCCGCCGCGACCGGGCCCGCCGCCCCGGGCCAGCCCCTGGCGCCGGCGTCGGTCCTCACCCGGGTCCACCGGGCTGTGAAGGCGGCCATGGAGGCCCTCGACCCCGACCCGGCAACCGGCGGCGGCCCCAGGCAGGCGCCCGGCGGCCCCAGGCAGGCGCCCGGCGGCCCCAGGCAGGCGCCCGGCGGGGAGCCGGCCTCCGGGGCGGAGGAGGCGGAGGTCCGGGACGCGATGGACCTGCTCACGCCGCTGGCCGAGCGGTGCGGCGACGACCTCGGGCGCTTCCTCGCCGACCTCGCGCTCGGCGCCGAGGTGGACGCGCTGGACCCGCGGGCCGACCGGGTGTCGCTGCTCACCCTGCACGCGGCCAAGGGGCTCGAGTTCCCAGTGGTGTTCCTCACCGGCTGCGAGGACGGCCTGCTCCCCCTCCGCTGGGGCGGGGCCGGCGACCTCGACCTCGACGAGGAGCGCCGCCTGTTCTTCGTCGGCATGACCAGGGCCAGGTCGCACCTGTACCTGACCCACGCCAGCCGGCGCACCCGCCATGGCACCGTCCGCGAGGCTGCGCCCTCCCCGTTCCTGTCCGACATCACCGAGACGCTCCTCGAGCGCGTCCGCGCCGCGGCCAGGGCGCCGCGCCGGCCCGCCGCGCCAGCGGGCGACCAGCTCCAGCTGCTCTGAGCCATGGGAGCCGAACCCGAGAGGAGCGGCGCTACGCCGGCGGTCGAGGGACGCTACGCCGGCGGTCGAGGACGCTCCGGCGGGGGTCGAGGTCGGCCGCAGGCCGCCCGCCGTGCGCCGCCGGTTCGGCCGGCGGGAGCAAGACCTGCGCGCGGCGCCGTTCCCGCTCGCCAATCAGCCGTCGGGGGGCGCCAGCTCGGCCTCGGGCGGCAGGCGGCGAAGCGGGGGCAGGTAGCGGTCAAGCTCCCCCGGCTCGAATCTGCACATGCCGATCGTGTACCAGAACTCGCCCGTAACAGTGCCCTCGAGCTTGTACCGACCGCTGGGCGTCACGACGGCCCAGCCCTCGGCGAGCGGGACGAGCATCGCGAGACACTCGCCTCGGCGCACATCCCACACCCGCACCGTCCCATCGCTGCCGGCCGACGCCAGCCAGCGCCCATCGGGGCTGAACCCCACCCCACTGACCGCACCCACGTGGCCAGCCAGCGCGCGCACCAGCTCCCCCGAGCCCGCATCCCACACCCAGATGGCGCCGTCATTGCCCGCGGTTACCAGCAGCTCCGCATCGGGGCTCACCGCCAGCGCGGAGTAGCCTTGAGAGGGCGGCAGGAACTGGAGTTCGGCCTGCTGCACGCGCGGCAGCGCTGCTCCGGTGATGTCGCAGCCCGCCAGTGATGCCTCGTCGACCGATGCTCCCACCAGGGCAGCGCGCCGCCAGCGGCTCCCGGTGAGGCCCGCGCCCCGAAGGTCTGCCCCGAGGAGCCGTGCGCCGCTGAGGTCGGCCTCCCGGAGGTCGACGCGGGAGAGGATCGCCGTGTCCAAGCGGGCCCTGACCAGGCTGGCCCCGCTGAGGTTGGCGTCGGCCAGGTTCGCCCCCACCAATCGCGCCTCGGTCAGGTCGGCGCCGCGCAGGTCGGCGCCGCGCAGGTCGGCGCCCGATAGGAGGCTGCTGCCGCGCAGGTTCTGGCCGGCGAGCCGGGACTCCCGGAGCGGCTGTTCGCCGAGCCGCGCGAGCACGAGCAGGGCGTTGGCCTTGGCCACCTCGGCGGCGGACTCTGCAGCCAGTGCGCCGGCGGCCCAGCCCTGGGCCTGCTCGCGTCCGGCCAGGCCACAGAGGAAGTCCGCCATCAGCGGCGACATCTCCCGCCAGCCGAGCACCTCGATGCTGGCCTGCTCCCCGCGCTGGATCTCGTCGGCGGCGTGCCTGGCGACCAGCCATTCCATGACCGACTGGTGCACGAACGCGAACTGCCCGTCGTCCGAGCGCACCAGCAGGGTGCCGGAGCCGACGACGTGCGCGGCTTGTTCCTGCTCGACCGCGCCGGCCAGGTCGGTGAGGGCCTGCTCGACCGCGCCGGCCAGGCCCGCGACGTCGACGGTCCGCTCGGTCGTCTTCCACAGCTGCAGCGCCAGCCGGGTGACCGCCTGCCAGCGCTCGTCGACTGACAGCGTCGGCGCCGCTCCCTTGGGCGAGGCCCGTTCGTACTCGAAGTGCAGCCAGCGCTCCAGCAGCAGCCGGTACAGCTCCGCGGAGGTGATCGCACCCAGCCGTTCTCGGGCCTGATGGAGCTGGTCGTCGTCGAAGTCCTCCAGCGATACCAGCCGCCGCTCGGGCACCAGCTCCACCCGCGCGCCCAGCGCGGTGCGCACCTGCTCGTCGGACACGAAGTGCTGGGTGCGGCTGGTGATCACCACCTTGGCCCGGCCCTCGGCGGCCTGCAGCAACGTGGCCAGGTGGTCGGCGGCCCGGTCGTAGGTGACCCGGAAGGCCAGCTCGTCGAACCCGTCGAACAGCAGCGCCACCCGTCCCTCGCGCAGCATGTAGCGGAACGCGGGGAGGTCGAACCGGTCCTCGCCGGCGGCGGTCAGGTGCTGGGCGACCAGCTCGTCGAGCCCGCGCGCCTTCTCCAGCGCCCGCAGCTCCACCAGCAGCGGCACCAGGTGGGGCAGTTCCTCGGGCATGCGCCTGGCCAACTCGTGGAGCAGGAACGTCTTGCCCCGGCCGAAGTCACCAAGCACCAGCACGAACCGTCCCTGCGGCGACCGCATCCAGCCCATGACCTCGCCGAGCAGGTCGTCCCGGGGCCCGTCGCCGCCGTCCAGCAGCGTATACCGCTGGGGGACGTAGAGGCCGGGCGGGTAGACCCGGTCGCCCGCCAGCCGCTTGGTCTGCCGCTCGACGCAGGCGCGCAGGTCGAGGATGCCCTGGGTACTCGATGAAGCTGACCAGCCGCACGCCGCGCCGCCATGCCTCCTCCGCCAGCTCCTCGGGTGCCGGTGGCCCGCCATAGACCAGCTCGGAGACCACCAGCGGGTCCGCGGTCCGGTAGCGGGCGTGCACGTTGGTGACGAAGGCGTCCACGTCCTCGGGACGCACACCCCGCTCGCACACCCCAACCGGGTACTGGCGGGCGAAGCCGTCGCCACTGGCGGAGACCCGCAGGTAGGAGACGGACGTATAGGTCGAGTCGACCGGGGTGGCGGTGACGCCGGGCGTCCGCAGCCGGCACACCTCGGCGACCCGGGTCAGGAAGTCGTCGCCGTGGCGAGGGAGATCGTCCTTCGGACCGCGTTGCTCCGTGCCCGTCGCCATCAGGTCTTGGCGGGCCCCTGTGTCGGGAAACGCGCCGTGGACGGCCGCGAACCGCTCCGGGCTCTCGCTGCGCCAGTCGTTGCCGCTGGTGCTGATCCGGTTGTCCCCGACCCAGCGCTTCTCGTCCCGCTCGTATCGGCGCGCCCAGCGCTTGATCTGTCCCGGCCGGATCTGCACGATCTGGTACTGGTTGGGCACCTCGGCCGGTCGTGCGAGCTCCTGGACGGCGGCGCTGCCTGTCGACAGCACCGGGAGCCCTGACCCGAGCCGCCCCAGCTTCGCGTCGTGGGTGTGCCCGTGCAGCACGAGGTTGAGCCTCGGCCCGAGGATCCGCTCGAAGTCGTCGGCGTCCCTCAGGTTCTCGTCGTCGTCGACCGCCTTGCGCAGCAGGTTGTGGTGTACCACCCCGACCCGCAGCCAGCCCTTCTCCTCGTAGCTCCGCAGGCGCTCGGCGAACCAGCGCAGCTGGTCCTCGCCGACGTGGCCGTGGTGGTCTTCGTCCCGGTGGCTCTCGGCCATGGTTGAGTTCACCCCGGCCACGACAAGCCTGAGCTCGGACAGCTCGAACAGCGTCCACGGCTGGTCGGGCGCGAACGTGATGGCCGAGCCTGCGCCGTAGAACCGGGTGAACATCGCCGCGAAGTTCTCCCACTTCGGCCAGTAGGGTGCGACTGGCTCCTCCTCGCCGCCCCGGCAGCGCAGGAAGTAGGCATGGCAGTCGTCGCGGTTGATGTCGTGGTTGCCGGGCACGACGACGACGCGCTCCCGGGGCAGCTCGAGCCGCTCGGTGAGCTGCTCGAGGAACCGCAGCACGTCCTCGAACTCCGACGGCAGCGCCCACTCGGCCAGGTCCCCGGTCACCACCAGCGCGTCCGGCCGGAGCGCGAAGTCGTCCCTGAGAGCTTGGAGGTCCTGGTGCAGCCGCGCGAACAGCGAGTCGTAGTCCTGGTCGCGCGTTGTCAGCCCGGTCCCTCCGAACAGGTGGTGCTTGCCGAACTGCGGGTCGGACACGTGCAGCAGCGTGATCGTCGGCTCGCCGGCCATCGGGTCCTCGTTCCTCTCCCGGCTCTTGTCGTTCTCCGCGAGCCAGCGGCCCGCTTACCTGGCGAGCGCCACGGCCCCGACCTTCAGCCAGCACGGTGGCGGATGGCGGCGAGCCATCTTGGCGCTCGCACGAGCCGCCCGCTCGTCGTGTTGCGCGCTCGATGCCCGGAATCCTCGACCCGGACGCATCATCCTGGCAAGACGGGCTTTGCGGCGCCGTCCCTCTCCGCCGCCGTCAGCGATCCCACGCGCCTGGATGCCTCCAGCCGCCGGGGCACGAGCCAGCCGGCGAACCCGTCAACCGGCCGGGGCGGCCGGGGCGCAGGCGTCCCGTTCCTGGGTGGCGACCTGGGAACCTGCGGTTGCAGCGTCTGATCCTTCAGCGGCAGTGTGCGACCCTCGGACGGCCGCGCCCGGCCCCTGGGCGGTGGTTCCCGGCCCCTGGGCGGCGCCCGCTTGCCTGCTGGCCGCGCCCGGCCCCTGGGCGTCGGTCCCCGGCCCCTGGGCGTCGGGCCGGGCCGGCTGGCTGGTCGCCGGCTTCGCCTCCGCCGTGGTGCCGTCGCCGGTTCCGGCGACGGTCGTCGCGGCGCGGCCGTCGAGCATGGCTCGCGCTGTGGCGCGGATGTGGGCGACGTCGGGGATCGGGTAGCCGCCGAACGCCCAGCCGGCGACGAAGTCGGGGGGCCCGAAGCCGACGGTGGCCAGGTCCACGCGCCGTCCGGCCAGCTCGACCAGGTCCGGGAGGCGGTCGGTCGGGAGGTCGGTGGAGACGTTGCGCTTGACCACCGGGACGAGCCGGGGGAAGACACGCAGCAGCCGGCGCGCCTCGACCTGCCTGGCCAGCGAGCCGAGCAGGCAGCGCTGGCGGCGCATGCGGTCGTAGTCGGAGGTCTCCTTGCGGGCGCGGGCGAAGGCGAGCGCGGTCAGCCCGTCGAGATGGTGCCGGCCCGGCTTGATGTGGAACCGCGGCCCGCCGTCGCCCTCCCCGAGCCGGTCGATCTCGACCCGCACGGGCTCGGACACGGTCACCGTCACGCCACCCAGCGCGTCCACGACCTCGACGAACCCCTTGAGGTCGACCAGCGCGTAGTGGTCGATGCGGATGCCGAGCAACCGCTCGGCCGCACCCATGACGGCGGTGACGCCCGGACGCCGGCTTCCCGGGAACAGATAAGGGTGCTCCTCGGCGTAGGTGTACAGCTCGTTCAGCGGGTAGGGGAAGCAGCGGCAGGCGAACTCCCGCGCCGGGCCGTCGGGCAGCGGCACCCGGACGAGGTTGCGCGGCAGGCCGAACAGCACGGCCCGGCCGGTGGCCGGCTCCAGGCTGGCGACGATCATCGTGTCGGTCCGCAGGCCGGTCCGCCCCCACCCGGCGTCGCCGCCCAGGAGCAGCACGGTGAGGCGGCCGGGGACCGATCGCGCCGCCCCCGGCACCGCCCGGTCGGCCGCCGTCCACCCGGGGTCGCGGTTGCCGAAGACCGACGCGAGCAGGTCGTACGCCTGGAGGTTGTAGTAGCCGGCTACTGCGTGCGGGGCGGCGGTGAGCCCGAGAACCAGGGTGACACCCACGGCCATGACGAGCTGCCGGGCCGGCGAGCACCCAAGGCGGGTGGCGCCGAGGCGGTACGCGTCGATGACGCAGAAGGCCCGGAACGCGAGCAGCGCGGCGTCCAGCGCGAGCAGGCCGAGCAGCCACTCGGGCCGGAGCAGCACCCGGGCCACGGCGACCCGGTCCTGCAGGAGCACCAGGCCAGCAAGGACACAGCCGGCCGTGACCGCGGCCATCGCGGCACCCCGGCGGACCCGGCCGAGGTAGAGCTGGCCTCCCCCTGGCAGCAGGCACGAGAGCAGGGCGGCCACGAGGGGATGCGCCCCCCCTGGGCGGCCGCTCCACCACTGGTGTCCCTGCGGGCCGCCTACCGGCGGCAACTCCAGCTTCTGCACCGTGGTCCCGTCGGTCGCACGCGCCATCCGAGCACGAACGTGAGACAGCTGCGACCAAGCGTGTCACGAGCGCAGCTTCTGCATTTTGGTGGCGGCCCAACCGAACGCGCAAGGCAGGCCGTCCGCGCCAGGCCGGGCGGGGCCGGGGCAGCGATCCTCCGCCCCGGTGCCAGGGCCGGCGCCGCCAGACGGCGGCCGGCCGGCAAACGTCCGAATTTCTAGATTGGGTCGCAACGCACAGGTTTGACCCGCCACCGACCTGGGGAGGGGTCATTCGGTGCGGCGGGACGCGGAACGGGTGTAGCCCCCGCCGGCGGTTGGGGGATCGCCGGGCCGGGCAGGGCGAGGCCCCGTTAGCGCTCCCGCCGTACCGCAGGTCCTCCCCTCGCGCGTCAGCGCTCGTACTTCTCCGGCAGCACGACGTTGAGCAGGAAGCTCACCACGCTCACGATGAGCGCGCCGAGCAGGGCGGCGCCGAAGCCGTCGACCTCGAACGGCAGGTCGACGAGGCCCGTGAGCCACGACGTGAGCAGCAGCATGAGCGCGTTCACCACGAAGGTGAACAGCCCCAGGGTGAGGATGAACAGCGGCAGGGTGAACAGCCGGACGATCGGCCGGATGATCGTGTTGACCAGGCCGAAGACGACCGCGACGCCGAGCAGTGCGAGCACCCGCTCGCCTGTGGTGCCCTGACCGACGGTGATGCCGTCCACCAGGCCGGCGGCCACGGCCAGGGCCGCGGCGTTGACGAGGATGCGGATGAGGATCCTCACGGCGATGCCATCTCCCGGGTCGGCTTGGTCTGCCGGCGAAGCATGCCACAAACCGGGCAGCCCGGCGACGCACCCGGTCAGCGCCCGGCTGCGACCTCGACCCCGGTGTCGAGGAAGGCGCTGCCGGCCCTCAGCGACGTCTACTTCCCGACAGCTTCCCGACAGCCGACAACACCAACGCCGAGACCCTGCAGTACGTGGTGACCGACGGCGCCAGCTTCACCGACCTGCAGACCCGGGACACCACCTACACCGTCCGGGTCCTCGACCCCAGCGGGATGAGCTGCCGGGTCACCACCACGGCCAAGAGCGGCAAGTACCGGATCGTCACCGACTACGCCACCGACCCGGGCCGCAACGCCCTGCTGCTGCGGGTCAGGGTTCGACCCGCTGGTCCCGGGCGACCTCGCGCTCTACCTCCGCTTCGACCCCACCGTGAACGGCAACGGCGGCGGCGGGGACGGCAACGGCGGCGCGGACAGCGGCAGCGTCGTCGACACCCCCACCGGCCATCCTGTGCTGGTGGCGTCGGACACCGTCACCGCCACCAACGCTGCCAACCGCGACTATGCCCAACCGGTCCACGCCGCGCTGGACGCCTCCACCCCGTTCACCGAGGTCAGCAACGGCTTCGCGGGCGCGGAGAGCGACGGGCTCACCCAGCTCGACCGGACCACGCCCTGACCACCACCTTCGCCGACGCTCTCCGGGGCAACCTGGTGCAGACCGCCCGGGTCGACCTGTCCGCCGGCCGCGACGTCACCCTCGCCCTCGGGTTCGGCACCACCCCCGGGGAGGCGGTCGCCACCGCCGGTGGCGCGCTGCGGACCGGCTTCAGCCGTGCGCTGCTGCGCCATGCCGCCGGCTGGGCCGACTACGACGCCAAGCTGGCCGCGCCCCCGAAGAGGTTCCGGGGCTCGGCGACAACGGGCCGGGCAACTACGCCTACCCGACCTCCGCCTTCTTCCAGCCAGGCGCCTACGACATCCAGCGCTTCCAGATCCTGGACGACGGCACCGACATCATCTTCCGGCTGCAGACCGCCAACCTGAGCCCGACCTTCGGCAGCCCGCTCGGGGCGCAGCTCGTGGACGTCTACGTCCACGACCCGGCGGCGGGCAGCACTTCCACGGCGGCGTCCTTCCCGCAGCGGAACTACCAGATCGCCCCGGGGTCGGCCTGGAACCGGCTGATCGAGGTGCAGGGCTTCGGCCAGCGCTACATCGACGCCGGCAGCGCCACGCTCGGCACCGTCACGATCAGGGCGAACGAGATCTCGCGGTTCATCACCTTCAGCGTGCCCAAGTCGAGCCTCGGCCAGCCCGGGCCGGGCTGGGGCTTCACCGTGGTGACGGGCTATAGCAAGTAGGCCAGCCAGGAACGCGCTGACCTGCGAAACGCCTAGCCTGCGTCTAGCTGGCCGTCCTCGCCGTCGCGGATCATGGCTTCCAGCGTCGCCAGCAACGCCAGCAGCATCTCGCGCTCAACCGCGCCAGCGCGGAAGCGGCTTGCGATCTCCTCAAGCAGCGCGTCAGATTCTCGCGGGAAGCATGCCGGGAATTGCTTGCAGCGCAAGCCGCACGTTTCCGTATTCGCGAGCTTGCCGCACCCGTGCGCGCACGTCGTCAGGGACATAGCCTTGGCTCCAACTCCTAACCAAGAGAGCGCGCACTGCTCACGGCGCCGGGATCATCCCACACCGCGCCGACAGGGGGCTTTGATCGGCCATCGATATCGCGTCAGCCCTCCGGCTCTGTCGTCACGCCGAGCAGCGAGGCAGTTCGCGTCCATGCGTCTACTGGGGTCTTGGCGTCCCACTCGGCGATTAGGTCAACGGCCAGTTCGAGCAGTTCGCACACGTCCTCGGCATCCAGCGCCCACCGCACTCGACCATCCAGCCTAAAAATGAACAATGAGAGTCGTGCTGGTCAACCTCTGGACGCTCTAGACTCTGGGGATGACCAGTGCTGCGAATCCCCGCTCTCCGCACACCAGACGAGTCTTGATCGTCTGTGCCGGTAACATCTGCCGCTCTCCGGCTGCTGCCGCCATGCTTCGCGCCTTGGCCCCGGACGTCGAGGTGCGCTCACGAGGAACCCAGGACTGGAACGCCGGCAAGCCTGCTCATCCTGCGATCACGCGCCTTGCTGCCCAACGTGGCTATGACCTGTCGGCCCATGTGGCTGTTCAGGCCACTGCCGACGATCTCGTCTGGGCAGACGACATCCTCGTCATGGATGCTGAGAACCAGGCGCAGCTTGCACGGCGCTTCCCACCGGACCTCGTGCGGGGCGTGCGTCTGCTGGACCCTGACGGCATCCCTGATCCCTGGCTGGTCGATACTGACGCTGCCTACATCGACTCTCTCGATCGTGTCGAGCGGGCCATCCGTTCCTACGTAGCCAGCCTCAGCGCCTCGACCTGACCGCAGCTAGGTCCTGACTCTCCCGGCGCCTTGGCCGGGCAACGGCCAGGGCGCTGCTGTGCCCGGCGTGAGCGCTGACCCGCACGACTGAAGAGGAAAACATCACGAAGTTCAGTCGTGAGTCGGGGGCGGTGTTAGTTCGCTGTTGGTCGCGCTGACCAGCGTGTTCCCGCTCTGGTGGCCCGCCGAGTCCTAATCCAGCGGCCCATCCAGGACCCTATCCGGGGGGCCATCCGGGGGCCTATTCGGGATTTGACCGTTCCAATTCCTGCACTCCGGCCGCCATCCGCCCTTCCGCGCTCACGGCGCTGTCGGTCCGCTGGCACGGCGCGGCCATGGGTGGCCGAGCGGCGGGCTAGCGTCGAACGTGCCGCTCACGGTCGAGGACAAGCCAACCCTCGCCCGTATGGCCGCGTTGCTCGCTCAGGTGGCGCCGAAGCTCACGCGCCGTCCTACACCTTCCAAAAGATCCGGACGAGCGAACCGTCAAACGCCCACGGTGCACCGGGATACCCCTTCACGATGCGCTCGTACTCGGGATCATCTTCCGTCGGCCAGCGCCGGGAGCCAGGACGGCCAGGGTGTAGGACGACGCGCTCGACCACCAAGCTGAGGACCGTCCGTCGCCAGCCGAGATCAGCCGCATGCCACGAATCTCGCAACGTCTTCCCCACGGGGATGGATGCCAGCACTCGACCCTGTTCCAGCCGTGCCATCCTGCGTCGCGTCGCTTCCATCGCGTCTTCGATCTCGCCTCGAATTCGCGCGAAATCCTTGGGGTCCAGCCGCAACGGGTCGTCGTCGCGGCGGTAGCGGTCCCTGTTGGCGTCATCAAGCCGCCGCTTGTCCTCGATCAGGTCGGCAGCCAGCTCATGCAGCTCTACCGGCGCTTCCGGTGCGATGAGCGCTGCAAGATCCTCGCTCCTCTCGAAGCGCGCCAAGACGGTTTCGCTGACGAGGGCCTCGATCGGATCTGCCATCCGCAGAATTCTACCGCAGCCCACTTGCTGACCGAAGTTGCCGGTCTTCCGGCAGCGGTAGCGCCGCTTCGGCTCCCGTTCCTTGTTGACTTTCTTCTGTCCGCCGACCAACTTGACGTGTGTGGTGCCGTCAGCCCCGCAAACTCCACACTCGATGAGCCCGGTCAGCAGGTAGCTCCTCACGCCCTTACCCGTGTGACCGACGTGCCGGGAGGCGTCGGACAAGATGAGCTGTAGTCGCTCGAAGTCTTCCGCGCTGATGATTGCTGACCAAGCGGCCGGGTACTCCGTGCCGTTGTGAACACGAACGCCCTTCATCACGGGGTTGGTGAGGACCCGGCGCACCGTGTTCACGTGCCAACGTCCGTTGGTCGCTGTTGGAACCTTGCGGTCGTTCAGCTCGCCCGCCAGGGCAACCATCGCCTCGCCGCCCAAGACACGCTCAGCCAGCTCCCGTACGATTTCGGCCTCTGCCGGAACGATTGCCAGCTCTCCGGGCTCGCCGTTCGGTGGCTTTGCGTATCCGTAGGGCCGGCTCCCGCCATTCCATCGTCCCTCGCGGGCACGAGCGCGTTTCGCGCGCTTCACACGGTCGCTGATCTTGCCGGATTCCCGTGATGCGTCCACAACGGCTTCGAGCGCGTCGTGCATGCCCTGATTCGTCTTCAGGTCGCACCGGGCGCCGCCGGTTGTCTCGATTGCCAGTGCCGGGAGCTGCCCGGCAATGTTGATGAGTTCCAGCAACTCGGCGACTTGCCGGAAGAGGCGCGTCATCTCTGTAACGACGATGATCACGATCTGGCCGGCGCGAATCACGTCAAGCATCGCCCTATAGCCGGGACGCTCTTTTGTCGAGTGCATGCTTGCCGAGATATCGTCGTCTTGGAAGTTGAGCGATTCATTAAAGGGCCAACCGTTGCGCGCGAAGTGCTCTTTGATTTCAGATAGCTGGTCGGCGTTGCTGGTGCTGGGCCTTCCGCGTTCCTCCGAGAAGCGTTCGTAGGCTCCGCGTCCCATGGCTGCGAGTTCCATGTCTGAACCCTCCCGACCTTGGTCCCATCCGCCCCCCGACAGGGGATTCTAGCCTGGCTGGTCTCTTCATGTATACCCGTCGACCGGGCAGGACGGGTTCAGCCCCGACCAGGCCAGGAGCTTCGCGGCGACGCCCCAGGAGTTCCAGTTCGGCGTGTGCGCCACCGCCTCGAGCGACCCGCACTGCACCGTCGACCCCGGCACCGTGCCGAAGGCGCTCGACGTCATCACACCGTCCGGCGTGAGCCAGGCCCAGGAGCTCGACTACACGATCAACCAGCCGGTGACCCTGCAGGGGGTGTTCATTCCTATAGTCGGGCGGGCCCGGGCCGACCCTCCTCCTCCGCGCTTCCCGGCTCACTCCGCCGCCTGGTGCGACGCGAACGCCGGCCCTGGCAGCGCACAAAGAATCCGGTGCTTCACCCGACCCAGGTCAGATCCAGCAGCACGACGATCCGTTCGGGCTCGATCACCCAGTAGGTCAGAAACCCTCGACCCGCCCCGAAGATCGCCGTCCAAGCATCGTCGTCGACTCGCCGGAGCCGGAACACGATGCTGGCAGTGGTCGGATCGACCCGGAGGACCGCTGTGATGCCGACGACGTAGCCCAGCAGGATGGACGGTGCGTCGCGGAACTGCTGACGGACGCGGTGCGTGAGAACGACCTCGTACGTGGCTACAGCCCCAGCTCGGCCGCGACCTCATCCCAGGACACGACCTCGGAGCGGTCGCCCTGGCGGATGCGCTCGGCCAAGGCTCGCCACTCGGCGAGCTGCTCCGCCGAGGGGACGGGCGGCTCGATCGGGGCCGGAGTCGGCTCGCTCATGTCTGCAGCATACCTGCAACCCATCACCGGCGAGCTTGTCGCTGTTGCCACCGTCCAGCGCAAGCGCCACACTGTTGTAGGTTTGGCCCGCTCTGAGGGTGACATACCCGGGGTGCGGGTGTTGGCGGGACGGCTCGAAGGTGGAGCGGGCCTGTGAAGGTGCGGTCTGTGCTGGCCACGGCGCTGCTGGCGGGTGTG
>Ga0184627_10000016_pt1 | contig 118071 bp, 109 predicted proteins | sample PLM3_127_b1_FD_133150 | JGI IMG/M metagenome (GOLD analysis project Ga0184627, IMG submission 133150) | Groundwater sediment microbial communities from an aquifer in East River, Colorado, USA - PLM3_127_b1 | ecosystem: Environmental > Terrestrial > Soil > Riparian zone | place: USA: East... | reverse complement strand
TCCGGCCATATCCCGCACCCGCACTGTCGCGCAGACGCCCTCTCGCCGCGCTGCAGCCCAAGAACCCGACACCAGCCGACCCGCTGACCCACCAGCTCACCCTATCCGCGGATCTAGGTCAGAGGCGCTGCAGGCCGTGCAGCACCTGCTCGAGCAGCGCGACACCCGCGGCCCCCTCGTGGCTCGGAGCCCGGTGGACCACCACGATGCCCTGGTCGGCCAGGTCGCCGACGAGGATCCGGGCAACGCCGAGGGGGACGTCGAGCCGGGCGGCGATCTCTGCCACCGACAGCACCTCGCGGCAGAGCCGCGTGATCGACCGGTGCTCGGGGCTGAGCCGGTCCACGCTGGCGAGGTCCACCACTGGAAGGGCGCTGACCAGGTCTTCCAGGGCCAGGTCGGCGTGGCTCGACTCGGTCCGCCCGTCCGTCAGCGTGTAGGGCCGGATGAGCGGGCCCGGGTTCGGGCCGGTGGCGGCGTTCACCGGGCCTGCCGCCGGCCGGACGCACCGTCAGCCTGCGGGGCCATCGTCGACCTCCACGACCGGCGAGCCCACCGTGCCCGGCCCCGGACGCCCCTCCGTGGCGACGGCGGTGCGCCTCCGCCGCACGCGGGACCGCCAGCCGTCGGCGGAGGTGTTGCCCGAGGCGCCCGTCCCCAGCGCCGGCGCTGGCACCGGGGGCGCGGCAGGGCCGCTCCCCGCGGCGGCTTCGTCGGCGGCCGTAGCGAGGCTGACTTCGAAGGGCTCGCTGAGCAGGCTCGGGGGCAGGAGGACCAGGGCCGTCACCCCGCCGAACCAGGAGGGCCTGAGCCGGACCTTGATGCCGTGACGGACGGCCAGGCGCGCGACGACGTCGAAGCCGAGCCGCCGGGCGCCCGTGAAGTCCAGCGCCGGGGGGCTGGCGAGCTGCTCGTTGACCTCGGCCAGGTCCGCGTCGGACATGCCGATGCCCCGGTCCTCGATCTCCACCAGGTAGCCGTGCGGCGTCGGCTCGCCGGTGATCTGCACGCGCGTCCCTGGCGGGGAGAACGTGGCCGCGTTCTCGATCAGCTCGGCGAGGAGGTGGATGACGTCGCTGACGTGCTGCCCGACGATGCGGGCGTCGGCCATGGGCATGACCGAGACCCGGCTGAAGTCCTCGATCTCGGAGCTGGCGGCGCGCAGGACGCTGATGAGCGGGATGGGGTCGCTCCAGCGCCGGGCGGGCTCGGCGCCCGAGAGGACGAGCAGGTTGTCGGCGTTGCGGCGCATGCGCGTGGCCAGGTGGTCGAGCAGGAAGAGGCTCTGGAGCTGCTTGGAGTCCACCTCGGTTCGCTCGAGCTGGTCGAGCAGCTCGAGCTGGCGGTAGACGAGCGCCTGGAGGCGCCGGCCGAGGTGGAGGAACAGGTCGCCGACACCGCGTCGCAGCGCCGCCTGCTCGGCGGCGACCCGCACGGCGACGCTGTGGACCGTGTCGAAGGCTCTGGCCACCTGGCCGATCTCGTCGCGTCCGCTGATGCCGATCGGCCGCGCCTCGGCGTCGAGGTCGATCGGCTCGGACCGCTGGAGCTTCTCGACGACCCCGGGCAGGCGCGACTGGGCGACGTCTTCCGCGGTCGCCTTGAGCAGCCCGAGCGGGCGCAGCATCGAGTGGGCGACCAGCAGCGAGAGGCCGACCGCCAACGCGAGCACCGCCAGGACGACGATGCTGTCGAAGACCGCCCGCTCGCGCGCGGCCGACTCGATCGCCTGGCTGCGTGCCACCGAGGCGGCACCGAGCCGCCCCTCGACCTGGTGCAGCAGCTCGAGCTCGGCGCTCGACACCGACCACCACTCGGCCGGGCTGACGTCGATCGCCGGCGTGCCCTCGCTGGCGAGGACGGCCGCCTGGAGCTCCTTGGTCCGTTGGACCTCGGGGCCGACGAGCGTGTCGACGAACAGCGCCTGCTGGGGCTCGTTGGCGGCGGCGCGAAACTCGGAGAGCAGCACCGCCCGGGTCGCGAGGGTGGAGGTGAAGCGCCGGTACTGCCCGGGCGCGAAGCGGCCATGCGCGAGCACGTCGGTGACCAGCTCACGCTCGAGGGCGGCCAGCTCCTTGATGCGGGAGAGGGCGACGAAGGCCCCGACGCTCTGAGCCAGGCTGCGGTCGGCGATGCCGGCCATGATCTCGCGGTTGGTGTTCAGCAGGTCGGCGACGGTGGCGCTGTAGAAGTCCAGCGCTGCGGGCACGGCGACCACCCGGCCGTCCACGTCCCGCCTGAGCTCGGCGAGCCCGTTCAGGCGGTTGCCCGCCGAACGGAGCTTCTCCCTGATGGGTGGGGCCAGCGCGCCCTCGTCCAGCGCGCCGACGCTGGCGCGGTACGCGCCCATGGCACGGTCGACGGGCCCGCGCTGGGCGGGCAGGGAGCGGCCGTCCGCGCCGGCCTTGGGGCTGAGCAGGTAGCGCGCGCTCAGGCCACGCTCCTTCTGCAGCTCGTGCGCGAGCGTGGTGCCGCGCAGGGCGAACTCGGTGAGCTTGGTCACCCGGCCGGCCTGGCGGCTGGTGGAGACGGCGGAGGCGACCTGGAGTCCTGCCAGCACGACGACCGCGACGGCCGGGATGATGAGGATGAGGGCGACCTTCGGCCTGATCGGAAGGTTGTTGATGAGCATTCGCACGCCTCCCCGGGCGGCCTGTGCTCTGGGGCGGCAGCACAGGTAGGCGCCGTCCGACCGTCCGGAAATCGTCGGCTCAGGGAATCGGGGACGCTAGCGCGGCGGCATGACCGAGGTAGTCTTACGGCCGCACGATTGCGATGCAAGTCGTCCGACCTGATCCAGCCGGCGGGAGGCCGGCCCGAGGAGCACGGAGGAGCCCATGCGCAGAACGCTCGGTCCCCCTCGCCTGCTGCTGCTGGTGCTCACCCTGGTCATGGTCGTCACCGTGGCCGCCTGCGAGGGTCGGGCGGAGCGGCCGGCCCCGGCGCCGGACCGGCCCGTCCGGGAAGGGCTGACCGAGCTCGGGAGGCGCCTGCCGACACGCATCCAGAGCGCTCGGGTGATCCAGGTCGCCTCGGACGTCTCGTACGCGCCGGTAGAGTTCTACGACGCGTTCGCGCCAGACGTGCTGGACCGTCCTGTGGGCGAGCCCGAGCCGCAGGTCCGGGGCATCGACCCGGACCTGGCCGCCGAGCTGGGCCGGAAGCTCGGGGTGCGGTTCGCCTTCAGCAACGTCGCGTTCGACGAGCTGATCCCGGCGCTCCGGTCAGGGCGCTTCGACCTGATCATCTCCTCGATGACCGCCACCGCCGAGCGAGCCCAGCAGATCTCCTTCATCGAGTACTTCCAGGCGGGCACCTCGATCATGGTCGCCAAGGGCAACCCCAGGCGCATCCGCTCGCTGGCCGACCTGTGCGGCAGGACCGTGACGCTGCAAGTCGGTACCGTCCAGGAGGAGCTGGTCGCCCAGCAGCAGCAGGGCTGCGGCGCGCGGCCGGTCAAGGTCAAGGCCCTGGACAGCGGGACCCAGGTCATGCTGGAGGTGAAGTACCGTCGGGCCGACGCAGCCCTGACCGACTTCCCGGTCGCCGTGTACAACGCCAAGGTGTCCGGCGGGGGCAGGGACTTCCAGGTGGTCGGCGAGCAGATCGACCCGGGGCCCTACGGCATCGGCGTGCGCAAGCAGGACGAGCAGCTCCGGGACGTCGTGCAGACCGCACTCAAGCAGATCATCGCGGACCGGAGCTACGACCGGGTCCTCGCCAGATGGAACGTGAACGACGGCGCGCTCCGGACGGCCCGGCTCGTCGGCGCCGCGTAGAGGCCGGCCGGTGCGCTTGCCGCTCTCTGACAGGTTTGACTCGGTTGATCGAGGCTTGCCATGGGGATGAGAATTGCGCTTCGACAGCGTGCTGACCGACGAGATGGAAACTGCGGGCACCGTACGAGCCCGACCCGAGAGGCTCGCCTTGGATCTGCATCTCCGGCCCGCCATCCCCCCGAGTCCAGGGAGGTTCTTCATTGAGCGTCTTCGAGCAGAACGCGACGAAGACCCTGCAGACCGAACAGACCAGGCCGCAGTTCCAGCGCGTCGTGCGCGGGTACGACCCGATGCAGGTCGACCGCTACGTGATGCAGCTCATCGCCCTCATCGAGCAGCAGCACCGCCGCGCCGAAGAGGCCGAGCAGGGGTCGCGCCAGCTCCAGGTCGAGCTGGAGACGGCCCGGGGTGAGCAGGCGCCGCCCTCGTTCGTCCATCTCGGCGCCGAGGCGGCCAGGATCCTCGAGCAGGCAGGCACCTCGGCTGAGCGCCTGCTCGGCGAGGCCAAGGACCGTGCCCGGGAGATCGGCCAGGCCGCCGAGGAGGAGGCCGGCGAACGGATCAAGGAGGCCGAGGAGCGCGGCGCCGACCTCGAGCTGGCCGCCCGCCACACCCTGGAGGAGGCGGAGGCCCAGCGGGACGAGACCATCACCGAGGCCAACGAGACCGCCGAGCAGACCCGCACCCGCGCCGACGAGGAGGCCCGCCTCGTGCTGGCCGAGGCGCGCGACGCCAGCGACATGGTCTGGCAGGAGCTGCAGCAGGACCGCGCGATCGTGGAGGGCGAGACCAACCGGCTGCGGGCGTTCCGCGAGAACATGCTCGAGCACTTCGAGCAGATCCACCTCCACCTCCGCGACCTGCTCGAGGACGCTCGCGACGGCGACGACATCCAGGCCGAGGCCAGGGCCGCCGAGGCGAGAGCGGCGGCCGCGCGGGCCGTTGCCGACGCGCAGGCGGAAGCCGACGAGGAGGCCGACGACGTCGAGAGCGACGCCGAGGCCGGGCCCGCCGAGGTCGCGGTGGCTCCCAAGCAGGCCGCACTCGCACAGCCCACGCTCCCGACGGCGCAGCCCGAGCCGGCCAAGGCAGAGGCGGTGCCGCAGGACGGCCCGAAGTCGGCGGCCAACCACCCCAAGGCGTAGACCGGGCGCAGCCACCGGCGCGAGCTGGTCGCCGGCCGCCACCCCGCCCACGAGGCCGAGCCGCCCCCCCGGGAGCGGCCCTGACCCGATGTCGCGCGGTGGAACAGGGCTGTCCCACGACTGCGTTACTGTGGGTGAGAAGTGACCCACCCCCCGGCCCGCGTGGCCGGGGGGTGCTGGTGCGTGCCCTGCCATGCCATGCCCGAACAAGGAGCCCCTGTGCGTCTGGAACCGCTGCTCGACCGCTGGCCTGCCGATCCCTGGTTCGCCGAGCTGGCCGTCGCGCTCGACGAGGGTGGCGCGGCCGGTGCCCCGGAGGGTGGCGCGGCCGGTGCCCCGGAGGGTGGCGCGGCCGGTGCCCCGGAGGGTGGCGCGGCCGGTGCCCCGGAGGGTGGCGCGTCCAGGGGAAGGCCGGTCGAGGTCGTCGTGCCCGACGTGGCGCGCGCGTTCCTGCTCGCGGGCCTCGCCCACCGCGGCTGCCTGGTGGTCGCGGTCACCGCCACCACTGCCGACGCCGAGTCGCTGGCCGAGGACGCGGCGGCGTTCCTCGGCCCGGACCGGGTGGCGGTCTTTCCCGCCTGGGAGACCCTGCCCCACGAGCGCCTCTCGCCGCGCTCCGAGACGGTCGGCCGGCGCCTGGCCCTGCTGCACCGGTTGGCCGACCCGGGTGCCGCGCCGCTCGCCCTCCTGGCCGTGCCCGCCCGGGCGGCGATGCAGCCGCTCGCCCCCGGCCTGGACACGATCGACCCGGTCCGGGTGGCCAGGGGCGACCGGGTCGACCTCGAGGACCTTCTCGAACGGCTGGTCGCGGCGGGGTACGAGCGCACCGACATGGTGGAGCGGCGCGGTGAGGTGGCCGTGCGCGGCGGGCTGGTCGACTTCTTCCCGCCTGGCGAGGACCACCCGGTCCGGGTCGAGTTCTGGGGTGACGAGGTCGAGGGCGTCCGGTCGTTCGCGGTGGCCAGCCAGCGCTCGCTCACCGAGCTGTCCGCGGTGGAGGCGTTCCCCTGCCGCGAGGTCCGCCTGACCGCGGCGGAGCGCCAGCGCGCGCGCGAGCTCGCCGGCGAGGTGCCGGCCGTCGGCGACCTGCTCGCCCAGGTCGCCGAGGGGCTCGTGGTCGAGGGCCTCGAGTCGCTGCTGCCCCTGCTCTTCGACGAGCTGGTACCGTTCCCCGCCTACCTCCCGCCTGACGCCGTGCTGGTCCTGGTCGATCCCAAGAAGACCCTTGACCGCGCCGAGGAGGTCCGCGTCCAGGCCGAGGAGGCGCTCCAGGCGTCGTGGGCGACCGCCGCCGAGGGGGGCAGGGCGCCGGTCGAGAGCGCCGGCTACCTGCCGCTCGACGAGGTTCTGGGCGGCTCGGACCGGACCGTGCTGCGGATCGGACCGTTCGACTCGGGCAGCCCGGCCGCTGTCCGGATCGAGGCCCACACGATCGGGCCCTACCGGGCCAACGTCGCCCGGGTGGCCGCCGACGCCCGCCGGCTCGCCGCCGAGGGCTACACCGTGCTGCTCTGCACCGAGGGCGCCGGGCCGGCCGAGCGCCTGGTCGCCGTGCTGGGCGACGAGGGGCTGCCCGTGCCCCTGGCCGTGGAGCCGCCCGGGCCTGGGGAGGCGGGGGTGGTGGTCGGCACCGCCGGCGTGCTCACCGGGTTCCGGCTCCCCACCCTCAGCTTGGCGCTGGTCGCAGAGGGCGACCTGTACGGCACCCGCCGGCAGACCAGGGAGCAGGCCCGCATGCCGTCCACCCGCCGCCGCTCCCGGCACGCGGGCGCCTCGATCGCGCTGGAGGAGCTGCAGCCGGGCGAGGTCGTGGTGCACGCCGTGTACGGCATCGGCCGCTACGTCGGCATGGAGCACCGCACCGTGGCCGGGGCCGAGCGCGACTACCTGCTGCTCGCCTACGACCAGGGCGACCGCCTCTACCTGCCCAGCGAGCAGGTCGAGATGATCAGCCGCTACGTCGGCGGCGAGGCGCCCAAGCTGTCCCGGCTGGGGAGCAAGGAGTGGGACCGGCAGAAGGCCAGGGTCCGCAAGAAGGTCAGGGAGATGGCGGCCGAGCTGGTCCGGCTCTACTCGGCCCGCATGGCCTCGCCCGGCCACGCGTTCGCGCCCGACGCGCCCTGGCAGCGCGAGCTGGAGGACGCCTTCCCCTTCAGCGAGACCCCCGACCAGCTCACCGCCATCGAGGAGGTCAAGGCCGACATGGAGGCGCCCGTCCCGATGGACCGGCTGCTCTGCGGCGACGTCGGCTACGGCAAGACCGAGGTGGCCGTGCGGGCCGCCTTCAAGGCGGTCATGGACGGCAAGCAGGTCGCCGTCCTGGTGCCCACCACCCTGCTCGCCCAGCAGCACTTCGCCACCTTCGGCGAGCGCTTCGCGCCCTTCCCGGTCAATGTCGGCACCCTCTCCCGCTTCCAGTCCAAGAAGGAGCAGGAGGAGCTCGTCGCCGCGATGGCCGACGGCACCGTCGACGTGGTCATCGGCACCCACCGCCTGCTCTCGGCCGACGCCAGGTGGGCCGACCTCGGCCTGGCCGTGGTCGACGAGGAGCAGCGCTTCGGCGTCGTCCACAAGGAGCACCTGAAGCAGCTCCGCACCGAGGTCGACGTGCTCACCCTCACCGCCACCCCGATCCCGAGGACGCTCGAGATGAGCATCTCCGGGATCCGGGACATGTCGGTGATGGAGACCCCGCCCGAGGAGCGCCACCCGGTGCTCACCTTCGTCGGCCCCTACGACGAGGCCACGGTCGCCGACGCCGTGCGGCGCGAGATGCTCCGCGAGGGCCAGACCTTCTTCGTGCACAACCGGGTCGACACCATCGACCGGGTCGCCCTGCGCGTCCGCCAGCTGGTCCCCGAGGCGCGGGTCGGCGTGGCCCACGGCCAGATGATCGAGGAGCAGCTCGAGCGGGTGATGCTCGAGTTCTGGGACAAGAAGTACGACGTGCTGGTGTGCACCACCATCATCGAGTCCGGCATCGACATCCCCACCGCGAACACCCTGGTCGTCGACCGGGCCGACACCCTCGGCCTGGCCCAGCTCTACCAGCTCCGCGGCCGGGTCGGCCGCTCCCGCGAGCGGGCCTATGCCTACCTGTATTACCCGCCCGAGCGCAGCCTCACCGAGACCTCGCACGCGCGTCTGTCCACCGTCGCCGCCCATCAGGACCTCGGCTCGGGCAGGGCCATCGCCATGAAGGACCTGGAGATCCGCGGCGCCGGCAACCTCCTCGGCGCCGACCAGTCCGGCCACGTCGCCCTGGTCGGCTACGACCTGTACATGCAGATGCTGGCCGAGGCCGTGGCCGAGATGCGCGGGCGGCCCATCGAGCAGCCCAAGGACCTCAAGCTCGAGGTCCCGGTCGACGCACACCTGCCCGCCACCTACGTCCAGCGCGAGCGGCTCCGCCTGGAGGCCTACCGGCGTCTGGGCGGGGCCAGGGCGGTCGACGAGGTGGCGGCGCTCGGGGCCGAGCTGGCCGACCGCTACGGGCCACCGCCACTCCCGGTGCGCAACCTCCTGGCCCTGGCGGGCGTCCGCGCCCAGGCGGCCGCCCTCGGGCTCACCGAGGTGGTCTGCTTCGGCGGCCAGGTCCGGCTCGCGCCGGTGCCGACGCTCCCCGAGTCCAAGCAGGTCCGCCTCGACCGCCTCTACCGGGGCGCGGTCTGGAAGGCGGCCGAGCAGACGCTGGTCGTGCCCCTGCCCACCGGCCCGCGCGCGGCCAAGCTGGGCGCCGCCGGGGGAGAGGACGCCGTCGACCTGCCCGCCTGGCTGTCCGAGCTGCTGGAGGGCGTCCTCGGAGCCCCGGCGGCGCCCAGCTTGGCCGCGGCCGACCGTCGCGAGCCCCACCGGGCCGCGTCCTCGGCCGGGCTGCCGTAACGATCCCGTCTCCGCGCCCGCCCGCAGCACCCGGACCGGCGGCGCGGCGACGCCGGATGCCAGGTGCAGCTATCCTTGACCGTCGCCAACCGCTGCATCCAGAACGTGAGGTCGTCGTGCGCCGTCTCCTGCCTGCCCTCGTCATCCTGGTCGCCCTGGCGGCTGCCGGCTGCGGTACCAGTACCGGAACGGTCGCAAGCGACCAGGCCGCCACCGTCGACGGCACCGGCATCCCGGTCAAGGAGCTGACCGCCCTGGCCGAGGCGGGCAGCGGCCAGCAGCAGGCCGGTGGCAGCGACACCACCCGCCAGGCCCTCGAAGGGCTGATCCAGTCCCAGATCGTGCTCGGCGGGGCCGGGCGCGAAGGGGTGACGGTCGCCGACGCCGACGTCGACGCCCGCCTCGCGCAGCTCAAGGGGCAGGTGGAGGCCCAGGGCGGTGCCTTCGAGGAGGTGCTGCGCCAGCGCAACCTGACCGTGCCGATCCTCCGCAACCAGCTCCGGGTGCAGCTCGCGGCCGAGCGGGTGGCGGTAAAGCTGGTGCCCGGGCCGAGCGACGCGGAGCTGACCGAGACCCTCGGCAAGCGCAAGAACGAGTTCCTGCAGCTCCACATCCGCCACGTACTGGTCAAGGACGAGGCCACCGCGGACAAGGCCCGCGGGCTGCTTGAGGACAAGGGCGGCTGGCCCGCGGTGGCCAAGCAGTACTCCACCGACCCCGGGAGCAAGGACAGCGGTGGCGACCTCGGCTTCCAGAGCAAGGGCCAGACCGTCGCGGAGTTCGACAAGAAGAGCTTCGAGCTCGCCGGCCAGGGCGACTGCAAGGGCAAGACCGAAGGGGCTTGCACGTCGCCGATCTCCGAGCCGGTCAAGACCCAGTTCGGGTGGCACGTGATCCAGGTCACCGGGGTCCAGCTCCCCAAGATCGACGACCAGCTCCGCGGCCAGCTCGACCCCGGCCTGCAGCAGCGCAGGCAGACCGTGGTCCAGGACTGGTTCTCCAAGCAGCTCAAGGCGGCCAGCGTGACGGTCAACCCGCGCTTCGGCCGGTGGGACGCTGCCTCGGGCAAGGTGGTGGACCGGGAGACGGCCCCGCAGACCACGGCGCCGCCCAAGCAGCCCTCCGAGGAATCTGCGACCACCACCACCACGCCGTAGGGCGGCACGGGCATGGCCAGGGTCGTCCTCGTCGCCTCCAGCCCGCGCTTCCCGCTGCTGTTCCCGCCCCAGACCTGGCGGGCGCTCGACGCCCACCACCCGGTGTACGTGCTCGACAGCGGCCACCCGTCGCTCCCGGCGCTGGACGTCGGCGAGATCCCCTGGGAGGTGCTGCCAGAGGCCGAGGACACCGGCCCGGCCGGCCGGGACCTGCTGCTGGTCGGCCAGGGTCTCGACCTGGAGGGCGTGGCCGAGGCCAGGCGGCGGGCCGACGCCCTGCTCGACCTGGCCAAGGAGCGCGGCGCGGCCACCCTGCTGCTGCCCCCGGTGAACGACGGCCCGCTGGTCCAGATGGTCGCCGACCGGGCCGCGCGCCAGCACGTGGAGGTGGAGGCGGTGTACCCGCTGGGCGAGCCCAAGGGCTCCGCCCTGCTCGACCTGGTGGAGACCGAGGCCCGGCTGCGCGGCCCGGATGGCTGCCCCTGGGATCACGAGCAGACCCACGCCTCGCTCGCCAGGCACCTGGTCGAGGAGTCCTACGAGGTCCTCGACGCGATCGACGAGGGCGACCCCGGCCACCTCCGCGAGGAGCTCGGCGACCTGCTGCTCCAGGTGGTGTTCCACGCCCAGATGGCCGAGGACGCCGGTACGTTCGACATCGACGGGGTGGCCCGGGCCATCACCGAGAAGCTGGTCCGCCGCCACCCGCACGTCTTCGGCGACGCGCGGGTCGGGTCGGCCGGCGAGGTGGTGCGCAACTGGGAGGCGATCAAGCGGGAGGAGGAGGGCCGGACCGACCCGCTGGCCGGCATCCCGGCCGCCCTGCCCGCCCTGCAGCTCGCGGCCAAGCTGCAGCGGCGTGCCGCCGAGGGCGGCTTCGCCTGGCCCAGCCGGCACGGCCCGGCCGCCAAGGTCGCCGAGGAGCTCGAGGAGGTGCTCGGGGCGTCCGAACCGGCCGACCTCGAGTGGGAGGTGGGCGACCTGCTGTTCGCCGCCGTCGCCTTGGCCCGGTCCGTGGACGTGGAGCCGGAGGCGGCCCTGCGCCGCACCGCCCGGCGGTTCCGGGCCCGCTACACCACCGCCCGCGCCGCTGCCGAGGCCGACGGCCACGACCCGGCCACCCTCGACCTCGAGACCTGGCTCGAGTACTGGAAGGCGGCCAAGCGCTCCCTGGCCGCCCACGCGAAGGGCGCCGAGCCCGACCAGCCGGGGACCGAGGCCAGCCCGGAGGCATGAGCCGGCGACCCTCCCTCGTGGCGACCCCGGCTCTCCTGCCGCGCGGCGTGGGTCAGCGCGGCGGCGTGGGCCCCTGGTCCGCCTGCGGCTCCCCGGCTGGCGGCTCCTCGGCTGGCGGCTCCTCGGCGGGACGGTCGAGCACCAGCGTCTCGTCGGGCGCTGGCGCCGGCGGCGCTGGCGGGCTCTCCGGGGCGGGGTAGGCGCCGGGCTGCTGCCACGAGGGCTGCGTCGGCGGGGGCGGCGCCTGGCCAGGCTGGCCGTACCCGGGCGGCGGCGGGCCGGGTTGGCCGTACCCCGGCTGCTGCGCCGCGCCTTGCGGCCAGGATGGCTGCTGCCCGTACCCGGGCGGCGGCGGGCCGGGTTGGCCGTACCCCGGCTGCTGCGGCCACTGCTGCCCCCAGCCCTGCTGGGGCTGGCCCCAACCGGCGCCAGCGGGCGGCGGCGGCGCGCTCGGGCGGCGGCGGGTGGCCCGGACCACCAGGACGATGACGAGCACGACCAGGGCGAGCAGCACGGTCCCGCCGATGACCAGCCCGATCACCACGTTCCTGGCCGTGTCCCTGGCGGCCTGCTCGACGTCCCCGGTGGTGTTGTCGAGCCCTGCGGGGCGGGGGCCGAGCTTCTCCTCGAGATCCAAGCGGCTGTAGGTTTCCTCGGCCGAGGATCCCGTGGATCCGCTGCGTGCGATCACGGTCAGCTCGGAGAACCGCAGCGGGAAGTTGTCCCAGATGATCTCGGCCGCCCTGTCCTGCTCGTCGCTGACCCCGGACTCGCCCGCGTTGCTGTCGTAGGTCAGGGTCACCCGGTCGCTGCTGCCGGTGATGTTGGCGTTGTGGATCCCGGCGTCCTCCAGCGCGTTCAGGGTCCTGATCATGCCGCTGGCGAAGCTGCAGCCGGCCACAAGCACCGCTGCCACGGCCACCAGGCAGAGCCACCGTCCGGCCCGCGGCCAACCCTGCATTCTCGTCGACATTGGACGGCTCCTTGGCGGGTATCCGGTACGAGCCCGAGGATACCGCGTGCACCAGCGTGGAACGACCGATGCCAATCGGGAGAAGGATCCCCGACCCGGCCGACCGCCGATGGTATGCTCGCGCGCGCCCGTACCGCCCGCGAACGCTAGGGAGAGCTTCCCCATCATGGCTTCCATGGCAGCCATCGAGCTCGTCGTCGCCCGCGAGGTCCTGGACTCCCGCGGCAACCCCACGCTCGAATGCGAGGTCCAGCTCGAGGATGGCGCGACCGGGCGCGCGATCGTCCCCTCGGGCGCCAGCACGGGCCAGTTCGAGGCCGTCGAGCTGCGCGACGGCGGCACCCGCTACGGCGGCAAGGGCGTGTCCAACGCCGTCCGCAACGTCAACGAGATCATCGCCCCGAAGCTCCTCGAGGAGGAGGACCCGCTCGACCAGCGGGCGGTCGACCGGCTGCTGCTCGACCTGGACGGCACCGACAACAAGCAGAAGCTCGGCGCCAACGCCACCCTCGGGGTCTCGATGGCGGTGGCCCGCGCCGCCGCCGACTGCCTCGGCGTGCCGCTCTTCCGCTACCTCGGCGGGCTCTCCGCGCACGTGCTTCCCGTCCCGCTCATGAACGTGGTCAACGGCGGCGCCCACGCCGACACCGACGTCGATTTCCAGGAGTTCATGGTGGTGCCGGTGGGCGCGCCCTCGTTCGCCGAGGGCCTGCGCATGGGCGTCGAGGTCTACCACGCCCTCAAGGGCGTGCTGAAAGACCAGGGCCTTGGCACCGGTGTCGGCGACGAAGGCGGCTTCGCGCCCAACCTGCCCGGCAACGAGGCCGCCCTGGAGCTGCTCGTGCGGGCGATCGGCAAGGCCGGGTTCGAGGCGGGGCAGGAGGTCGCGCTGGCCATGGACCCGGCCGCGACCGAGTTCTACCGGGACGGCCGCTACGAGCTGGCCGGGGACGGCCGCACGCTGACCTCCGAGGGCATGATCGAGCTGTGGAGGACGCTCTGCGACCGCTACCCGATCGTCTCGATCGAGGACGGGCTGGCCGAGGAGGACTGGGAGGGCTGGGCCGCGCTCACCGAGGCGCTCGGGGACCGGGTGCAGCTCGTGGGCGACGACCTGTTCGTCACCAACGTGGTGCGCATCCAGCGCGGCCTCGACCAGGGGGCGGCCAACTCGGTGCTCATCAAGGTGAACCAGATCGGCACCCTGACCGAGACCTTCGACGCCGTCGAGCTGGCCCACCGCGGCCACTACACCACGGTGATGAGCCACCGCTCGGGCGAGACCGAGGACACCACCATTGCCGACCTGGCCGTGGCGGCCGGCTCGGGCCAGATCAAGACCGGCGCGCCCTGCCGCACCGACCGCGTGGCAAAGTACAACCAGCTCCTCCGCATCGAGGAGCTGCTCGGGGAGACCGCCCGCTACCAGGGCCGGCTCGCCTTCCCCCGCTCCTACCCGGGCGGCGGCCGATGAGCCGCCCCGGGGGCCGGCCCCCGCTCGGCCTCACCCCCCGGGGCGTGCTCTTGTTCCTGGTCCTGTTCGCGCTGGCCGCCACGGCCGTCTACCCGCTGCGCGCCTACGTGGCCCAGCGCAACCGCATCCTCGCGCTCGAGGCCAAGCAGCAGGCGCTGCAGGCCGAGAACGACCGCCTGGCCCGCGAGCAGGCCCGACTCAACGACCCGGCCTACCTCGAGCAGCTCGCCAAGCGCGACTTCCACATGGTCCGTCCGGGCGAGGAGACCTGGCAGCTCAACGGCACCCCACCGGCGGACCGGCCGGCGTCCGCGGCCAGGCAGGCACCACCGCCGGGGCACGACCGGTCATGGGCCCAGCAGGCCTGGGAGCGCCTCACCGGCTGGGTGAGGTGACCCCTCTGCATGCGCTGATTTCACAAGTGCGTTTGTTGACGGCCAGTATGGCCGTCCCTACGATGGACCCGGGCCCAGCACCGCTTGGCCCCGTTGAGTTCCCCACAGCAGAAGGAGTGTCGGTCGCCAGCATGCCTGCCGAGATCGGGGCCATCGTCCCGGGCATGGTCGTTCGCCTCGCCCCCTACGGTGCATTCATCAAGCTCGAGACGGGCGAGACGGGTCTCGTCCATATTTCCGAGATCGACCGCAACTACGTCCGAGCGGTCGAGGAGCATCTGCGCATCGACGATCAGGTGGTCGTCAAGGTCGTCGGGATGAAGGACGACGGCAAGATCGACCTGTCGATCAAGCAGGCCGCCGCCGACTGGCAGCCCGAGGTCTCCCGGCCCCGACGGGCGGCCAAGGATCCCGAGTTCGAGCAGAAGCTCAAGCGCTTCATGCGCTCGAGCGAGGAACGGCTGGTCGACGTCAAGCGGCAGCGCGAGGGCCGGCGCGGCTAGCCGGCCGTTGCCCCGCACGCCGGACCGATCGCCACGCCGGCCCGACCCGGCGGCGCTGCCCGACCCCCTGCAGGTCGCCTGGAGACCATCCCGGGCCGTCCAGCCGGATGCCGACAAGCGTGCCGAGGCCGGCTGGGCGGCGTCACTTCCCGAAGCCTCGCCCACCGAGCGCAGGCTGGTCGAGGCCCAGCTTGGCCGCGAGGCGCGTGGCTCGCTGGCGGTCGCGGCCCGCTGCCGGTACGGGCTCCCAGCGGTCGTTCGCACCGGCCCCCGCCTCCCCGATGGCACGCCGTTCCCCACCCTGTACTGGTTGACCTGCCCGGCCGCCCGTGTGGCAGTGGGCCGGCTGGAGGCGGCGGGCTGGAACGCGCGTCTCTCCGAGCGGGTCGCCGGCGAGCCCGACCTTGCCCGCGCCCACGCCGACGCGCACGCCGGCTACCTCGCCCAGCGAGACACCCTCGGCCGGCTGCCCGGCGAGCCAGGGGTCGGCGGCCTGCCCGGCCGGGTCAAGTGCCTCCACGTCCTGTACGCCCACGAGGTCGCCACCGGGTCCGACCCGGTCGGGCGCATCGTGCGGCGGACCATCGATCCCATCGACTGCCCGGGCCCGTGCGTGGGCCCGTCCCGCGCCGACGGGCCGGGCCCGGCCACCGGTCCCACGGCGGGCTGAGCCGCCGTGCGCCTGGCCGCCGTCGACGTCGGCACCAACTCCACCCGCCTGCTGGTCGCCGACGTCGCCGACGGCCGCATCACGGCCGAGCACGCCCGCGAGATGGTCATCACCCGCCTCGGCCGGGGCGTCGACCGCACCCGCCGCTTCGACCCGGCCGCGCTGGCCAGGACCCTGGACGTGCTCGGCGGCTACGCCGCCACCTGCGACCGGCTCGGCGTCGAGGCGGTCCGCGTGGTCGCCACCAGCGCCACCCGCGACGCCCGCAACCGGGAGGACCTCGCCGCCGGCGTGCGCCAGCGCCTCGGCGTGACGCCCGAGGTGCTCACCGGCGACCAGGAGGCGGCGGCCACGTTCGCGGGGGCCACCGCCGGGCTGCCCGGCGCCGGGCGCACCCTCGTCGTCGACATCGGCGGCGGCTCGACCGAGCTCATCATCGGCGGCCGGCCCCTGCCCGGCCCGGACGCGATGATCTCGCTCGACATCGGCTGCGTCCGCCTCACCGAGCGCCACCTCCACACCGACCCGCCCACCCCCGGGGAGCTCGCCCGCCTGCGCGCCGACGCGCGCGCCCACCTGGACCGGGTGACCGCCGTGCTCGACCCGGCCTCCGCCGACCGGGTCGTCGGGGTCGCCGGCACCGTCACCACAGTCGCCGCCATCGCCCTCGGCCTTCCCCGCTACGACCCGGAACGGATCCACCTGGCCACCATCGACGCGGCCCAGATCGCGGCCACCGCCGACCTGCTCTGCGCGATGACGGTGGCCGAGCGGGCGGCGCTGCCGGTCATGGCCCCGGGCCGGGAGGACGTGATCGCCGCCGGCGCGCTCCTCCTCAGCGAGATCTGTAAATTGCTTGGATTCATGCAGATTATGCCGAGTGAAGCAGATATCCTGGACGGCGTGCTGCTTGGTCACGGCAGGTGATGGATGTCGCTGGCAACGCACCGACAGCGTCAGGAGGGCGGAGGTCAGCGGCGGGGCTCGGCCTCCAGGAGCTTCACCGGGAGCTCGCGCCCGGTGGGGGTGAGGTAGCTGAACTCCTCGCCGGGGCGGCGGCCGACGACCGCCTGGCCGAGAGAGGAATGCAGGCTGAGGACGTCCATGCCCTCGATCGCCTCCTCGCGGCTGCCGAGGTAGTAGGTCTCCTCGTCGCCCGCGATCTCGAGGTGGACGACCATGCCCGGGGCGGCCGTGTCGGACTCGGGCGCCTCGCCGACCACCGCCGAGCGCAGGATCGCCTCGAGCTGGCGGATGCGCGCCTCCATCATCCCCTGCTCGTTCTTTGCGGCGTCGTAGTCGGCGTTCTCCCGGATGTCACCGTGTTCCCGCGCCACGCCGATGACGTGGGAGATGCGCTCCCGGCCTTCCGTCTTCAGCGTCTCGAGCTCGCCCGCAAGACGGTCGTACGCCTCCTGGGTCAGGTAGGTGGCGCGTTCGCTGGTTGGCTGGGACACGGTCGTGAACCTCCTTGGCCGGCCCGGACGTCGGGTGCAGGGGCGCTCGAACGTGCCCCATGCCGGCCGTCGATGACGTGCTACGAGACTGCCTCGGCTCCTCCGTCGGCTGCAGGGCTGCGGTCCCGCGAGCCGGCGGCCGGGCACCGCCCTCACCCCCACCCCCACACAGACGACCCGAAGGCCCGGAAAGCGCAGAGGCGGGCATGACGCCCGCTGACGCAACGCTACCCCGAGAGTGGTGCCCGGTGCCAGGGTCTTGTCATCGGCTCGCGGCGACCGGGCTTGAGCCGATCCCGGAGCTTGCGCCGACCCAGGGATACCCGCGCGCGTGGCGCTCGACCGGCGCCGTCGCGCCCTCGGCCCGGGGCAGGCGCAGCTCGAACCGGGCACCGGTGCCGGCCCTTGCCTCACCCACGAGCAACTCGCCGCCCTGGGCGCGGGCGAGCCGGCGCGCGATCCACAACCCCAGTCCGATCCCGCCGGCGCGCCTGGTCGCGCCGGCGTCGAGCTGGGTGAAGCGCTCGAAGATCCGGTCCCGGTCGCCCGGGGGGACGCCCGCGCCGGCGTCGGTGACCGCGATCACCACCAGGCCGCCGGCGCTGCCGGCCTCGAGCCAGATCGGCGTGCCCGCCGGCGAGTACTTGGCGGCGTTGTCGAGCAGGTTGATCACCACCTGGGAGACCGCCTCGGGGGCGGCGCGGACGGGCAGAGGACTCCCCTGCACGGCGATGTCGATGTCGCGGTCGGGGTAGCAGAGCTGCACGGCGCGCCCGGTCTGGCGGACCAGCTCGCCGGCCTCGACCCGGGGTCGGACCTCGACCGCGTCCGCGGCCTCCTCGAGCCTGGACGCGAGCAGGAGCTGCTCGATCAGGCGCTTGAGGCGCTCGCCCTGCCGGATGGCGATGCCGAGGAACTCGTCCCGGTCGGCCTGGGTCAGGTGCCGGTCGCGAGCGGCGAGCGTGGTGAGGGTGCCCAGGATGGCGGTGAGGGGCGTGCGCAGCTCGTGGGCGACGGTGGCGAGCAGATCGGCCTCGAGCCGGTTGTTCTCCTGGAGCTGGCGGACCAGGGCCCGCTCGACCTCGACCAGGCGCCGCTGCTCGGCGGCCAGCGCCCGGGCGGCGTCGGTGGCCGCCTCGGCCCTGGCTCGCCCGGCGTCGGCCTGGAGGACGCCCCGGCAGGCGAGCACGACGGCGAGCATGGGCAGGAGGAGCAACAGCACCAGGAGGGCGGAGTACCGCGCCGTGACGAGCGCGACCGGGGCCATGGCGAGCAGGCCGAGGCCGGCCGCTGCCAGACAGGCACGGAGGAGGCGGGCCGGGCGGCGGTGGGCGCCCCGCAGGCGGCGGGCCGGGCGGCGGTGGGCGCCCCGGAGGAGGCGGGCCGGGCGGCGGTGGGCGCCCCGCAGGCGGCGGGTCCGTGGTGAGGCTTGACCGGAACGTCCCGCTGTGCGCAGATCGTCAGCGAACCGGCTCAGACCCTTCACCCCCCAGATGATCTCCAGGGCAGTATACCTAAATAGGACCAAACGTCTATTCCAAAAAAGCCTCACCTATCTATCGAAAACCTGGATCGGAGCGGGATGTTCCTGGTCGTGGTGGTCCTGGCCGGCGCGCTCGCGGTGCCGCTGCTCGGGGGCCGGCTCTCGGCCCTGGCCGACGTGGAGGTGCGGCTGGGCTGGGTACTGTTCGCCGCGCTCGCGCTCCAGGCGGCCAGCCTCTACCTGCCCGGGCTGCCAAGGGGGGCGCGGGCCGCGCTCATGGTCGCCTCCTACCCGGTTGCGGGGGTGTTCGTGGCGGCCAACCGGCGCCTGCCCGGCGTGCCGCTGGCCGCGCTCGGGGCCGCGCTGAACTTCCTCGCGATCGTCGCCAACGGCGGCATCATGCCCGCCTCGCCATCGGCCCTGGCAACGGCCGGGCTCCCCCAGGGCGTGCCCGGCTACCGGAGCTCCACCGCGGTCGCCGACCCGCGGCTCTGGTTCCTCGGCGACGTGTTCGCCATCCCGGCGTCCTGGCCCTTCTCCAACGTGTTCAGCGTCGGCGACGTGCTGCTCGCGCTGGGCGCCGTCTGGGGGCTCCACCGGGTCTGCGGGTCCCGCCTCGCCTCCCCGCTCCGGGCCCGCCGGCCGCGGCCGCCGTCGGCACCCGACGGCACCTGAGCGGCGGGCGGTTTCCGGTTGGCTGGTCGGGCGGCACGCGGGGACGGGCTTCGCTACCCTTGCCGGCGACCCTCTCCCGGATGAAGGAGCTGTCCGACGGTGCCCCGTACCCTGCTCGCCGTGCACGCCCATCCCGACGACGAGTCGTCCAAGGGTGCCGGCACCCTCGCCCGCTACGCCGGCGAGGGCGTGCACACCGTCGTGGTGACCTGCACCGGTGGGGAGGCCGGGGAGATCCTCAACCCGGCCATGGACCAGCCGGGCAACCTCGAGCGCATGCCCGAGCTGCGCAAGCAGGAGCTGGCCAAGGCGCTCGAGCTCCTCAACGTGGGCGCGCACTACTGGCTCGGCTACCGGGACTCGGGCATGCCCGACACCGAGTTGAACACCCACCCGGACGCCTTCGCCAACGCCGACCTGGACGAGGCGGTCGGGCGCCTGGTGCGCATCATCCGGGCCGAGCGACCCCAGGTGATCGTGACCTACGACGAGCGCGGCGGGTACCCGCATCCCGACCACATCCGCACCCACGAGATCTCGGTGCCGGCCTTTGAGGCGGCCGCCGACCCGGACCGCTACCCGGGCACCGGGACCCCGTTCCAGCCGCTGAAGCTGTACTACCACGCGACCTCCACCAAGCAGCGGCTCGAGGTCATCCACGCCGGTGTCATCGCCCGGGGGATCGAGAGCCCGTTCGGGGAGTGGCTGGAGAACTGGAAGACCGACGAGTGGCCCGAGCCGGAAGTCACCAGCCAGGTGGACGTCACCCGGTGGATGGCGCAACGCCGGGACGCCCTGACCGCCCACGCCACCCAGGTCGACCCCAACAGCCTCTGGCTCGCCATCCCCGACGAGGTGGTGGCCGAGGTCTACCCGTGGGAGGACTACACCCTGGTCCGCTCGCTGGTCCCCACCGCCGGCCACGAGACCGACCTGTTCGCCGGCATCGGCCCCGACGGCGAGCCTCTGGTGGGGTAGCGGACGGCGGCAAACGCCGGGGCTACAATCCCCTCGGTCGGCCGGGCCCCGACGAAGGAGGACCGCTCCCATGCAGGTGCACGACTCGATCCTGGACACCATGGGAGGGACGCCGCTCGTGCGCCTGGCGCGAGTCAGCCGCGGGCTCGCCCCGGCGGTCCTGGCCAAGGCCGAATACCTCAACCCGGGCGGGTCGGTGAAGGACCGTATCGGGCTGGCCATGGTGGAGCGGGCCGAAGCGGCCGGGCAGCTCGCGCCTGGCGGCACGATCGTGGAGCCGACCAGCGGCAACACCGGCGCTGGGCTGGCCATCGTCGCCGCCCTCAAGGGCTACCGGTGCATCTTCACCATGCCCGACAAGGTCAGCCAGGAGAAGATCGCGCTGCTGCGGGGGTACGGAGCCGAGGTCGTGGTCACCCCGACGGCGGTGGCCCCGGAGTCGCCCGAGTCGTACTACTCGGTCGCCAACCGGCTCACCCAGGAGATCCCAGGGGCGTTCCAGCCCAACCAGTACGCCAACCAGGCCAACCCCGAGGCCCACTACCGGTCCACCGGGCCGGAGATCTGGGAGCAGACCGGCGGGGCGGTGGACGTGTTCGTCGCGGGGGTCGGCACCGGCGGCACCATCACCGGAGTGGGCCGCTACCTCAAGGAGCGCAAGCCGGGCACGCTGGTGGTCGGCGCCGACCCCGAGGGCTCCATCTACTCCCAGCCCGACGACCTCCACACCTACCTGGTCGAGGGCGTCGGCGAGGACTTCTGGCCGGCGACCTTCGACGCTTCGCTGGTCGACCGCTACGTCACCGTGTCCGACCGGGACTCGTTCCAGATGACCCGCCGCCTGGCCCGCGAGGAGGGCCTGCTGGTCGGCGGCTCGTGCGGGCTGGCCGTGCACGCGGCGCTCGAGGTGGCCCGCGAGCACGGCCCTGACACCACGATCGTGGTGCTCCTGCCCGACTCGGGCCGCGGCTACCTCTCCAAGATCTACAACGACGACTACATGCGCGAGCACGGGTTCCTGCCCCGGCGCCGGGGCGGCGTCCTGCTCGACGTGCTCGCAGGCAAGCTCCACCACGACACCCCGCCGCTCATCACCGTCGCCTCCCACCAGCAGGTCAGGGAGGCCATCGACCTGCTCCACGCCTGGTCGGTGAGCCAGCTCCCGGTGGTGTCGGGCGACGACCCGTCCGACATGTCCAGCGTGGTCGGCTCGGTCCAGGAGGGGTCGCTGCTCGAGCGCCTGTTCCACAAGCCCGAGGTGCTCGACGCGCAGGTCGTGGACGTGATGGACGCCCCCCTGCCCACAGTGGAGCAGCACGAGGCCGTCGAGGACGCGTTCGAGCTGCTCTCCAAGGGTCGCTCGACCGCCGTGCTGGTCACCGAGCACGGCCGGGCCGTCGGGGTCATGACCCGCTCCGACATCCTCGACTACCTGGCCGCCGGCAGCCGCTCGCGCTGAGCGCGGCCCCAGGCCGGCCTCGCGCCCGGCCGCCCCGGCCTTCACGGTCGCAGGATACCGCCAGGGCCGGCCCGGCGGCGGCCCATCGGGTGGTGTTCAATGGCGCTCGCCTCGCGAGAGCGGCTCGCGACCGGAACGGGGCAGAGCGCATGTCCGACAACCATGACCTCGAGTTCGAGACCAGGGCAGTGCACGTCGGCTCGGTGCCCGACCCGCAGACCGGGGCGGTCATCCCGCCCATCCACCAGACCTCGACCTTCGCCCAGGAGGGAGTCGGCGGCCACAAGGGGTACGAGTACGCCCGCACCGGCAACCCGACCCGGGCCAACCTGGAGACGCTGCTCGCCTCGCTCGAGGGCGTGCATCGCGCGCTTCAGGCGGAGCCGGCCCCGGGCGGGCCGGGCGGGGGCCTCTGCTTCGCCTCGGGCATGGCCGCCACCACCACCCTGCTGCAGACCCTGCGCCCGGGTGACCACCTGGTGCTGTCCAGCGACGTGTACGGGGGGACCTACCGGGTGGCGGCCCGGCTGTTCGCCGAGTGGGGGCTTGCCGTCACCGCCGTCGACATGACCAGCCTTGACGCGGTCAAGCAGGCGATCCGCTCCGAGACCAGGCTGGTCTGGGTCGAGACGCCGACCAACCCGCTGCTCGGCGTGGTCGACATTGCGGCAGCCGCCCAGCTTGCCCATGCGGCCGGGGCGCTCTGCGCGGTCGACAACACCTTCGCCACCCCCTACCTGCAGCGGCCCCTCGAGCTCGGCGCCGACGTCGTGGTCCACTCGGCCACCAAGTACCTCGGGGGCCACTCCGACGCGGTCTCCGGCGCGCTCGTGACCAACCTGCCCGAGCTGTACGAGCGGTGCAGGTTCCTGCAGAACGCGGCCGGGGCGGTGCCCGGGCCGATGGACTGCTGGCTGGTGCAGCGGGGGATCAAGACGCTGCCGCTGCGCATGCGGGCCCACTGCCACAACGCGATGCGGGTGGCCGCGTTCCTGGCCGCCCGGCCCGAGGTGGTCGAGGTCCGCTACCCGGGCCTGCCCGGCGACTCCGGGCACGAGCTGGCCGCCCGCCAGATGAGCGGGTTCGGGGGGATGGTGTCGTTCCGGCCGGCCGGCGGCGTGGCCGCGGCCAAGCGGCTGGTGGCCGCCACCCGCGTGTTCACCCTGGCCGAGAGCCTCGGGGGGGTCGAGAGCCTGATCGAGCTGCCCGGCGAGATGACCCACGCGAGCGTGGCCGGCACCGAGGCGGAGGTGCCGGCAGACCTGGTGCGCCTCTCGGTCGGCATCGAGCACCCCGAGGACCTGGTCGCCGACCTGAAGCAGGCCATCGCCGCCGGCTGACCGCCGTGGTCATGGGCCTGCTGCTGCCCGGGCCCGGGCCCGACCCCGACCCCGGGCCCGGCCCCGGCCCCGGCCCGCGCTGACCCCGGCCGCCTACTCCTCGGCGCTGGGCGGCTGGCGCAGCCGCTTGGTGGCGGCGCGGCGCTGCTTGGCAGCGACTCGGCGCGTCACGGCCGCGCAGCTCGGGTGGGTCGGGCGGCGGGTGCGGGGCACGGCCAGGGCGGCAGCGAGCAGCTCGGCGAACCGCTCCACGGCGGCACGCCGGTTGGCGAGCTGGCTGCGCTGGGCCTGGGCCACCACCCGCAGGGTCCCGTCCTGGTTGAGCCGCCGGCGCAGCCGGCGCGCGGCCCGCTCCTTCTCCTCGGCCGAGAGCGACGGGGACCCGGCCAGGTCGAAGCGGAGCTCGACCCGCGAGTCGGTGGTGTTGACCCCTTGGCCGCCCGGCCCGGAGGAGCGGCTCACCCGGAACTCGAGCTCCTCGACCGGGATCTCCACCCGGTCGGTGACCCGTACCGTCTCAGCCACGGCCGCCCGCCGCGGCGTCGGTGGCCCGGATCGACCGGCCCGCCAGCAGGTGTCGGGCGGTGTTGACCAGGGAGACGTGGGAGAACGCCTGCGGGAAGTTGCCGACCAGCCGGCCGGTCTTGGGGTCGTACTCCTCGGCCAGCAGGCCGACGTCGTTGCGGAGGTCGAGCAGGCGCTCGAACAGCTCGCGTGCCTCGTCGTGCCGGCCGGCCAGGGTGAGGTTGTCGGCCAGCCAGAAGCTGCACGCGAGGAACGCGCCCTCCCCGGCGGGGAGGCCGTCCACGCCCTCGGCAGCGTCCGGGTGGTAGCGCAGCACGAAGCCTTCGTGCAGCAGCTCCCGCTCGATGGCGGCGACCGTGCCCCGCATGCGGGGGTCGGTCGCCGGGAGGAAGCCGACCAGGGGGATCATCAGCAGGCTCGCGTCCAGGTGCTTCGACCCGTAGTACTGCACGAACGCGCCCCGCTCGGCGTCGTAGCCCTCGCGCGTGACCTCCTCGTGGAGCTCGTGGCGGAGCGCCCGCCAGCGGTCGAGCGGGCCCTGCTCGCCGTGGAACTCGACCGCCTTGACCGCCCGGTCCACCGCCACCCAGGCCATCACCTTGGAGTGGGTGAAGTGCCGGCGCGGGCCGCGGACCTCCCAGATCCCCTCGTCCGGCTGCCGCCAGTTGGACTCGAGGAAGTCCATCAGGGCTCGCTCGAGGTCCCAGGACGAGGTGGCCGCCGGGACGCCGATGGTACGGGCCAGGTAGAGCGCGTCCATGACCTCGCCGTAGATGTCGAGCTGGAACTGCTTGACGGCCGCGTTGCCGACCCGGACCGGGGACGAGCCCTCGTAGCCGGGCAGCCAGTCGAGCTCCAGCTCGTCGATGCGCCGCTCCCCGGCGACCCCGTAGAGGATCTGCATCTGCTCGGGCGACCCGGCCACCGCCCGCAGCAGCCACTCGCGCCAGGCCTCGGCCTCCCTTCTGGCCCCGGCCAGCATCAGCGCGTAGAGGGTGAAGGTGGCGTCCCGCAGCCAGCAGTAGCGGTAGTCCCAGTTGCGCACCCCGCCGAGCGCCTCGGGCAGCGAGGTGGTCGGGGCGGCCACGATGCCGCCGGTGGGCCCGTAGGTGAGCGCCTTGAGCGTGACCAGGGAGCGGACCACCGCGTCCCGCCAGGGCCCCTCCCAGGCGAGCTGGCCCGCCCACTCCTGCCACCAGGACTCGGTCTGGCGGACCGCCTTGACCGGGTCGATGGCACGGGGCGCGCGCTCGTGCGACCAGTGCCAGGTGAGCATGAACGGCACCTGCTCGCCCTCGGCCACGGTGAACTCCGCCACGCTGGTGAGGTTGCGTCCCCGCACCTCGACCGGGGTGCGCAGCCACACCGAGTCAGGCCCGCCGATGGCATGCAGCCCGGCGCCGACGTGGCGCACCCATGGCACGATCGAGCCGTAGTCGAAGCGGACGACCAGCTCCATGCGCATCGGCACCCGGCCCCGCACGCCCTCGACCACGCGGGCGACGTCGGGGTCGTGCTGGCGGGGCGGCATGCAGTCGACCACCCGGACGATCCCGTCCGGGGTGTGGAACTCGGTGTCGAGCACCAGGCTGTCACCCCGGTAGCGGCGCCGGACCTCGCTGACCTCACCGGCCGGGGCGATCAGCCAGCGGCCGTGGTGCTCGTTGCCGAGCAGGGCCGCGAAGCAGGCTCTGGAGTCGAACCGTGGCAGGCAGAGCCAGTCGATCGAGCCGCCGCGGCTCACCAGCGCCGCGGTGTGGGTGTCCCCGATGATCGCGTAGTCCTCGATCGGCGCTGGCATCGCTCGTCCCTGGTAGCTGTCCGGCCGCGTCCTGGGCAGTTGCTGGTCCGCTTCGCAGTATGGCAAACGTCGCCCCGCCCGGGCGGGGCGGCCCGTGACCCGTGGGTAGACTTGGCCGGGCCGCTCGGCTCACTCATCGAGCCGACCACCAGGCCCAGGCGCGGGGGGTGACCGCCACCACCGGGCCGGGCGGGCGCTCGGACCGGTAGGCGGCGTAGCGGGCGGCCAGCGCGTCCAGGGCGGCGTCGGCCGCCTCTCCGTCGATCACCGCGGCCGTTCCCTGCAGCTCGACCCACCACAGCTCGGCCCAGTCGTCGGCGTACCGGTCGACGAGCATGGCGACCCGCGGCTCGGCCTCCAGGTCGGCCAGGCGGCGGAGCCGCCGGCTCCGCTTGGGCTTGACCGTGTCCACCGCCCACACCGCAGCGCCCTGGTGCCAGGCGTAGGTCACCGGGACCAGGCGGGGCCCGCCAGGCGGCGCCGTGGCCAGCCGGGCCACCCGGCCGGCCGCGAACCGCGCCAGCACGTCAGGGGGCGGCCCCTCGGGTCCCGCCCGCCCGCCGGTCACCGCCATCCCTCCCACTGCTCGGCCCCAGCGCCCGGCCGTCCGGCAGCCGGGCCGCGCAGGTGTAGGTCGCAGGTCGCAGCATGCCACGCCGCCTGCGGCCGGATACAGCAGGAAGGAACCCGCTGTCGCCGCTCACCCTCCCGGGCCGGCCTCACCGAGCGTCGACCCGGCCGGTCACGGCATACTCGTACAGGGCGGCCTTGGAGTTTCGCTTCCGCAGGGCGCGCACCTGCACGCCGGTGAAGCCGGCCTCGGTGAGCAGCTCGGCGTACCAGTCCTGGGACGGCACGACGTGGCCGAAGAAGGTGGAGTTGCCGATCACGTAGCAGGCCGTGCCGCCGGGCGCGACCACGTCGTGGGCGGCCCGGAAGTGTCGCCACATGTCGGCGAAGTAGCGCTCCACGTAGCGGGCGAGCAGCCGCCCGCTGCGGTTCTCGGCTGCGGCGATGCGCGCGAGGGTCGCCTCGAAGGACCCGTTCAGCGGGACGCCGTGCGCCGGCGACCACCCGGCGAGCCGGCTGGTGGCCACCCCCCAGGTGCCCCCGATCGCGCTCCAGTCCAGCTCGCCGGCCTGCCTCGAGTCGTCCAGGAAGCGCAGCCAGTACATGTAGGGGCGCAGTTCGCGGACGTAGCTGATCCGGTTGGCGTACGGCGGGGAGGTGTAGAGCACCTGGACGGGGCGGTCGGCCAGGCCGGCGAGCGAGCGGGCGTCCCCGAGGTGCACCCACGCCCGGCCCGGCAGCGCGCGGCCGGCCGTGGCCACCACGTGCTCGGCCTCGACACCGAAGCGGACGAGCACGTCGCCGACTCGGGCCGCCGTGCCGCCCGGCTTGAACGACATGGACTGGTGGTCGAAGGCGGCACCGCTCACGGCGATGAGCGTGCGGCAGAAGGCGACCAGCAGCAGGTCGGTCGCCGTCCCCCCGTCCTCGTGCTCGTCCAGTGCGGCCCGGAGCGCTTTGAGCCCGGCCAGGGCCGGCGACGACCACCAGCGGTCGATCCGGAAGATCGCCGGCTGCCAGAGCCCGCCAGAGCCGGCCGCCCTGGCCGCTGCGGCCACGGCCCGGGCCCGGTCGCGCGCCTCGTGGAGCTCTGCCTCGCCGTAGTCGCGTGTCTTGGCCCGCGCGAGCCACACCAGGAACGGGTTCACGTCGACCAGGGTCGCGTCCAGGCCCACCTCGGCGGCGAACAGCCCGGTGGTGCCGCTGCCCGAGAACGGGTCGAGCACGGTCGTGCCCGGCTCGTGCCCGGACAGGGTGTCGGCCACCAGCCGGTAGGAGTAGGCGGGGGTCAGACGAAGCCAGCCGTGCCGGCCGGCCGCCGCGTTGGCTCTGAAGGTCAGGTGGGCGTTCTGGCGAACGGTCATGGGCCGGGGCCCGCCGGCGACGGCGAGCCGGTCGGTGCTCGCAGTCTCCCACACCCGGGCGGCGCACCAGGCAACCGGCAGGCCGGACGCAGGCGTCAGGGCACGAAGATGGGGTTCATCGCGGGCCGGTTTGCGCCGATCGGCGTACGGTACTACGACGTCAGTACCAGGTTCTCCGCAAAGGCATTCGGCATTTCAAGCCGCAGCATGCAAGAAAGGGGGCGAAGTGGCATGGCGGTCTCGTCCAAGGCCCGGGTCGTCGCGCTCTGGGGCGACGAGCATGAGCGGCTCGGCGACATCGCCACCGTCCCGCTCGGCCAGCACGCGGCGATCGCGCTCTCCCGCGGCCGCTTCCCCAAGGCCTACGACCATGTCGACCCCAACGAGGACGCGGTCATGGTGGCCGCCGGGCCCACCGGCTGGGTCCTGGCCGTGGCAGACGGGCACAACGGCTTCGACGCAGCCCGCGCCGCCCTCGGCGCGGTCGCGTTCGAGGCCGGCGGGTTGCTCGAGGGCGGTGTCGACGACCCGGCCGCGGCCGTGGCCACGCTGTTCGAGCTGGCCAGGCAGGCAGTGACGCGGCAGCTGGAGGGCCTGCGCCCGCCCCGCCTCCAGAGCCGCACGGCCCTGAGCATCGCGCTGGCCGCCGAGGACCAGCTCTGCGCCGCCTCGCTGGGCGACACGATCGTGGTGCACGTGCGCGGACGCCGCCCGGCCGAGGTCGGCATGACCGGCCCGTTCCTCGGCCCGGGCACACCACTCCCAGCGCCCCGGTCGGTCGAGCTCCGCCCTGGCGACCGCGTGCTGGTCGCCTCCGACGGCCTGCTCGACTTCATCGGTGCCACCTGGGCGGACCGCCTGGTCGAGGCCGGCCAGGCCGGCGACCACCTGACCGCCGTACGGGGCCTGGTGATGAGCGCCTTCGCCGGCGGCGCGGGCGACAACGTGGCGGTCGGGCTGCTCGCCTAAAGCACCTGCCGGCTCTCTCGGACCGCGGCGCCGTGACCCACGGAGCATTCGCTGGCACCATGGGAGCTGCTGGTTTGGGTAACGGCTGAGAGGGCGGCTGCCAGGCCGCCGACCGTTCGAACCTGCTCCGGGTAATGCCGGCGGAGGGAGGGAGCCCAGTGAACGACCAGGCGCGCGCGTCTGGGGCCGCCCCGGACGTGCTCGTGGTTGGCGGCGGGGTGATCGGCCTTGCGATCGCCTGGCGGGGCGCGCTGGCCGGGCTGACCGTCGCCGTGGTGGACGCGGCACCGGGCGGCGGCGCGTCGTGGGCCGCCGCCGGCATGCTGGCGCCGGTCACCGAGGTCCACTACGGCGAGGAGGCGCTGCTCCGCCTGAACCTCGCCGCCGCGCGCCGCTGGCCCGGGTTTGCCGGCGAGCTGGAGGACGCCGCCGGCAGCCAGGTCGGCTACCGGCGCAGCGGCACCCTGACCGTGGCCCGCGACGGCGACGACCTGGCCGCGGTGGAGGAGCTGCTCCGCTTCCAGGCGGAGCTCGGGCTCGAGGTCGAGCGCTTGCGCAGCCGGGAGTGCCGGCAGGCGGAGCCGGGGCTCGCCCCGAGCGTGCGCGGCGGCGTGCTGGCCGCCGGCGACCACCAGGTCGACAACCGCGCGCTGGTCCGGTGCCTGCTCACGGCCGCGGGACGGGCCGGGGTCGAGGTCCGGCGGGCCCGGGTGGCGGCGCTGGTCACCCGCGGCGACCGGGCCAGCGGGGTGGAGCTGGAGGACGGCGGGGTGCTGGAGGCGGGCACGGTGGTGCTGGCCGCCGGCTGCTGGAGCGGCTCGCTGCGGGGCGTGCCGCCGCAGGCCCTGCCCCCGGTCCGGCCGGTCAAGGGCCAGCTCCTGCACCTGCGGGGGCCGCAGGAGGCGCCGCTCTGCCGGCACAACGTGCGCGGCCTCGACGTCTACGTGGTGCCCCGCGCAGACGGCCGGGTGGTGGTGGGCGCCACCGTCGAGGACCAGGGGTTCGACACCACGGTCACCGCCGGCGCGGTGTACGAGCTGCTGCGGGACGCGGTCGAGCTGCTGCCCGACGTGAGCGAGCTGGAGCTGACCGAGACCGTGGCCGGGCTGCGGCCCGGGTCGCCCGACAACGCCCCGCTGCTCGGCCCCTCGGGCCTGGACGGGCTGGTGGTGGCCACCGGCCACTACCGCAACGGGATCCTGCTCGCGCCGGTGACCGCCGACGCGATCGCCGGGCTGCTTGCCGACGGGCGGGTGCCCGAGCTGGTCGCGCCGTTCTCGCCGGGGCGCTTCAGCCAGGCAGCCGCGCCCAGCGGCAAGCAGCCCGGCGAGGGCGCGGCGGCAGGAAGTCCCGGACGGAAGAGCACGGCATGACCGTCATCGTCAACGGCACCCCGACCGAGGTCGCCTCGGGGGCCACCGTGGCCGGGCTGCTCGCCGGCCTCGGCCACGCCGGGTCCGGGGCCGGCATCGCGGTCGCGCTGAACGGGGAGGTGGTGCCGCGGTCGGCATGGGCGTCGACCGGCCTCGGCGACCACGACCGCCTGGAAGTCCTCGGCGCCAGCCAGGGAGGTTGAGACAGCTCATGGACGATTCGCTCGTCATCGCCGGCCAGTCGTTCTCGTCCAGGCTGGTGATGGGCACCGGCGGGGCGTCGAGCCTGGAGGCGCTCGAGCAGGCCCTGCTCGCGTCCGGGGCCGAGATGGCCACGGTTGCGCTGCGCCGCACCAGCCCAGGGACCAGAGGGTCGGTCCTGGAGGTGCTGGAGCGGGCCGGGTGCCGGCTGCTGCCCAACACGGCCGGGTGCTTCACCGCCCGGGACGCGGTGCGCACGGCCAAGCTGGCCAGGGAGGCCTTCGAGACCGACTGGGTCAAGCTCGAGGTCATCGGCGACGACCGCACCCTGCTCCCGGACGCGGTGGAGCTGCGCGACGCGGCCGAGACCCTGGTCGACGACGGCTTCACCGTGCTGCCCTACACCAACGACGACCCGGTCCTGGCCAGGCAGCTCGCTGAGCTGGGCTGCGCCGCGGTGATGCCGCTCGGCTCGCCGATCGGCAGCGGGATGGGGATCCGCAACCCCTACAACCTGCGCATCATCGTGGAGCGGGCCACCGTCCCGGTGATCCTGGACGCCGGCATCGGCACCGCCTCCGACGCCGCCATGGCGATGGAGCTGGGCTGCGACGGGGTCCTGCTGGCCAGCGCGGTCACCCGGGCCAGGGAGCCCGCGGTGATGGCGCAGGCGATGCGCAAGGCGGTCGAGGCGGGGCGGCTCGCGGCCCGCGCCGGGCGGATCCCGCGCCGGCTCTACGCCGAGGCGTCCAGCCCGTTCGAGGGCCTGGCCGACCTCGACGAAGCGCCGGCCGCGGGCGACCTCCCGGACCGGAGCGGCGTGGAGGCCCCGGCTGCCGACCCGACCGTGGCGGCGGGCACCCGCCCGCGGCTGGACTGATGGAGCCAGGGCGTCGCGCCGGCCGGCTGGCCGTCGCCCGGCTCTACCTGTGCACCTCGGTCCGGCCCGACCTGGCCGCCTTCGCCGACGCGGTGCTCGGCGCCGGCGTGGACGTCGTGCAGCTCCGCGACAAGCAGGCCGAGGCCGTGCCCCTCCTGGAGGCGGCCGCGGTGTTGCGCGAGGCGGCCGACCGGCACGGCGCGCTGCTCGCGGTCAACGACCGGGCCGACGTGGCCCTGGCAGCCGGCGCCGACGTCCTGCACCTCGGCCAGGGCGACCTGCCCCGGTCCTGGGCCGAGCGCATCCTCGGCGACGGGGTGCTGCTCGGGCGCTCGACCCACGACCTCGAGCAGGCCAGGCGGGCGGTGGCCGAGGGCTGGGACTACTTCGCGGTCGGGCCCGTGTACCCGACCGCGACCAAGCCGGGCCGGCCGGCCACCGGCGCCGGGCTGCTGCGGGCCGTGGCCGGCCTGGGCCCGCCGGTCCCGTGGTTTGCGATCGGCGGCGTCGGTCCGGACACGCTTGACGAGGTGCTGGCCGCTGGCGCGACCCGGGCCGTGGTGGTCCGCGCGATCACCGCCGCGCCGGATCCCGCCGCAGCCGTGACACGGCTCCGCGCCCGGCTGGAGGCGTGACGCCCGCTCGGACCGACCCCTCAACTGCAGGGCCCAGCCGCCGATGAGGTTTCGTTCGGAGCGGCGGCTCACCGGAGGAGTGTGGATGCGCACACCACGTACGGCGGTCGCGGCCGGCTGCGGTTGAGCGACCAGGGAGAACCATGACGCTCCTCGACTTCTTCGAATACCTCAACGACGCGCTCTTCGTCGGCCTCGCCGGGGTCTGCTACATCCAGTGGAGACGGCAAGGGGGAAGAGCAGCAGCGTGGCTCGCCGCGACGTTCGGGATCCTGGCGGGTGTGGTGCTGGTGGGCCTCGTGCTGTCGGCCAACCCCACTGGCGGGGCCGCCCGGTGGGCCACCAAGCTGCTCCTGGCTGCCCTGTTCCTGTTCCCGTACCTCCTGTTCCGGTTCGCCGCTTCGCTCGACCGTTCGTCTCGCGTCACCGAGGGCATCGTGGGCGCCCTGGCCGGCGTGGTCCTGGCCTTGACCCTGGTGCTGCCCAGCCTCCCGGCCGAAGGGGAGCCCCGGCCGGGCTGGCTCCGCGCCTACCTGGCGGCCGCCGTCCTGCAGTGGACCGTCTCCTCCCTGATCGTCGCGGTGAAGCTGTGGTCGGCTGGCCGCGGCCAGCCGACAGCGGCACGCCGGCGGATGCGTGGACTCAGTCTCGGGGCGACGGGCCTCAGCCTCGTCCTGGTGGTCGCCGGGTTCGCGCCCTCGACCAACCCGAAGCCGCTGGCGGTGGCGACATCGCTGCTCACCCTCGCAAGCTCGCTGCTGTTCTACCTCGCCTTCGCGCCTCCGAAGATGCTCCTCAACGCCTGGCGCCAGCCGGAGCAGGCGATGCTCCGGCTTGCCATGGGCGACCTCAAGGCTGTCACCCGGGCCGAGGAAGTCGCTGCCTGCCTGCTCCCCCATGTCGTGGACATGGTTGGCGGGCGGGGCGCGGCGCTGGTCGAGGAGTCGGGGAAGCTCATCGGGTCCCATGGCCAGACGCCAGGCCTGCAGGAGGGACTGGCCGCCGCCGGTCCCGACGGCTCTACGGCAGAGGCCCGGATTCCGGGCTTGGTGCGGCTGCCGCTGGCAACGGGGACGCTGCTGGTCTGGGCGAGCCCCTATGCCCCCCTGTTCGGCCGCCAGGAGTTCGAGCTGCTCCGAGCGTTGGGCAGCCTCGCCGAGCTCGCGCTGGAGCGGGTGCGGACCGCCGAGCGAGACTCGGAGCTGGCCGCGGTGGTGGAAGCGTCGGGTGACGCGATCATCAGCACCGGCCTCGACGGCACGATCAGGAGCTGGAACCCAGCCGCGGAGGCCGCCTATGGCCGTTCGGCCGAGGAGGCCATCGGCCAGCCGCTCTCGATCGTCGTCCCCCCCGACCGTCCCGACGAGCTTCCCGGTCTGCTTCGGCGGGTGGCCGATGGCGAGCGCGTCGGCCTGGAAACCCAGCACCTGCGCCAGGACGGTGAGGCGATCAGCGTGGCGCTCACCGCGGCCCCCCTGCGGGCCCGAGCGGCCTCCGTCGTCGGCATGTCGGTGGTCGCACACGACATCAGCGAGCACAAGCAGGCAGAGCGAGCGCTGGAGGGGGCCAGGGAGGCGGCTGATCGGGCGAACGAGGCCAAGAGTGAGTATCTGTCGCGGATGAGCCATGAGCTGCGGACGCCGTTGAACGCGATCCTTGGGTTCGCGCAGCTGCTGGAGCTCGACGACCTGCGCGACGACCAGCGGGAGAGCCTGGGCCATATCCTGTCGGCCGCGCGGCACCTGCTCGCCCTGATCAACGAGGTGCTGGACATCGCCGCGATCGAGGCGGGACGGCTGCCGCTGTCGGTGGAGCCGGTCGCCCTGGCCGACGTGACCAGTGAGGCCGTCAGCCTGATCCGGCCGCTGGCCGACCAGCACGGCATCTTGCTGGTCGGCCCGACCCCGTCGTGCACCATCCATGTCCTTGGCGACCGCCAGCGGCTCAAGCAGATCCTGCTGAACCTGCTGTCCAACGCCGTCAAGTACAACCGCGCGGGTGGCAGCGTGCACCTTGCCTGCGAGCAGGTGGCCGACAAGCGGCTGCGCATCAGGGTCACCGACACCGGGCCGGGGATCCCACCGGAGTCCGTCGAGCGGCTGTTCGTCCCCTTCGAGCGGCTCGGGAATGAGCAGCGTGCGGTCGAGGGGGCCGGCCTTGGCCTGCCCCTGTCGAAGCGCCTGGCCGAGGCGATGGGCGGCACCCTCGAGCTGGTCAGCACGCCCCAGCAGGGCAGCACGTTCTGGGTCGAGCTGGCCCTGACCGAGGGGCCGGTCCAGCGTGACGAGCGCCAGCAGGACAGCACCGCGGCCGAGCAGGAGCAGGAGGCGGCCGAGCCGGCCGGGCCGGGCCTGACCGTGCTCTACATCGAGGACAACCTGTCCAACCTGCAGCTCGTCGAGCAGGTCCTGAGCCGCCGGCAGGGGGTCAGGCTGATCTCGGCGATGCGGCCCCAGCTGGGCCTGGACCTGGCCAGCGAGCACCACCCCGACCTGATCCTGCTGGACCTGCACCTGCCCGACATGCCCGGCCGGGAGGTCTTCCGTCGCCTGCAGGCCGACCCCAAGACCGCCCAGGTCCCGGTGGTGGTCCTCAGCGCCGACGCCAGGCCGAGCCTGATCAACGACCTGCTCGGCCAGGGCGTGCGGGCGTTCCTGACCAAGCCGCTGGACGTCAAGGAGCTCCTCGGGCTCCTGGACACCGTCACCGACCAGCGTCAGCCAACCCCCACACCCAGCTCCTCGGCGAGAGACTGATCCCGGTGCTCGGCGGCCACTGATGATCCAGCCAGCGCCGGGTCGCCGAGGCCACGTGCTCCTGGTCGAGGACCACCAGGTGAACCAGACGCTGGCCGTGCGCATCTTGGGGAAGCTCGGCTACAGCGCCGACGTGGCGGTCAACGGCCGGGAAGCGGTCGAGGCGGTGGCGCGGTGGCCCTACGGGGCCGTCCTGATGGACTGCCAGCTGCCGGGGATGGACGGCTGTCAGGCCACGGAGCAGATCCGCCGGCACGAAGGCACGGCCCGCCGCACGCCCATCATCGCCATGACCGCCGCGGCGCTCCAGGGGGACCGGGAGCGGTGCCTGGCGGCGGGCATGGACGACTACCTCACCAAGCCGGTGAGCGTCGCAGACGTCGAGCGCGTGCTGGCTCGCTGGCTTCCTGCCCGAGCCGCGGTCCCGCCAGACCTTGGACCGACGGGACCGGTCAGGCAGCTCGTCGATCCCGACCGCCTGGCCGTGCTGCGAGCGCTCGACTCCTCCGGCCCCCACCCGGCTGGTGTCACATCTTCTCTGGTCAGAGTCCTGGTCGACGGCTTCCTGGTCAGCGCCCCTGCCGACATCGCCAGGCTTCGCGCCGCGGCCGGACGCGACGATGCAACCACCATGCAGGAGGTCGTGCACCACCTCAAGGGGGCGGCGATGACGCTCGGCCTCCCCGGCATGGCAGCCCTCTGCACGGAGATCGAGGCAATGGTCCACGCCGGGGCCTTCAGGTCCGCCCGCGACCTCGTCCCCCACCTGGAAACGGAGCTCGACGCTGCCAGGAGCGCGCTGGACGCCGCAGCGTCGGGAGGATGAGGTGAAGATCCTCGTGGTCGACGACGAGTTGGGCTCCCGACTCGTCGTGCAGACCGCCGTGGAACGGCTGGGGCACGAGTGCGTCGCGGCCACCGACGGCGAGGAAGGGTGGCTCCGCTTCGTCGAGGAGGAGCCCGACGTGCTCGTCGCCGATTGCATGATGCCCGGGCTCGACGGCCTGGAGCTGTGCCGCAAGGTGCGGGCCGACCCGCGGCCGGGCTACACCTACATCGTGCTGGTGACCGTGCTGGGGCAGCGCGAGGACATCCTGCGGGGCATGGAGGCCGGGGCAGACGACTACCTGGTCAAGCCCGTGGACCCGTTCGATCTCCAGTCGCGGCTCATCGCCGCCAAGCGGGTGACCGCCCTGCAGGCCGAGCTGGCCCGCTACCGCGCCGAGCTGGCGGAACAGGCCCGCACGGACGCGCTCACCGGCCTCGGCAACCGGCGAGCCCTCGAAGAGGACCTCAAGACCCTCCACGCTCGCAGCCAGCGCTACGGCCGGCACTACTGCGTGGCCATGTGCGACGTCGACCACTTCAAGGCCTACAACGACACCTACGGCCACCGGGCCGGCGACGAGGCGCTGGCTGCGGTGGCGGCCAGGATCTCCGCCATGGTCCGGTCGGGTGATGACGTCTACCGGTACGGAGGGGAGGAGTTCCTGCTCGTGCTGCCCGAGCAGAGCCTCGAGTCGGGGCTGGTCGCGGTCGAGCGCGTCCGAGCGGTCGTGGAGCAGCTCGCCATCCCCCATGCGGCCGAACCTGGGGGCGTGCTGACGCTGAGCGCCGGGATCGCCGCCTTCTGCCCTGGAGAAGAGACCACCCCCGCGGACTTGCTCGTGCAGGCGGATGCTGCGCTCTATAGGGCGAAGTCGGCTGGGCGGAATCGAGTTGCCGTTCCTGACGTCCAGCGGTAGGCAGGACGCGCTGGACGAAGGAGACGTCATGGCGAGTCCGAGGCCTACCGCTTCGCCACCCGAGCCCCCGGACCTTCAGTAGCGCGACCCGACCGGCGCCGGCAGCGCGTCCAGCTCGGCCAGGTCGGCCTCGCCGAGCTGGACATCTGCGGCGGCCGCGTTCTCCTCCAGGTAGGCGAGCTTCTTCGTGCCCGGGATCGGCACCACCTGCTCGCCCTGGGCGAGGACCCAGGCGAGCGCGACCTGGCCCGGGGTCGCCCCGACCCGCCCGGCCACGGTCCGGGCCCGGTCGACCAGGGCCAGGTTGGCCTCCAGGGCCTCGCGGGCGAAGCGCGGGTTGCGGGCCCGGAAGTCGTCGCCGGCGAAGGACGCGGCCGTGATCCGCCCGGTGAGGAAGCCCCGGCCGAGCGGCGAGAACGGGATGAACGCAGCCCGGTGCGCCGCGCACCAGGGCAGCACCTCGGCGAGCGGGTCCCGTGTCCACAGCGACAGCTCCGACTGCACGCTCGCCACCGGGTGGGTCGCCTGGGCCCGCTGCAGCTCGTCCACGCCGACCTCGGAGAGGCCGACCGCGCGGACCTTGCCGGCCTGGACGAGCGCGGCCATGGCGCCCCACGTCTCCTCCACCGGCACCCGCTCGTCGACCCGGTGGAGCTGGTAGAGGTCGATGACGTCGGTGCCGAGGCGGCGCAGGGACGCGTCGCAGGCCTCGCGGACGTGCTCGGGGCGGCCGTCCCTGCGCATCGTGAAGGCGGCCGCGTCGTCGACCACCAGCCCGCACTTGGTGGCCAGCACCGCCTCGTCGCGGCGGCCGGCGAGCGCCCGGCCGACCAGCTCCTCGTTGGTGAACGGCCCGTACACGTCGGCCGTGTCGATCAGGGTCACGCCGAGGTCGAGGGCCCGGCGGATGACCACCTCCGACTCCGCGTCGTCCCGCTCCGCGCTCGAGTAGGCCCACGACATCCCCATGCAGCCGAGCCCGATCGCGCCGACCTCGGTGCCGTCGGGCCCAAGCCGTCGCTGTCGCATGCGCGCTCCCTCCGTCCGCGTCTCCGTGGTGGCCGCCAACAGTACTTGGCTTCCAGCCCGCAGACCCCCGGCGGGCAGCGTGGCACGCGGCGGTCAGGGCCCGGTGTCGTCGCCGAGCTCGACCGGGACCACACGCGCGGCGACCTGGTCGGCCAGCGCGCGCAGCTCGGCGCGGACGTGCTCGACCACCTCGTCCTCGGCGACGGTCGCCGCCGCGTCGGCGTCGCGCCGCTTGGTCTCGACGCCGCCCTTGCCGAGCGAGCGGTCGCTGACCGTCAGCCGCAGCGGCAGGCCGATCAGGTCGGCGTCGGCGAACTGGACGCCGGGCCGCTCGTCGCGGTCGTCGTGGAGCACCTCGATCCCGGCGCCGGCCAGCGCGCGCTCGACCCGGTCGGCGGCGGCGCGGGCGTCCGGCCCGGAGCCGCCAAGGGCGACGAGGTGGACGTGCCAGGGCGCCACCGTGACCGGCCAGCGCAGCCCGCGCTCGTCGTGGTGCTCCTCGGCGATGCAGGCGAGCAGCCGGCCGACGCCGATGCCGTAGGAGCCCATGACGACCGGCCGCTGCACGCCCTCGGGGTCGAGGTAGGTGGCGCCCACCCCCTGCGAGTACCTGGTGCCGAGCTTGAAGATGTTGCCGACCTCCACCCCGCGTGCCGTGGCCAGCTCGGCGCCGCAGCGGATGCAGGCGTCGCCGTCGCCGGCGGCGGCCAGGTCGGTGGTTGCCGAGGCGGTGTAGTCGCGCCCGAAGTTGACGTTGCGCAGGTGGTAGCCGTCCTGGTTGGCCCCGGCGACCAGGTTGGGGGAGGCGGCCACGGCGTCGTCCACCACCACGGTGACCCCCTGGAGCCCGATCGGGGAGGCGTAGCCGGGCACCGCCCCAGCCGCGAGGATCTCCTCCTCGGTCGCCGGCCGCAGGCCGGTCGCGCCGACCGCGTTGGCGAGCTTGGTCTCGTTCATCTCCATGTCGCCACGGACCACGGCGAACACCAGCTCGCCCCGCGGGCCGTCGGGACCCTCCCGCTCGGCGACCACGAACACGGCCTTGGCCGTCCGGCTCGCCGGGACGCCGAGGAACGCGGCCAGCGCCTGGATGGTCGCCACCCCGGGCGTGGCGACCTTCTCGAGCGGGAGCGGCGCCTCCGCGGCCGCGCCCGGCTTGGCGAACCGGGCCACCTGCCGGTTGGCCGCGTACCCGCACGCGGCGCAGAGCACCAGCGTGTCCTCGCCCGCCGGGGTCAGGTACATGTACTCGTGGGCGAGGCTGCCGCCCATCATGCCGACGTCGGAGCCGACCGCGACCGCCGGCAGGGCGCAGCGGTTGAACACGTTGAAGTAGGCCCGGTAGTGCGCGCGGTACTGCCGGTCCAGGCCGGCCTCGTCCCGGTCCAGGCTGTAGGAGTCCTTCATGGTGAACTCGCGCACCCGCAGCAGCCCGGCCCGCGGCCGCGGGTCGTCGCGGAACTTCGTCTGGATCTGGTAGACGAGCTGGGGGAGCTGCCGCCAGGAGCCGATCTCGGTGCGGCACAGGTCGGCCACGACCTCCTCGTGGGTCATGGCGAGCACCAGGTCCCGCCTGCGGCGGTCGGTGAACCGGGCCAGCTCCGGCCCGACCGACCACCAGCGCCCGGAAGCCCTCCAGGGCTCGGCCGGGTGCACCACCGGCATGGTCATCTCCTGACCGCCGATGGCGTCCATCTCCTGGCGCAGGATCGCCTCGATCTTGTCCATCGACCGCCGCGCCGGCGGCAGGTAGGAGTACAGCCCCTGCCCGAGCTGGCGCACGAACCCGGCCCGCAGCAGCAGCCGGTGGCTGGCAACCTCCACGCCGGCCGGCGCCTCGCGCAGCGTCGACCCGAACAGGTGGGACATCCTCATGAGCAGCGCTCCTGCAGCCGGCGCCGGGACCGCCGGAAGATACGCCCCCGGCCAGATGCCCTCAACCGCCGGGGCGGTCGGGCCGGGCTGCGGCCGGGCCGGTCGGGCCGGGCTGCGGCCGGGGCGGTCGGGCCGGGCTGCGGCCGGGGCGGTCGGGCCCGAGCTACGGCGCCGGGTCGAACCGCACGGAGCGCGCGCCCCGCAGGTCGAGCCACCAGCGCCCGCCCGCGTTGGCGACCCGCACCACCGCGGTGTCGCAGCCCGGGCAGCGCAGCACGGCGCCCATGCCGTGGCAGTAGGCCAGCAGGGCGCCGACCTGGCCGATGGCGCCACAGCCGCCGCAGGTCGTCCAGGCCGCGGTCGCCTCCAGCGCGAACACCTCGCCGAGCAGGCCCGCCGCCGCGTTGCCGTCCACACGCAGGTCGTGGTCGTCCATGGTCACCCTCCGGTCGGTCCGAACCGCTCCGTCCGTACCCGGGCCTGGTCGTGCCCGAGCTCCACCAGCGCCGTGGCGACCGCCTCGACCATCCGGGTCGGGCCGCACACGTACACCAGCGGCCGCGCCGCCGGCGGCCAGCCGACCTCGGTGAGCATGGCCGGGTCGATGCGGCGCCGGTAGCCGTCCCACCCGGGCGGCTGCTCCCTGGTGAGCGTGTGGGTCACCGCGAACCCGCTGCCGGCAGCGGCCAGGCGCTCGAGCTCGCCGCTGGCGAGCACGTCAGCGGCCGACCGGGACGAGTAGAGCAGGCAGGTGGGCACCCGGCTGCCGGTGGCGGCGTGGTGCCTGACCATCGCCAGCAGGGGCACCACGCCCGACCCGCCCGCGACCAGCAGGAGCGGCCCGCCCAGGGCCGGCTCCCACACGAAGTAGCCGCCGATCGGCCCGCGCAGCTCCAGCAGGTCGCCGGCACCCAGCTCGCCGGCCAGGTAGGGCGAGACCTCCCCGTCGTCGAGCCGCTCCACGGTGATCGTCACCCGCTCGCCGTCGGGCGCGGACGCGATCGAGTAGCTTCGCTGCGCCTGGTAGCCGTCCTCGGCGGTCAGGCGGACGTCGAGGTGCTGGCCGGGCAGGTGGCCCGGCCAGCCCGCGACCTCGAGGTCCAGGCTCACGAACCGGGGCGTCTCCGCCCTGGCCGCTGCGACCCTGGCCAGCCGCCAGGTCAGTCGCTCCAGTACCGCTCTTCCAGCCATGGGTCTCCGTGGTTGTGGTAGCCGAGTGACTCCCAGAATCCGGGCGCGTCGTGGTCGAGCAGGCGTAGGCCCATGACCCACTTGGCGCTCTTCCAGAAGTACAGGTGGGGCACGAGCAGGCGGGCCGGCCCGCCGTGCTCGGGCGGCAGCGGCGCCCCGTCGAACTCCCACACCACCCACGCCTTGCCGCCACGCAGGTCGTCGAGGGGCAGGTTGGTGGTGTAGCCGCCGTAGCTCGAGGCGACCGCGTGGCTCGCCACGGGCAGCGGCTCGGCCGCGTCGAGCAGGATGTCGACCGACACCCCGGTGAAGGTCGTGTCGAGCTTGGTCCACTTGGTCACGCAGTGGATGTCGCCGGTGAAGGTCGACGGCGGCAGCGCCCTGATCTCCTCCCAGGTCCACGCCCGCGGGTGGGCCACCAGCCCCGCCACCCGGAAGCGCCACTCGGCCAGGTCGATCCGGGGGGTCGGCCCGGCGGTGAGCACCGGGAACGCCGCCTCGACGTACTGCCCGGGCGGGACCCGCCCGCCCGTGCCCTCGGCCGGCCGGCGCCGGCCCCGGAACCCGCGGGAGACGAACCCGCTCATGAGCGCAACCTCCGGTAGCGGCGGATCAGCGCGTTGGTCGAGCTGTCGTGGCCCAGGTCGGGCTCGGCGTCCGCCTCGAGCTCCGGCACGATCCGGTTGGCGAGCACCTTGCCGAGCTCCACGCCCCACTGGTCGAAGGAGTTGACGTTCCAGATCACGCCCTGGGTGAAGACCTTGTGCTCGTACAGGGCCACGAGCTGCCCGAGCACCCGCGGGGTGAGCTTGGGGGCCAGGATCGTCGAGGTCGGGTGGTTGCCGGGGAAGGTGCGGTGCGGGACCAGGCCGGCCGGCACGCCCTCGGCCGCGACCTCCTCGGCCGTCTTGCCGAACGCGAGCGCCTCGGTCTGGGCCAGGAAGTTCGCCATGAGCAGGTCGTGGTGGTCGCCGATGGCATGGTGGGGCTGGCAGAAGCCGATGAAGTCGCACGGGATCAGCTTGGTGCCCTGGTGGATGAGCTGGTAGAAGGCGTGCTGGCCGTTGGTGCCCGGCTCGCCCCAGACGACCGGGCCAGCCTGCACGCCCACCGGCCCGCCGTCCAGCCCGACCGACTTGCCGTTGGACTCCATGTCGAGCTGCTGCAGGTAGGCGGGGAAGCGGGCCAGGTACTGGCTGTAGGGCAGGACCGCCAGGGTCTCGGCGCGGAAGAAGTCGCCGTACCAGACCCCGAGCAGCCCGAGCAGCACCGGCATGTTGCGCGCGAACGGCGCGGTGCGGAAGTGCTCGTCCATCGCGTGGAAGCCAGCGAGCATCCCGCGGAAGTGGTCCGGCCCGATCGCCACCATGAGCGACAGGCCGATCGCGGAATCGTAGGAGTAGCGCCCCCCGACCCAGTCCCAGAGCTCGAACATGTTGGCCGGGTCGATGCCGAACTCGGCAACCTTCTCCGCGTTGGTCGACACCGCCACGAAGTGGCGGCCGACCGCCTGCTCGTCCCCGAGGGCGGCCAGCAGCCAGTCACGGGCGGTGGCAGCGTTGGCCAGCGTCTCCTGGGTCGTGAAGGTCTTGGAGCAGACCACGAACAGCGTCTCGGCCGGGTCCAGGTCCCTGGTCGCCTCCCACACGTCGGTACCGTCGACGTTGGACACGAAGCGGACCATGAGCGAGCGGTCGGAGTAGTCCCTGAGCGCCTGGTAGGCCATTGCCGGCCCGAGGTCGGAGCCGCCGATGCCGATGTTGACCACGTTGGCGATGCGCCGGCCGGTGTGCCCGGTCCACGCGCCGGAGCGCACCCGGTCGGCGAGCTCGGCCATGCGGCCGAGCACGGCGTGCACCTTGGGGACCACGTCCTCCCCGTCCACCACGATCGAGGTGCCCTCCGGGGCGCGCAGGGCCACGTGGAGCACGGCCCGGTCCTCGGTGGCGTTGATCCGCTCGCCCGCGAACATCGCCTCGATCCGCTCCCGCAGCCCGGCCCGCTCGGCCAGCGCGACCAGCAGCCGCAGCGTCTCGCCGGTGAGGCGGTGCTTGGAGAAGTCAAGGTACAGGTCGCCGGCCTCGAGCGTCATCGCCTCGCCCCGCCCCGGCTCCTCGGCGAACAGCGTCCGCAGGTGAGCGTCCTTCACCCGCTCGTAGTGCGCTGCCAGCGCCCGCCACTCGGGGGAGTCCGTGCGGGTGGTCGCCGCTGCCATCCGTCGCCTCCTCGATCGGCCGTCCGGGCAGTCCCGGACAGCATCATGCCGTTGATTGAGGTACAGCGCCTGTTGGCTGCTCAATCAGCCGCATCTTGCGACGCGGCGGTCCCCGTCTTGCCAGCTGGTGCTGCGCGGGGTTCCCGCTTCGCGGCCACCTGCCCCGCAGGCGGGGTCTTACGGTCGGCTCCACGGGCGTTTTGGGTCTCCGGGCCGCTCCCGGCGACCTGCTGCACGAGACCGGCGAGGTTGCGGGCGGCGTTGAGGTCGCGATCCAGGACCAGGCCGCACGCCTCGCAGGTGAACCTCCGCTCGGCCAGGGCCAGCTTGGCTTTCACCAGCCCGCAGGCCGAGCAGGTCTTGCTTGACGGGTACCAGCGGTCGGCCACCACGAGCACCGACCCGTACCAGCGGGTCTTGTAGGTGAGCTGGCGGCGTAGCTCGGCCATGCCAGTGTCGGCCAGTGCCCGGGCGATGCGTCGGTTGCGGGCCATTCCGGCCACGTTGAGGTCCTCGACAACGACCGTCCCAGCCGTGGTGGCCAGCGTGGTGGTCAGCTTGTGCAGCGCGTCGCGCCGGACGTTGGCGACCCGGGCGTGGAGCCGGGCCAGGCGCGCGGCGGCCTTCCGGCGCCCGGCGGAGTCGGGCTGGGTGCGGGTGTGGGCGCGGTTGGCTGTACGCAGCCTGCGGAGCGAGCGCTGCAGCGCGCGCGGGTTGTCGACGGTCTGGCCGGTGGACAGGACCGCGAGGTGGCGGATGCCGGCGTCCACCCCGACCACGCGCGCCCGTCCTGCGCCGACCGGTAGCTGACGGTCGACCTCGACGGTGAACGACACGTACCAGCGGTCCGCAGTCCGGCTGATCGTGGCGGCGAGGATCCGGGCGGTGCCGGGCTCGATGCGGCGGGCGAGCTTGCGGGTGGACTCGTGGGTCTTGATCGCGCCGAGCCGGGGCAGGGTGACATGATGCCGGTCCGGCTCGACGCGCAGGGGTCCGGTGGTGAACCGGCACGCTGCGCGGCAGCGGCCGCGCTTCTTGAACCTGGGGAACCCGACCCGCTGACCGGCGCGCCGGCCGCGCTTGGAGTCGGCGTAGTTCTTGAGCGCGCGGGCGAGCGCATCCAGGCCTGACGAGTATGCCTCTTTGGAGTTCTCTGCCCACCAGGGCGCCACCTCGTGCTTGGCGCGGTTCCACTCCGGCGCTAGCCGACCGGCTGGCGTGAGTCCTGGAGGACCCGCGTGACAATCGATCGGGCCTGATCGTCGTACCAGGCAGCGGCCCGCATCGTGTCGAAGACCTTGGCGTACAGCGCAATCTCCTCAGGCTCGCGCAGGACTAGCTCGGCCGCGAAGGTCTCGACCGTGACCACCTGGTCGTCGAAGAGCCAGAACCCGTGCACGGGCGCGAGCGGCATCCTCACGCTGAACGGGATGATGCCCAGCTCCACGTTGTCCAGGGTCGACAAGGCGATGAGCCGGTCGAGCTGACCGCGCAGCTCCTCAAGCGGGCAGAGCTGAAAGCGAAGCGCTGCCTCGGTCACCACGAAGTGGAAGCGCTTGGCGGGCTCGTAGAGGACCTGCTGGCGCTGCATCCGAACCCTCACTGCCTCGGCAACGTCATCGGGAGCGGCGTACAGCTCTGGCCCCTCGGCGAGCAGCCAGCGTGCATACCCCGCGGTCTGGAGCAGTCCCGGGATCACCGCCGGCTCGAAGGCTCGGATCGAAGGCACCTCGGCTTCGAGGTCAAGGATGGCCTGCTGCCTGGCTACGACGCCCGAGCGGTGCTGCCGCCGCCAGGCCGCGTACTCGACCTGGACGGCTTGCCGGCGTGCAAGCAACTCGCTGGCTACCTCGGACGAGGCGCCGATGGCTTGCGCCCAGGCGGCAATGCCGTCTTCGGAGGCGGCCTGCTTGCCTGTCTCGATGCGGGAGACCTTGGACTGCGGCCAGCCGAGAAGGGTCGCGAGCTGCATACCGGTCAGGTCCGCATCCTTGCGGAGCTGCCGGAGCCGGGCGCCGAGCGCCTGTCGTGCCTGCTGGTAGCTGGCCAACCTCCTCCCTTCAGATCCCGCGGCGAACCAGCAGACGCTCTGCCAGGTAGCGCTGGTAGGACACGGCGTAGTGCAGCGCCGCGTCGCGCCAGTAGCAGTGGCGCACCACCATCACCGGATCCTCGACCAGCTCGGCGCCAAGGAACCGACCCTCAGCGTCGTACCGCATGAGAGCAAGCCGACTGGAGTCAAACAGCCAGTAGTCGTGCGCCGGCAAGCCGGCAGCTTCTGCCGTACGTCGGTCGAGGATGCGGATGTCCTCGCCAGCCTCGATGGTGTCCGGGTAGAAGGCGAACTCGAACCGAAGGTAGTCGCCTAGCGGCTCGTCCACGACCCGGACGCGCTGCATGCGCTTCCCCGCCGCCGTCATGGCCGACACATGGCCCAGCCACGCTTCAGCCAGCCGCGAGCCTGTGGCTCGTTGGCGAGAAACGTTCGCAACGGCTCCTCCTCGCTGGGCACGGTGTAGCGATCCAGCGCTTCCAGCCGGAACGCTGTGTGCTCAAAGCTTGCGAGGAGCCGCGAGAAGTCCTCACCAACGAGCCTGGCCACGATCAGGACTGCTCCGGCCCGGTCAGCTCGCCAACAGGGAGACCGCGGAGAAGCTCGAACGGTACCTCCACAACGGTCTCATGCGCCGGGACATCCAGTCCTGCAAGCGCCTCGGAGTCGATGACGCGGCTGCCCTGGGCCACGAACGTGCCGCGGTCGGTGGCGTAGAGCGTCGGGCACGTCCCTGTGACGGAGTTCGAACGGACGAGCCTCAGCCTCATACCGTCCTCCCTTCCACCAAAAATGCGCTCGCCATGCAGGTTGTCAAGCATATTGCTCGTGGCCTTAGCTTGAGTCAAGCATCGCACGATCCGCTCGACAGGTTTCTCCGTGGCTCGGCTCGCTGCACGGGATCGCCGCTGGTCCTGCTCGGTGCAAGGTGACAGCTTGCATCGACAACAGCCGCGGCGAGGGCGCCAACGGCCACCTGCCCGGCGCGGTCTTCGTCCTCGTCGACCGGGATCGGTCGGGTCCGCTGGGCGAGGCGGCGCCATCCGTTCCCCCGAGCCGGCCGCTCCAAGCAACCATGCGCCGCTGTCGCGTCGTCTACGACCCACGGCGACGCCAACGGCGCTGCGCGGGGGCGTGGTGACTGCTCACCTGGTTCGGGCACGGCGCCCGGGTTGGCAGGTGGTCACGGAGGCACCGTGAGTCGGCTACACTTGTCCGCCGCTGAGATGCTCTTTGGGACAGTCCAGCCATGGTGGACTTAGACGTCGTTTCGCTCCTTTGATGCGGTATGGCAGGATCCCGCGCCATGACAACTCTCGTAGACAAGCTCGTCCTTGCCGAGCTCTGGGCGATCGTCGCGCCGCTCCTGCCACCCCACCCCGCCCCTGGTGGGGCGGCCGGGTTCGCACCATCCCCGACCGCAACTGCTTCGCCGCGGTCGTGTTCATGGCCCGCACGTCCACCCCTTGGCGCTTGTTGCCAGCCCCCGAGCTTGGCTGTGGCTCGCCAGCGACCTGCTGGCGCCGGCTGATCGAGTGGGCCAACGCGGGGGTGTTCGATCAACTCCACCTGGAGGTCTTGGACCGGCTCGGCGAGCAGGACCGGCTGGACTCGTCGCGCGTGAGCGTGGACTCGGCCAGCCTGCGCGCCAAACGTGGGGGGGATCACGTTGGCGCAAATCCGGTCGATCGCGGCAAGCCAGGATCGAAGATCCACTTGGCCTGCGAGGGCGGCGGGCTGCCGCTGACCGCGGTGATCACCGCCGCCAACATCTCAGACGTGACGATGCTCCCGGCGGTCTTGGACGACGTCCCCGCGGTGCGGACTCCGTCGGGCCAGCGGCGCTGCCGGCCGGGCAAGCTCGACGCCGACAGGGGCTACGACAGCGCGGCCAACCGAGCCTGGCTGCGGCGGCGCGGGATCACCGCGCGGATCGCCCGGCGTGGGATCGAGTCGTCGGCCCGGCTTGGCCGGTATCGGCCGGCGGGTGGAGCGGGCGCTGTCCTGGTGAGCTGCTACCGGCGGCTGGCGGTGCGGTGGGATCGGGGCTCGGAGCGATTCTTCGCGTTCGTGCTGCTGGCCTGTGCCCTCACCTGGATCAATCGGCTCTGGGTGGGTGGTTTCCCAACGGATCGCGTGGTCCACTTGGCAGACCGCGAGGGAAGGCGGGTGGGTGATGGCTCCGGTGTACCGACGGTACTGCCAAACCGCTGCGGTGATCTTCATCCTCATCACGGTCTACACCGTGATCACGAAGCTGCTGCAGGGGCGACTGGCAGACGACTGGCTCCATAGCGTCCTGCATCTGTGCTCGGGCCTGGTTGGCGTCTACGCAGGTTGGTTTGCCCGGAGTCCCGCACCCGCGCAGGGCTTCACGTGGGCCGTCGGCGTGCTGTACTTCGCGCTGGGATGCTCTGGCTGGTTCACGCCCGGCCTCCTGTTGGACAGCCCGTTCGCCATCCCGCTTGGTGTCGCGGAGAACGTGTTCCACTTCGCGCTGAGCCTGCCCGCGCTGGCGATCCTGCTGCCGCACTGGGCGGGATGGCCTGAGCGTGCATCGCGTGCAGATCGTCGTCGCGCCAGGGCCTGAGCAGCGAGGCCGAGATGACGGCGCATCCGAAGGTACAACGGCTGCGCCGCGGTTCGAGGCGTACGCCAAGGGCGACCTCGGCGCACCCCGATGGGCGATAGTGTCCGTGGGTATGGTCGACCGCTCACGTGAGCTCGTGGTGGACGAGGTCGTCACGATCGCCGTGCCGAGCCATCGTGTCTGGGAGGCGATCGTGGACGCGACGGCTCGCGCCGGGTTGGGGGTACCTCGACCTCGACCCGACTGTCGGCAGCCGGTTCGAGGACCGCTGGACCGACACCGACGGCCGCCCAATGCCGCGCTGTTGCACCTGCGGTGACCGAGCCCGGAGCCGGCAGACTGTCGCCATGAGGACCCGCCGTCCGCGTCCTGCTCCCGTCCCGCGCTCTGCCTTTGCCGGCTGCTGCTTCCCGCCTGAGGTGATCGTGCTGGCGGTGCGCTGGTACCTACGCTTCGCGCTGTCGTACCGCGATGACGAGGAGCTGCTCGCCGAGCGCGGCGTCGAGGTCGACCACGTCACCATCTACCGGTGGGTGCAGCGGTTCACCCCGCTGCTGGCCGACGCGGCCCGGCCCTGCCGACACGCTGTTGGCGACCGCTGGCACGTTGACGAGACCTACGTGAAGGTGGCTGGCCGGTGCTACGTCTACCGCGCCATTGACCAGTTCGGGCAGGTCATCGACGTGTTCGTGTCCGCGCCTCGCGACGCCAAGGCCGCCCGCCGCTTCTTCGAGCGGGCATCGGCGCGACGGCGATTATCCCGGTCGAGGTCGTCACCGACCGAGCCCCGGCGTACCCGGCGGTGCTGGACGAGCTGCTCCCGGGGGCCTGGCATCGCACCGAGCAGTACGCCAACAACCGAGTCGAGGCTGACCACGGCCGCCTCAAGGCGAGGCTGCGTCCGATGCGCGGGCCCAAGCAGGACCGCAGCGCCAGGGTCGTCATCGCAAGGCACGCCTTGGTGCAGAACATCCGTCGAGCACACTACGACCTGGCGGTCGAGGAGCCGGTGACCTTGCGGCTGGCCGTCGCGTTCGATGAGCTTGCCTTGGTGATCTGATACCAGACCCCTGTCGCCACGTCAGCATGCCGCGAACTGACCGGATGCAACACTGCCGACGGGGATACTGTGGAACTTCGCACCGGCCGATCAGTTCTGGCGGTCCTAGAACTCGCCTCGAACTCGATTGCGTCGCTCTCGCGCCAAGGCCTCGTCTCGCGCTTGAGCAAACATCTCGACTCCCACGCGACCAACAGCCGAGATTGCTTCGTCGCTCGACGCTGCAAGCGTCTGAAACTGCTCTACAAGCTGTGCGTAGTGAGCCGATTGCTCGCCCGTCCACATGCCGCCCTGAGCCATAAAGGCGATCTCCCGTGGCTCTACGCCTCTTGGCGCTAGCAAGCGCGCTAGCTGTTCTACAGACGGATGAGGCCCAAGGGAATTGTAGGTACTGAGTGCCTTATCGGCGGAAATGAGGTGTGGTCGAGCGCATGCTCGAGCCAGCTCGTGTCCTCGCTAACGAAATGTTCACCGAGTAGCCACCGAGCCACTGGTTCATCGAAGAAATGTGACCACAGCTCATCCTTCTGCTCTATCGGGAGATGATGAAGGCTCTCCCAGGCTGAATGCGGCAGAGCGTCATGGAGTCTTCCTGGGGCTCGATGAGCTTCTAGGCGCGACCGTACCCAGCGCGCCAAACGATCGGGGTAGTGAGTAGCAAGGAACTGCGTAAGCTGAGCTGCTTCGTAGTCTTGGTGCCCCAGAGTTGCCGCAGGGTCCAGCAGTTCAATCGCGTCAAGCCACTCGTCCTCAAGCTCAGCCGGGGACCAGCTATCCAGTCTCGAACGCCCCGGAGCGAACATGGCTGCGGCGACCATCCCCCGTGCGGCAGGAGACGGCTTCGTCAGGGTCCCGGCAAAGTCGCGATTCGTCCCCATTTGTCCGATGACCCCACGTCGTGGCCCGGCGCCACGCGACCGCGTTAGTCCAGGCCGGGAGCCAGATTCCAGCGACAGGCATGTTCGGGCATTTGGTGCAGACCGCGACTTTGCCGGGGCCCTGGCCCAGCTCGCCAACGCTTGATCTGCCCAGTGAGTGCCGACCGGATGACACGGCGGAACACCAGGGCAATGACCAGAACGACCACGGGCCACGCCAAGGAGCGAACGAGTGCGGACACAAACTCTAAGCCCGTCATATACGTAATTACATCCTAATAGAGACTCTCCCCACAAGCGAAGCATAGCTCCTCGTTGAACATGATCCAATTGGATCTCCTCCGAGGACAACTTGGGTGGCTACAGCCCTGACATCCGAGCCGCCGATCGGAACGAGTCCTCTGTGAGCTGCCTTGAGGACTACCGGGTCACGCCTTGCGATGTGGGCGGAGCCACAGCCACCCTCGCGCTCAGGTGGTGGCCAGCTCGCGGACTTGCTCGCGAAACTCCCGGACGGGCGGCAGGGTGGCCAGCGCAGCGGCGAGTTCCCGCTCGAAGTCGTGGACCCGCCGCATGATCGGGCCAATGCGCAGCTTGGTCGGGATGCTGACGGCCTCGGTCGCTGTGCGGCAGGCCTCGTCGAACTCCCGCTCCTGGGCGTAGCTGGTCGCCGGTCCTGTTTGATGCGGGAGTGCCGGTAGACCACGTTGACGGTGACGTGCGCGCCGCGGTTCGACTCGTGTCCGCACCCGGCTCAAACGGACGACCGGCGTTGACCACCGCCCCGGCCGGGTGCAGGATGCGGCTACCCGGGCCTGGCGGCGGAGGTGGACAGGGGCTGGCCGGGCAGGCGCTCGCGCCCCTGGAAGAAGGAGACCGAAGACGACCGACCGGACGTCCCCACTGATCGCTCGGAGCGAGCTTGCCGCCGCGCTCGCCACGGGCGCGTCCCCGGTCGTGCTCGACGCCAGGTGGCAGGTGGGCACCGACAACGGCCGGGCCGCCTACGCCACCGGCCACCTGCCCGGCGCGGTCTTCGTCGACGTCGACCGGGACCTGTCGGCCCCGCCGGGGCGCGGCGGCCGCCACCCGCTGCCCGAGCCGCCCGCCTTCCAGGCGGCCATGCGCCGCTGCGGCGTCGGTGACGACCGGCCGGTCGTCGTCTACGACCACGGCGACGCCGGCGGCGCTGCGCGGGCCTGGTGGCTGCTCACCTGGTTCGGGCATGGCGCCGTCCGGGTCCTCGACGGCGGCTTCCGGGCCTGGACCGCGGCCGGCCTGCCGGTCACGCGCGAGGTGCCCCGGCCCGAGCCGGGGGACTTCACGACCCGGCCCGGCCACCGGCCCGTGCTCGATGCCGCTGGCGCAGCCGCGCTCGCGGGGCGGACCGGCGTGCTGCTCGACGCGCGCTCGGCCGCCAGGTACGCGGGCCGGGAGGAGCTCGTCGACCCGGTGGCCGGCCACGTCCCCGGCGCGACCAGCGCGCCCGCCGGTGACCTGTTCGCCGACGACGGCACCCTCCGTGCGCCCGGGGAGCTGCGGGCCCGCTTCGCCGAGCTGGGGGTCCGGGACGGTGTCCCGGTCGGGGCGTACTGCGGGTCGGGCGTGGCGGCCGCCCAGACCGTGCTCGCCCTCGAGCTGGCCGGGTTCGAGGGGGCGCTCTGGCCCGGCTCGTGGAGCGAGTGGATCACCGACCCGGCCCGCCCGGTGGCCACGGAGGCGCCGTGATCGGGGCGAGCGCTCCCAGCGCCTCAGTTGAGCCGCCTCCACCACGTCCGCCGCGGCGAGAACCTCGACAGCCTGCGGGGTGACCGGGTCGCGCTGGGCGGTCACCCGGCCGGCTCGACCTCGATCGAGAAGCGGGCGGTGAACGACCCGCCCGGGTCGACCAGCGGGCAGGCGTCGGCGGTGAGCGCGTCGGTGGGGGTGGTCATCGGCTCCAGGCAGGCGAAGTCCTCGTCGGGGGGAACGAACACCTGCGCGTACGGGTACCCCTGCCCGAACCGGACCGCAAGCCGCCAGCCCTCGGCGTCCAGTCCGAGCACGGGGTCGCCGGCGAGCGCGTAGAGGTCGTCGAAGGTCCGGTCGGCGATCGGCTCCCGCTCGGCCGGCTCCCAGGCCCGTGCCCCGGTCGGGATCCCGCGTCCGTCCAGCTCGAGGTGCTCCCGGTCGGGCAGCACCAGCCACCAGCCCTGGCGCGGCCCGCTGGGCAGGCGCAGGTAGGGATGCCAGCCGAACGCGACCGGCACGGCCTGGTCGCCGGTTGGCCGCAGGGTCGTCGTGACGGTCAGCCTCGTCCTGTCCACGCCCGCCTCGACCTCGATGGCGTGGGGGAAGGGGAAGGCGACCAACAGCTCCGGCTGCGCGCCGTAGTCGAGCCGGGCGGCCATGGCCGCCCCGCTCCCGCTGGTGTCCAGGCGGGTGAGGCGCCAGCCGGGGTGGGCGGTCACGGTCCCGTGGATGGGCAGGCCGCCAGGGTCGGTGTGCAGCTCGACGCCGTCGAGGTCCACGTCCACGCCGGCAGCGCGGAAGTGGCGGGTGGAGAGCCGGTTGGCCCAGGGCGCGAGCAGGGGGAGCCCGGTGACGTGGCCCTGCCGGTAGCCCTCGAGGCCACCGGGCAGGGCGAGCAGCTCCTCGCCCTGGCGGGTGAGGGAGGCGCCGAGCATGCCCAGCTCCGGCAGGAAGGTGGCGGTGAGGTCCGCGGCGGCCAGGGTGACCGCGGCCTCACCATGCCAGGAATGGACGCGGGCCGATGCCGCCAGGGCCAATTGACTCACCTCACGCGCTCGTGGTGGTGGAGCATCCTGCGCGCCCAGAGCCTATCTCGCGGGCGCGCCACCCACTCGCGTAGAGCGCCCGGAGCGCGTTGAGGGTGATCTCCGCGCTGGGGCCGGACCGGGGAGGTCGGATCGTCCACCGGTGGGTGTGGTCAGGCCGGGTCGTCGGGGGCTGCCGGCCGGGTGCTGGCGCTGGTGAGCCAGGCGGCCAGCTCGACCGGGCCGGGGTCGGTGTCGGCGAAGGCGAGCAGGGCGTCCCGGCGGGCTGGGGGGACCGGGGCCGCGCCGAGGAGGAGCTGATGTCCGACCCCGGCGGGCACCACCCGGGCGGACACGAGCTGTCCGGCGCGCGGGTGGGGCTGGCCGGTGGCGGTGACGTCGAGCCGCGCGCCGGTCCGCACGTCGCGCAGGCCGAGGCGCCCGCCGGGGTCGGCCTCGACCACCTCGTAGAGGCCGCGACCGGCTGAGCCGGCCCAGGAGCGGCCGAGGGCCAGCTCGTCGGCCGGGAGCAGGACCCCCCTGGCGTCGAGGAACGCCGCGAGCCCGCCCGCCTCGAACAGCCCGAGGTCGTGCACCAACGGGTCGTGCAGGGCCGCGCCCACCCAGGCCGGGTCCTCGGGGTCGCCGCCGGCGCGGGCCACCGCGAGGTCGTGCACGCGCATGCGCTGGCCGGGCCGGAGTAGGAAGGTCACCGCCTTGTGCCAGAGCCAGCCGGCCCGGTCCTGCAGCGGGTGACCGTTGCGGGGGCCGCAGCAGACCTTGTGCTTGCGGCCCGAGCCGCACGGGCAGGGCTCGTTCCGCCCGGTGCTGGCCGGCCCGGGCTCGGCGAAGCCCTGCAGGCGGGCGGCGGTCTGGTCGTCGGGGTCGACCTCGGCTCGGCGCAGGTAGGCGAGGGCGGCGGCCGCGTTGCCCCGGTCCTCGGCGTACCACGCCGTATCGAGCAGGGCGGCCTCGTCGTCGGGGTCGGCTTCGATCGCCTCGGCCAGGTGTGTCTCGGCGGCGAGGGTGTCGCCGCGGTGCTCGGCGCAGCAGGCCAGCACGAACCGTGGCCCGGCCGCGTCGTCGCAGGCGGGCACGAGCGCGCCGGCCAGCTCGCGGACCAGCGGCTGCTCGTCGGGGTCGCTGCCGAAGGTCGCGCTCACGAACGCCTCGGCCACCCCAGGCCAGGACATGGCGTGGGCGAGCGCGTGCAGCGTCTCCTCGCCGTCGTCCCTGGCGACTGCGGCCTCCAGGCCGGAGCGGCGGGCCAGCTCGAACGCGGCGAGCAGCAGCCCCAGGGCCTCCACGCCCTCGTCGTCGAGGCCGAACAGGGCGCGGACCTCGTCCTCGGCCAGCGCGTCAGCCTCCACCTCGTCCCAGTCGGTGCCCGGCGTGCCGACCCACTCGCCGTGGACCTCGAGCCCGGCGCTGGCGAGCAGCTCGGGTACTGGCGGGAGCGGGCGCTCGAGCAGGCTGGGGGCGTCGGCACGAGCGATCAGCACCACGGCGGCGCTCTCGACCGGGTCGCCGTCCCCGCCGGCCGCCTCGAACGCGTGGGCGAGCCGTTTGCCGGCCGCCTCGCCGCCCTCCGGGTCGGCATCGGCCCGGCCGACGTGCAGGAACCCGTCGGCGAGCCGGAAGGCGAGCAGGTCGCCGGGGGCCGCGCCGCCCAGCCAGCCGCGCGGTCCGGTGGCGACCCAGCGGTCGGCGAGCGGGTGGTCGCCGCCGACGCCGCTCTCGGGCTCCCCGGCGGGGGCGACCTCGACGCTGCCTCCGGCGGCCAGGTGCAGCACGCCGTCGGCGTCGGCATCGGCGGCGGCGAGCAGCAGCGTGAGGTCGGGCTCGACCGCGACCACGCCGTCGGCCGCCTCGCCGGCCGAGACCCGGTGGGTGACGGTCACGCCATCGAGCAGGGCGTGGAGGCTGGCGATGCGGCCGTCCGGCAGGTGGTAGAGCTCGTCCGCGTCGTCGAGCAGGACCTCCAGCCACGGCTCGGGGTCTGGGGGGAGGGTCAGCCCGGCCGCCGTCAGGCGGCGCGCGAGCTGCTCGGGCGAGAGCGGCCCTTCGCTGGCCAGCACCCGCTCGCAGAGCTGGGTGGCGCGTCGTTCCCATTCCATGTGCGGCGCTCCTCGACAAGGGTCGACGGTCGGCACACCATACAGCCCACCCGCGGCGCGCGGACAGGCCTCGTCCACAGGGCCGGGGTCCTCGTATGCAGTGAGCCGCCTCGTTGCCGGCGCCCGGTCAGCGCCTGCCGCGGCCCTCCAGGAACAGGCCGGCCTCGGCCACCCGCACCTGCTGGCCGCGCAGGCGGGCGCCGGCCAGCAGGGCTGGGGCGATGAACCGCACCTGTGGCGGCATGAGCGGGCGGTCGAGCCGCATCGCCCCGCAGACGGCGCGCAGGCGGAGCTCGTCGACGCGGGTGTGGCGGACGCCGTACAGCGAGCGGAGCTCCGGCGGCAGGCTGTGGAAGGCGAGGAAGCTCACCAGGCGCCACAGCCAGCGGCGCGGCACCCCGTCGGGCGGGTCCCGGACCAGGGCCGCCACCGAGCGGGCACCGTCGGTCGGCCGCAGGGCCCCGCTTGCCAGCACGCCGTCCAGGTACGCCTCGAGCTCCGCGAAGGTGGGTGGGATGCGGTCGGCGGGCAGGCCGAGCGGCGCCACGGTCGCCAGCTGCTCGACGTGGAACGCCTGCCGTCCGGCGTCGTCGAGCCGGCCGATGGTCAGCCGCTCGAAGTGCAGGAAGCTCGAGACCAGGCAGGCGTGCACCCACAGCAGCAGCTCCGGGTCGCGGGCGTCGTAGGGCAGGCCGGTCACCGTGTCCACGCCCTTGATGGCCCGGTGGACGTCGTCGATCCGCCTGGACGCGGCGGCCGCCTCCTGCCTGGTGCCGAACACCACGATGAAGGTCTGGCGCAGGGTCCGCTCGAGCCGTCGCCACGGGTCGCGCTCGTACATGCCGGTCTGGCGTGCACCCGCCACCACCAGGGGATGGGCGGCGTGCATGAGCAGGGCCCGGACGCCGCCGATCATCACCGACGCCTCCCGCAGCACCTGCCATGAGACGCTCCCCGGCCCGAACAGCCCGGCGTCCGGCTCACCGTCGCGCATGGCACCCACGATACGTCCGCGCGGGGCCAACCGGGACGGGTTCGTGCGGGCCGCGGCCCGAGGCCGGTAGGCCGCGGTCAGGCCGCACGGGGTCCTCGCATCCCGGGCCGGGTCAGATGCCTGTGGTGGCCCGCGGGTAGGCGACCTTGGGGTCGGTGACGACGTTGACGAGGTAGGGCACGCCCGAGTCGAACGCCCGGCGCAGCGCCGGCCCGATGCCGTCCGGGGTCGTGACCAGCTCCCCGGCGCCGCCCAAGGCGGCAACGACCTGGTCGTACCGGCAGCCCGGCTGCAGGTCGGCAGCCACGTCGTAGCCGAAGAGGAGCTGCATGGGGTGCTTCTCGAGCCCCCAGGCGCCGTTGTTGCCGCAGACCATGACCACGGGCAGCCCGTGGCGGACCAGCGTGTCCACGTCCATCAGGGAGAACCCGGCTGCGCCGTCCCCGAGCAGGAGCACGACCTGGGCGTCGGGCCGGGCCAGGCGGGCGGCGACGGCGTAGCCCAGGCCCGTGCCGAGGCAGCCGTACGGGCCGGGGTCGAGCCAGCAGCCCGGCCGTGCCGGCTGGACGTACTTGCCCGCGAACGACACGAAGTCGCCGCCGTCCCCGATCACGACCGCGTCGTCGGCCAGGACCCGGCGCAGCTCGCCGTAGACGCGGGCCGGGTGGACCGGGTCGGCCTCGCTGTCGAGCAGCTCGCGGTCGCGCTCGGCCGCCTCCCGGGCCGCGCCCTGCAGCCGCCCCAGCCAGCCGGCCCACGCCGGCCCACGCCCACCCTGCTGCAGGGTGCGGTCCACCAGCCCGTCGAGCACGAGCGACAGGTCGCCGGCGGCCGCGCCGGCGAGGTCGACGTGCCGCGCCAGCTGGCCGGGCGCGTCGGCCAGGTGCACGACCCTGGCCGGCGGGGCGCCGCCGGCGCCCCCGAACGAGCCGTAGCCGAGCCGGAAGTCGAGCGGCGCGCCGGCCACCAGCACCAGGTCGGCCGAGCCGAGCGCGACCGAGCGGGCCCGGGTGACCAGCAGCCCGGAGCCCGGGGCCACGATCCCGCGGCCCATGCCGTTGGCGACCACCGGGAGCCGGAGCGCCTCGGCAGCGCGCCGCGCCGCATCCTCGGCCCGGTCGGCCCACACGTCCGAGCCGAGCACGAGCACCGGCCGCTCCGCCCCGGCCAGCAGCCGGGCCACGCCCGCGAGCGCGTCGGCGTCTGGCGCGAGCGGCTGGCGTTCCTGCGCCTTTGGGATCGGCACGGTCGCGAACGAGAACAGCTCGTCCATGGGCACGTCGAGGAAGACGGGGCCGCGGTGGGGCGTGGCCGCCAGGGCCAGGGCCCGGTCGACCGCTGCAGGCAGGCCCGCGACCTCGGCGACCGTGCCGGCGTGCTTGGTCACCGGGGCGAGCAGGGGCGGGTGGTCCAGCTCCTGCAGGCTGCCGGTGCCCCAGCGCCCGGCCGGCGCCCGGCCGCCCAGGACGAGCAGGGGCGAGCCGTTGAAGTGGGCGGTGGTCACCGCGCTGACGCCGTTGGTGACGCCCGGGCCGGCGGTGAGCACCGCCAGCCCGGGCGTGCGGGTGAGCTTCGCGGTCGCCTCGGCGGCGAACACGGCGGTCTGCTCGTGGCGGACGTCGACCAGCCGCATGGGTGGGTCGGCGTGCACCGCGCCGTCGTAGAGGGGGAACACGTGCGCGCCCGAGAGCGTGAACATCGTGTCGACCCCGTGCCGCCCGGCCACCGCCACGGCCAGGGTGCCGCCGTGCCCCTCGACGGCCTGCGCCGTCCCTGCCGCCTCGTCCACGCCCACCTCCGTTGCCGCGCCGGACCGACAGTGATGCTACCGGCCGCAGAGGTGGGCCCGGCGACGACCTCACGACGGCGCGTTCCCGAACCGGTCGACCACGGCGGGCGCCGCTCCAGGAGCTGCATCGCGCGATGGTAGGCAAGCACCCACCCAGGCGGCCAGCGCTACAGATCCGGGTGAGAGGGTTCCGGCCTTCTCCTGGGAAACTCGTTGTCCCTGCTGAGGCCACTTGACCAGGTGGGGACAGCAGGGCCGGGCTCTGGATGCTGCCATGACGACCGGCTCGGTACAGCGATCGTCGTTCCATGGGTCCCCGGTGATGTCCTGCCTTGCCCTTATGCTAGACCGGACTGGCCGAGGCGTTCGTGTTCGACTCCCTTGCCAGGAGTTGTAGGGTTTGGGAGGATCGGTGCCATGAGTCAACCTGCGGAACTGTCGTTCGGCACGGGGATCTACAGTTTCCCGGCGGCCGCCAAGCTGCTAGCAAAGCGTCATCCCGGGCTACAAGCTGCAACCCTTCGATACTGGATGAAGAGTGGCTTGACCCCAGCCTCCTCCGGTAGGGCGCCATCGGGATCGGACCTTCTGTCGTTCCATGATCTCGTGAGCCTGGAACTGGTGCGCCGGTTCCGGGAGAAGAATGTGTCGCTGCAAAGGGTTCGCAAGCTGGAATCCGAGTTGAAGGATCGGTATCCAAAGGTCGCTCGCCCAATGGCATACGAGGTTTTCTTTACGGATGGCTCAACGATCTGGCATCGGTTCAACCCGGATGACGATACGTTGGTGGAGGAAATCATTGGCCGGCGTGCCCGTCAGTACGCATGGACCCCGGCAATCCGAAGTTTCGCAGATGAGATCCGCTACGAGGATAAGGTCGCCGTGGCATGGCATCTGAGTGAGTGGGTTGAGATTGACCCGACCATCCAGTTCGGTGCCCCTGTCGTGAAGGGGACGCGCACACCTATCAGCGCGATCGTTGCTGACCTCGGTGCCGGTTCACCCGAAGAGGTGGCCGACTGGCACGGACTCCAAGTTGAGCAGGTCGAAGACGTGAGGGATTACTTCGTCGCCGCCGCGTAGAAGGTTCATTCGCTTCCTTCTGGACGAGAATTTCAGTTGGAAGCTCGGGTCTGCGTTGCAACTGCTGGAGTATCCGATCAACCAGGTTCAGCATATCCAAGGACTCGGGAAGTGGGATCCCAAGCTCAACCGTACAAAGGGCGCGAAGGATGAGGAGATTGCCCGCTGGTGTGGAGGCAACGACAATGTGTGGGTTACTGCAGATGAGGACTCGCGCTCGCGGGCTCTGCGGACGGGATTGCTGAGTACCGAGGGTGTCGCGGTGATCTTCGTCTCGCCCCAGCCAAAAGGCTTGCAGGCACAAACCGAATTGGTGATTCGCCACTATCCCGTCTGGCAGGAACGGTTGGGTGCGGAGGCGGCAGGCTACAGCGCATGGCTACAGCGCACGTATGGTGGGCTGAGGCGCCTCTCTCGATAGCACGCCTGCCCATTGCTATTACCGAAGATTTCGAGTGCTGGATGGTGTCTGCGGAGCAGGTTGGTCACACCCACGCCATCATCTCCCCGAGCTTGATGCCGAACGGGCCCAGCGGTGCGCTACCGTGCCCGCGTGCCACGCTCGCTCTCCGACGACCAGGTCCGGCTGCTGCGCATGCGGTCGCAGCGGCTGACCGGGGAGCGCGCGACCGGCGTGCACGACCTGGTGAGCGGCATGGGCGGGCTGCAGGCGCAGCACACCGCGGCGGCCAGGCTGGCGGTCCGGGTGCGGAGCGAGGGCCTGGACGCGGCGGCGGTGACCCGAGCCTGCAACCAGGAGCGGTCGGTGGTGCGCACCTGGGCGATGCGCGGGACCCTGCAGATAGTGGCCGCCGAGGACGTGGGCTGGCTCGTCGCCCTGCTCGGGCCAGGGGCCGCGAGGGCGGGGCGCCGCCGGCGGCGGCAGCTCGGGCTCGACGACGTTGTCTGTGCCCGCGCGCTCCCGGCGATGCGGAAGATCCTGGCCGGCGGGGGCCGGTGCACGCGGGCCGAGCTGGTGGGCAGGCTCGCCGCCGAGGGCGTGGCCGTCGACCCCAAGGGCCAGGCTCCCGCCCACCTCCTCTTCTACGCCGCCACGCAGGGGCTCGTGTGCCGGGGACCGGACCTCCCGGACGACGAGCCCACCTATGTGCTGCTGGAGGAGTGGGTGGGCGCCCAGCCGGCGCTCGAGCCCGAGGCCGCCCTGGCCCGGCTCGCGCGCTGCTACGTCGCCGGCCACGGCCCGGCCGGTGCTCGGGACCTGGCCGCCTGGGCGGGTATCGCACTCGGGCAGGCCCGGCGCGGCCTGCAGGGCGCCGCCGGCGACCTCGTTGAGGTCGTGGTGGCCGGCGAGCCGGCCTGGATGCTGGCCGGGGCCGGCGGCCCGGGCGCCACCCGGCCGGGCGCCACCCGGCCGGGCGCCACCCGGCCCGAGGCCACCCGGCCGGACGCCGCCGGGCCGTATGTGCGCCTGCTACCCCACTTCGACGCCTGGCTGCTCGGCTACCGCAGCCGGGAGCTCGTCCTCGACCCGCGCTTCGCCCGGCGCATCCAGGCCGGCGGCGGCTGGATCCACCCGGCCGTCGTGGTGGACGGCCGCGTCGTCGGGACCTGGCACCAGCAGCGCAAGGGGGAGCGGCTGACCGTGGTGGTGGCGCCGTTCGGGCGGCTCGACCCGGCGGTCCGGCCCGGGCTCGAGGCCGAAGCCGCCGACCTGGGCCGCTTCCTGCATGCCGAGGCGACCCTCGCCGTCGAGCGGTAACCGCGGCGAGCAGCTCCCGGTCGCGGGGCGGCAGGGTCCCAGCAGCCCGCTCGTCGATCTCGGCGCTGACCGCCTCTGGGGTGACCTGGAAGCTCTCGAGGGGCGGGACGAAGGGGTGCAGCTCGGCGAGGGCGAGCAGGAGATGCTCGGTGCCGGGGGAGCTGTCAACCGTAGCTGACAGCCCGCGCCTCGCCGAACGGGGATGATGGTCCGGACGGAGCTGGCGAGGTGGGTATGCACGGGCACAGGGAGCGCGGCTGGCGGCTGGACACCGCTGCGGGGGCGGCCTCGGCCGCGCTGGCCCTGGGCGTGGCCGAGCTGGCCGCCGCGGTTGTTCCCGGGGCGCGGTCGCTCGTGGTCGCGGTGGCCGACGCCGTCATCGACGGCGCGCCCGCCGGAATCGTGCACCTCGCCATCGACCTGCTCGGGCAGAACGACAAGCCGGTCCTGGCCGCCGGCATCGTCACCGTCGCGCTCGCGGCCGGTGCCGGGCTCGGGGCGGTGGGGTCGACCCGGCCGCGGCTCGCCGCCGCCGGCTTCGCCGCCTTCGCACTGCTCGGCGCGCTCGCGGCCGGCCGCGACCCGGCCGTCTCTGCCTGGGCGGCAGTGGCCGTGGCCGTGGCCGGCGCGGTCGCCGGCATCACCTGCCTGCGGCGGCTCCTCCGGATCCGGCCCCGGCCCGCGGACGGCGGCCCGGTCCCGCCCGTCGGTCCGGGTCCCGCCAGGGAGCCCGCGGCCACCCTGGCCGCGGAGGCCACCACCAGCGGGGCGGGCGCCGACGCGCCGGAGCGGGCGCCGACGCGCCGGGCGTTCCTGGCCGTGACCGGGTCGGTGGTGGCGGTGGCTGCGGCCTCGGCCGCCACCGGGCGGTTGCTCGACAGCCGGGCCAGGGCCGGGGCGCGGGCCGGGGTGGCGCTCCCGCGACCGGCCCGGCCGGCCCCGGTGGCGGCGGACCCCACCTCCGTCGACGTGCCCGGCCTGGTCAGCCCCTTCGTCACCCCGAACGACCGCTTCTACCGGATCGACACCGCCCTGTTCCCACCCTCGACCGACCTCGGCCGCTGGCGGCTGCGCATCACCGGCATGGTGGACCACCCCTACGAGCTGTCCTACGCCGAGCTGTCGGCGCTGCCCATGGTTGAGGAGTACGTCACCCTGGTCTGCGTCTCCAACGAGGTCGGCGACCTGCTGGTCGGCAACGCCCTGTGGCGAGGTGTGCTCCTGGCCGACGTGCTGCGCCGGGCCGGTCCCCGCCCCGGCGCGACCCAGCTGGTCGGGCGCGCCATCGACGGCTTCACCACCGGCTTCCCGACCGAGGCCGCCCTGGACGGCCGCAACGCAATGATCGCGGTGGGAATGAACGGCGTGCCCCTGCCCGGCGCGCACGGCTTCCCGGCCCGCCTGGTCGTGCCAGGGCTGTACGGCTACGTGTCGGCCTGCAAGTGGCTGCAGGAGATCGAGCTTACCCGCTTCGAGGACTTCGACGCCTACTGGGTCCGGCGCGGGTGGGCCAGGCAGGCGCCGGTCAAGACGCAGTCGCGCATCGACACCCCGAACCCGAGCCGCCCGCCGAGGGCCGGACGGGTGCCGATCGCCGGGGTGGCCTGGGCGCCGCATCGCGGCATCTCCAAGGTTGAGGTCCAGGTCGACGGTGGGGCATGGGCCGAGGCCCGGCTGGCTGACGGCTTCCGCGACACCTGGCGGCAGTGGCTGTACGAGTGGGGGGCGACCCGAGGGCGGCACACGATCCGCGTGCGTGCCACCGACGGCGAGGGGCAGACCCAGACCCCGGCGGTGGCCCCGCCGATCCCGGACGGCGCCACCGGATGGCACACGGTCCAGGTGAACGTGCGGCCAGCCTGATCCTCGAGATCCCGTATGCTCGTGGTCGGGGTCTGCGGCGATACTTGTCGCATGGCAACCGCGACCAGTCCCATTTTCGTCGGCCGGGCCGAGGAGCTCGCCCGGCTGCTCGGCGTGCTCGAACGGGCCGAGCAGGGCCGGCCCACGGTCGGGCTGGTGGCCGGGGACGCCGGCGTGGGCAAGACCCGTCTGCTCGCCGAGCTGGCCGCCCGGGCCGAGGCGCGTGGAGTCCGGGTGCTGGTGGGCGGCTGCATGGAGGTCGGCGACGTGGGCCTGCCCTACGTCCCCTTCGTCGACGCCTTCCGCGACCTCGGCGCCCGGCCTGGCGAGACCGAGCTGGTCCACGCCTGGGGCGCGGCCGTGCCGAGCCTCGGCCGGCTGCTGCCCAAGGCGGAGGAGGAGCTCCCGCGGGGCAACGGAGGCGGACCGGGGCCGGCCCCGAACGACGGCTTCGAGCAGGTCCAGCTGTTCGACGCGGTGCTGTCGCTGCTCGTCCGCCTCTCCGAGCTGGCCCCCCTGCTGCTGGTCGTCGAGGACCTGCACTGGGCCGACCGCTCCACCCGCGGCCTGCTCGCCTTCCTGGTCCGCACCTTGCGAACCGGCCGGGTCTGCCTCGTGGCGACCTACCGCTCCGACGAGCTGCACCGCCGCCACCCGCTGCGCCCGCTGCTCGCCGAGCTGGTCCGGGTGCCCGACCTCGAGCGGATCGAGCTGCCCCCGTTCAGCCGGCAGGAGCTGGCCGAGCACCTGGAGGCCGTGGCCGGCCAGCGGCTCCCGGCCGCCATGGTCGACCGCATCCTGGCCCGCTCCGAGGGCAACGCCTTCTTCGCCGAGGAGCTGATGGCCGCCGGTGCCGCCCGGGCCGAGGTCGCCCTGCCCGAGGCGTTGACCGACGTGCTCCTCGGGCGCGTCGAGGCCCTCTCCGAACTGGGCCAGGCCGTCCTCAAGGTGGCCGCGGTGGCCGGGCGCCGGGTCGACCACCACCTGCTCGCCGCGGCCGCCGGCCGGCCCGAGCTCGAGCTCGAGCAGGGGCTGCGCGAGGCGATCGCCGGGCAGGTGCTGGTGGCCGACCCGCTGGCCGAGAGCTACCGCTTCCGCCACGCGCTGCTCCAGGAGGCGGTCTACGGCGACCTGCTGCCGGGGGAGCGGACACGGCTCCACGCCACCTACGCGCGCCTGCTGGCCGAGCCCGGGCCGGGCGGCACGGGCCTCGGCGGGCCGGCCGCCGAGCTGGCCTGGCACAGTCTGGCCAGCCACGACCTGCCCGGCGCGCTCGGCGCCCTGATCCGGGCCGCTGCCGATGCCACGGCGGTCTCCGCCCCGGCCGAGGCCCACCGCCACCTCACCCAGGCGATCGAGCTGTGGGACCGGGTGCCCGACGCGGACGCCGTGGCCGGCGCCGACCGGGTCGACCTGCTGCTGCGTGCGGCCGAGGCGGCCAGCAACTCGGGCGAGTTCCGGCGCGCGGCCAGCCTGGCCGAGGAGGCCGCGACCGGCATCGACACCGAGGCAGCGCCGCTGCGGGCGGCCGTGGCCTACGAGCGCCTCGGTGACTACCTGGTGGAGATCAACGACCGGCAGGCCGCGGTGGACGCCTGCCGCCGGGCGGTCGAGCTGGTACCCGCCGAGCCCCTCACGCCGCTGCGGGCACGGGTCACCGCCGCGCTCGCCCATGCCCTGGTGTTCGCGCGCTGCCACGAGGAGGCCCAGAGCTGGGCCGACGAGGCGCTCGCTGCGGCCAGGGAGGTGGGCAGCGCCGGCGACGAGACCTACGCCTTGATCGCGCTCTCCTTCCTGTCGCAACGCCACGACGACCTGACCACGGCGGCCTCCCTGCTCCGCGATGCCCGCAGCCGAGCCGCCGCCGCCGGAGCCAGGGCCTTGGAGCTACGGGTCCAGTGCCACCTCGGCCGGCTGGAGCTGGACGCCGGCGACCTGGCCGCCGCCTGCGCCGCCCTCGACGCCGCCGTCGATCTGGCCGCCCGCACCGGCCTGACCTGGAACCCGTACGGCGCCGACGCCCGACTCCTGCGCTGCATCGCCTACTACATGGCCGGCGACTGGGACGAGGCCGAGCGGCTGGCGGTCGCCCTCGACGACCGCAGCCCGGCCGCGGGCCCGCTGTCCGCCGCCGCCCTGTACGTCGAGGTCGGCCGGGGCAGCCCGAGGGCCGAAGAGCGGCTCGTCCGGCTCGAACCGCTGGCCAAGACCGATAGCTACGTGGCCTTCCTCACCGGCGGCAACAGCGCCGACCTGGCCCGCTGGCAGGCCGACCCGGAGCGGGCCAGCGCCCTGGCCCGCTCCACCGTCGCGGGGCGGGCCGACGCCGGCGAGGCGTGGGCGCTCAGCGTCATCTGGCCGGCCGCCCTGGGGCTTGCCGCCGAGGCCGACCGGGCCGAGCAGGCCAGGGCCCGCTCGGGCGCGGCCGACGAGCCTGTCCTGGCCGAGGCCAGGGCCACCGGCGCTGACCTGCTCGACCGGGCCCGGACCGCGCTCGCCAAGGCCCTCGAGGCCGGCCGCCAGGTCGGCCCGGAGGCACGGGCCTGGCTGGCTCAGGCCGAGGCCGAGTGGGCCCGGCTGGAGGGCCGGGCCGACCCGGGGCGCTGGGCGGCCGCGGCCGACGCCTTCGCCTACGGCTACGTGTACGAGGAGGCCCGCTCGCGCTGGCGCCTGGCCGAGGCGCTGCTCGAGGTCGGGCAGCGCGACGAGGCCCTGGCCGCGGCCCGCGCGGCGCACGCCACCGCGATGCGGCTCGGCGCCGAACCGCTGCGGGCCGAGGTCGAGGCGCTCGCCCGTCGGGCCCGCCTCGACGTCGGCGAGGCCATGGCACCCAGCCCCGTCGCTGCCGGCCTGACCCCCCGCGAGCTCGAGGTGCTCCGCCTGGTCGCCACCGGCCAGTCGAACAGCCAGATCGCCGGCACCCTGTTCATCAGCCCCAAGACGGCCAGCGTCCACGTCAGCAACATCCTGGCCAAGCTCGGCGTGCACACCCGGGTCGAGGCCGCGGCGCAGGCCCACAAGCTCGGTCTGGACAGTGAGGAGAGGTCCTGACCTGGGCTCGGCCTGGACCTCCAGCGGCCTGGACCAAGGAGCTGGTCGAAGCCGTCGACACGAACGCCTGTACTCGATACACGCGGCGCCTGGCTGCTGTTCCAAGTCCTGACCGGACGCGAAGAGGACCGAGCAAGGTGGGGCCTGGACATTCCCGGCGGCCAGGGTGACCTTCGGACCCAGGGTCCCGGCAAAGTCACGATTCGTCCCCCGTTTGTCCGATGACCCCACGTCGTGGCCCGGCGCCATGCGACCGCGTTGGTCCAGGCCGGGAGCCAGATTCCAGCGACAGGCATGTTCCGGCATTTGGTGCAGACCGCGACTTTGCCGGGGCCCTGGCCCCCGACGTGCCCCAGCAGCGGTCCGCAACGGTGGCCAACGGTCAACAGCGGTCGCTGGTCGGTGCCGCTGAACTGCGCCATCCACGGAGCCGGGCGCCCCGACGGTGCTTCTTGGCTGTCAAGCCTCACGGAATCGGAGAACGATCGTTTGACCGCGCACCGTCCGGGGTCCCGCGCCCCAAGGCCTGGCAGCCTGACGGCTGGGTCGGGATCAGATCAGGCCGGGGAGCTTGGGCGTCAGCGGCTGCGTCCGCGCGCGGCATCTCGGTCGGCGCGCTGCGGGACGATCTCGATGGGAACGCCGAGGGGCAGGATCCGGGCGAGCTTGGTGATGCCCGCGTTGCTCATGCGGATGCACCCGTGGCTGACGTCCTTGCCGAGCCCCGACGGGTCGTTGGTGCCGTGGATGCCGATCACCCCGTCACCGCCGTTGAAGCGGCTGAGGACGTTGGAGAAACCCGACAGCCCGTAGGCGTAGGCACCGTAGGGGCCATCGGGGTCCGGCGGGCGCAGCAGCTCCTTTTCGGGGGATGTCGGGGCCACCGGGACGGTGCCGCGTCGGAGCACCCGACCGGAACCGGATGGGGGGGCAATTCGCACCAAGTGGGCGGTGTCCAAGCGACTCGGCAGGCAGCGACGTAAATCGGTTGGCCACCCTGGGAGCCTGGTGCCTGTTGGAAATCTCACTGTCGGTGACAACCCACCGGCCATCTGAGCAGCCAGTTTCACTCAAGGCGTTCGCCCTTTTCGGCCGCTGAGGCCCATTGGGCACCACGCTTCCAGACGAAAGTGTGATGAGTTCGTTGCAAAGCCCTCGCTCTGGGGTCCTCGCCCAGGGCCCCGGCGTTGTGTCGTGATGTCCGATTCATGCGCATGCGACGCCGAGGATGGTCAGGGGCCGGGTCGCGGCTGTTGTGTCGGAGCGTGGCAGCGATGGTGGTGGGCCCGGCCAGGCGCAGCGCGCTGACGGCGAGGTTGCGCAGGGCGGCCATGACGCGGGGGGTGGCGCCGGTGCGGGTTTGGGAGGCGTTCTTGGGGTGAAGGTCACGTCGCGGACGTGGTGGAGCCCGTTCCCGGTCGCCCAGTGCCCGCGGACCTACACGGCGAGCTGCGCGGGGCTGGCCTGGATGGTGGCCAGGCTGGTCACGGCGCCGTCCTGCTGCCCTGCACCGACGATGGCGACGCCTGCGGGTGCCATCCGCCCGCCTGCCGCGGCCACCACCACCCCACAGGCTGTGCTGCTAGTACGGTCGGGTCAGCTCGGTGCCCTTGGGCCAGAGCTGGACGGACTGCCGCCCGTGGCCGTAGCTGACCAGGCTGGCACTCTCGACGTCGAGGGAGAACAAATGGAAGGCGGGTTCCTCCCATCGGGTGCGCTCGGCCACGGCCTCCACGAACCGGCGGCGCAGCTCCGGGTCGCGGACGTCGGCGACCCGGCCGCGGAGGTTCAGCTCGACCTCGTCCCCGGCGGAGGTGCAGACGGCGTTGCGCAGCACCACCCTGGGGTCGCGGAGCAGGTCCAGTGCCTTGCGTGAGCGCCACATCATGCCGAGGTAGAGAGCGCCGTCCAAGATGGAGGGCTCGACACAGCTGATCCGCGGCGTGCCGTCGCTACGGATGGTGCCGACGACTGCAACCCCACTCCGCTCGAACAGCTCCCTTGCGCGGGCCGCCAGGGCGGGCGCGGCGGCCTCGAACTGCTCCCAGAACATGCCTGCTCCCCTCCCGCACCACGCCGTTGGGCCGGCCTGAAGCCGTTGGGCCGGCCTGAATATGAAAGGCTACGCTTCCACAGTTGTTGAGACTCCCATCCTGAAATTCGGGAAGGGTCGGCGTCATCCAGCCGGAGGGACGTCGCTCATGTGCCACGCTGAAGCGCCCGCCGAGAGCGCACCGCCCCTCTCGCGTGAGGAGGTGCGGGTGCCGCTGGCCGGCGGTGAGGAGCTACCTGCCCTGCTCGTCCGGCCGGCGGCCGGGGAGGGGCCTGCCGTGCTGGTCGTGCCCGACATCTTCGGCCGCAGCCCGTTCTACGAGGACCTCGGCGCCCGGCTGGCCGCGGCCGGCTTCACCGCCCTGGTCACAGAGCTCTTCTTCCGGCAGGGGCCGCTGGCCGAACGGACCTTCCCGGCCGCGACGGCCCGCCGCGCCAAGCTCGACGAGCGCCGGGCCCTGCGCGACCTGGACGCGGCCGTCGGCTGGCTGGCCGCCCAGCCGGGCGTCCAGGGCGGCCGGACCGGCACCATCGGCTTCTGCCTGGGCGGCACGTTCGTTCTCGCCCTGGCTGCCGAGCGGGACGACCTGGCCACGATCTGCTACTACGGGTTCCCGGCTGGCCCGCGCCACCCGGCCGGCCCGAACGCCGTCCTCGAGCCGCTCGCGCTGGTGGACCGCATCAACGGGCCGATCATCGGCTTCTGGGGCGACCAGGACGAGAGCGTCGGCATGGAGGACGTGCGGCGGCTGGCCGACGAGCTGGGTGCCCGGGGCGTGGAGTTCGGCCACACCGTCTATCCGGGCCTCGGGCACGGGTTTCTCGGCGCCGTCGGGTTCGACCCCGGGCACGATGCGTTCGCGGCCGCCGACGACTCGTGGAAGCGGGCGCTCGAGTTCTACCGCCGGCACCTCGGGCGCGCCCGCACCGGGGTCTGAGGCCGGATGCTTGACAGGGACGATGGCGCTCCGGCACCCTCCGGTGGTTGCATGCCCATGGCCGAGCGAAGGAGGTGAGGCGCCGATGTCCATCGTCCCGTTCCCGGCGCTCCCGTCCCGCTCGGATGCCGTCACGGCCTGAGCTGCTCGGGCGGCGCCTTCCGCCCAGGAGGCGTACATGAGCACGACAGCGAGCAGCGACGCTGCTCACCTGTTCGTCCGCCACATCACGATCGACTGCGCCGACCCCTACGAGCTGGCCCGGTTCTGGGCCTCGGTCACCGGCTGGCCGATGCACGAGGAGGACCACCCCGGAGACCCCGAGGCGGCCGTGGTCCCGCCCGAGGGGCGCCGGCCCTGGTTGCTCTTCATCCGGGTGCCCGAGCCGAAGACGGTGAAGAACCGGGTGCACCTGGACGTCGCGCCGCTCCAGCACACCCGTGACGAGGAGGTGGCCAGGCTCCTCGACCTCGGCGCCACCCTGGTCGACGACCACCGCAAGCCGGACGGCACCGGGTGGGCGGTGCTCGCGGATCCGGAGGGCAACGAGTTCTGCGTGGAACGCAGCGACGCTGAGCGCGCTGCGCAAGCGTCCGCCGTGCCCGCGCCGCCCGGTCCCTGACGACAGGCCGGCGCTCGGGCGGGCACGCTCGGAGCTGGCAGGCCGGACCCTCGGGTGGGCCGCGCCCGAGGGTTTCTTTGTCCGACCCGGCTGGACAACCGGCCGAGCCGGCCGGCACGCCACCCACGAGCATGCGCGCGGAAGCTCCCCCAGCTCCACCACGGGAGACCGAGGGCGCTTCCAGGCACGCGTAGCGGCCGAAACGGCAGTGGTGTTCCACAGGGTGAGGAAGCCAGCGGGTGATCTCCGCCTTGCGACGCCCTTCCGCAGGGCCCGGTTCTATGCTTGCGGGACGACCCCAGCAGCCCGGAGGTGGGCGCCCATGAAGGCACTCGTCTATCACGGACCCAACCGCAAGGAGTGGGAGTCCAAGCCAGACCCCAAGCTGGAACGGCCCAGCGACGCGATCGTCCAGATCGACACCGCCACCATCTGCGGCACCGACCTGCACATTCTCAAAGGGGACGTGCCGACCTGCACCGAGGGCCGCACGCTGGGGCACGAGGCCGTGGGGACGGTGGTGGAGACCGGCGATGCTGTCGAGAACTTCCGGCCGGGCGACCGCGTGCTGGTCTCCTGCATCTCGGCGTGCGGGCGTTGTCAGTACTGCCGGCGGGGGATGTACGGCCAGTGCCAGAGCGGCGGCGGCTGGATCCTCGGGCACCTGGTGGACGGTACCCAGGCGGAGCTGGCCCGCATCCCGTTTGCGGACAACAGCCTCTACAAGGTGCCCGAGGGGCTCAGCGACGAGCAGGTGCTGTTCCTGTCCGACATCCTGCCGACCGGCTTCGAGGTCGGCGTGCTCAACGGCAACGTCCGCCCTGGCGATGTCGTGGCGGTGGTCGGCGCTGGGCCGGTAGGGCTCGCGGCGATGATGACCGCCCGCCTCTACGGGCCGAGCAGGATCGTGGCCATCGACAAAGCCGACTCCCGCCTTGAGAAGGCGCGCGCCCAGTTCGGCGCGGACGTGACCGTCAACAGCGACGCCGAGGACCCGATGGAGGCCGTCAAGGGGCTGAGCGACGGGCTCGGCGCGGACGTGGCCATCGAGGCGGTGGGGATCCCCGAGACCTTCGAGCTCTGCACCGACCTGGTGCGGCCGGGCGGCCGGGTCGCCAATATCGGCGTCCACGGCCATCCTGCCACCCTCCACCTGGAGCGGCTGTGGATCAGGAACGTGACCATCACCACGGGGCTGGTGGACACCTCGTCCACGCCCACGCTGCTCAGGCTGGTCTCCGAGGGGCGCCTGGACCCAAGGCCGTTTGCCACCCACCGCTTCGGGCAGGACGAGATCCTGGAGGCCTACGGGGTCTTCGCCGACGCCGCCAAGACCAACGCCCTCAAGATGGTCCTGACCAGGTCCTGACCAGGTCCTGACCAGTCCTGTCTGCGGGTGACGGAATGCCGGCAATGAGCGCTTGTCGGCCGGACCCGCGGTTCGAGGCAGGCCGACGAGAAGGCGATATACTTCTTCGTAGTTGATATCAAGAGGAGTTCGCGTATGAGCCGGACCCTGATCGACGTTGACGACGATGCGCTCGCCCGTGCCGCCTCGGTCCTTGGCACCACCACCAAGGTCGAGACCGTCAACCGAGCCTTGCAACTGGTGGCGGAGAACGCAGGCCGCCAGGCGGAGCGGGACCGCTTCGAAGACCTGCTCGACCTTGTCGGGGACCGGCTCGCCGAAACCGACGTCAGGGCAGAGGCGTGGCGCTAGGGCCCCTGCACCTGGCCGACAAGTCAACCTGGGAGCAAGCGCGCTACGACAAGGGTGCCCGGCAGCGGCTGCACGAGTTGCGCGAGACGAGGCAACTGGCCGTGTGCGTCGTGTCCATGGCGGAGTTGCTGTACTCGGCCCGCAACGCCGACGAGCTGGCCAGGATGCGTCTTGACCTGTCGTCACTGACCTACCTCCACATGACTCCGGCAGCCGAGCAGCACCTGGTGGACGTCATGGCCGCGCTGGCCCTGCACGGCCAGCACCGAACCCCGGTCCCGGACCTGATGCTTGCGGCCATCGCCCAGGCCCACTCCGCCGTGGTGTTGCACTATGACTCCGACTACGAGCGGGTCGCCGACGTCACCGGGCAGCCTCACGAGTGGATCATTCCCCGAGGAACCGGACACGGGAGCAGCCGCTCCTAGGCCGACCGCAGCGACTCTATGCCTGTCAACATCCGGCCTGTCGACACCAGGACGACACGGGCGATCCGTGCCAAGATGGCGTTGGTGGAGAACGAGCACATGCCGGGCCGGTGAGGACCGGCGGCGAGCGCCCCAGTGGGAGGGATGGGCATGTTCTGGTTCCTGATCGTGCTGGTCGTGATGGGCCTGGTGATCGGCCTGCTGGCGCGGCTGCTGGTGCCCGGCCGAGACCCCCTCAGCCTGCCGATGACGATGGCCCTCGGGATCGCCGGCACGCTGATCTCGGGACTCATCGGCCGCGCGTTCTTCGGCGCAGACGGCAGGTTCGGGTCATGGTTGTTCGCGCTGGTCATCACCATCGTGCTGGTGCTGCTGGCGCGCCGGCTGGCCGCGCGCCGGGCCGGCTGGTAGCCGCCGGCCGCCTGAGCAGCGGCCGGCACCGGCGAGCAGGCCGGCCACCCCGGCTCGGTTGAGGCCTTAGTCGCGTCCGAGAGCTGCCGAAGGAGATGCAGGAGGTCTCCTGAACAGCGCATCTCGGAGGTGGCTCATGAGGCGTTCGGTAGCGTGTCGACCATGCAGGTGAGCTAGGGCCGTGGGCCTCCTCGGGCGCCCGGTGCGCCCGGTGCCCCCGCCGGTCCCGGCGGGGGCGGGTGGGCCGGGCGTGGGTCCTGGGCGGATGCTGCGGCGGCGCCCGGGGCCGCTGCAGCTCGCCCTGGTCGGCGCGCTGGTCACCCTCGTCTTCCTGGTCGAGGTGCTGATCCTGGGGGCCTACGTGAGCTCGTCCGAGGCCACGGCCGCGTACGGCAAAGCCAACTCCCTGACCGGCAACGTCACCGGCGCCCAGCGCGAGCTGCTCCTGCTCAGTGCCCAGGTCGAGCAGATGCCGGCCACCCGCAGCTTGAAGGCGGTGGAGCTCCGGCGGGCCCTGCTCGGCTACCAGCTCCACGTGGCGGGCGCCCAGGGCGCCGACGACCCGCTGGTCACGGCCACGGTCCGCGCGCTCGACCAGGACCTCACCAAGATCGACCGTTCCCTGGCCCGGGTCCGGGCCAGGCCCAGCGAGGCCAGCCTGCGCGCCGAGGTCGCGGCGATGCGCCCGGTCCTGCGCGCCATGGAGCGGCGCACCAGGGAGCTGGACGACAAGCAGGAGCAGGTGTTCTTCGGGGCGGTTGGGGACGCGCTGGCAGCCCGCTCCGGCTCCGAGCGGCTGCTGGTCGGGCTCAGCGGGCTGGTGCTGCTGGTCGGGGTGGCGCTCGCCCTGTCGCTCAGGCAACGGGTGCGCTCGGACTTCGCGCGGGCCTGGCAGGCCGTGGTCGCCGAGGCCGAGGAGCGCAAGCAGCTCGAGGCCCAGCTCGTCCACCAAGCGTACCACGACGGCCTGACCGGGCTGGCCAACCGGACGCTGTTCGCCGACCGCGTCCAGCACGCCCTGGCCGGCGACGGCAACGAGGGCGTCGCCGTCCTCTTCGTCGACCTGGACGACTTCAAGCACGTCAACGACAGCCTCGGCCACGACGCCGGGGACCAGCTCCTGGTGGCTGCGGCCAAGCGGCTGGAGAGCTGCCTGCGCGCCACCGACACCGCGGCCCGGTTCGGAAGCGACGAGTTCGCGCTCCTGCTCGAAGGCGTCGCGAGCCCGGAGGCAGCGTCCACCGCCGCCTCCCGGGTCATCGACACGCTGCACCAGCCGTTCGGCCTGCTCGGCAAGAGCATCCCGATCAAGGCGAGCGTCGGGGTGGCGCTCGGCCAGGCCCGCCTGGTCGCCGCCGACGAGCTGCTGCGCAACGCCGACGTGGCGATGTACGCGGCCAAGGCCCAGGGCAAGGATCGCTACGAGCTGTTCCAGCCCCACATGCACGCCGACATGCTGCACCGCCTGGAGCTCGAGGCCGACCTGCGCCGAGCCGTCGAGCGCGACGAGCTGGTCCTGCACTACCAGCCGATCGTCGAGCTCGCCACGGGCCGGATCACCGGGGTCGAGGCGCTGGTGCGCTGGGCCCATCCCACCAAGGGGCTGCTCGCGCCGGCCGCGTTCGTGCCCCTGGCCGAGGAACAGGGCCTGATCGGCCCGATCGGGCGGTGGGTGCTGCACGAGGCCTGCTGGCAGGCGCGGCGCTGGCAGGCCGACCACCCCGACCTCCCCGGGCTGGGGATGCACGTGAACCTGTCCAGCCGGCAGCTCGACCAGCCCGGCCTGGTTGGCGAGGTCGGCCACGCGCTCGAGGCCAGCGGGCTGGAGGCCGGCCTGCTCACCCTCGAGATCACCGAGACGGTGCTGATGGCCGACACCGACACCATGAGCGCTCGGCTCGCCGACCTCAAAGGGCTGGGCGTGCGCCTGGCCATCGACGACTTCGGCACCGGCTACTCGTCCCTGAGCTACCTGCGCCGATTCCCGGTCGACGTCCTCAAGATCGACAAGGCGTTCGTCGACGGCATCGACAACGGCACCCAGGACGCCACCCTCGCCCACGCGATCGTCAACCTGAGCCGCACGCTGGGGCTGGAGGCCATCGCCGAGGGGATCGAGCGGGCCGACCAGGTGAGGCTCCTGATCGCCTTCGGCTGCGGGACCGGCCAAGGCCATCACTTCGCCAAGGCGCTCAGCCCGCGGGCCATGGGCCTGCTCCTGGACGAGGCTGGGAGCCACGGGGAGATGCCGAGCCCGAAGGCCGGTCGCCGCCGGCGCGGTGCCGGCCAAGCGGCGCCCTCGGTATAGGGGTCGCGACGGCCACGACGGCCACGACGGGTCAGGGGATGGGGACGTCGCCGAAGACGTCGCGGATCTTCTGGCGCTCGCGCTGCCGCGGCTGGGTCTCGCCACCGACCCAGCGGCTGACCGTCTTCACCGAGACCCCGAGCTGGCGCGCTGCCGCCTCCTGGGTGAGGCCCTCACGCTTGAGCAGCGCCGCCATCCAGGCCGCGAACGACGGCTGGGGCTGGTCGCGCACCGGGGGCGGGATCGGCAGCTCGGCCGTTGGGGACGCGGGGCTGCGCAGGACGTCGACCTCCACGGCGTCCGGGAAGATCCGGAACGACACCTGGATGGACGCCCCGCCCGGGCTGGCCGCGTCGAGCAGCGCGTTGGCAACTGCCCGCTGCAGCTCGCGGGTGTCCTCGCTGCTCAGGGGCGACTCGGCGAGGTAGCGGCGGACGAAGTCGCGGATCTCGGGGATGGACGAAGGCCGGGCCGGGAACGTCTGGGAGAGCACCCCGGAGACGCCCATCGGGACCTGCATGGTTCGGCGGGACCCGCATTGTCGACATGCTCATCGGGGACCCGCTGCCGCGGATCTGTTGAGGCCCGAAACGGCGGGCGGGCGATGAGTTTCTGCCCGGGGGGCCGTCATACGTTGATGAACTGCAACGGAGGGGTCACGTTGCAGGGAGGGGAGCCGCAACATGAGCAGGATCGGGACCACGCTCTGATGGACGGGCGCCGTGGACGCGACCGGCTCTCCTTCCTCGGGAGACGATGCTCGCCGTCGTTCGAGGTCCGGGTGGTTGCCGTCGCGGCCGGCCGCGAGCGGGCCTACGACGAGGCCGAGTGGCGGGACGCGCTCGTCGTCCTCGAGCGCGGGGAGATCGAGCTCGAGTGCCTGGGCGGCAGCCGCCAGCGCTTCCGGCGCGGTGACGTCCTGTGGCTGGTCGGGCTGCCGCTTCGCGCACTGCACAACCCTGGCTGTGAGCCCGCCCTGCTGGTCGCCGTCTCGCGGCGGCCCAGGGCGTCTTCTGGTCCCGACGCGACACGCTCCCCGCAGGGATCTCCGGGATGACCGGCAGATTCGACCGGTTCGGTCTGCGCTCGATCCCGAGCGCGGCCTGAACGGGCCGGTCGACGCTTTTGCGTTCATGGACGCCTTCTCGGCCCCGACGAGGAGGAGAGCGCACGTTGGGTGCGTGCGAACTCGACAAACAGGACGATTGCCGGCCCCTACCTGGTGAGGTCGCGGGCGCCGGCCACGGCTGCCTGGCCGAGGGAGAAGCCGCCGTCGTTGGGGGGCACCCGGCCGTGGACGAGCACGCGGAACCCGCGCTCGGTCAGGGCCGCCACCGCCACCTCGGAGAGCAGCAGGTTCTGGAACACCCCGCCGGACAGGGCGACCGTCCCGACCCCGGTCCGCTCCCGCAGCGCCTGGCACCCGTCCACGATCGCGCCGGCCACGCCCCGGTGGAAGCGGGCGGCGACCACAGCCCGGTCGGTGCCCGCTCCGAGGTCGTCGACCACCGCGCGGACCAGGTCGGCTCCCTGAACCTGCAGGGGGCCGCTGCCGTCCGCGGCGATCCCGGCCTGGTAGGCCCCCCGCTCACCCGGGTCGGCGAGCTGCTCCAGCTCCACCGCGGCCTGGCCTTCGTAGTTGATCGCGTCGCGCACCCCGAGGATCGCGGCCGCCGCGTCGAACAGCCGCCCAGCGCTCGACGTGGGCGGTGAGCCCACCCCGGCGCGACCCACCGCGACCACGTCGGCCCAGCGGGCCTGGTTGCGGCGTACCACCCCGAGCCGCTCCGGGACCTGGCCGGCGTAGGCCGCGTCCAGGTAGGCGGCTGCCATACGCCAGGGCTCCCGGATCGCAGCGGCGCCGCCCGGCATCGGCACCGGCTCGAAGTGCCCCAGCCGCTCGAACCCGGTCAGGTCGGCCAGGAGCAGCTCGCCGCCCCAGATGGTGCCGTCGGTGCCGTACCCGAGCCCGTCGAACGCCACCCCGATGACCGGGCCGGTCTCGCCGTTGTCGGCCAGGCAGGCGGCAACGTGGGCGTGGTGGTGCTGGACGCCGACCAGCTCGACCCCGTCCAGGTCGGTCGCGTACTTGGTCGACAGGTACTCGGGGTGCAGGTCGTGGGCGACCAGCTCCGGCACCACGTCGAACAGCCGCCGGAAGTGCCCGACCCCCTCGGTGAACGACCACAGCGTCTCGTAGTTCTCCAGGTCGCCGATGTGGTGGGAGACGAACGCGTACCGCCCTTTGGCAAGGCAGAAGGTGCTCTTCAGCTCGCCCCCGCAGGCCAGCAGCGGCCGGCGCAGCCCCCACGGCAGTGGCAACGGCTGGGGCACGTGCCCGCGCGACCGCCGCAGCGGCACCTCCCGGCCGCCGACGACCCTGGTCACCGAGTCGTCGGTGCGCATGTGGATCGGGCGGTCGTGGACGAGGAAGGCGTCGGCGATGCCGCCGAGCCGCCGCAGGGCGTCGGCGTCCTCGTAGGCGATCGGCTCGTCCGAGACGTTCCCGCTGGTCAGCACGAACGGCCGCCCGAAGTCGGCGGCCAGCAGGTGGTGCAGGGGCGTGTAGGGCAGCAGCAGGCTGAGGGAGCGGTTGCCCGGGGCGACCGCGCCGGCCACGGGCGCACCGGCCCGCCGGGGGAGCAGGACCACCGGCCGCCTCGCGCCGGCCAGCACGCTCGCCTCGGCCTCGCCGACCTGGCAGAGCTTCGCGGCGGCGGCCAGGTCGGCGACCATGACCGCGAACGGCTTGTCCTCGCGGTGCTTGCGCGAGCGCAGCGCCGTGACCGCGGCCGCCGAGCCCGCGTCGGCGGCCAGATGGTAGCCGCCGAGCCCCTTGACCGCGACCACCGCGCCCGCCCCGAGCAGCTCGACCGTGCCTGCGAGCGGGTCGCCGGCCAGCGGCGCGCCGTCCCGCCCGAGAAGCAGCAGGCGCGGCCCGCAGGCCGGGCAGCAGACCGGCTGGGCGTGGAAGCGGCGGTCGGCCGGGTCGTGGTACTCGGCCGCGCACGCAGCGCACAAATACATTGGCAACGACGCAATTCTGCTGGTCTTCCGACCCCTGACTCTTGCCGGCGTTCGGCCGCCGGGCGAGTCAGCGGCCGGGCAGGGGGCGGCGGGAGCAGCAGCCTCGACGCACGTCCCGACTACGGGAGGCTGAAGCCTACTCCGCCGGAGGCGTGTGGACGTACACGTTCTTGCTGATCGCGTAGGCGCGCTTCTCGAGCTTCAGCGCCTCCTTGCGGACCTCCGCCAGGGCCGTCGCGCTGAGCTGGTCGAACTTGACCAGCACCAGGGTCTCCTGCTCCTGATCCTGTCCCGACCAGCCGACCCGGACGTTGCCCACCCCGCGCGCGTAGTACTTGAGCTGGTGGGCGTCAGGCTCGTCCCGGGTGTTCTCGTCGGTCACCAGGACGTCCTGGTAGCAGCCGGCGGGGACACAGGTCTTCTGGCCCGTCTTGGACACCCTCGCCCGGTCCGTCCAGTTGACCTTGGGCCCCAACCCCTGGGAGTAGTCGGACGTCCCCACCCGCGGTTCGGCCCGCATGGAGATCCCCGGTCTCGCACCTTCCTGACCGGCGATCCAGGCTGGGGCGGCGACGAACTTTCCCTCCTCGTACTCCTCGGGGTATTGACCAAAGTGCCAGACATTCCCGTCGTTGTCCTGCGCGAAGAAGGCGAGCTCCGTCTCCACCAGTTTGCCGTCGTTGTAGTCCCTGTCCCAGACGACCGCGTTGCGCACGCCGTCGACCACTTTGGTCAGGTCGGTGACGGTAAACACCACCCGATGGCGAATAAGCCCGTCCTCGCCCTTGGTTTCTCCGTCATAGACGAGCTGCTTCCCCGGTTTCAGGGGGAACCATACGTTGTCGATGTCGGTCGGACGGTCGAAGTTGTTGCGGTCGAAGTCCTTCTCGGTGACCGGTGCAGCCGCGCGCGCCGTGGTGCTCGTGGCGGGCTGCACTGTGGTGGAAGGCGTCGAAGACGCGGTCCCTGCGGCGTTCCTCGTGCCGCACGCACCGAGCGCCAGCGCCGCAACCGCCATGGTCGCCGCGAACCTGATTCGAGGATACGGCATCTCGGCCCCCCCGCCCGCCACAGTCGCCAGAACCCGCCCAAGAGTTGTGTGACCTGATATTCCGACTTGATCAGACCAACAGCATGGGTTTTGCAGAGCCCTTTTTTCGCAGAGCATCGTGACTGGCGGCGGCCACCCAACAGCAACGGTGCTTGCGTCATACTGCTCTCGGTGAGCCGTGGCGTCAATGGATCGCTGCCGTCTGCCCGACTAGGTGGCGACCCCGACGAACCTTGGGGAGCCGCTAGGGCTCGGGGTCGCCGGGGCGGGTGCGGCCCCGCACCTTGTCGGCGATCCAGGACCCGGCGCCGCTGCCGCCCTGGGCGAGGTCGCGGAGCAGCTTGACAAGCGGGTCGTTGGAGCTGTCGAACGAGTCCCGGTAGGAGCGGACCGCGGCCTTGACCTCGTCGGAGAGCGAGACCGCAGGGTCGTCGGCGCGCCTCGGGTAGGTGCCGGCCAGGATGCGCTCGTACGCGCCCGACTCGACCCAGCGCCTGAGCTCGAGCGCGCGCAGGACCGAGAACGGGTGGGTGGTGTCGAGCAGGTTGAGGATGCGGATCACCCCGTCGCGGGCGTCGCCCGCGGACTGGTACTCCTCGGCCTGCTCGAGGAAGGCGACCAGGTCCATCTCGGCCACCCGGGCGCCCCCGGCGGTCTTCATGTGCACGCGCATGGCCGCGCCCGGGTCCTGGCCGGCCAGCAGCCCGGCCCGGTCGCAGGAGATCTCGGTCTTGCGGTACCACTCCTTCAGGGCCTCCACGATCGCGCGCAGGCCGACGGCGCCGAACGGCACCCAGCCGGCAACGCCCGACATGCGCATGAGCGTGAACAGCACCGAGCTGTAGACGGCGTGGCCCGACAGCACGTGGCCGAGCTCATGGCCGGCGACGACCCGCAGCTCCTCGTCGTCCAGCAGGTCGAGCAGCCCGGTGGAGAGCACCACGAACGGCCGGTCCAGGCCGATCGTCATCGCGCTCACCCTGGGCTCCTGGACCACGTACACCTCTGGCGCGTCGCGCAGGTCGAAGACGCCGGCCGAGTCGACCAGCAGGCGGTGCACGGTGGGGAACTGGCGCTCGCTCACCCGCACCGCCGAGGCGAGGTAGAGCAGCCGCAGCCGCCGCTCGCTGAACACCCCGGCCATGGTGCGCAGCAGCGCGTCGAAGCCAGGCACCGCGCGCAGCGCGACCAGGGCGGCCCGGTCGGCCGGGTGCTCCCAGGCCCGCGAGCTGATCCCCGGAAAGGGCACCCGGGCCCGGTCGGGCAGCTGGTGCCCGGGACCGTCTGCTGGGGTCATGGACGCCTCCTCGCCCTCACCGCTCGCGCACGTAGGCGCCGGGGGCATCGGCAAGAGCCGGGTGGGCGTCGCTGCCCATCCGGGGCGGCTTCTTGCGCTGCCCACCCTGGCGCTTGGCCCATTCGGCCCAGTCCTGCCACCAGGAGCCTTGCTGCTCGCGCGCGGCAGCCAGCCATGCGGCAGGGTCGGGCGGGGTGGGGTCACCCGTCCAGTAGCGCGTTTTCGGGCTTGGCGGGTTGACGATGCCGGCGATGTGGCCGGACGAGCTGAGCACGAAGCGGGCGTTGCTCTTGAGGAGCTGGGTGGTCTTGTACGACGACGTCCACGGCGTGATGTGGTCGGTCTGGGCGCCGATGAGGTAGAGGTCGGCGGTGACCGTGTCGAGGTTGAGCTGGGCCCCGGCCAGCTCCATCCGGTTCCGGGCGAGCTGGTTCTCCATGTAGCAGGTCCGCAGGTAGAACGAGTGCATGGCGGCCGGCATGCGGGTGGAGTCGGCGTTCCAGGCCAGGATGTCGAACGCCGGCGGGTCGTCGCCGAGCAGCCAGTTGCTGACCACGTAGTTCCAGACCAGGTCGTTGGCGCGCAGCAGGTCGAAGGTGGTGGCCATCTCGCGGCCCTCGAGATAGCCGCGGCGGGCCATCTTGCGTTCGAGACGCTCGACCGACGCCTGGTCGGTGAAGGCGCCGAGCACCCCCGGCTCGGAGAAGTCCACCAGCGTGTTGAGCAGGGTCGCCGAGCGCACCCGCTGGTCGCCGACGGCCTCGAGGTAGGCGAGCAACATGGTGGTGAGCGTCCCACCAAGGCAGAGCCCGACGATGTTGACCCGGGGGGCTCCGGTGATCTCGCCGATCACGTCGAGCGCGATGCGCGGCCCCTCGAGCAGGTAGGCGTCGAGGGTCACGTCGCGCATGGACGCGTCGGGGTTGCGGTAGCTGATCGCGAAGACCGTGTGGCCGTGGTCGACCACCCACTGGACGAAGCTGCGTCCCGGCGCGAGGTCCATCACGTAGTACTTGTTGATCCACGGAGGGCTGGCAGCGGGGTCTCGTAGGTCGTGCGCGTCGTCGGCGCGTCCTGGATCAGCTCCATGAGCCGGTTACGGAACACCACCTTGCCCTTGGTCGCTGCCAGGTTCACCCCGAGCTCGAACGGGGAGGTGTCGACCTGCCGGGGCCGACCCTGGTTGGTTGCCAGGTCGTCGAGGAAGTGGCCAAGCCCGCGGACCACGCTCCGGCCGCCGGTGTCGAAGGCGCGCTTGAGCGCAGCCGGGTTGGTGGGCAGGAAGTTGGTCGGAGCGAGCGCGTCCACCAGGAGCTGCACGGCCAGCTCGGCCTTGTCGCGCCAGCGGTCGTCCACCTCGGCGGCGCCGACGAGCTCCTGGGCCAGCCGGGCCGACGCGAGGTAGCCCTGGAGGACGCCGAAGAACCACGGGTTGTCGGCCCAGGCGGGGTCGGCGAAGCGGCGGTCCCGGCTCGGTGGGGGGAGCGGCGGCTCGGTGCGGGCGCCGAACGCCCGGGCCCAGGCGACCGCGCCGGCCGTCGCCAGTAGCGCGTGCCTGCCAGGGTCGCCCTGGCCGGATGGCGGGCCAGTCCCAGGCCGGTCTCGGCCAGGGCTCGCCCGAACAAGACCGGGTCGAGGCCGGCGACGAAGTCCGCCTCCGGCCCCAGGGCTTCCGCCGCCTGCGCGGCCGCGGTGGCCGCGTCATGCTGATCCATCGTTCACCTCGAGCTTCCAAGCAGGTCACCAGAAGTCTTGCCCGTAACCCCGCAAGTCTTTCCTGGTCGCCGCCTCGAGGTACGTGCAGGACTTCTGAGCTGCTGCTTAGCTGGCCGTCCCCCGGGACGGCGACATGGCGACGATGCCGATCACGATCCCAAGCAGGCGCGTTTTCCGTCAATAGCCGCGGCGCCGGGCGGCAGGGTTGAGCGCGGCCGCGCCGTCCGCGGGTTGACGTGGCACCCCGCCGCTAACTATACTGAGCAACGCTTGCTCCAGCTCATCACCCCCGGACGGCCTGTCGCCATGAACGATCCCTGGAAGGCCCAGATGGAGGCGCTCGGGGCCTTCATCAGGGCCCAGCGCAAGCTCGCCGACCTGTCGCTGCGCGAGCTCGCCGAGCTGACCGACGTCTCCAACCCGTACCTGAGCCAGCTCGAACGCGGCCTCCATCAGCCGTCGGTCCGGGTGCTCAAGTCGATCGCGGCGGCCCTGAACGTCTCGGCCGAGACGCTGCTCGTGCAGGCGGGCCTGCTGGACGGCGAGCAGCCGGAGGCCACGCACGCCGACCCCTCGGTCGAAGCGGCCATCCGAACCGACACGCGGCTGTCCGCCGACCAGAAGGAAGCGCTCATCAACCTCTACAGGACGATGGCGCGCGACCGTCGCTGACCAGCGCCGCGCGGGTCGCCGAGCCCCGGTGCTTGAGATAGTAAGGACCTGCTTGACATAGTCGAGTTTGCAAAGTATAGTTCGCACAGCAGGAGCGGCCAGGACGCGCTCCGCTCTCTGTAAGGAGAAGCACATGGCAACCACCAAGGACACCACCGACGCCCAGGGCCAGATCCTGGACGCCGTGCGCCAGAGCCAGGCAGCGGTCGTCGACGGCCTGCGCACCTGGACCGAGACGGTTCAGCAGCTCGTGCCGGGGCGGACCTCGTGGCCGACGGCCGCCGACCAGCTCCCCACGCCCGCCGAGGTCGTGGACTCGGTCTTCGACTTCGCCGCACAGCTGCTCAGCGCCCAGCGCGAGTTCGCCCACAGCGTGCTCGGCGCGACTGCGCCGATCGTCGAGCGCATCGGCCAGGAGGCCGAGAAGACCGTGCAGCAGGCGCAGAAGGCGACCAAGAGCGCCTGAGGCAGCTCGGGGGCCCGGATCGCGACCTGGGAGCCTGCCCACGTCACCGGTGCCGTCCCAGGCACACCGGTCCACCCCCCGCACACGACCCTCGAGGGCCCCACGTGGGCCCTCGAGCCGTCTCCGGCGCCTGGAGGGGCGTGCTGTCCTCGCGGTTGGAATTGGTGTTGTATGAGCCGCAGGAGAGTGGCATGCCGTGCGCCTCGGTCCGGACGGCGGTGGTGGGGGAGAGGGGAGGCCCATGTCGGCGGGCAACGGGCACGGCGGCACCCCGCAGGTGCCGGCAGCGGCAGCTCCTCCGGGGCCGGTGGGGGTGGGGCGCAGGACGCTCCTGCGGCTGGCCGGGGCCGCCGGGGCGGCGCTGGCGCTGCCCCAGCTCGCGGCCGCCTGCGGCTCCTCGGACGGTGGCGGCTCGGGATCGGGCGGCGCCAGTGACGAGCTCAGGGTCGGCCTGCTGCTCGAGCTGTCCGCGGTGTACGCGGTCAACGGGCAGGACATGCGCAGCGGGTTCGAGCTCTACCTGTCCGAGCACGGCGGCCAGCTCGGCGGGCGCAAGGTCAACCTGACCGTCGAGGACATCGCCGGCGACCCAGCGGTCGGGGTGCAGAAGGCGACCAAGCTGCTGCGGCAGGAGCGGGTCGCGCTGGCGTCGGGGATCGTGACCTCCTCGGTGGCCCTGGCCGTGCGCGACATGTTCGACACCAGCAAGGTGCCGCTGATCATCTCCAACGCGGGCGCGAACTCGCTGACCCGCGACAGGAAGTCCAGGTACCTGTTCCGGACCTCGTTCTCGAACTGGCAGCCGAACTACTCCATGGGCCAGTGGGTGTACGACAACGTCGCCAAGGACGGCGTGTACGCCGTCGCCCCCGACTACGTGGCCGGCCACGAGCAGACCGACGCCTTCAAGGAGGCCTACACCAAGGCGGGCGGGAAGCTCGCCGGCGAGGTCCACCCGCCGTTCGCGACCACCCAGGACTACCAGCCGTTCCTCTCCCAGATCCGCAAGGCCAACCCCAAGGCGGTGTACGCGTTCTTCTCCGGCGGGGAGGCGGTCACCTTCGTCAAGCAGTACGCGGAGTTCGGGCTGAAGGACAGCGTGCCGCTGGTCGGGCCCGGGTTCACGGTCGAGGGCGTGCTGGAGGCACAGGGCGACGCGGCGCTCGGGGTCCGCAGCGGGCTGCACTACACGATCCTGCTGGACAACCCGACCAACCAGCGGTTCGTCGCGGCCTACCGGCAGAAGTTCTCCAAGGACCCCACGGTCTTCTCCGTGCAGTCCTACGACGCAGCCCAGCTCATCGACCTGGCCCTCAAGAAGACCAACGGCGACACCGCGAACCAGGAGGCGGTCGCCGAGGCACTGGCGTCGGTGGGGGAGATCGACAGCCCGCGGGGGAGGTTCCGGCTCGATGCCACCACCCACAACCCGGTCCAGCCGTTCTACCTCCGCGAGGTCCGCAAGGTGGGGGACCGGCTCGGCAACGTCAAGATCGGCGACCTCGGCGAGCTGGCCGACCCGGGCTAGGCGCGGGTGCTGCACTGGCTCGACGCCAACTTCGTCAGCCTGCTCAACGGGGTGGCGGTCGGCATGCTGCTGTTCACCATGGCGGTCGGCCTGTCGCTGATCTTCGGGCTGATGGACGTGCTCAACCTGGCCCACGGCGCGGTCTTCATGCTGGGCAGCTACGTGGCGTTCGAGCTGGTCGACGACGGCCGCGGCTTCCTGCCCGCGGTGCTGGTGGCGGTGGTGCTCGGCGCGGCGCTCGGGGTGGTCATGGCATTCGCGGTCCGGCCGCTGGTGTCGCGCGGCCCGCTCGACCAGGCCCTGCTGACCCTCGGCCTCGCCTTCGTCCTGTCCAACCTGGCGCTCGCGGTCTGGGGCACCGACTTCCACTCGGTGCGGCCGCCGCCGTGGCTGGACGGGAGCGTGGAGCTGGTGGGGCACACCTACCCGGTCTACCGGCTCGCGATCATCGTGCTCGGGCTGGTGCTGGCCGCCGCGGTGTACCTCGTGGTGGAGCGTACCCGGCTCGGCGCGGTCATCCGGGCCGCGGTGGTCGACCGGGCCATGGTGTCGGCGCTCGGGATCAACGTCTCGCTGCTGCTGGTGGGCGTGTTCGCCGCCGGGGTGATGCTGGCCGCGTTCGGCGGGGTGGTCGGGGCCCCGGTCCTGAACGTCCGGCCCGGGCTCGACTCGGAGGTGCTGATCCTCGCGCTGCTCGTGGTCGTGATCGGCGGGCTCGGCTCGCTCCGGGGGGCGTTCGTGGGCGCGCTGCTGATCGGCCAGGTCCAGGCGCTCGGCGTGGCGCTCCTGCCCGAGCAGTCGTCGTTCCTGCTCTTCGGGGCGATGGCGCTCATCCTGCTGGCCCGGCCGAGCGGCCTGTTCGGGGAGGTGTCACGGTGAGCACGCCGGGGGCCCGGCAGGCACCCCCGGGCGAGGTGGAGGCGTCCGCCGCCACGGCAGCGCCGTTCGGCGCCCGGCTGGCCTGGCCCGCCCGTGCCGCCACGGTCGCCCTGCTGGTCGCCGCGCCCTTCCTGCTCGGTGACTTCCGGCTGCTCCTGCTCGGCGACATCCTGGTATACGGCCTGCTCGCGGCCAGCCTCGACCTGCTGGTCGGCTACACCGGCCCGCCCTCGCTCGGCCACGCCGCCTTCTTCGGCGTCGGCGGGTACGTCGCGGCGCTGGTCGCCGAGACCACGACCAACGGCCCTGCACAGCTCGCGGCCGCGGTCGCCGCCGCTGCCCTGGTGGCGCTCGGCACCGGCTGGCTCGCGGTCCGCACCCGCGGGGTCTACCTGCTCATGCTCACCCTCGCCTTCGCCCAGCTCCTCTACAGCCTGGCCCTCACCTGGACGCCGGTGACCGGGGGCGCCAACGGCCTGCCGCTCCCGCCGGTGTCGCTCCTGCCAGGTGATGACGGCTCGCTGCTGGCAGGCGACCGGGCGCTCTACTGGTACGTGCTCGCCGGCTTCCTGCTCGGCTACCTGGTGCTGCGGCTGGTGGTCGGGTCGCCGTTCGGGCGCGCGCTCACCGGCATCCGCGAGAACGAGGCGCGGATGCGCTCGCTCGGCTACTCCGTGGTCGGCTGCAAGCTGGCCGCGTTCTGCATCGCCGGCGCGGTCGGCGGCCTCGCCGGCGCCCTGTTCGCGCAGCACCAGCTGTTCATCTCACCGTCCAACATCTCCTTCGAGCTGTCGGCGGTGTCGCTGGTGGTCGTGGTGATCGGCGGGGCCCGCACGCTCTACGGGCCGGTGCTGGGCGCCGCCGTGTTCGTGCTGGTGCGCGAGGAGCTGTCGTCGGCGCTCGCCGACCACTGGCAGCTCGGTCTCGGCGCCGTGTTCATCCTGGTCGTCTACCTGCTCCCGGGGGGCATCGCCGGGCTTGGCCGCCGGTTCGAGGGATGGCGCCCGGGCACCGCCGCAAACGGGACCGGGCCCGTGAGCGGCGCGGGCGCACCCGGGACCTCGGGCGAGGGGGAGGGAGCGCCGCTCCACGCGGCGGGCGCACCCGGGACCTCCGGCGAGGCGGGCGAGGCGCCCGTGCTCGAGCTGCGGGAGGTGCGCAAGCACTACGGCTCGCTCAAGGCGGTCGCCAGGGTCTCGCTCACGGTGCGGGCGGGCGCGCGGCAGGCCATCATCGGGCCGAACGGGGCCGGCAAGTCGACCCTGCTCGACCTGGTCTCCGGGACCACCAGGGTGAGCGGCGGCCGGGTCGTGTTCCACGGGGCCGACGTGACCGGGCTGGCCGAGCACCGGCGGGCCAGGCTCGGCATCGCCAAGACCTTCCAGCGGAGCAACCTCTTCGACGGCCTGTCCTCCGCCGACAACGTGATGATCGCGGTGCAGCGAAGGACCGGGGTCGCCCGCCGCTGGCTCCGTCCGGCCGGCGACTTCACCCTGGTGGCGGCCAGGGCTGCCGAGCTGCTGGAGCTCACCGGCCTGGGGGGACGGGCCGAGGTCGAGGCCGGCCAGCTCTCCCACGGCGAGCGCCGCCAGCTCGAGATGGCGATCGCGCTGGCCGGGGAGCCGTCGCTGCTGCTGCTCGACGAGCCCACCGCCGGCATGTCGCTGGCCGAGTCCGACGCGTTCGTCGGGCTGGTCGCGGAGCTCCCGGCCACCCTCTCGGTGCTCTTGATCGAGCACGACCTGGACGTCGTGTTCGCCGTCGCGGGCACGATCACGGTGCTGGCCGCCGGGTCGGTGATCGCCGAGGGGCCGCCTGCCGAGATCCGGGCCTCACCCGAGGTGCAGCAGGCCTACCTCGGCGCGCACCGGGCCGCCGACCTGTTCGAGCGGGCCTGACGTGGACGGGCCGGTGGCGGGCGCCAGTCCGGGCGGGCCGGACGGCCAGGGGCCCGCGGTGCCCGGGACCGCAGGCGGCACCCCTGAAGCGGGGCCAGGGCACCCGGCCCCGCTGCTCGCGGTGCGGGGGCTGGAGGCCGGCTACGGCCGTAGCCGGGTGCTGCACGGCGTCGACCTGGACGTGCCCCCCGGCGAGGTGGTCGCGCTGCTCGGCCGCAACGGCGTGGGCAAGACCACCACCGTCCACGCGATCACGGGCATGCTGCGGCCGAGCGCCGGCTCGGTCCGGCTGGACGGGGTCGAGCTGGCCGGGCGGCCCGCCCATGTGGTCGCCCGCGCCGGGATCGCGCTCGTCCCGCAGGGGCGGCGGGTGTTCGCCCCGCTCACGGTGGAGGAGAACCTCCGCGTCGGCCTGCGCGCCGTGCCAGGGGGCTGGACCCTCGCGCGGGTCTACGAGCTGCTGCCCGGGCTCGCCGAGCGCGCCCGTCACCGCGGGGACCAGCTCTCGGGCGGGGAGCAGCAGATGCTTGCGATCGGCCGCGCCCTGCTCCGCAACCCCCGCCTGCTCGTCCTCGACGAGCCGTCCGACGGGCTCGCGCCCGCGGTCGTCGAGCAGGTCACCGGCCTCCTCGCCGAACTGGTCGCCGGCGGGCTGTCGGCCGTGCTCGTCGAGCAGAACCTCCGGCTGGCGTTGACGCTGGCCGCCAGCGTGTGCGTCATGGCCAAGGGCCGGGTCGTCCACCGGGCCACCGCGGCCGAGTTCCGGCGCGACCCCGACACCGCCCGGGCCCTCCTCGGGGTCGGCTGACCGGCTCGGCGGCGGGTGCGATCCCCGAGGTCAGCGGGCGACGAGCACGACCTCGAACGAGTAGAGCGAGGCGCGGTAGCGGTGATCGGCGAGCTCCAGGGCCCGCCCGGCGTCGTCGTAGGTCGTCCGCTCCATGGTGAGCAGCGTCTCGCCCTTGGTGGCCTGCAGCAGCCTGGCCTCGGCCGCCGTGGCCGCTCGCGCCCCGATGGTCTGCGACGCCAGACGCAGCCGGATGCCAGCGCCGCGCATGAGCTGATAGAGCCCGTTCCGCTCGAGGAGCTCGGCGTTGAGCTCGACCAGCCCCGCTGGGATCCAGTTGCGCATGACCGCCAGCGGCTCGCCGTCCGCGTAGCGCAGCCGCTCCAGCGCGGACACCGGGCTGCCCTCGTCGAGGCTGAGCGCGTGGGCGACCGCATCCGTCGCGGGCACGGTCTTGAGCGAGAGCACGGAGGTCCGCGGGTTCTTCCCGCTCAGGGTCAGGTCGTCGTAGAGGCTGGTGAGCTCGACCGGCCGCCGCAGCTTGGGATGGACGACCTGGGTGCCGATCCCGCGCTTGCGCACGAGGTAGCCGCGGTCGACGAGGTACTCCATCGCGCGGCGCAGCGTCGGGCGCGACACCCCGAGCTGGTCGGCCAGGACGAGCTCGTTGTTCAGGCGGGTGCCTGGCGGCAGCTCCCCGGACTCGATGGCGTGCTCGAGCTGCTGGGCCACCTGGTAGTAGAGCGGCACCGGGCTCGTTCGATCCACAGCGATCGAGGGAGTGGACACCATCGCTAGCCCTTCCCTCCGCTGCGCCGCCGCCAGGAGCCGTGGCCCGTCCGCATGGCCGCCCTTTGTCATGCTGTCAGTAGGTTAGAACAAATAGTTGACAGCAATCACCCTAAGTAGTAGATATGCAATCCTTAACGTAACTGTAACGCTTCGAACCTCGGCTGGCGAGCATCCTATTCAGAGCATGGTGGGAGGCGCACCATGCACGTGAACGAGCCGTTCGACGTCCTCACGATGGGACGCATCGGGGTCGACGTCTACCCGCTCCAGGTCGGGGTGTCGCTGCGCGAGGTCGAGAGCTTCGGCAAGTACCTTGGCGGCAGCGCGACCAACGTCGCGGTGGCCGCCGCCCGCTATGGCCGGCGCAGCGCGGTCATCACCCGCACCGGCCAGGACCCCTTCGGGGAGTTCCTCCACGACGCGCTGCGCAAGTTCGGCGTCGACGACCGGTACGTCACCGCAGTGCCCGGCCTGCCGACGCCGGTGACGTTCTGCGAGATCTTCCCGCCCGACCACTTCCCGCTCTACTTCTACCGCTACCCCAAGGCGCCCGACCTCGAGATCGCCGCCGGGGAGTTGGACCTCGACGCGATCCGGTCGGCGCGGGTCTTCTGGGTGACGGTCACCGGGCTGTCCCAGGAGCCCAGCCGCACCGCCACGCTCCGGGCGCTCGAGGCGCGGGCCAGGGAGGGCATCACCGTCCTCGACCTGGACTACCGCCCGATGTTCTGGCCCTCGCGGGAGGAGGCGCGGACCTGGGTGCAGCGGGCGCTGGGCCACGCGACGGTCGCGGTGGGCAACCTCGACGAGTCCGACACCGCGGTCGGGGTGCGCGAGCCGAGGGCCGCTGCCCAGGCGCTGCGCGACCGCGGCGTCGACCTCGTGGTCGTCAAGCAGGGGCCCAAGGGGGTGCTGGCCAGGGACGCCCACACCGAGGTCGAGGTCCCGCCGGTGCCCGTCGAGGTCGTGAACGGCATCGGTGCCGGCGACGCGTTCGGCGGGGCGTTGTGCCACGGGCTGCTCGCCGGCTGGGACCTCGAGCGGCTGATGCGGTTCTGCAACGCCGCCGGCGCGATCGTCGCCTCCCGGCTCGCGTGCGCCGATGCCATGCCCGACGCCGCCGAGGTGGAGGCGAAGCTCGAGGAGGCCGTCAATGCGCGATGAGCAGTACCGAGCCATCCTGGAGGCCCGTACCCGCCGGCCCGGAGCGGTCGCCGAGGCAGCGGCCCGGCGCGCGCGCCCGGCGTCGCTGTTCAACGAGCACGGCAAGCTCATGATCATCGCGGCCGACCACCCGGCCCGCGGTGCGCTGCGCGCCGGCCAGCGGGCCATGGCCATGGCCGACCGTGCCGAGCTGCTCGACCGGCTGTGTCTGGCCCTCTCCCGCCCGGGCGTCAACGGCGTTCTCGGCACCCCCGACGTCATCGAGGACCTGCTGCTGCTCGGCGCGCTCGACGGCAAGGTCGTGATCGGGTCCATGAACCGGGGCGGGCTGGCCGGGACGGCCTTCGAGATCGACGACCGCTTCACCGCCTACGACGCCGAGGCGCTTGCCGCGGCGGGCTTCGAGGGCGGCAAGATGCTGCTGCGCATCGACCCCGACGACCCGTCCACGGTGGCCACCGTCGAGGCCTGCGGCCGCGCGGTCAGCGAGCTGGCCGAGCGCAGGCTCATGGCCATGGTGGAGCCGTTCCTGTCCCACCGGGTCGACGGGCGGGTCCGCATCGACCTCAGCGCCGAGGCGACCATCCGCGCGATGACCGTGGCCGCCGGCCTCGGTGCCACCTCGGCCTACACCTGGCTCAAGGTGCCGGTGGTCGACGACATGGAGCGCGTCATGGCGGCGACCACCCTGCCGGCGCTGCTGCTCGGCGGCGAGGTGAGCGCCGCCCAGGACGCGGCGTTCGAGAGCTGGCGCAGGGCGCTCAAGCTGCCCACCGTCCAGGGGCTCGTGATCGGCCGGTCCCTGCTCTACCCGCCAGAGGACGACGTCGCCGCGGCGGTCGACACCGCGGTGGGCCTGCTGCAGGACGGCAACGGGTGATGGACGGCAAGCTCCACCTGCCCCGGGGCACCACCGTCGAGGGTGCGTTCTCGCCGGCGGTCACGCCCGAGCAGGCCGGCTGGGCGTTCAGCGGCCTGCGCGTCCTCGAGCTGCCGCCTGGCGCCGCCCACACCTTCGCCAGCGGCCACGACGAGCTGCTGGTGCTGCCGCTCGCCGGCAGCTGCGTGGTCGAGTGCGAGTCGCGCCGCTTCGAGCTGGCCGGCCGCGAGGACGTGTTCGCCCGGGCCACCGACTTCGCCTACGTCCCCGTGGACGCCGAGGTGCGCATCTCCAGCGCGGGTGGCGGCAGGTTCGCCCTGCCGTCGGCGCTGGCCAGCCACCGGCTCGACCCGGCATACGGCCCCGCCGAGGCGGTGCAGGTGGAGCTGCGCGGGGCCGGCCTGGCCAGCCGCCAGGTGAACAACTTCTGCTCCCCGGAGGCGTTCGAGGCCGACAAGCTCATCGCCGTGGAGGTCCTCACCCCCGGTGGCAACTGGTCCTCCTACCCGCCGCACAAGCACGACGAGCACCGCGAGGGCGAGGTGGTCCTCGAGGAGATCTACTACTTCGAGATCGCTGGCGGGAGCGGCGGTCCTGGGCTGGGCTACCAGCGGGTCTACTCGTCAGGCCCGGACCGGCAGATCGACGTGTTCGCCGAGGTCCGCGCCGGCGACGTCGTGCTCGTCCCCTACGGCTACCACGGTCCGTCCATGGCCGCTCCCGGCTACGACATGTACTACCTCAACGTGATGGCCGGCCCCGGCGAGCGGGTCTGGCGCTTCTGCGACGACCCGGCCCACGCGTGGGTCCGTGGGAGCTGGGCCGAGCAGGCCGTCGACCCCCGCCTGCCGATGAGCCGACCGCAAGGAGGACGCCAGAGGCGGGCGGGCGCAGCAGAGGCGGCAGGAGGAGAGAGGCGCCAATGACGACGAGGTCGACGCGGCGGCTGACCATGGCCCAGGCCCTGGTCGAGTTCCTGGCCAACCAGCACACCGAGCGTGACGGGCAGGAGCAGCGCCTGTTCGCCGGCTGCTTCGGCATCTTCGGGCATGGCAACGTGGCCGGCGTCGGGCAGGCCCTGCAGCAGTACGCCGACCGGCTGCGCTACTACCAGGCCCGCAACGAGCAGGGCATGGTCCACGCCGCGGCCGGCTTCGCCCGCCAGCGCAACCGCCTGAGCACCTTCGCGTGCACCTCCTCGATCGGGCCGGGCGCCACCAACATGGTCACCGGGGCGGCAGCGGCCACCGTCAACCGGCTGCCGGTGCTGCTGCTGCCCGGGGACGTGTTCGCAACCCGGGTGGGCCCGCCCGTGCTGCAGCAGCTCGAGTCGCCGGGCGGGCCGGACGTCACCGCCAACGACTGCTTCCGGCCGGTGTCGCGCTACTGGGACCGGATCAACCGCCCGGAGCAGCTTCCCGGCTCGCTGCTGGAGGCGATGCGGGTGCTGACCGACCCTGCCGAGACCGGCGCGGTCACCCTCGCCCTGCCCCAGGACGTCCAGGCCGAAGCGTTCGACTACCCCGAGGAGCTGTTCGAGCGCCGGGTCTGGCACGTGGCCCGGCCCGTGCCAGAGCCGGCCATCCTGGCCCGAGCCGTCGAGGTGCTGCTGACGGCCCGGCGCCCGCTGGTCGTGGCCGGCGGCGGGGTCATCTACTCGGAGGCCACCGACGCCCTGCGGGCGCTCGTCGAGGCGACCGGCATCCCGGTGGCCGAGACCTACGCCGGCAAGGGCTCGCTGCCCTACGACCACCCGTCGGCCCTTGGCGCGATCGGGGTGACCGGGACCGACGGGGCCAACGCCATGGCCCGCGAGGCAGACGTCGTGCTCGGCATCGGCACGCGCTGGAGCGACTTCACGACCGCCTCGCACAGCGTGTTCGCCAACCCTGAGGCCCGCTTCGTCAACGTCAACGTCACCCCGGTCGACGCGTTCAAGCATGCCGCCACGCCGGTCGTGGCCGACGCCCGGGTGGCGCTCGAGGCCCTGCGCGAGGCCCTGCGCGGCTGGCGGGTCGACGACGCCTACCGGGAGCTGGCCGCCGAGCACCAGCGGGCCTGGGACGCCGCCGTCGAGCGGGTCTACCGGGCCGGGCACGGGCCGCTGCCCAGCCAGGGCGAGGTGATCGGGGCGGTCAACGACGCCGCGGAGCCTCGCGACGTGGTCGTCTGCGCGGCCGGCAGCATGCCGGCCGACCTCCACAAGCTGTGGCGAACCCGCGACCCCAAGGGCTTCCACCTGGAGTACGGCTACTCCTGCATGGGCTACGAGATCCCGGGCGGGCTGGGGACCAAGCTCGCCGCGCCCGACCGCGAGGTGTTCGTCATGATCGGTGACGCCTCCTACCTGATGGCCCCGCAGGAGCTGGCCACGGCCGTGGCCGAGCGGGTCAAGCTGATCGTCGTCCTGGTCCAGAACCACGGCTACGCGTCCATCGGGTCGCTGTCGGAGGCGGCCGGCTCGGGCCGGTTCGGCTGCAGCTTCCGCTACCGGGACGACAACGGCGAGCTCGAGGGCGACCTCCTCCCGGTCGACCTGGCCGCCAACGCGGCCAGCCTGGGCGCCCGGGTGCTGACCGCCCGCTCGATCGCCGAGCTCACCGACGCCCTCAAGACGGCCAGGGACACCGACCAGACCGTCGTCGTCCACGTCGAGACCGACCCGACCGAGTACGTGACCATCGGGGGCTCCTGGTGGGACGTTGCCGTCGCCGAGGTCTCGACCTCGGAGTCGGTCCAGGCCGCACGGGCCGAGTACGAGCGCGGCAAGCAGACCCAGCGGCTCTATCTGTAAGCAGCGGCAACGGAGAGGACTTGCTCATGCGGACGATCAACCACTGGATCAACGGCCGCACCGTCGACCGGGAGCCCGAGCGCACCGGCGCGGTGTACGACCCGGCCACCGGGCAGCAGACCACACAGGTCGCCCTGGCCGGCGGCGACGACGTCGACGCCGCCGTGCAGGCGGCCCAGGCCGCCTTTCCCGCGTGGCGGAACACCTCGGTCGTGCGCCGCGCGCGGGTCATGTTCGCCTTCCGCCAGCTGCTGGAACGGCACCAGGACGAGCTGGCCCGGATCATCGCCTCCGAGCACGGCAAGGTGGTGCCCGACGCGGCCGGCGAGGTCCAGCGCGGCCTCGAGGTCGTCGAGGTCGCCTCCGGCATCCCGCACCTGCTGAAGGGCGACTACTCCGAGAACGTCTCGACCGAGGTGGACTGCTACTCGATGCGCCAGCCGCTGGGGGTGTGCGCCGGCATCACGCCGTTCAACTTCCCGGTGATGGTGCCGGCCTGGATGCACCCGATCGCCATCGCCTGCGGCAACAGCTTCGTGCTCAAGCCGTCCGAGCGCGACCCGTCGGTGTCGGTCCGGATCGCCGAGCTCTACGCCGAGGCGGGACTGCCCGACGGGGTGTTCAACGTGGTGCACGGCGACAAGGTGGCCGTCGACGCGGTCCTCGACCACCCCGGGATCGCGGCGGTCTCGTTCGTCGGCTCGACGCCCATCGCCCGCTACGTCTACGAGCGCGGGACCTCGCACGGCAAGCGGGTGCAGGCCCTCGGCGGGGCCAAGAACCACGCCCTGGTCATGCCCGACGCCGACATGGACTCGGCCGCCGACGCGCTGGTGTCTGCCGCCTTCGGCTCCACCGGCCAGCGCTGCATGGCGATCTCGACCGCGGTCGCGGTCGGCAAGGCCGGCGACGTGCTGGTCGACAAGGTGCGGGAGCGGGCCGAGAGCCTGCGCACCGGACCCGGCCTTGACCCGGAGACCGACATGGGGCCGCTGGTCAGCGGCGCCGCCCGGGACAAGGTCGCCGGCCTGATCGAGAGCGGCGTGCGCGAGGGCGCCAAGCTGGTGGTCGACGGGCGCAACCTCAGGGTCGAGGGCCACGAGGACGGCTTCTACCTCGGGCCGAGCCTGTTCGACGTGGTCACCACCGACATGGCCATCTACCGGGAGGAGATCTTCGGCCCCGTCCTGATCGTGCTGCGCACCAACACGATCGACGAGGCGATCGAGATGATCGGCCGCAACCCCTACGGCAACGGCACGGCGATCTTCACCTCCAACGGCGCCGCCGCCCGCAAGTTCCAGAACGAGGTCCAGGCGGGGATGGTGGGCGTCAACGTGCCGATCCCGGTGCCGATGGCCTTCTACTCCTTCGGCGGCTGGAAGGACTCCCTGTTCGGCGACCTCCACGTCCACGGGCCCGAGGGCGTCGCCTTCTACACCCGCGGCAAGGTCGTGACCACCCGCTGGCCCGTCCCGCGCCACTCCGCGGTCGAGCTCGGCTTCCCGACGTCACGCTGAACTGGAAGGGCGAGGAGGTGGCATGACCTTCGACTCTCGGAGCGACCCCCGCGCGCCTCCTGGGAAGTGGCGCATCCGGCAGCGTAGGACCAGGACAGCGACAGAAAGGGCAGACCCATGAGGCACCTCCGGAGATACCCCCTCCTCACGGCGTTGGTGGCGGTGCTGCTCTTCGCGGCCGCCGCCTGCAGCAGCGGGGGCGGTAAGCAGGAGGAGACGCAGACGGCCACCGGCGGCGGCGGCCAGGTCGCGAGCACCCCCCGGCTGAAGATCGCCATGGTCACCCACGCAGTGGCTGGCGACACCTTCTGGGACATCATCCAGAAGGGTGCCAACGCCGCGGCGTCAAAGGACAACGTGCAGTTCCTCTACTCCAACGACCCCGACGCGGCCAGGCAGGCGCAGCTCGTGCAGACCGCGATCGACCAGAAGGTCGACGGCATCGCCATCACGCTGGCCAAGCCTGACGCGCTCAAGGACGTGATCGGCAAGGCGATCGCCGCGGGCATCCCGGTGGTGACGCTCAACGCGGGCGAGAACGAGTCGCCGGACTACGGCGCGCTGGCACACTTCGGCCAGAACGAGGAGGTCGCCGGTGAGGCGGCCGGCGAGCAGCTGAACAAGCTCGGCGCGAAGAACGCCATCTGCGTGCTCCAGGAGCAGGGCCACGTCGGTCTGGAGGCACGGTGCCGCGGCGCGGCGAAGACCTTCAGCGGGAAGATGGAGAACCTGTTCGCGCAGGGCGCCAACCTGCCGCAGTTCCAGTCGACCATCACCTCGAAGCTGCAAGCCGACAAGACGATCGACGCCGTGCTGACCCTCGGCGCACCGTTCGCGCTGGCCGCCGTGACCTCCGTGAAGGACGCCGGCAGCTCCGCGAAGGTCTCCACCTTCGACATGAACAAGGACCTGGTCGGCGCGCTTGCGGAAGGCCAGGTGCAGTTCGCGGTCGACCAGCAGCCCTACGTGCAGGGCTACCTGTCGGTCGACTCCCTGTGGCTCTACAAGACCAACGGGAACGTCCTCGGTGGTGGCAGGCCGGTGTTCACCGGGCCAGCGATCGTCACCACAGAGATGGCAAAGACCATCGAGCCATTCGCCGATCGGGGAACGCGCTGAGCGAACCCCGGCCAGCGGCCCGCCGGTGTGAAGGAGGACCTGGATGAGCCAAACCGTCGCGCCGGCGAGGCCGCTCGACGAGCGCCTCGCGACGCGCTCCCCGCTGCAGCGACTGCTCGGACGACCAGAGATCGGCGCCCTGGTCGGTGCCGTGGTGCTGTTCGTCTTCTTCGCCATCATTGCCGACACGTTCCGTGACCCCGACGCTTTCGCCACCGTCCTGTACTCCAGCTCGACGATCGGCATCATGGCGGTGTCGGTGGCGCTGCTCATGATCGGCGGCGAGTTCGACCTCTCGGCCGGTGTCATGGTCACGACCGCGGCGCTCACCGCGAGCATGTTCAGCTACCAGCTCAGCCTCAGCCTCTGGGTCGGCGTGCTCGTGTCCCTCGCGGTGACGCTGGTGCTCGGCTTCTTCAACGGGCTCCTGCTGGTCCGGACCGGCCTGCCGAGCTTCATCGTGACGCTCGGCACGTTCTTCATGCTCGCCGGTCTCAACCTGGGCGTCACCAAGATGGTCACCGGGAACGTCGCCACCCCGTCGATCTCGGACATGGACGGGTACGCCCTTGCGAAGAACATCTTCGCCGCCGACCTGAACGTGTTCGGCGTCTCGGTCAAGATCACGGTCCTGTGGTGGATCCTGTTCGCCGCCGTGGCCACCTGGGTGCTGCTGCGGACCCGCGCCGGGAACTGGATCTTCGCGGCCGGCGGCGCGGCCCCGAGCGCTCGTGCCGTCGGCGTGCCGGTGGGCAGGACGAAGATCGCCCTGTTCATGGGTGTCGCCTTCACGGCCTGGTTCTCCGGCATGCACCTGCTGTTCGCGTTCTCGACGGTGCAGTCCGGCGAGGGGGTCGGCAACGAGTTCCTCTTCATCATCGCTGCGGTCGTGGGTGGGTGCCTGCTCACCGGTGGCTACGGCTCGGCCATCGGCTCGGCCATCGGCGCGCTCATCTTCGGCATGGCGAGCAAGGGCATCGTCTTCGCCGAGTGGAACCCGGACTGGTTCAAGTTCTTCCTGGGCGCCATGCTGCTGGCCGCGACCGTGGTCAACACCGTGATCCGACGACGAGCGGAGGCGAGCAAGTGACCACCATGACCAACACCGACCAGCCGCTCGTGAAGCTGACCGAGGTCGGCAAGCGCTACGGCAGCATCATCGCCCTGCAGGGCGTCTCCCTCGAAGTCGGCGGCGGCCAGGTCACCGGGGTGCTCGGCGACAACGGCGCCGGCAAGTCCACCCTGATCAAGATCGTCGCCGGGTTGCACCAGCACGACGACGGCACCTTCGAGGTGGAGGGCAGCCAGGTCCGCTTCCAGTCCCCGCGCCAGGCCCTCGACCACGGCATCGCCACCGTCTACCAGGACCTCGCCGTGGTCCCGCTGATGCCGGTGTGGCGCAACTTCTTCCTCGGGTCCGAGCAGCGGCAGGGATTCGGGCCGGCCAAGCGTCTCGACATCGACTTCATGCGCACGACCGCGAAGAAAGAGCTGCTCGACATGGGGATCGACCTCCGTAGCGTCGAGCAGCCCATCGGGACCCTCTCCGGCGGTGAGCGACAGTGCGTCGCGATCGCCCGTGCCGTCTACTTCGGCGCGAAGGTGCTCATCCTCGACGAGCCCACGGCGGCCCTGGGGGTGAAGCAGGCCGGCGTGGTGCTCCGCTACATCGTCCAGGCCAGGCAGCGGGGCCTCGGCGTCATCTTCATCACCCACAACCCGCACCACGCCTATCCGGTCAGCGACCGCTTCCTCATCCTCAAGCGCGGCCGCAGCCTCGGCTACTACCAGAAGAACGAGATCACCCACGAGCAGCTCACCGGGCTCATGGCCGGCGGCGCCGAGCTCGAGGAGCTCGCCCACGAGCTCTCGCGCGTCGGCGAGGACCGCGCCGCCCACGAGCTGGAGGAGGAGGCGAAAGAGCTCGGCGTTGCCGGCAGCACCACCTAGCCCGTAGCCGTCGCATACCAGAGCCTCCCGTCGGAGGTGGGTCGTCCACGCCCGCCGGAAGCAGGAGCCGCCATGAAGATCGCCCTCGACCCGTACATGTTGCGCCACGTCCCCCTGACCGAGCTCCCCAGGGTGGTGCACGAGCTCGGCTACCAGTACATCGAGCTGTCGCCGCGAGACGACTTCATGCCCTTCTTCCTCCACCCGCGGGCCGACCGGGCCACCATCGCCCAGTTCAAGCAGGCCCTGGCCGGGGCCGGGGTCTCGGTCTCCTCGGTGCTGCCGCTGTACAAGTGGTCCGGCCCGGACGAGGACGAGCGCCAGGCGGCGGTGCGCTACTGGAAGCGCGCCATCGAGGTCACCGTCGAGCTCGGCTGCACGGTCATGAACTCGGAGCTCAACGGCCGCCCCGAGGCCGCCGCCGCCAGCGAGGCCCAGTTCTGGCGCTCGCTGGAAGAGCTGCTGCCGGTCTTCGAGCGCGAGGGCGTCGAGCTCCGCCTCGAACCGCACCCCGACGACTTCGTCGAGGACGGCCGGGCCGCCATCGACCTGCTCCGCGGCATCGACCACGACGCGGTCTCCTACCTGTACTGCGCGCCCCACACCTTCCACATGGGCGGTGACCTGGCCGGGATCATGCGCTACGCCGGGCCGCTGCTGACCCACCTGCACATCGCGGACTCGTTCGACCATCGCGGCTCCTCGGGCCTGCGCTACATCGTCAACCCGCCCGGCTCGCCGGCCCGCGTGCACCAGCACCTCGACATCGGCCAGGGGGAGGTCGACTGGGACCTGTTCTTCGGCACCCTTGCCGAGCTCAGGTTCGACGGCATCGCCACCGTGTGCGTGTTCGCCTGGGAGGAGCGGGCCCGGGAGTCGTCGACCTACAACCGGGAGCAGGTCCAGCAGTACCTGGCCAAGTTCGGCGGCTCGTAGGCGTCTCCCACACCCTGCACGCACCGTACTTCACCAACCGCCAACCGAGGGAAAGGAGAGGTGGCGATGACGACGGACACCGCCGGGAGCACCCGAGCGCGCATCCGGCTGGGCAGCGCCCCCGACTCGTGGGGCGTGTGGTTCCCCGACGACCCGGCCCAGACGCCCTGGCAGCGGTTCCTCGACGAGTTCGCCGAGGCCGGCTACCAGTGGCTGGAGCTCGGCCCGTACGGCTACCTGCCGACCGACCCGGCCCGGCTCCGCGACGAACTGGACCGGCGAGGGCTCAAGGTCTCCGGCCAAGCCGCCTTCGCCGGCCTCCACCACGCCGAGAGGTGGCCGGCGGACCTCGCGGAGGCGCGGCGTGCGGCCGAGCTGGTCGCGGCCTTGGGCGGGCGCTACCTCATCGGCCTGCCGGACCTGTACACCGACCCCGAAGGCAAGCTCCTCGAGGACCCGGAGCTGGACAGCACGGCGTGGCGGACGCTGGTGAACGCCATGTCGGAGCTCGGCAGGATCATCAAGGAGGAGTACGGCCTCACGCTCGTCTTCCATCCCCACGCCGACAGCCACGTGGAGACGCAACCCCAGGTCGAGCGCTTCCTCGAGGAGACCGACCCGGCGACGGTCTCGCTCTGCCTCGACACCGGGCACATCTCCTACTACGACGGCGACAACGTCGAGCTCATCCGCAACTACCCGGACCGCATCGGCTACCTCCACGTCAAGCAGGTCGACCCGACGATCCTGAAGCAGGTCAGGGAGGAGAACCTGGGGTTTGCCGAGGCGGTGCGGCGGGGCGTGATGTGCGAGCCCCCGCAGGGCGTCCCGGCCGTCGAGCCGATCCTGGACGCCCTCGACCAGCTCGACGCCGACCTGTTCATGATCGTGGAGCAGGACCTGTATCCGTGCGATCCGGACGTGCCCCTCCCGATCGCGGTACGCACCCGCAACTACCTGCATGGATGCGGGATCGGCAGGCAGACCGACCACCGCTGACCGAAGGCACGCATCTCGCGAGGAGTAGACGTCGTGGCGCTCAAGACCGGGGTCGTCGGCACGGGGAACATGGGTCAGGACCACATCCAGCGGCTCGCCACCAGCATCTCCAACGCACGGGTCGTGGCGGTCTCGGATGTCAACGTCGAGCAGGCCAAGCGGGTGGCGGACGCCGTCGGGACGGCTCGCGTCCACTCGGAAGGGCACGACCTCGTCGCCGACGACGAGGTGCAGGCCGTGGTGATCGCCTCACCGGGGTTCACCCACGAGGAGTACACGCTGGCCTGCATCGCCGCTGGCAAGCCGGTGCTGTGCGAGAAGCCGCTGGCGCCGACCACCGACGCGTGCCTGCGCGTGCTCGAGGCGGAGGCGGCCCGGTCGGAGCGGCTCGTGCAGGTCGGCTTCATGCGGCGCTACGACGACGGGTACCGCGCCATGAAGCACACGCTCGACACCGGGTTGATCGGCAGGCCGCTGCTGCTGCACTGCGCGCACCGCAACGCCGCCACCCCTGCGGGGTTCACGAGCGACATGATGATCACCGACTCCGTCGTCCACGAGATCGACGTCACGCGCTGGCTGCTCGGGCAGGAGGTCGTGGCGGCCAACATCCTCGCGCCGCGCCGCACCTCGCTGGCCCCAGAGGGCCTCCAGGACCCCCAGTTCGTCCTGCTGGAGACCGAGGACGGCGTGCTTGTCGACGTCGAGAGCTTCGTCAACTGCCAGTACGGCTACGACATCCGCTGCGAGCTGGTGGGGGAGACCGGAACGGTGTCGCTCGGCGAGCAGGCAGGGGTCGACGTCAGGGAGCAGGGCCGCCACTACGGCGCCGTCCCGGCGGACTGGCGTGTCCGGTTCGCCAGGGCGTACCACACCGAGCTGCAGGAGTGGGTGACCGGCGTCCTCCGGGGCGAGGTCAGCGGTCCGAGCGCCTGGGACGGATATGCCACCACGGCCGTGGCGGAGTGCTGTCTCGAGGCGCTCGCAGCGGGGCGCCGCGCGGTCGTCGATCTCGCGGAGCGGCCGGCCTTCTACGCCTGATCCTGCCCTCGACCCCACCGTCACGCCGAGCCAGCCGGAGACCACCGATGAGGGCCGGGCTCGTCGAGCACGCCAGTCGATCAGTCCTCGGCGAACTCGACGTCGAACGAGAGCAGCTGCGCGGCGAGCGCCAGGCTCTTGGCGTCCTCCTCGCCCATCTCAGTGCCATACCGTCCCCTCGCCCTGGCGACGCCCTCACCGATCTCCGAGACCAGCATGGCTTTGAACAGCACGGCTTCGTCGTCGGTGGCCTTGCCCAGGGCGGCCGCCACCTGTCCGAGCCCGACGCCGATCGTGCGATCGTCGGTGCCGTACTCGCTCCTCAGCCGGTCGCGGTCGGCCACGACCGAGGTCACCACCTCGCGGCTGAGCCGCCCTGGGGCCATCGCGGCCACCTCGAGGCAGCGCACGAAGGCCTGATAGTCCCGCCGGTCGAAGCGGTTGTACGCCCCGATGATCGCACTGAAGATCCAGAACGGCCCGAACTGCAACGCCCGCCATTCCTCCGGCGTGAACGTGTCCTGCTCGCTCATTGGCTGGCGCACACCGCCGATCTCCACCAGGCTCGTCGGCGACGGCCTCCCGGTCCCACCCGACAGGATGCGCCCCGCCGGGCCTCCACGCCAGACCCCACAGAGGTGAAACGAGTGGCGACCACGACGAGGTTGCCCGGTCGGCGCCGGGCTCCCATGGCCTCCACGCTGCGGCGACATCCGCCTTGGCGAGGCGTCGACGGGCAAACCTTCCTTGGGGAGCCACCAGCCGGACCCGGAGGGAGGTCACATGGCCAGTATGGAAGGGCAGGTCGCGCTGGTGACTGGCGGTGCGCGCGGCATCGGACTGGCGATCAGCAGCCGGCTTGCCGACCGGGGCGTGAAGGTGGCCGTGGGCTACTCCCACGGCGCCGACACCGCCAAGCAGTTCATCGCCGCCCACGAGGGTGCCACGATCCACCAGGGCAACATCGGCGTGGCGGCCGACTGCGAGCGGGTCGTCAGCGAGGTCCTCGAGCAGCACGGCCGCATGGACATCCTGGTCAACAACGCCGGCATCACCATCGACAAGACGGTCCGCAGGATGACCCCGGCCGAGTGGGACCGGGTCGTCCACGTCAACCTGTCGGGCGCGTTCTATCTCTCCCGGGCGGTGCTGCAGCACATGCTGGACCGCGGCTACGGACGGATCATCAACATCAGCTCGGTGATCGGCGAGAAGGGCAACATCGGCCAGGCCAACTACGCGGCGGCCAAGTTCGGGGCTGTTCGGGCTGACGAACAGCCTGGCCCTGGAGACCGCCCGCAGCCGACCTCCGGCCGGCCTCGTCCGCCCCCGCATAGCGGGGCCGGCGGTCACAGCCGCCCGGCGGCGATGATCCGCTTGAGGAACGCCTGGGTGCGCGGGTGGGCCGGCTCGGTGAACATCTGCTCTGGCGGCCCCTGCTCGCAGATCTGGCCATCATCCAGGAAGCACACCCGGCTGGACACCTCCCGGGCGAACGACATCTCGTGGGTGGCCAGGAGCATGGTCATGCCCTCGTGGGCGAGCTCGCGCACGATGGTCAGCACCTCGGCCACCAGCTCGGGGTCGAGCGCGCTGGTGATCTCGTCCAGCAGCAGCAGCCGCGGCTGCATCGCCAGGGCGCGCACGATCGCGACGCGCTGCTGCTGGCCGCCGGAGAGGCTGTCGGGGTACTGCGTGCGCTTCTCGGCCAGGCCGACCCGCTCCAGCAGCCCGTCGGCCCGCTCCCGGGCCTCGCGCCGGGACAGCCGCAGCACCTGCCGTGGCGCCAGGGTGATGTTCTGCAGCACGGTCATGTGCGGGAACAGGTTGAAGCTCTGGAAGACGATGCCGACGTCGCGCCGGTGCCGGTCGACGTCCACCCCCGGCCCCGACACCAGCTTGCCTTGCAGGCTGATCGTGCCGGCGTCGATCGGCTCGAGTGCGTTGACGCAGCGGAGCAGGGTGGACTTTCCCGAGCCGGAGGCGCCGATGAGGCTGACCACCTCATGCTCGCCCACGGCCAGGTCGATGCCGCGCAGCACCGCGTTGTCGCCGAAGCGCTTCTCGACCCCGCGCACGTCCAGGAATGCGGCGTCAGCCGATGACGGGCACCGACGCCTGGTCGGCGAAGTACTTCTTGTACAGCGCTTCGATGAAGCCCTCCGACTTCAGCACGTTGATGACCAGGTTGAAGGCGACCAGGTTCTCGGAGCCCTTGTTGACCACGGCGCCATACCGCTCGCCGGTCTTGAACTGGCCGACGACCTCACCGCTGGGGATCTGCTTCTCCTTGACCGCTCCCAGCACGATGGGCGTGTCGAGCATGACGGCGTCGATCTGCCCGGCGTTCAGGGCGGTGAACGCATCGGTGGTGGTGTTGTAGATCTGCGCCTCGGCCGTTGGTTTGACGGTCTCGTTGAGGTAGGCGGCCCCGGTGGTGTTGAGCTGGGCGCCCCACTTGAGCCCCTTGGCGTCGGCCAGGCTGCTCACCTTCGTCCCCTTCTTGACCAGGACGCCCTGGTTGCTGTCGAAGTACGGTTCGCTGAAGTCGACGACCTTGGACCTGTCCTCGGTGATGGTGACCTGGCTGAAGTTGATGTCGCAGGGGCACTGCTGCCCGGCGACCAGCCCGGAGAAGGGCATCTCGACGAACTTGACGCTGCCGAGCTCGAGGCGCTTGGCGATCTCCTTGGCCAGGTCGACCTCGAACCCGCCGGTCAGGGAGTCGTAGTCCTCGCCGATCCAGAAGGGCGGGGCCGGCAGCTCGGTCCCGACGGTGAGGACGCCTTCGGTGATGAGCCCCTTGACGGTTGGTCCCGTCGTGCCCTGCGTCCCGCTCGGCTAATTGTCGTCGCCGCCGCAGCCGGCCCCCACCACGGCGATCAGCAGCAACAGGACCAGCAGCGCGCCATGCCGTCGTCCGACAGCGCCCATTACCCACCTCCTAGGAGACGCTACGACCAGACCAGGTGAACCATAACCGTTCCCGAACCCCTGCTCAAAGGCACCGGTGGGCGCGCACGCATTCATCCCTGGGGTGACGCGGGCCCGGCCGGGATGCCGCCGACCCAGGTGGCCAGGGCCCGCAGGTCGTCGTCGAGCCAGGCCAGGTCGGCCAGGGCCCCGGGGGCCAGGCGACCGAGGTCGGTCCGGCCGAGCAGGTCGGCCGGGACCCGGGTGGCCGCGGCGACCGCGTCGGCCAGGCCGACGCCGAGCCCGGCGACGTTGGCCACCGCCCGGTCCAGGCGCAGCGCCGAGCCGGCCAGGGTGCCGTCCGCCCGCAGCGGCGGGCCCTGTTGGGACAACTCGACCATCTCGCCGCCGAGCCGGTAGCGGCCAGGCGGCATGCCTGCGGCGGCCGTGGCGTCGGTGACCAGCGCCACCCGCCCGGGAGCGGCCGCCATCGCCATCCGGCAGACCAGGGGATGCACGTGCTCGAGGTCGGCGATCAGGCCGAGGGTGAGGCGGGGGTCGGCCAGGCCCTGCCCGGCCACGCCCGGCTCCCGGTGGTGGAGCCCGCGCTGGGTGTTGAACAGGTGGGTCACCATGCGGGCGCCAGCGTCGACAGCGGTCGCCACCTCGGCGGCGCGCGCGTCGGAGTGGCCGACCGAGACGACCACGCCAGCCCCGACCAGCCGTGCCACCGCTTCCACGGCCCCCTCGCGCTCGGGTGCCAGCGTCATCAGGGCGAGGATGCCCTCGCCAGCGTCGAGCAGCCGCTCGACCGCCTCTGGAGCGGGGTCGAGCATCGCGCGCGGGTCGTGCGCGCCCCGGCGGGCAGGGGAGAGGAAGGGCCCCTCGAGGTGGACGCCGAGGATGCGGGCGCCCAGGTCCTCGCGGGCGCTCAGGTCCTCGCGGGCCCGCGCCGCCCGGGCCCGGGCGAGGCCGGCGGCCAGCGCCTCGATCGGCGCGGTAATGAGGGTTGGCAGGAACGAGGTGACGCCGGTGGCCGCCACCGCGCGAGCCACCGAGGCCCACCCGGCCGGGTCGGCCCCGGCCAGGTCCACCCCGGCGAAGCCGTTGACCTGGAGGTCGACCAGCCCGGGGATGAGCACGCCGTGCTCCAGGCTGAGGTGGTCGCGGCCGGCCGGGGGCCGGCCTGGCAGCACCTCGGCGATGCGGTCGCCCTCCACCACCACCGCGCCGGGCCTGAGCACCTGGCCGCCGGCGACCACGCGGGGTGCGGAGATCACAGGCACGAAGTGCCTCCACGGACAGGACCGGGCGGGGCGGGGCGGGGCGGGGCGTCTCGGGCTCGTCGACGCCAGGATCGACCGGTGGTCTAGCCTGGCCGAGACCAGTGGCCGTGTCCAGCCGGTCGGTTCCTTGGAGCCGTCGGCTGAATTTCCTGCCGCTTGAATCGCTTGCCTTTGGGGAATAGCCTAAGTTACGAGTGTTGACGATCGGCTACTCCTCTTCGTGCTGAGAAGTTAACTGCCGGTAGTCCTTGTGGGAACCCGAAGCCTTTAGGCGACGTCTAAGTCTGTAATGTGACAAGAGAGGGAGGGAGAGTCGGGGATGCGTCGGCTAGCCGCAAGTTGTGTCATAATTTTCCTAACGTTGCTGTTGACAAGTTGCGGCACCGATCCAAGTTTTCCTGGTGATCCGAATGGTACCTGGCGTGATGACCAAGGCAGAACTGTGAGTGAAGAGGTCATTAATTCCTATTTCGGCCCCAAGCACTGCGATACTCAAACCGTCGTCTTTCTTGTTGCTGGGTGGCCGCTGGGTACATCGACCAGCGAGGTCACTCGCCAACGTCAATATGTGCGTGACGTTGGCCACAAGCTGCCGCCCGAAGTTCTACCCCATACGCTTGATCTCGACGCTCAGCGACCGGCGAGCGCTCGGTTCTCCGGCTTCCATACGGAAAAGATGGAACTGTGGCTTAGCCCCGACGACCAGGATCGAGCTGCCTATATCGTCATGGAAGGGGTGGTTGAGCGTTGGCCCAGGGCTACGAAGCCGATATATTGTGGTTAGACTCGACTGTTTTGTGAGCGGCCTGATTTGACTCGGGCTTCGCAGTTCATGCGGCGTGCCAATCCGCGACGGCTCGAGCGCGCCCTGACCGCCGGCCCAGCCGCAAGGTGCTGCCCGCCCCAGGTGGGAGCCCGACTCATGCCAGGGCGATGGTGCCTTCCTGGGCCACCACGGTGAAGTCGCGCACGTCGAAGGTCAGCACTGGGCCGCGGGTGCGCTCGGCACAGGCGACCACTGCGGCGTCGGCGAACCCGAGCGGCAGGCTGGCGTAGCGCACCAGCTCCCGGATGCGGCCGACGTCGGCCTCGCCGCAGTCCGGGGTGAAGGCGCCCACCTCCACGTCGGCGAGGAAAGCGTCCAGCACGTGAGGGCCGAGCCGGGCGGTCACCATGTACGTGACCTCGGCCAGGATCGGCACCGGCACGACGTACGGTCCAGGGTCCTTGGCCAGCAGCCTGGCGGCCCGCTCGTGGTGCTTGTCGCGGCGGTCGAGCGCGGCGAGCAGACCCGAGGTGTCGAGGATCAGCACGGGCTCGGCTCGGCGTCGGTGTCGGCGGTTCCAGCCCGCTCCCACTGGGCGCGCACCCAGGCCTTCACGTTCTCTGAGCTGACGGTGTCGTCGGGGCTCTCGCCGAGACCGATGGAGCCGGGCCGTGGCCGGCCCAGCGTAGGAAGGAAGAGCGCGAGCGCCTCTCGGATGAGGTCGGCCTGTGGCCGCCCGCTGCGTCTGGCGGTCTCGTGCAGCTCGCGCAGCAGCCCTTCGGGCAGGTAGACGGTCGTGCGCTTCATGGCGCAGAGCTTACCATACAACATACGTCATAGCTGGCCCCCATGTTCACGAGCGACCGGGCGGTCTTGCCTTTGGCGGGGTGCCGCTTTCCTCGTAGTAAGTCGGTCGGTCGACCGACTTATCCGGTCGATACAGCCCTGAAGGAGGAACCGCCTGGAAGTTGGGGATGCGGGCCAGGGACGCCGACCAGCAGGGATACGTCGACCGGGACGGGACCAAGCTGTTCTTCGAGGTGTTCGGGCAGGGCGAGCCCACGCTCGTGCTGCTCCCAACAACCTTATGGCCGACGGCCCGCCCGGGTACCCGGGCGGGCCGTCGGCGGTCAGGAGGCCATGCCGGCCGGACCGGCCGGGATCTGCGCCAGCCGCGGCTCCGAGGGCATCAGGATCCACAGCAGCGGGTAGACCAGGATCTGGCTTCCGGGAATCAGCATCAGGATGAGCACGAACAGGATCCGTGCCGTCCAGGGCGAGAGCCCGAAGCGCCGGCCCAGGCCGGCGCAGACCCCGCCGAGCAGCCGGCCCTGGCGGGGCCGGATCAGGCCCTCCCGGCGGAAGTAGTCGTTCATGTCTTCTCGTGTCCTTCGCATCGTGGTGGTGCAAGGACCAGCATGCCCCCGAGCCGGCGCCACCGCCATCGGGGATCCCCCTGGAAGATCCCGGACCCGCCCTGCCGAGGTCAGGGTCGGCTACGGCCGCCGCTCACCCACCACGAGTTCGTGTACCCGGTCTCGGGGTCGTGCCGGCGGTCGAAGACCAGGCGTTCGTCGGCCCCGAGCACCACCTCGGCGGTGGTCCGCACGATGCACCCGTCGAGCAGGTGGCCGCCGACGGTCGCACCGTTCTCGTCCGAGGCCGACAGGTGCAGGTGGCCGCCGGTGCGGGAGACGGTGCCGACCAGCGAGACGATCTCGAACGACCCGTCGAGGCTGGTGCGGCGCTCGGCTCCGGGCCAGCCGGAGCATCACCCGGGAGAGGCTGCTGACGCAGGTGAGGACCCAGCCGGCGCCGATGCGTTCGCGCTCGGCCAGGCCGAGCAGCTCACGCTTGAGATCCTGGCCGGGCCGCAGCCGGGCCGCGAACGCGCGCATCGCGGCACTCTACCAGCCGGCCTCCACCGCGGCGCCTCGCGTCACCCTGTACCACAACGGCCGCCTGGCCCGGGCGCGCCGCCTGGCCCGGGCGCGGCGTGCGGAAGGGCGTTCGTGGCGGGCCGACCACCTGGCCGCCCTCGGTACCCGCCCTGGCGGTGTCGTCAACCGGTCCGGGCTGCGCGCCGGCCGGCTTCGGCGGGGTCCACCACCTCGTCGCCGAGCGCGACCGCGGCCACGGCAGCGAGCGGGATGCGCTCGAACCCGGGGGCGGCCAGGTGGTCGAGCACATGCTCGGGGACGAGCTTGATCGAGGTGGCCACCACGATCGCCGGGACCCGGGCGACCAGCTCGCGGGTGCCGGCACCGTTGAGGAACACGGCCGGGCCGACGGCGTCGGCGCCGACGACCGCGACCTCGCCCCTGGCCGGGTTGCCGGCCGCGTCAGCGCCGAGCCGGTCGAGGACCTGGTCCACCAGCGAGCTGGAGGACGCGGTCCGGACCGGCCCGCCCAGGGCCCGGAGCCAGGCCACCGCCCCGGCCACCGCCTGCCCGGCCTCGGTGTCGAGTCGCCGGCCGAGCTCGCTGAGAGCGGCCACGGGGTCGGCCGCGCGGGCGGCCCGGGCCACGTGCCAGATCGGGGCCATGGCCGGTTGCCCGGCCAGCAGGGCGGTCGCGCCGGCATCCAGCAGGGCGCAGTCGCCCGCCACCAGGAGCAGCCCGTGGATCGCCTGCCGCGCGATCTGGGTCGCGCCCGCCCGGCGGTCGCCGGCGGCGGCCAGGACCGCCTCGGGAAGCGTCGCGGGCACGGACCACTCCCTGTCGCCGGCTCATGGAAGCGCTTACCGAAGGCGCCATACCCTCGGGCACGGCTGCCCACACCTGAGCAAGCACATCGTCCCAGCCAGTCCTGTCCGGTGGACCTCCGGATCGACCCTGGCCAGGGGACAGGCGCTCTTGGGGGGCCGTGGGGGGAGCTTGCTCCCCCCACATGGACAGGGGATTACGGGTAGTCACACGCCGGTGATATCCGCTGGCTTAGGGCCTGCGCCAGTAGGCGTTACGGGCGGCGGCGGGGTCGGGTCTTCCAGCGGTAGCAGGTCCAGGCACGGCGGATCAGCCGGGCCGCTCGGTGGGGCGGCTCAAGCAGTTCCGCCGGGTGGCGACCCGCTACGAGAAGCTGGCGCTCCACCCGGTTGCGCTCCCGATGGCGCTGCCCGGCGGTGGCGAGGATCACCAGCGGCCGGCCGCCGCCCTCCACGCGCAGGTGCAGCTTGCTGCTCAGCCCGCCCCGACTGCGTCCGCCCGCAAGCGGCTGATCGTGCGGCGCGTTTCGAGCCTTGACAAGCCAGAAACCAGCAAACAAGGTCCTGATGCCGGGCTTGAGCTGTCCCGGTTGGGAGGGGCCATGGACGTGTCCGCAGGCCAGTCGACACCAACGAGCGCCCCGCCGGTCCACCCCACCCTCCGAGAGGCTGTCCGGTCGCCGCGTCGGCGGCGGCCAACCGGGGCGCCACCGCCGCTGCCGTATCGGCTGCAGACCAGCGGCGTCGGCTGGCTGGTGGCCGCGGTGGTGCTGGTCGGGCTGGCGCTGGCGGTGTTCGCCCGCGGGATGCGCGGCTCCGCGGTGGCGGTCACGGTCGTCGACGACGCGGTCGTCAGGTGGCTGGCCGGGCTGGAGGCGCCAGGGCTGGAGGCGCTCCTGCGGGGCCTGGCACGCGTCGGCTCCTGGTGGGTGCTGTTCACGCTGTACTTCGGGCTGCTGCTGGCGTTGCTGGTCCTGCGGCGCTGGCGGCATCTGCTCGTGTGGCTGCTCGCCTGGCAGTTGGTGAACATCGTCACTGTGGGCCTGGCGACGATCGCTCGGCGCCCGCGGCCGTTCGGGGTGGACATCCGGTCGAGCTGGGGCGGCTGGGCGCTGCCGTCGCTGCCGGTCATCATCATGACGGCGACCCTCATGGCGGTGCTGTACACGCTGGTGCCCGAGGGCCGCTGGCGCAACACCGGCAAGTGGGTGGTGACCGGGCTGGTGACGCTGGTCGGCGTCGCCCGGGTCGCGTTGGGCACCGACGCCCCGACCGACGTGCTCCTTGCGGCGGGCATCGGGGTCTCGATCCCGCTGCTGGCGTTTCGCCGGTTCACGCCCAACGAGGTGTTCCCGGTCGCCTACCGGCGGGCCGCAGCGCCCACCTGGACATTGGTGGGGCCCGCGGGGTGGCGATCCGGCGCGGGCTGGAGGACCAGCTCGGCCTGGTGGTCGAGGAGGTCAAGCCGTTCGGGCTGGCCGGCTCGGCCGGCTCCACCCCGCTGCGCATCACGCTCGAGGGCGACCCGCCACGGCAGTTGTTCGGCAAGCTGTACGCGCAGAGCCACCTGCGTGCTGACCGCTGGTACAAGCTCGGCCGGGAGCTGCTGTACGGCCGGCTGGAGGACGAGAAGCCGTTCAACACCGTGCGGCGGCTGGTGCAGCAGGAGGACTACGCGCTGTCGCTGATGCAGCGCGCCGGCTGCCCAGCCCGGCGCCGTTCGGGTTTGTGGAGCTGACCCCTGAGCGGGAGTACCTGCTGGTCGCCGAGTTCTTCGCCGGCGCCGTGGAGCTGGGCGAGGCGCAGGTCGACGATCAGATCATCGACGATGGCCTGGGGATCACCCGCCGGCTGTGGGACGCGGGGCTGGCCCACCGCGACGTCAAGCCGGCCAACCTGCTGGTCCGCGACGGCCGCCTGCTGCTGATCGACGTGGCGTTTGTGGAGGCCCGCCCCAGCCCGTGGCGGCAGGCGGTCGACCTGGCCAACATGATGCTGTGCCTGGCGCTTCGCTCCAGCCCGGAGCGGGTCTACCGGCGGGCCCTCCAGTTCTTCACGGTCGAGGAGGTCAGCGAGGGGTTCGCGGGCGCCCGAGGGCTGGCGTTGCCGTCCCAGCTGCGCCGGATGCTGCGGGAGAAGGGCCGCGACCTGCACGCCGAGTTCGTGCGGCTGCTGCCGAGCCCACCCCGGCCGATCCGGGTCCAGCGGTGGAGCGCCCGCAGGGTCGGGCTGTGGGCGGCGATCGTGCTCCTGCTGGTCCTGGTCACGCTGAATCCGACCACCCTGGTTCACACCGAGGTGGCCGTCAAGACCCCGCTCAACATCAAGAATCTGGACTGCGCGCATCTGGAGCCGCTGTGGCTGATGGCCCAGTCGGTGCCGTCGGCGTCGCTGGTGCCGTGCGTGCGGTCCCGGCTGCCCGGCTGGACGGTCACAGACGTGGCCGTCAACAATGGCCTGTCGGTGGTCACCCTCGACCACGACCGGGCCGGCAGCAAGGCGGTCGTGGTGCGGCTGGCCGCCGCCTGCGACCCAGCCGGGGCGGCCGAGGTGCCATCGAGACAGCCGGGCGTGCGCCGCTCTGCGCGGGTCGAGCGCCTTGCCGGCGAGTTTTCGGTGACCTGGTACGACCAGTTCCCGGGTGGCTGTGTGACCTACCGGCTGCACTCCAACGAGGACCCCGGAGGGGGGTTCGTCGGCGAGGTGCCCGAGCTCCTTGGGTTCGCGACCCGCGAAACGCTCCGCCAGGCGCTCAGTCAGCGCTCCGACGGGCGACTGGAGCTGGACCCCGGGGAAGGATGATGAGCCGGCCAGGCGTGGAGAGATCGTTGGGCCCGGTCAGACAAGGGTTGATGTGATGGACGACCACGAGCCAGCCACCGCCAAGCCCTTAAGGGTCTCTCCATCGCCTTTCGTCCGACGCCGGCCATAGCTCCTCCCCACAGCCTTCGCATCCCTGCGTGTGTCCGCGGTCGCGCTTCCTTCTATCAGGCAGTATCAGCTGTGGCGCCGGTGTGCGGAAGGGCTTGTCAACCCCGCCGCCGCCCATGACCGCCTACTGGCGCAGGCGCTTACCGAGACCACCGGTGGTCACCGGCCGGTGACATCCGCTGGCTCACCGAGGGCGCACCAAGTGCGTACACTCCGCCGGCGCCGCCGCCGACGTAGACGACGCCGTCGCGCACGGCCGGGGTGGAGTGCACCCCGCCGCCGAGCCGTACCCGCCAGCGCGGCCGGCCGTCGGCCGCGGCCACCGCGTGCAGGTGACCGTCGCCGCTGCCGACGTAGACGGTGCCGCCGGCGACGGTGGGGGAGGAGACCGCACCGATCCTGGGCCCTCGCCACACGGTCCGGCCCGATGCCGCCTCCACGGCAAGCAAGCCGCCGCTGGCGGCCAGGTACAGCCGGCCGCGGTCCAGCGCCGGAGAGGCGACGAGCACCTGGCCGGCCACGCCCACATGCCGCTGCCAGCGCTGCACGCCCCGGTCGGCCGTGAGCGCGTGCAGCACCCCGGTCAGGTCGACCGCGTAGACCACGCCGTCGCCCACGACCGGGCAGGCGGCGATGCTGCCGTCGGTCTGGAAGCGCCATCGCGGCGCGCCCGTGACCAGGTCGAGTGCGTGCAGGGTGCCGTCGCCGCCGCCGACGTAGACGACCCCGCGGGCGACTGCGGGCGACGCCTGCCGGCTGGCGCCCATGCGGCGCTGCCAGCGGGCCCGGCCGCTGGCGGCCGCGACCCCGTAGAGGGTGCCGCCGCGGCTGCTCACCACCACGATCCCGTCGGCGACTGCCGGTGACGACAGCCCCGCGTCGATCGCCAGGCACCAGCGCAGCGCGCCGCTGGCCAGGTCCAGCGCGTAGAGGTTGCCGTCGGCGCTGGTCGTGTACACGGTCGGGCCGGCAACGGCCGGCGAGCCGTCCACCGGGCCACCGGTGGCAAAGCCCCACACTGGACGGCCGCTGGCCGCCTCGAGGGCGTGCACGCCACCGTCGCCGCCGCCGACGACCACGAGCCGGCCTGCCGCTGCCGGGGAGGAGAACACCACCGCGGGCCCCGTGGCCCGCCAGCGCACGACCGGGCGGGCCACCGGGCCGAGGGTGGCGGCGGTGCCGGTCCGCTGCGGGGTCTCGCGGAACCCCGCTGCGACGGTGCCGCCCGGGGTCGGCAGGCCGGGGTGGAGCGCACCCAGGGTCGGCCCGGGCGCGCGGCAGCGGTGCGCCACCTCCGGGTCGGGTCGCACCGGTGCGGCGACCGCGCCGCCTGGGCCGGTCACGGGCGCGTCGCCGAGCTGCCCGGCGACGATCCAGCGTCCCGCCGCCAGGAGCAGCAGCGCTCCGGCGGCCAGGGCCAGCCAGCCGCCCAGGTCGCGCCGCTCGCGAACGCCGTCCATCGACCCACGTTACCCGCGTGGGACCGGGACGGCGCCTACTCCGGTGGGCGGGGCACCACCAGGCCCGACTCGTAGGCCACCACCACGGCCTGGGTGCGGTCCCGCAGGCCAAGTTTGGTGAGCACCCGGCTGACGTGGGTCTTCACGGTCTCCTCGCCGACCACCAGGCGCTGCGCGATCTCGGCGTTGGAGAGCGCCTCGGCGACCAGGCGGAGCACCTCGGTCTCGCGGACGGTCAGCGACCGTAGCAGTTCCGGCCGGTAGGGCTGCCGCAGGCGCAGCCGGGCGAACTCGCCGATGAGGCGGCGGGTCACGGTTGGCGCGAGGAGCGCCTCCCCGGCCGCGACCACCCGCACCGCCTCGAACAGCCGCTCCGCGGTCACGTCCTTGAGCAGGAACCCGCCTGCCCCGGCGGCGAGCGCGTCGTAGACGTACTCGTCGAGGTCGAAGGTGGTGAGCACGAGCACCCGCGGCCGGTCGCCGCCGTCCGCGGCGAGCTGCCTGGTGGCCTCGATGCCGTTGGTGGTCGGCATCCGCACGTCCATCAGGACCACGTCGGGGCGGTGCTCGCGGCAGACCCGGACCGCCTCGGCGCCGTCGGACGCGGTGGCCACGACGGTGATGTCGGGCTGGGTGTCGAGCAGCGCGGCGAACCCGGCCCGGACGATCTCCTGGTCGTCGGCGACCACCACGCGGATCGTCAAGGCGCCGGGGCTCCGAGGGGCAGGTCCGCCTCGACCACGAAGCCGCCCCCGTTCGCCGGGCCGGTGCGCAGGGTCCCGCCGACCATGGCCGCCCGCTCGCGCATGCCCAGCACGCCGTGGCCACCTGGATCGTCCCCGGACGGCCCCGGCCCGGGCCCGTTGTCCCGCACCCGCAGGCGCAGGGCGTCGGCCGTGTACCAGAGCTCGACGTCCACGGCCGCGCCGGGCGCGTGCCGGCGGACGTTGGTCAGCGCCTCCTGCAGGATCCGGTAGGCGGTGAGGTCGACGCCGGGCGGCAGCGGCACGACCTGGCCGTGCAGGATCAGGCGCACGTGCGGCCCGGCCGCCCCGACCAGCTCGTCCAGCCGCTCCAGTCCGGGCTGCGGCGCGTGCTCGGGGTCGCCGCCGGCGTCGGCCCGCAGCACGCCGAGGAGCCGGCGCATCTCGGTCAGCGCGTCGCGGGCGGTGGCGCCGATGGCTTCCAGGCGCCGCCGGCCCTCCTCGGGCATGCGGGCGCGTCACCCTGGGTCGGGGTCCGTGCCGTCCCCCGTCCCGGGGAGTGCCGGACCTGGGGTCACCACCGCGGGGGCGCGGGAAGATCGCTCCACTGCGTGACGCGGCGAGCACCGTCGGCGTCGTAGCGTCGAGGCCATGAACGCGACCATCGAGGCGCGAGGCCTCACCAAGCGATACGGCGACACGGTCGCCGTGGACGGGCTGTCGTTCACCGTGCCGTCCGGCCGGGTGACCGGCTTCGTCGGGCCCAACGGTGCCGGCAAGTCGACCACGTTGCGCATGGTCCTCGGGCTGGACGCGCCCGACGCTGGCAGCGCGCTCGTCAACGGCCAGCCCTACGGCCGGCTGCGCAGCCCGCTGCGCGAGGTCGGCGGGCTGCTCGACGCGACCGCGGTCCACCCGGGCCGGCGTGCCCACGACCACCTGCTGTGGCTGGCCCGCAGCAACGGGCTGCCACCCCGGCGGGTGGACGAGGTCCTCGAGCTCGTTGGGCTCGCCGCAGTGGCGCGCCGGCGCGTGGGCGGCTTCTCCCTCGGCATGGCGCAGCGGCTGGGCATCGCCGCCGCCCTGCTCGGCGACCCGCCCGTGCTGCTGTTCGACGAGCCGGTCAACGGCCTGGACCCGGAGGGCATCCAGTGGCTGCGGGGGCTCCTGCGGTCCCTGGCCGCCGAGGGTCGCGCGGTGCTCGTGTCCAGCCACCTCATGGGCGAGCTGGAGGGCACCGCCGACCACCTCGTGATCATCGGCCGGGGCCGGCTCATCGCCGACACGGGCGTCGACGACCTGCTTGCCGCCGCGTCCGGCGGCCGGGTGCTGGTCCGCACCCCCCAGCGGGCCGAGGTCATTGCCCTGCTGGCCGGCGCCGGCGCGACGGTGGCGGCCAGCAGCCAGGACGCGCTGACCGTCAGCGGCCTGCCGGCCACGCGTATCGCCGACCTGGCCGCCGAGCGCGGGCTGCGCCTCTACGAGCTGGCCCCGCATCGGGCTTCCCTGGAAGAGGCGTTCATGGAGCTCACCCGGGACGCGGTCGAGTACCGGACCGGTATGGGGAAGGAGCGCTGAGCGATGGCTTCGACAACCACTCCGGCCCAGGCTGGCCGGGATCGGGCCGGGCTCGGCCAGGCGGTGCTCGCCGAGTGGACCAAGCTGCGCTCGGTCGGTTCCACCACGTGGGCATTGCTCGCCCTGGTGGCGCTCACCGTCGGCCTGAGCGCCTTCGCCTGCTCGGCCCACGACACCGACGCGGGCGCCCTCACCGACAACGACACGGTGATGTTCAGCGTCTCCGGCGTGTACCTCAGCCAGATCGCCGTGGTCTGGCTTGCGGTGCTGTCGGTCGGGCCGGGGCGGGGCTGGGCTGGGGGCGTTCGGCGCCGGGCGGCCGACCGCCAAGTCCCACCGGCTGCGGTGCGAGAACCGGGCCTTGGGTCAGCTCGGGCCAGGCGCGGCAGGCGGGCGCGCCCGGCGGCGAGACCGGACCGCTCGGCGGCGGCGGCCCGCCTGGCCGCGGACCGGCCCGGGCCCGGCCGACCTGGGCGCTGCGCGCTGGCGCCACGTCCGTCCACCCAACTCGTCCCACAGGGTCATCTGCAGCACCCCCATGCGCGGCACGTCCATGAAAGGAGGAGCGAGTTCTCCAGCGGCTGATACGCCGGCCACCAGCCCGCGCCACTGGCCGCGTCAGCGAAGCACGGTCAGGAGCAGCCAGCCCCCCGCGAGCATCGTGCTCGTCGAGACGGCCAGGAAAAGCCCTCGCCAGACCACGGGGGGCAGGTGGAGGAGCCGCCCGGCGGCCACCGAGTCCGAGACCACGCCGGACGACGGCGGCCGCCCACGCCCGTCCCGGGTGGCGTGCAGGGCCGCGGCGCGCCACCCGCCGAGCAGCAGGAGGGCGGCGAGCCCGGCGCCCGCGGCCGCCACCGCGCCGGGGGAGCCCTCTACGGCCAGCCAACCGAGCCCGACCGCGCCGAGCAGCACGGAGCCGACGCCCCACGGGTTCCGCACCCAGAGGGCCAGCAGCACGACCAGGAGCAGCGCGGCGGCTGCGAGCCATGGCCGCGCCTGGCCGGCGGCCAGCAGCCAGGCACCGGCAAGGCCCGCCAGCCCGGGCGCCGGGTACCCAGCGAGCGTGACGAGCGCCCGCCGGGCCCGCCCCGCCCGCTCCGGCAGCGCGAACGAGGTCTGCCCGGCGGTGTCGGCCGTGAGGTGCACCCGGGTGACCCTGCCGCCGAGCGCGAGGGCCGTGAGCGCGTGCCCGAACTCGTGCACCACCGTGACCGCGAGCCCCGCCACCCGCCACAGCCGGCCGACCGTGCACGCCGCGGTTGCGACGGCCACCCCGGCCACCAGCGCCACCTCGTCGGGCGCCAACCCGGGTGGCAGCACGCTGCCAGGAACGAACGCCGGAGAGCTCATGGGACGCCATGGTCCACATGACCGTCCCGCCCGGCAACCACCGAGAGGCGCTCAGTCGAACCCTTCAGTGCCCTGCTCGGCGTGCGCCGTCAGGCGCTTGGCGCTGGCCTGGGCCATCTTCCGCCGGTGCGCAGACTCGTCCTGATAGTCCACCCACATCAGCCAGAGCATCAGTCCCACCGCGGACAGGGTCACGAGCACGACCAGCACGACGCCGAACATGCTCACGGACCCACACCAGCCAGGGCGGGCGGGCTGATCGGGGGACAGCCACCGGACGATGGCTGCACGAATGCAGACCGAGTCGTCAACCTTGCTGGATCTGTGTGCCGCATCGCCGTCCAGCCATTCTCGAGAAGCGCTGCCTGGTCAATGGCGGTATCATGCCCCTTGCCAGGTGCGAATGCAACTGGCATTTGCACATGCGAACGTCAAGTGCGTATGATACCCGTTGCCAGGTGCGAATGCAACTGGCATCCGCACATGGCGAACGTCAAGTGCGGAGTTTGAGGAGGTTGCGGCGGTCCGTGTGCCACGCAGGCTGGGTGACCCTGCTGACGCGGCTGCGCAACTCGGCCTAGTTGCGGGAGGGTAAATATGGACGAGACGTACGAGACGTACAACGGCATGCCTTCCACGAACGTGCGGGGGGCCGAATGGCAGAAGGGCAGCCGTAGCAGCGGTCAGGGCAACTGCGTCGAGACGGCCAAGCTGCCGGGTGGCGGGGCTGCGGTGCGCAACTCCAGGCACCCGGAGGGGCCTGCGCTGATCTTCACCGAGGGCGAGATCCGCGCGTTCCTTGCGAGCGTGAAGCTGGGCGACTTCGACGACCTGGCCTCGTGACCTGCGAGCAGGCCGGGACCGTCACTGCCCTTTGCTCGCTCTGCGAAGGGTTCCCCGCCTGACTACTTGACCACGTCGGCCATCGCTCACCTGGGCGTGCCGGTCCCGGGACGTCCAGGTCGTCGCGCGGGGCTCCTGAGCGCCTGCGCTCGCCCGATTCTTCGGAGTGCCTCCAGCGGTCACCTTCCGCGCGACCGACTCAGGTCGGTCGCGCGGACCGCTGCGTAGGCGATGGTGGCAGGCCGCGGGGGCCTACTGGCATTGCATACATGAATGCCTTACCGGGAACGAAGTGGCAAACTGTGGCCAACCAGGCTGCGGGGAGGCATGACGTGACCGAGGTTCAGCCAGGAGCCGGACCGACCGTGCGCCGGATGCTGCTGGGCTCCCAGCTCCGCCGGCTGCGCATCGACAAGGGCCTCTCGCGGGAGCAGGCCGGCGAGGCGATCCGGGCGTCCGAGTGGAAGATCCACCGGCTGGAGAACGGGCAGGTCGGCTACAAGGACCGCGACATCGTGGACCTGCTCAGGCTCTACGCGGTCACCGATCCGGAGGAGATCGCGGTCTTCCTCGTCATGGCCCATGAGGCCAACTTGCCCAGCTGGTGGTCCCACCTCAGCGACATCCTGCCGCAATGGTTCCGGGCCTATGTGGACCTCGAGTCGTCCGCGATGCTCATCCGCGCCTACGAGGGCCAGTTCGTGCCCGGCCTGTTGCAGACCGAGGAGTACATGCGCGCGGTGATGCGCGGTGCGCTGCTCGACGACTCGCAGGAAGAGCTGGACCGGAGGGTCCGGCTCCGGCTGGGGCGCCAGCAGGTGCTGCTCGACCAGACGGATGCGCCCCGGCTGTGGGCGGTGGTGGACGAGGCGGCCCTGCGGCGACCGGTGGGTGGTCGCGCGGTGATGCGCGCCCAGCTCGAGCGGCTCATCGACGCCACCAAGCTGCCGCGCGTCACCTTGCAGATCCTGCCGTTGGGGGCCGGTGCGCACCCGGCCATGGTCGGCTCGTTCAGCATCCTGCGATTTCCCGACGAGGAGCTCCCAGACGTCGTCTACGTCGAGCATCTGACCAGCGCCCTGTACCTGAACAAGCACGACGACGTCGACCAGTACCTGCACGTGATGGAGAGCATCTGCGTCCGCAGCCGACCCCCCGACGCGACCATGGAGTTCCTCGACAAGCTTCTGACGGATGCAGACACCACCTAGAACGCCTGCCCAACGGATGCAGACACCTAGAACGCCTGCCCAGGAGACGATGATGCTGCCAAGTCACAGCTTCGAAGACGCGGACCCGAACTGGGTGCCGCCCGAGATCGACACGAGCGTCGCGCATTCCGCGCGGGTGTACGACTACTGGCTCGGCGGCAAGAACAACTTCCCCGCTGACCGGGCCCTCGCCGAGAACATCCTGAAGGTGGTGCCGACCATGCGGACCATGGCGCGCGCGAATCGCGCGTTCCTGAGCCGTGCGGTCCGCTACCTGGTGAAAGAGGCGGGCATCCGGCAGTTCCTCGACATCGGTACCGGCATCCCGTCGGCCGGCAACACCCACGAGGCCGCCCAGGAGACCGCCCCTGACAGCAGGGTGGTCTACGTGGACAACGACCCGATCGTGCTGGCCCATGCGCGGGCGTTGATGACCGGCCTCAGGGCAGGGGAGACCGCGTTCATCCTCGCCGACCTGCGCCAGCCGGAGGCGATCCTGGCCCACCCGACCCTGGCGGCCAGGCTCGACTTCACCCAGCCGGTTGCCGTCATGCTGGTGGCGATCCTGATGTTCTTCCGCGATGCAGAGGATCCGTACGGGATCGTGTCCAAGCTGCTCGACCCGTTGCCGCCCGGCAGCTACCTCGCGATCTCCCACCCCACGGCCGACTTCAACGCGCAGGCCATGGCTGGCGCGGTCGCTGCCGCCGAGCATTCCGGGATCACGCTGGTGCCCCGCAACCGCGCCGAAGTCGAGGCGTTCTTCGCCGGCCTCACGCTGGTCGAGCCAGGGGTGGTGCCGGTCCTGGCCTGGCAGCCCGATGGCGAGCCGCCCGCGGAGCCAGAGAGCGCCTACTACTACGCGGGCATCGGCCGCAAGCCCTGACGGGCGCGGGGGGTGCCGCAGCGGAGCGCGGGCATCCTGCTCTACCGGGCCCGTGGCGGAGCGGTCGAGGTCCTGCTCGTGCATCCCGGCGGGCCGTTGTGGGCGAAGAAGGACCTCGGCGCCTGGTCGATTCCCAAGGGTGAGCACGAGCAGGGCGACGACCCGCTGGCGTGCGCCCTCCGGGAGTTCGCGGAGGAGACTGGCCACCAGCCTCCGCGAGCGGGCCTCTTGGAGCTCGGCACGATCCGGCAGCGGAGCGGGAAGGTCCTCACCGCCTGGGCGGCAGCGGGCGACCTCGACCCGGCTGCGGTCGCCAGCAACACCTTCACGATGGTGTGGCCGCCACGCTCCGGCAACCGGCGGGAGTTCCCGGAGGTCGACCGGGCCGGCTGGTTCGACGTCGAGACGGCCCGCGAGAAGCTGCTCGGCGCGCAGGCCGAGCTGGTCGACCGGCTGCTCGCGGCGCTGGGTCGTCGCTGAGGCGTCGCCTCCCGGGCAAGACCCCGCGCCCTCCCGGGAGGGCGCGGGGCCGCGAGGTGGGCGCGGCTCAGGCGGGGGCCGCCCGCTCGTGCGTGCCGCTGCCGCTGGACCGGTCGGCCCTGGTGAACAGCTCGCCGCGGTGCCATGGGGTGCCCAGCCTTGGCAGCACCAGGCGGTCCAGCCCGTACCAGCCGGCGTTGCGCCAGGCCAGGATGAGCAGGCCCGAGACCAGGATCATGGCCGGGTTGACGCCGGCGCTGCCGGCGAACACG